>VOFG01001074.1_pt1 | contig 90000 bp, 104 predicted proteins | sample 5384171 | NCBI WGS metagenome assembly VOFG01 (sample SAMN12384726, study PRJNA508395) | human gut metagenome | isolation source: healthy gut F | host: Homo sapiens
GATACTCTATTTTTAGAACGTTGGCTACTTCCTGACACATAGACGAACGGAACAACTCCTGCATGACAGCAAAACTTCCTGGGATCAGTAAAAAGAAGTGAAAGCATCTGTTTCCATGATCATCTTCAGTGCAACACGTTCCCCAACTCCATCCACAGACATGAGTAAATCCATTTGATGAGCAATGACAGGTGCCTGATTTATAAGTTCTTTTATTTCAAGGTCTATTTGTGCTATGTAATCCGTAAATGTATTGATAATCCCTTCAACTCTATTGCATTTAGCAATATATATTGAGTGTTCCATATAGTCTACCTGATCTTTTAGCTGGGATTGATATTTAGCCCTATCTGCAACAAGCATACTGCGTTCTGTTGATAAGTTTTTGAGTTTTTGTATTATAAGCTCTGATGCGGTATACGGTTGTAGGCAATCATTATATCTTTCTGCATACATTGCTATTCGGCAGGCATCTATTTTATCATTTTTGCCACGAGGTATTCCATGACAATATTTTATTTTAGCTGCATCTTCCAAACATAAGTAGACTCCTATACTTTTTGTTGCACAGACCAAAGGATAGGTATATTGCCCTGTATGTTCCGCACAGACAACCAAACTGTCCTCAGAGAGGAAAAATTTCTCAAACGTTCTTGTTAACCAAGATTTAATAGAGGATAGATCATTAGGAATAACATCATAAAGGATGTCCTTACCGTTACTCCTTAAACATAAATCCAATTTTTTCTTACTCACATCAACTCCTAAATAAAAAACTTTCATACTTTTGTTTTTGAACATTAAACAAAAAAGAAAGGACCTGAACTTGACCTAATAATCTTAAACAGGTTTACTGAAATTCTTATATGGGTTTGAGTTCAAGGAAGGAGCAAAAGGACCGAATAGGGACTTAGACTTGACTTCTATTGCCGCTGATGGTTTTCCTTTTGCTTTCCTTTCAATATCAATTCAAAGATAAATATTTTGATGCTGCAAATCTAAGGTTGCCGCTAGGGCGATCCCCGAGCGAAGAGTTTTTGTTGTTTAATGAAAGTTTACAGCCCGAAGTCTTGCATTTATAAGAAAAGATACATATGTTTGCAACATCTTTAATATGACAACTTATAAAGGAATTACAAAGGGACAAGTAAACTTATTTAGGTTTTAAAAAATATTGAGTAAACGAACTTAGGTATAACAAGCGAAGTTGTCAACTAAATCCAGTACAGTACATCCCGTAGTGAAACAGTTTGTTTCTCGGTGTGAAACGAATCGTTTCACCCTTTGAAACTTTTTAGTTTCTAGCGCTTGAAACTAAAAAAGTTTCAGCAGGCTGAAACTGGTTAGAACGCGGCTTTACCAATTATACTCATCCGTGTAACTGTCAAAGACCGGTTCTTCGGTGATACCTTTCCGGTGAAAAAGTTGGCGGATATAGTTTTGATCTGCGGGGTTTAGAAGCGTTCTTCGCGATAAAAGCGATAGTAAAGCGTTTTTCCGAAATGTCCGATCAGTTGTTGCTTGATGTTTGTTCCGTCCTTATAAGGTACGTTGTCCAGCAGGTGGCTGATACCCCATGCCACATGTATCTTTTCTGCGTTTTGGAAGTGGGGACAGTCAATGCCGGTGGCCGGAATACACATTGGGTTTACGATGCTGATGTAGGACGTGTCAGCGGTAGTGAGAAGTGCAGCCACCCGACGCAGGCAGTTACAAGCTTTCGGACATTGCTCGTTGTAGCAGCGGGCGTAGTTGAAAGGGACTGTTTTGTTTTTTAATTTATTGTCGTTCATTTTATATTGTATATTACATACATACCTTGACAAAGGTAGTGCTTTTTATTGTGGAAAGGTACAGTTTGAAAAAGAAAAGTAAGCGTCTCCGCGATTCTATATAGTTTGCTAAAATAAAAAGGCTAATGATCCCTTTTTAGTCATTAGCCTTTTCCCATCTGTCAGGAAGCAGTTCCCTGTATTTTTCAATTGGTGTGTTCGGTTGCCATTCGGCTGTTCTGTTTATCACATCCGTGAGATACTCAAATAGATTCACTTTATGCATCCTACAAGTGAGTGCTATCGTATAGAGTATGGCGCCTCGTTCGGCCCCCTTATGGCTGCCGAAGAACAATGAGTTTTTTTTCTTGATAAGGATATGTACCGGTTCATCCGTTCAACCATATTGTTGTCCAGATAAGTGTCACCATAATTAAAGATGTCCACCACTGCATTCCACTCATTGCGAAGATAGGTAATGGCTTCCTGCAGTTCGCTCTTAGGTAACAAATCCCCCCGTTCTTCTATTTCATCAAGCACATCTTTTATTTCTCCGAGTATGTCCGGCGCATACTTTTTCGATGCATAAGATTCTGTTCTACCGTCCATCCCTCAACCCCAACTTTATGCTTATGCTCGTTTTGATAAAGTGCGTTTATCAGCTCCACGATCCTTTTTGCATCCGGGTCCTTCTCACCGCAATCTATAAATTTCCGTTTTATATGTTGCAAGCACGGGATGCGTGTGATATTGGGATAAGCATCGCTTTCGAGCTTCCGGTAAGGTGAGTAACCATCGCTTTGTATGATACCTTTGCAACTACCTAATTCGTTAAGAATAACTCTTTCAGACCGGGAGCCGTCATCATAGAGCAGGTATATCATCCTGGTGTTTATGCCGACAACCACCCAAAGGTATCCCTTCCTGACTCCTTTTCCCTTGCTGTTCTTTTCCGGGACGAGTATTTTGTAATAGGTTTCATCGGCTGCCTTATAAGGATCACTCAAAGCTGTCTGCCGGATGCACTTATAAAGATTTTCGAAGAGGTTTGAGGCTTTCTCTATCAACTTATGAGCCGTAGGTTTCTTCAGCGTAAAGCCATGACTCTCGAAGTAGTTGATGATTCTTTCAACAGGTAGCGATTGTATATAACGTAATTCCACCAATCCGGCAATAAATGAACCGTCATAGCTGGAATTCAAGAAGGCCGAAGCCGGTGTTTTTCCCTCAAACAGGCGACCTTCTTGCGTATAGGTGTGTATCTTGTAGACATGCTTGATGAAGCGCATGGGTACACATTCATAGCGGACGCATATTCTGGGAACAGTGGTAAACAACCGGGCCTTATTGATGTCAAAATCGGGATCATCGGGATAAACGACATGTTCTTCTTCCTCCATCTCATAATGCATGTCACGTTTGGCCCCATTGTTCTTTCTTGCTTTACGCTTATCTGCTTTTTTCCGCTTCTATCTTCTGCCGCTCTTCTTCGGATATGGCAGATTGGGGAGCCTGTTGCTGTTCGGATGTGTTGGATACAAGTTTGGCGAGTCCCTTAGTAAGGCGCTGTTGCTTGCTAAGAGATTCGCCTTTTTGAAGGAGTGCCTCTTTAAGGGAAGAAACCTCCTTTATCAAAGCATCTATTTGGTCCAAGAGTCTGTTGTTGTCATCTCGTAATCCCTTGATTTGTTCCTTCAATATCTCTATGATCTCATCCTTTTTCATGGCATAAAGATATAAAAATCAACGAATTGGCCAAATAAACCGGATGATATCTTTAGCGCAAATAACTAATAATCAGAATGTTGAATTAGATCCTAAAACGCTTTCTCAACCGTACAGACTTTAATGACACTCCATTTAAGATAAAAGACAAAACCTGATAAGAAATCTCGTAATTGCCTGTATTGGGGTTAAATGTCGGTAACTCAAAACTTCCACCTTCGAGGCGCTTGTAGTACAGAAGAAAGCCATCGCCATCCCAACGCAGTATTTTTACACTTTGTCGGTTTTTACCAAAGAATAAAAAGATATCTCCGGAAACGGGAGACAAGTCCTTCATTTCCGATCGTATAATTTTGAATAAACCGTCGATGCCAAGGTTCATACGAACAAAGCCCCTGGTACAGATAGTATCGATTGGCTGATGTTAGAGAATACATGGATCTCCCTCCTTTCTTTCGTAATCGAGCAACATTTTAATCACACCACCGGGTGTGGCCCGTTTGACCGAAATGGTGGTTCCACTGTTAAACGTGATTGTGATCCCGGCAAGACTAAACTCTTCTTCCGACGACATGGCGGGTGCTATTTGAGTGAATGAAGGAGAGGAAGTTGTCGGTTGGGAGGGTTCAACGCCGCCATAATAATCACGAACCACATCTGCCTTAGCTTGTTTAACGCTATAGCCCCGTCGGGACATCCAGGAACTCATACCTCCAAAAGTGGTATGCTGATCGCGGCAAACATCGGCTAAAGAACAATTGTAGTCTACTTTCAATACTTCAAGGAAATGTTTCCAAGTTCTTCTAAATCTATTTTCTAAATCCATAATGCTTCATTTTTATACCTCGCAAAAATATAAGAATGAAAAAAAGGGCGACAAGATAGAATCGCGGAGACAAGATTCCATACCTTTTATATACCACTACAATCTTGTGTAGTTGCGTAGTGCCAATAGCGTTCTTCACCCTGTCGGTGTCAGCATAGCGGTTGGCCTGGGCGATGGCTTCCTGACGCAATTCTTCCACACGGTTTTCGGAATCGCGATATTTGGCGTATTTCAACTCAACGATGTAGCTGTGCTTCATGTCAGAATATATGTCCAACATGGGACAGAGGAAAATATCGACGTAACCCGCTTGTGTATCTTGCTCGGAGATAGGACGGTAGAAGCGGTTTTGCGCAGTCATGGCCAAGGTGAAGCCGTGAACGAAGAATTCGCCCTTTTGCTTGTCACGCTGGGATGCATAACGTTTCAGGCAGTCGGCAATGTAACCGAAATAGGCTTGCCAATTGCCATCATAGGCGAGCTGGCTTGAAAGTTCGCTCTTTTCGTAGCTGCTGAAATTCAAATCTGCGTCGTTGTAGGTATTCAGCAAATAAGTGTAGAGCTGCTCTTGAACCACCAGGTTCGGAATGGTCAGTTTGGTCTTGCCTTTATCTATTCCGCTAATGGTCAACATTCCGAAATAGTAGAGCAGGCTTATAAAATTGTCCGGATTGGTGATGTTGACGGCAGGGAAACCTTTCTTCAGTTCACCGGTGATATAGCCTTGACTCACTAAAGTTTGAATGACGGAAGCATCGTGTGCAAACTCCTTATCCTTTCGAATGAGCATACGCAGCTTTTCATAGTCGATACGTATATTATCTTCTATCATTTCTCGTGGTGCTTTGCCGTTATCTATGTAATTCTTCACGAAGTAGAGCACCATGTTGGAGTTGTACATGGTAGTTTCACCGTAACAATCCTGCGCGAAGCAATAATTGTCGTACCATGGTTTCATTATTTCTATCAGTTCGTCAACAGTATGGCGGAAAGGACTGTTCGTTGAATAATAAGTCAGCATTTCGCGCACTTCTTCTTCGGTGAACCCCATCATTTGGTTAAATTGGGGGGTAAGTGAGTAGTTCGTGCCGATGTTGAAGCCACTCGTCAGGTCATCCATCGTTACGGGGCTTACACCGGTGATGAAACAACGCTCTATGCTGGAATAAGTTCCTGCCTTCACCTTATTGAAGAAAGCACGCAGATAACCTTCACCATGCGTTTCGTCAGTGTAGCGGTGCAAGCTTTCGGCATCGGAAAGGATGGCGTTGGTGAAGTGGTCGTATTCGTCGATGAAGAGATACATTTTCTGTCCGGCACGTTCGCAGGCTTGATAGAGGTAGTCCAACTGCTCTACGGCCCCATTCACTTGGCGTAGTTCTTCCAGAGTCTCCGGTGGCAGAAGGTCGGCATATATCTTGCAGAAGTTCATGAAAGTAATGCTGCAATGTGCATCCAGTCCTTTTCGATAATCGTTCAGTTTGCCGGTGATGCCTGAAAAGTTAAGGTAAAGCACCAGATAGCTGTTGCGGTTTACTGTGGGATGCTTCCCGATGTAGAGGTCGCCGAATAAGTCGTTGAACTTGTCGCGGGTACGCACATCGTAGTAGTGTTGCAGTACGTTCAGCGTGAGGCTTTTGCCGAAGCGGCGGGGACGGATGAAGAAAAAGAACCGGTCTGCCTGCTCTATCATAGGAATGAAGCGGGTTTTGTCTACATAATAATAGTCTTCGCGGCGGATGACTGCGAAGTTCATCATACCGTAAGGTAAACGCTTTCTGTTGGGTACTATATATTCCATTGGATCCATCTTCTGTCCTCCTGCTGATTTCTTATTTAACAACTTGCTTCCTTATTTAACAACTTGCTTCTTTAGCGTTAACGACACAAAGATAGTAAAAGTTCTTATTGGGTACGAGGCATCCTCAAAAAAGTATTGGAAAAACTCATTCACACTAAGAACTGCAACCCTGGCAAAGCTATTTTGAAACAGCAGTGAAGGGGTGGAAATAATTCTCGGGGTTAGCTTGTATTTAATGAAAGATACTGTATTTTTGTGCAGAACTAAAAAAAAACAGACTATGCTGGACATTATTTTGATCGTAATTGGTGCCCTTTGTATGATAGCCGGGTTAGCTGGTTGTATTCTGCCGTTTCTTCCCGGTCCGCCTATTGCTTATGTCGGGTTGGTTATTCTGCACTTCACGGATAAGGTACAATATTCTACGACACAATTAATCGTATGGCTATTGATTGTAGCTGTTTTGCAGGTATTGGATTATTTCACTCCGATGCTGGGAAGTAAATATAGTGGCGGTAGTAAATGGGGGAATTGGGGATGTATCATAGGAACTCTTGTCGGTCTTCTTTTCTTGCCTTGGGGGATTATTCTCGGTCCGTTTCTAGGAGCGGTGATTGGTGAACTATTAGGAAATAAAGAGTTCTCGCAGGCACTTAAATCAGGTGTGGGCTCTTTACTCGGATTTATATTCGGAACTTTACTGAAGTTCGTTGTCTGCGGTTATTTTTGCTATCAATTTATCATAGGTCTTATTCGGTAACCTATTTGATGTTGTAAAACATTCGTAAGAATAACCTATCTATTGCCTTTACATAGAGTACTAAATCGATGTGTGTTCGTCTTTATTGAAGTAGCACATTGAGGTAGTACCATGAAAAAGACTTTTACTTATCTTTCTTTTATCATTTTCTTGGGGTGGTTTCCCTCGCTTTTTGCGGGAGAAATTTATGTATCCCTGCAGGGGAATGATAAGAATCCGGGACAAAGGAAGCTCCGTTTTATACATTAAACCGGGCAATCAAGCAGGCTCGTGAATGGCGTAGACTGAATCGGCCGGAAGTAGCTGGAGGAATTTATATTCGTTTGGAAGAGGGTGTTTATGCCCAGCGCAATTCTCTATTTCTTCGTCCGGAAGATAGTGGGACACCCGATTCTCCAACAGTGATCTGTGCAGTAGATGGTGTTCATCCTGTGATTAGTGGTGGAGTTGCTGTTACGGGGTGGAAGCGTGGATGTAATCATCCGGCAATTCCTGAAAAGCTAAAGCAGAAGATATGGTCGGCAGAGGCTCCTCTAATAGGAAATAGAAGGGTAGAAACCCGGCAAATGTGGGTGAACGGTCATAAAGTTCAAAGAGCTGCGCAATTTCCTGACGGAGGATTGGAACGAATGATTGACTTCAATCCGGAAGAGCAGACAATAACGATCCCCGTTTCTCAAAGTGTAAATCCGAAAAGACTACAAAATGCCGGCCAACTGGAAATGATTGTCCATCAACGCTGGGCGATTGCTATTTTGCGCGTGAAAAGTATAGACGTGAAAGACGGACAAGCTGTAGTTCGCTTCCATGAACCCGAAAGTCACTTGGAGTTTGCGCATCCCTGGCCGCAACCCGCCATCGGAGGAGAGAAAGGAAATTCTTCCTTCTGCCTGATCAATGCACTGGAATTGCTGGACCAACCCGGTGAATGGTTTCAGGAATATCCTTCCGGCACGATTTACTATTATCCGCAGGCGGGCGAAAATATGGAAACAGCTGAAGTGATTATCCCTGCCTTGGAAACTTTAGTGACCATAGACGGTACATTGTCCCGTCCGGTAAAGCATATACAATTTAACGGAATTACTTTTACGCATACCTCCTGGATGCGTCCTTCTTATCAGGGACACGTCACCTTGCAAGGGGGATTTCCTTTATTGGATGCCTATAAACTACAAGAACCGGGGCTTCCGGAAAAAGCAGAACTGGAAAATCAGGCTTGGATCGCACGTCCCGAAACAGCGATACGTGTAAGAGGTGCTGAACATATTGATTTCAAGCATTGCACCTTCCGTCATTTATCGTCTACCGGACTGGATTATGAATGGGCAGTCACAGCATCGAGCGTCGAAGATTGTCAATTTACGGATATTGGAGGAACGGCTTTACTGGTCGGTGCATTTCCGGACGGAGGATTTGAGACACACGTCCCTTTTATTCCTGCTGACGCACGGGAATTATGTTCCCATATTACTATCAGAAACAATTTCATAAGTAATGTGACTAATGAGGACTGGGGATGTGTAGGTATCGGCGCCGGATATGTCAGAAACATGGATATTTCTCATAATGAAGTCTGCCATCTGAACTATTCAGGGATTTGTGTAGGCTGGGGATGGACATCGCTGGAAAGCGGAATGAATAACAACCGGATAGAAGCCAACTACGTACATCACTTTGCCCGTCGTCTGTATGATGCCGGAGGACTTTATACGCTTTCCAACCAACCGGGCTCCGTGATGCGGAATAATCGGATCGAACATCTAATCGAAGCACCTTACGCCACCAATGACAGGGCCTTTTATATTTATTTGGATGAAGCTACGGACGGATATACGATTGAAAACAACTGGTGTCCGACTGAACGTTTTGATTCGAACCGCCCCGGGAAAAAGAACGTGTGGAAGAATAACGGGCCTCAAGTGGCGGACAGTATTAAATACAAAGCTGGAAGAATAAAGCAAGATTGAAACAAATCAATGGATTAACATAGTCATTAATGTACTAGTATAGCAATCAATAAACTAGTGTAATAATCATTAGAACTAGACTAGTATGATAATTATTCCAACTAATATGATAATTATAGTAATCAATAAACGATATTTAATCAATAAAATAGATGAAACCAACGAACTACCATTTATTTGATTTCCTTGATTTCGATACCGAGTTATCAAGGAATGAGTCACTTTGGAAAGCATACAAGCCAACGGCTGTTTATGAAAAGGAAGGAGATATTTACGTAACAGTTCCCTTTCAGAAGCAAAAGCTGGCTAACGATATGATGGCGGATACCGATGTTCCCCAGGAGGAATATACGTTAATCATCCGTCAGTATAACATCGGCATCACCCGCCTGTTTCTTGGCTTCGGCGATTATGTACTGACAGATGAGTCGGAAATGCTGCAATTCAGTGACCGGATTCAGAAAGTGCCCCTGTTTATAAAAGAACAAAAAGGAAAATGGATTCTTTCGACGGAAGACGGAACGAAGCGTGCCGTTATCAATGTGGAAGAGCCTCTATTAGACCGATGGAGCGAATTGCTTCCCGACCCTCAAGAAACGCTTGACATCACTTTATACCCTGACGGAAAGCGTGAAATCCGCTTGTCAGCCTACGACCATTTTTCGCCTCCCCGCTACGATGCGCTACCTGTTGCCTTTTGCAAACGCGACGGTCGGAAAGAACGTGCAACGCTTTCTTTTGAATGTAAGCCCGATGAATGTTTTGCCGGAACCGGAGAACGTTTCTTTAAAATGGACTTAAGCGGACAGACTTTCTTCCTGAAAAACCAGGACGGGCAAGGAGTCAATAATCGGCGTACTTATAAGAATATCCCCTTCTATCTATCCAGCCGCATGTATGGAACATTCTACCATACATGTGCTCATAGCAAGCTCTCGCTGGCCGGACATTCCACCCGTTCCGTCCAGTTTCTAAGCGACCAGGCATTGCTGGATGTATTTGTAATAGGCGGTGATACGATGGAAGATATTCTTCGCGGTTATCGTGACCTGACCGGCTATCCGTCTATGCCTCCTCTTTGGAGTTTTGGCGTTTGGATGAGCCGTATGACTTATTTCAGTGCCGATGAAGTAGACGAAATATGCGACCGCATGCGTGCCGAACACTATCCCTGTGATGTAATTCATCTGGATACGGGCTGGTTCCGTACCGATTGGCTCTGCGAATGGAAATTCAATGAAGAACGGTTCCCCGATCCGAAAGGATTCATCGGGCGGTTGAAAAAGAACGGCTATCGTGTCTCTTTATGGCAACTTCCATACGTTGCGGAAAATGCAGAGCAGATTGATGAAGCCAGAGCCAATGATTATATAGCCCCATTGACCAAACAACAAGCGACCGATGGTTCCAACTTCTCCGCCCTGGATTATGCCGGAACAATCGACTTTACTTATCCGAAAGCAACCGAATGGTACAAAGGACTATTGAAACAACTTCTGGATATGGGAGTAACCTGTATCAAAACCGATTTCGGTGAAAACATTCACATGGACGCCCTCTATAAAGGTATGAAGCCGGAATTGTTGAACAACCTGTATGCCCTGCTTTATCAAAAGGCTGCTTACGAAATTACGAAAGAAGTGACAGGTGACGGCATTGTCTGGGCACGTTCCGCATGGGCGGGATGCCAGCGTTATCCTTTGCATTGGGGAGGCGATTCCTGTAGTTCTTGGGATGGAATGGCAGGTTCTCTGAAAGGTGGTCTGCATTTCGGTCTGTCGGGATTTGCTTTTTGGAGCCATGATGTTCCCGGCTTCCATACATTGCCCAATTTTATGAACTCGGTAGTAGCAGATGATGTGTACATGCGTTGGACTCAATTCGGCGTATTCACATCGCATATCCGTTATCACGGAACCAATAAGCGTGAACCCTGGCACTATCCGGCCATAGCTCCGTTGGTGAAAAAGTGGTGGAAATTGCGTTATTCGCTCATTCCATACATCATAGAACAAAGTAAACTAGCCATAGAAAGCGGCTATCCGCTCTTGCAGGCACTCATTCTGCATCATCCGGAAGATAAACTTTGTTGGCATGTGGATGATGAATACTATTTCGGCAATGATTTCCTGGTAGCTCCGGTGATGAACAGCGAAAACCGTCGGGATATCTATCTTCCCGAAGGAAAATGGGTGAACTTCTTTACGGGAGAACGTTTGGAAGGAGCATGCTGGTTGAAAGACGTATACGTTCCATTGGAAGAAATGCCCGTATATGTGCGTGCAAATGCCGTGATCCCCATCTATCCGGAAGACGTGGACTGTACGGATGAAATGGATTTAAGCAAGAGCATGGCTTTACGCATAGATAATGATTATAAAGGATTTTGGACTATGATAGATTGTGGTAGAAAATTAATTAATTTAGTATAGTATGAAAACATGGAAGAGTAATTTAGAAGAAACAAAACAACGTTATATAAATTGGTGGAACCATAAAGGAATCATTCTCAATATGTGGGAGCACTTCCAGGAAGGAGTGCAACCACATGCAGAGATAACGCCTCCCGCACCGGCAAAAGACCTGTCACAAAAGTGGTTCGACCCTCAATGGAGAGCTGAATATCTGGACTGGTACGTAGCGCACAGCAGCCTGAAAGCGGATATTCTTCCGGTTGCGAATACCCAACTGGGGCCCGGTTCTCTAGCCGCCATTTTAGGAGGAGTGTTTGAAGGCGGGGAAGACACCATTTGGATTCATCCCAACCCGGATTTCACCGATGAAATAGTCTTTAACCCCGAACACCCGAACTGGATTCTTCATAAAGAACTCCTGAAAGCCTGCAAAGCGAAAGCCAACGGACACTACTTTGTCGGTATGCCCGATCTGATGGAAGGACTGGATGTCCTGGCCGCACTGAAAGGAACGGATAGGGTATTATTGGACACAGTGATGCAGCCCGAAATCCTGGAACAACAGATGCAGCAAATCAACGACATCTACTTCAAAGTATTTGATGAACTATACGACATCATCCGTGAAGGCGACGAGATGGCTTTCTGTTATTTCTCGTCCTGGGCTCCCGGAAAGATGAGTAAACTGCAAAGTGATATTTCGACCATGATTAGTCAGGATGATTATCGCCGGTTTGTGCAACCTTTTATTCGTGAACAATGTCAGAAGATTGATTATACTCTTTATCATCTGGATGGAGTGGGAGCCATGCATCACCTGCCTGCCTTGCTTGAAATTGAAGAATTGAATGCGATTCAATGGACTCCCGGAGTGGGCGAACCACAAGGAGGATCTCCCAAATGGTACGATCTGTATAAGAAGATTCTGGCATGCGGAAAGAGCGTAATGGCTTGCTGGGTGACATTAGACGAACTAAAACCCCTATTGGATCATATCGGTGCGGACGGTGTACACTTGGAAATGGATTTTCATAACGAAAAGGAAGTGGAACAGGCCATGCGGATTGTTGAAGAATATACCGGTTCTTCTACTTCTGTAAATACCAATGAACATCAACAGGATGCCGACTTGGCGGCTACCGGACAGGAACGTATTTGTATACGGGAAGAACAACATCGAGAAGAGGATAAACTGCAACCTCTGTATGAAGCCATTGTTGCCGGGAAACTGGAACCTGCGGTTGAAGTCACCCGGCAAGCCATTGCGGAAGGAATAGCACCCCAAATGATTATCAATAATTATATGATTAAAGCAATGGGCGAAGTGGGACAACGTTTCCAGGATGGAAAGGCTTTTGTTCCCCAACTGTTGATGGCAGGACGTGCCATGAAAGGGGCTTTGGAACTACTGAAACCTTTATTGGCAGGAAGAGCTTCCACTACAATCGGTAAGATTGTCATCGGTACAGTGAAAGGAGATCTCCATGATATTGGTAAAAACCTGGTGGCTTCCATGCTGGAGGGTTGCGGCTTTGAAGTCATTAATATTGGTATTGATGTGACTTGTGACAAGTTTGTGGAAGCTGTGAAGGAAAACCATGCTGACATCTTGTGCATGAGCGCATTGCTGACTACTACCATGACGTATATGAAAGAGGTTATCCAGGCACTAGAAGAGGCCGGTATTCGTAATCAGGTGAAAGTGATGATTGGCGGAGCACCCGTCAGTCAGGGGTTTGCTGACGAAATCGGTGCGGACGGATATAGTGATAATGCGAATACAGCCGTAGCAGTTGCCAAAGAACTGATTGGAAATAAAAATAGAATAAAAAGGCACGGATTACACGGATCAACACGGCTCTTAATTACATAGCCTATTAAAACCGTGAAATCCATGTAATCTTTGCCTAAAGAAAATTAGATTTAAACTTACGTTACTTATTTAATACTTGAATTATGCATGTGAAATTCTTAGAGACATTAGATTGGAGTATTCTGATTGCCTACTTCCTGATTTTGATAGCTATTGGTATATGGGCAAGTTCTAAACGAAAAAGGAGAGTAGTCTTTTCCTTGCGGAGAATTCGCTGAAGTGGTATCATATCGGCTTTTCCATGTGGGGGACGAATGTGGGACCTTCCATGTTGATAGCTTCCGCAAGTGCCGGATTTACTACTGGTATTGTTTCGGGGAATTATGCCTGGTATGCATTTGTCTTTATATGTCTGCTTGCTTTTGTCTTTGCTCCCCGATATTTGGGTAGTCGCATCACGACATTGCCCGAATTTATGGGAAAACGTTTCGGACAATCTACCCGTAACATCCTTGCTTGGTATACCATTATTACCATTCTTATTTCATGGCTTGCATTGACTTTATTTGCCGGTGGAGTCCTGATCCGTCAGGTCTTCGATATTCCTATGTGGCAATCGGCATTGCTGTTACTTGTCATCTCCGCTTTCTTCACGATGCTCGGCGGACTGAAAGCTGTGGCCTACACGAATGTTTATCAAATGATACTGTTGATTGTAGTATCAGCCACACTGGCTATCATGGGAATCTATAAAGTGGGTGGTGTAGGAGCACTGGTGGATGCCGTTCCGGCGGATTACTGGAATCTTTTCTATTCAAATGATGACCCGGCTTTTCCCTGGCTACCTATTATCCTGGGTTATCCTATTATGGGAGTTTGGTTCTGGTGTACGGATCAGTCGATGGTGCAACCGGTTCTTGCTGCCAAGAATCTCAAAGAAGGACAGATGGGAACCAACTTTACCGGATGGTTGAAAATATTAGATGTACCTCTTTACATTCTTCCCGGCATTATCTGCCTCGCTTTATTCCCGCAATTGGAGAATCCCGATGAGGCTTACATGACAATGGTGACTCATTTGTTCCCGACAGGAATGGTCGGCTTGGTATTGGCTGTATTGACAGCAGCATTGGTAAGTACTGTCGGCTCTGCATTGAATGCATTAAGTACGGTATTCACAATGGATATCTATGTGAAGAAAATCAGACCACAGGCCAAGCAAAAGAGATTATCAGGATGGGACAAGTGGTTACAGTAGTCGGTGCACTGATCTCTGTGATAATAACCATAGCGATCGACAGTATTAAGGGGCTGAATCTATTTAATGTTTTCCAGTCTGTACTGGGATTTATAGCTCCTCCAATGGCAGCTGTATTTCTCTTTGGCGTGTTCTGGAAACGCACCACTACTCTGGCAGCTAATATGGCTCTGACATTGGGAACAGTGTTCAGTATCGGAGTAGGAATCTTGTATTTATGGGTGTTTCCGGCAGAACAATATGATGCATGGCCTCATTTTATGCTGCTTTCTTTCTATTTATTCGTTATCATCGGAATAGGCATGATAGTAGTCAGCCTGTGGGATAAGTCTCCGCAATTGGGCATCTTGAATATGGAAAAGATAGAGGACAAACCTGCACGAATTGTTCTTATCCTATGGGGATTACTTATTGTGACCATGATTGGGCTTTACATCTTCTTCAATGGCCACTAATTTTTATTCACCACAGAGGACGCAGGAGATTATTATCTAATAATAAAAGACTCTGCGTCCTCTGTGGTGAAACTATTTTCTGCGAAAACAATTCTCATACGTACACAGCCCGCAAGTATATTCCAGCTTACGGACATGAGAACCCACTCCAATAATACCACTTACAGATTTGATGGGAATCATTAGGCTGGAATCTGTCAACTGAATACCACAGGGCGAAGCGACCGGAAATAAGGAGAATAGTTTTTGTTGTTCCGATACGTGCCATCCGCAATAACCGGGGCTGTATCTGTTAGTGTGCTTCCAACCTCTCTTTTCGATAAATGCAGCCAACTCCTCTTCCATGCAATCAGCAGCCTTTTCTGCAATGATGCTCCCCAATGAGTCTGCTATATATACTTTCACCATGTCGTCCTCTTGCTGAAGCAGATGTTGAAACTCCTCAAATTCAACTCCCGCAGTGGCGGTAAAAAAGGCAAAGGCTTCCGAACCCCGTAGTTGGCGGGCAATGGTTTTACCGGTTGAGAGAACCGTATCTTTTACAGTCAGTGTTGCTTTTTCAGTGTCAAGCAGTCCGTCAGTGAGGAAAAATAAAAAACGGGGACGAAGAAGGGGAGTGATACAGTCAAGTAACGTATTTATTTCTTCTATGACCATTCCATCCGGCATAGAATCTTTATATCCCATCGCCTCGTATATATCGGACGATGGGATTTGCAGTTTCTGGTAAGTAAGTTCCTGTTCAACCATTATTGAACTCTTCCAATGCGGTATAAAATGCGTCTATATTAATAGAAGACGTATGTGGCGGAATATCACAACCACTTGACAATACGAAATTAGGATATGCACGGGTAGTCTCCAATAGTTGCAAAGTCGCTTCCTTCATAGTCTCCGGGCCTGCCATCTTGAAAAGGCTCACCGGGTCCAGATTTCCCATTGCCAGTGCATCGGTCGGAACCTCTTTCAACGCTTCCTCCATCTTAATTTTATTCCCGAAGTGATAAGCGGCTGCACTGGTATAAACCATCGCTTGCGTGCAATTCCCTGTGTTTCCGCAATTATGAAGCACTACGGCAAAGTGATCATCCTGTACCTTCTCTATTATTTCTTTCACAAATAAAGAAGAATATTGCAGGCAATCTTCGTTGGATAACAGTCCTGCAGCAGGTTCAGCCATGATTACACCGTTCACACCAGTTGCTTTCAATGCCATGCAATAGCGGGTGATGAAGTCACTGCATTTTCTTAATAACGTATTGGCTGCATCGGGATTAATATAAATCAGCATCATGATTTCCGACATATCATACAAACGTCCCGCTAATGAATAAGGACCGATGCAACCGGCAAAAACCGGACGGTCTGTAACATTTCTGGCTGTCAGCATATTTGCTTTAAGATATTCCGGGATTCTTCCTTTATTCAACGCCGGAACTTCCAGCTTTTCAATAGCAGCTTCATCCGCCAGTAAACGGCCGGACACACTGGGCACCTCATTTTCCGGAAAGAGAATCTCTGCCCCGAAAGCTTCCGCTTCTACCGTCAGATCCATGATAACGGTTGCTGCCGCAGCCGGATACTTGTCACAAAGAGCTTTGATAGCCTCATAATGAACCTGTCCGTTTGTTACCGCATCATGCACCGTTTTCCCGATAAATTCGATACCCGGATGTGTCATGATCGGAATGGCAATCGTTTCCTTACGTTGGATCGTTTGGCTGATCCATTCTTTCATATTCAGTTTACCCATAATTTCAGTTTTTAATATCGTCTTGTAATAAAGACGAAGTTGCCCTTCTTTTGTAATCTCGTATATGATAAAATCTGATACCGGTATAAAAATAAAGCTGTCTTTCAAAATGAAGGGCAGCTTTACACCTATTTGATTTATCTTCGAGCTTTATTTTACCGGAATCTTATCAATACGGTTCTGATGACGGCCACCGTCAAATTTGGTAGAGAAGAACTCTGTCAAAATCATGTCCGCCTCCTCAGTGCTGATGAAGCGTCCCGGCATCACGAGAATATTAGCGTCATTGTGTTGACGGGCGAGATGTGCGATCTCTGCATTCCAGCAAAGAGCAGCACGAACTCCCTGATGCTTGTTCAGCGTCATATTGATTCCGTTTCCACTGCCGCAGATAGCGATACCGGGATAACATTCTCCCGATTCCACTGCAAGAGCCAGCGGATGAGCATAATCCGGATAGTCTACGCTTGCGGTAGAGTTAGTTCCGAAATCCTTGTAAGCCCAGCCTTTTGCTTCCAGCCAGCCGCGAACATATTCTTTCAGTTCAAAACCGGCGTGGTCGCATGCTAATCCGATTGTTTTCATTAGAGCATTGCTTTTACTTGGTTATATACGTTTTCAGCAGTAAATCCAAGTTTCTCATCCAATACTTTATAAGGAGCGGAGAAACCGAAAGATTCCAATCCCCAAACCTTACCGTGGCAACCTACCAGACCTTGAAGAGTGACAGGCAAACCGGCAGTCAGACCGAAAATCTTCGCATCTGCCGGAAGAATAGCTTCCTGATATTCTTTCGGTTGGTTGCGGAACAGACCTTCAGACGGAGCAGATACAATGCGTACCTTCACGCCATCTTTGCGAAGTAACTCTGTGCCGGCTACCAATGTAGCAACTTCAGAACCTGAAGCTACCAGGATAACATCCGGATTTTCGTCTGAACCAGCTACGATATAAGCACCCTTGGTGGCTTGTTCGTAATCAGTTCCAGCCGGAAGATTAGCGATGTTCTGACGAGAGAAAATCAATCCTGTCGGAGTAGACATATTTTCCATAGCAAGTTTCCATGCAATAGTGGTCTCTTCTGCATCTGCCGGACGGAGTACCAACATAGAATTGTGTCCCTTGTGGTTTTTCAGTTTTTCCATCAGGCGGATTTGTGCTTCCTGTTCTACCGGTTCGTGAGTAGGACCGTCTTCACCCACACGGAATGCATCGTGTGTCCAGATGAATTTCACCGGTTGTTCCATCAGGGCAGCCATACGTACGGCAGGTTTCATGTAATCGGAGAATACGAAGAAGGTACCGCAAGCAGCGATAACACCCCCATGAAGTGACATACCGATACAGATACAAGCCATTGATAATTCAGATACACCGGCCTGGAAGAATGCCCCACTGAAATCACCTTTCTTGAAAGAATGTGTCTTTCTTCAGGAAACCGTCCGTCTTGTCGGAGTTAGAAAGGTCGGCCGAAGCAACGATCATGTTTTCTACCTGTGTAGCAAGTGCGCCCAATACGGTTGCAGATGCAGCACGAGTAGCGCTACCTGCTTTCTGTTCGATAGCAGCCCAGTCCACTTTCGGAGCTTTGCCGGAGAAGAAGAGTTCCAGTTTTGCTGCCAGTTCCGGGTTTGCTTTCGCCCATGCAGCTTTCTTTGCATACTTTTCAGCAACGATCTTCTTCAGTTCTTCTGCTCTCTTTGCATACAGTTCGGCTACTTCCGGGAAAATCACGAACGGATTGACAGGATCGCCACCTAAATTCTTGATTGTATTTACATAAGCGTCGCCACCGAGCGGAGCGCCGTGTGTAGCACAGTTGGCTTCGTAGCTGCTGCCGTCTGCTTTGCGTGCGCCTTTACCCATTACGGTTTTACCGATAATCAGAGTCGGGCGCTCTTTTTCTGTCTGAGCTTCTTTGATAGCTGCACGGATTTCGTCAGGATCGTTACCGTTGATGCTAAGTACGTTCCAGCCCCATGCTTCATATTTCATGGCAGTGTCTTCAACGGTCACATCTTTCGTTTCGGTAGAAAGCTGGATGTCGTTGGAGTCATAGAACATAATCAGATTGTCCAGTCCCAGTGCACCGGCAATGCGTCCGGCACCTTGAGAGATTTCTTCCTGAATACCACCATCAGAGATGTAAGCGTAAATAGTCTGATTCATCACTTCGTTGAAGCGTGCTTTCAGGAATTTAGCGGCGATAGCAGCACCTACTGCAAAAGTGTGTCCTTGTCCCAGCGGACCGGAAGTATTTTCGATACCACGCATGATGTCCACTTCACGGTGTCCCGGAGTGGGGCTTCCCCATTGGCGGAATTCTTTCAGCTCGTCCAGCGTGAATTTTCCTGTCAATGCCAACGTAGAATAAAGCATTGGAGACATGTGGCCCGGGTCGAGGAAGAAACGGTCACGTCCTTCCCAACGGGGATTTTCAGGATCGTATACTAGAAACTCAGAGAAGAGTACATTTACAAAGTCAGCACCACCCATGGCGCCACCCGGATGACCGGAATTGGCTTTTCAACCATTGAAGCAGCGAGAATACGGATGTTATCCGCTGCACGATTCATAAGTTTATTATCGTTCATATCATTAAAATTTAATTGATTTCTGTCAGATTGTTCGCAAAGATAACTCTTTATGTGGATTTAACAATCCAAAAGAGCTATCTTTTTTATCGACAATTTTACGGTCTTCTTGTTTGTGATACAATAAGTAATTGCTCTAAAATTACTGTAACTCTAAAGTAACAATTGACTTAGCCGGTAGTTTTACCTTCATAATTCCTTTATTGATTTTTACCTCTTTGAAAGATGCCGGTTTTACAATATTAGGTTTTTCAAAAGAATTGTAATCGGTCAGTTTGGAAGCGGTCAGAATCTCTCCGATAGCTTTCTTGGCTTTCGTATCACCCAGATTGATGGTGATTTCCTGCGCTTCATCAGCATCTACATTGGAAAGAGAAATATGGATCACCCCATCTTTATTTTTGGAAGCTGTGGCGCTCACCATCGGTACCGTGCGGTTATCACGTACATTTATCTTTTCGCAAGTCAGGTCGATAGGAAGATAAGTGGCATCCTGGTGTACTTTATACATCTTGAAGACATAATAAGTAGGAGTGAGCACCATTTCTTTGTCTTTCGTCAGAATCATGGATTGAAGTACATTGACAATCTGTGCGATATTTGCCATCTTCAGGCGGTCTGTATATTTATGGAATACGTCGAGGCTTAAAGAAGCAACGAAGGCATCACGCAATGTGTTCTGCTGATACAGATGTCCTTTGATGGTTCCGGGTTCCTCATCCCACCAGGTTCCCCATTCGTCCAGTAAGAGAGCGATTTTCTTGTCCTTGTCATATTTGTCCATGATGGTACAATGTTTCTTGAGTACATCTTCCACTTCCAGACATTTGCCCATCGTCCAGTAATAATCATCTTTGTTGAATTGAGTGGCTGATCCTTTGCTACCACTCCATCCGGTTACGGTATAATAGTGTAGAGAAAGACCGTCCATTCGGTGTCCTACACGATTCATCAATACATCTGTCCATTTGTAATCATAGTCACTTGCGCCACTGGCAATCTTGAACAGACGGTTGCCGTCATAATTACGGCAATAAGTAGAATAACGACGATATAAGTCTGCGTAATATTCCGGACGCATGCTGCCACCGCACCCCCAGCTTTCATTTCCTACGCCGAGATATTTCAATTTCCATGCTTTGTCGCGACCATTCTTACGGCGAAGGTTCGCCATAGGAGAGTCACCGTCAGAAGTCATATACTCCACCCATTTAGCGAGTTCTTCTACCGTGCCGCTGCCTACATTTCCACTTACGTATGGTTCGCAACCCAGCATTTCGCAAAGGTTCAGAAACTCGTGTGTTCCGAAACTGTTGTCTTCAATGGTACCGCCCCAGTTGTTGTTCACCATCTTCGGACGGTTCTCTTTCGGACCAATGCCGTCCATCCAGTGGTATTCATCGGCAAAGCATCCGCCCGGCCAGCGAAGAACGGGAACGGACAAGTCTTTCAGTGCATTGAATACATCTGTGCGATATCCCTTGATATTGGGAATATCCGAGTTTTCGCCTACCCAAAGACCACCGTAGATACATGAACCCAGGTGTTCGGCAAACTGGCCGTAAATTTCCTTCGGTATGATTTCTTTGCCTTGATCGGCATGTACGGTTATGGTAGCACTCTTTTGTGCAGAAAGAGATACAGATGCTGCCAGAAAAGCCGTGCTGACTAATAGTTTTGCTTTCATAAATGGTATTTGTTTAATGATTATTTTAGTAAACGAACTTCATAAACGGCAGAGGTCCATTCCGTCCCGTCAGGGATAAAACGTATCGGACAACTACCCGTATTCAGTTTTTGAGGCAGAACATAAGAAAGAGTAATGAAACCGTCTTTATCTGCTTCACTGATAGTCGGATGAATAGCCAACTTTTCGTTATTCAGAAGAATAGCCACTTTATTGCGGTCATCTTTCCGTACCGTAATCAGGAGGCGGCTTGCTTCCTCTTTCACTTTCAGCTGATAGCTGAACCAACCTTTGGCACGTCGGAAATGCCGGTCTTTATTCGTCCCTGTTTCTGCCTGCTCATACTGGATGCCATGGTCAGACTCCGGTTGCTGTTCACCGGGGAAGATAAGGTCAATGGTTTGATTAGCCAACTCCGTTGCTTTTCGTTCAGCCGTTGCCATCTCTTCCTGAATCGCTTTAAACTGCTCTTCGCTTGCCTGCTGGAAATAAACGGCATAGCGGGAATTATGCAGGCGGAAGAACGGAACGAGTTCCAATGCTTTGCCTTGTGCAGGATACACCTCTCCGTTATAGCTGAAAGTAATCCGGCTATTCTGTTCTTTCTGAAGAGATTTGCAGATTGAATCAGGATTTCCTATCAGCATCGGGACTTCTTGCAAAGGAATTTGTTTGCCATGAGCGATATGTCCGCCACGGCTGTCATCGGCATATAAACCATCAAGATGTTCAGTGCCTGTGGAAGCTGCAAGAACGATCGGACCATATAAGAAAGCATAATAATCTTTCTTGTCGGGAATTTGTTCCACGCTGACTTTCATAGGCAAGTGGAAAGTAATGACATCTCCTTTTTTCCATTTGCGGGAGAGGGAAGATACTGGTTACCTTTTGCCATAACGAACATTTTTCTTTTTCCATTGATGCTGACGCTATATCCTTTGGAGTGGTTCGCCCATTCCGGAATACGTATCATTAAAGTACGTTTTTTCTTAGGCGCTTCATCTATTCGTAAAGTTACCTTGCCGTCATCAGGGAAACGGGTTTCCTGTGTCAAAATAATGCCTTGCTCTTTCCAGGTCAGTTGTGAAGGAATGAAGAGATTGACATACAGAGTGTCTTTCCGATACGCATAAATAAATTCACCGTATTTGGTATGATTCTCCAAGCCTGAACCGACACAGCACCACATCGATGTTTCCGGTTGCGAGTACACCCGATAATGTCCGGGACGCATAGGAGTGAAGTAGACAAATCCGCCTTTATCCGGCTCTTGTGACGCTAGAATATGATTGTAAAGCGCACGTTCGTAATAGTTTACGTAGTTGGGATCAGGTTCGTTTGTTTGATTCGGATTATGAGAATTCTGATAAAGCATTTTGGTAAGACGGAGCATGTTGTAAGTATTACAGGTCTCCGGTCCTTGAACGTTGTTTAGCATGGACGTGAAGTTATCCGACGGATGGAAATGTTCGCGGACACTATTTCCTCCGATGCAGACGGAACGGTGATTGACTACCGTGTTCCAGAAAAAACGGGCGGCATGATCCCATTCGGCAGCATGATTCCAATTCTTGTCGTCTTGTGAAAGTTCGGCTATTCGCTTGTAGCCGATCACTTTCGGAATCTGTGTGTTGGCGTGCATCCCCGTCAATTTGTCTTCCTCTTTGATAAGCGGGTCTAAAATAAGCTTGTGAGAGAAACGGCGTGCCAGTTCCAGATACTTCTTGTCGCCTGTGATTTCGGCCACGTCAGCGAACGTTTCGTTTAATCCGCCATGTTCGCTACGAAGCATATCCTGCATTTGTTCGTCACTCAAGCCGGAAGTGATATCGATCATCCAGTCTGTAAAAGCGATAAGCATTTGGCGTGCAAGGTCGCTTCCTGCATAGAGATATGCATCCCGCAATCCGGCGTAAGTCTTATGTATATTGTATAGAGGTACCCATTTGCCGTTAAGATCGAAACCTCCGGCACGGATCTTTCCTGCTTTTATATCTTTCCAAAGTTGAAGGCTTCCCGGAGTTCCTCCGATGAATCCTGTGCCGACAGTTTGTTGTGCCCGGTTCAACTCATTCAGCATGTAGTTGAGGCGATTATAGACTGCGGTATCTCCGGTGGCGGCATACATCATGGAAAGTGCGGATAAATAATGTCCGCCGATATGTCCGTCCAATCCGGTATTTTCCCAATTGGTGTAGCTGGGGGCTTTAGGCTGTAACCCTGCTTCGCGGAGAAAAAAGGAGCGAGCAGACGGTCGGGGTCTAATGCAAGTATGTAATGTAGATCAGTCTGTTGAGCTTGCAGAAACGGACTATCCAATAGTTTCACATTCTGTAAAGGGAAGTAAGACACTTGTGGGGCGTTTTGAGCTTTGCCCAGTGAGTGGACAGCACAAGTGCAAGTATGAACGAGGTGGTTTTCATGATAATAGTCTCCCCATCTCCCTCTCCAAAAGAGGAGAGGGGTGGAGATAATTAATGTTTGTACTTAGTTAGAATTGACTCTTGATAAACAGCGATTTATCGGCAATCTCTGATGAACAACAATGGATTGCCGACTGTCAATTATTTAAATTTGACTGCTGCCTCTTCGATAGGCAATCCTGCCTTGTAATTTTCGATGTATGTATTGAAGCCGGCTACATCTTCGGGCGTAGGTGATACCTCGATACCCGCGTCACCGACAAATACGCTTTCATCCAGAAAATCGGCAAGAGATTGTTTCTTTTCATTGTTCACGAGGTAAGAACCTAATAGGGCAATACCCCAGGCACCACCTTCACCGGCTGTTTCCATCACGGAAATAGGCGAGTTGATGGCTGCAGCAAGTATTCTTTGACCGACTCCCTTTGTTCTGAACAATCCTCCGTGACCTGTGATTCTGTCGACTTTGATCTTTTCTTCGTTGAACAAGATATCGTTGCCAATCTTGAGAACTCCGACTGAGGCGTACAGGTGAGTCCGCATAAAGTTTGCAAGGTTGAATTTGTCATTTGCCGAACGTACAAACAATGGTCTTCCCTCGGCAAGTCCAGTTACAGGCTCGCCTGAAATATAATTGTATGAAAGCAAACCTCCACAATCAGTATCACCGGTAAGGGCAATATTCTAGAGTTTACCATAGAGTTCATCCATATCTACAGGTATACCCAGAAGTTCCTGGTATTCTTTGAACAAGTTAACCCATGCGTTGAGATCGGAAGTGCAGTTGTTGCAATGTACCATGGCTACCAGGCTTCCGTCAGGAGTTGTCACCATGTCAATCATTTCGTATGGCTTCGACAGTTCTTTCTCCAATACAATCATTGAGAATGAAGAGGTACCTGCGGATACATTTCCGGTACGTTGTTTGACTGCGTTAGTCGCAACCATTCCGGTACCAGCGTCTCCTTCCGGCGGACAAACCGGTATTCCTGCCTTCAAATGACCCGATGCATCGAGCTTTTTACTTCCTTCCGGAGTGAGGACACCTGCATTTTCACCTGCCGACAATACTTTAGGCAGAATATCTGTAGCTTCCAGCTATATTCTTTCGAAGCAATCAGCTTGTCGAACTTAGCCACCATTTCAGCGGAATAGTTGTTAGTAGTTGGATCTATAGGAAGCATACCTGATGCATCGCCTATTCCCAACACCTTTTCGCCTGTGATCTGCCAATGCACGTAACCTGCCAGAGTGGTCAGGAAGTCGATTTCATTAACGTGTGCTTCGTTGTCTAAAATAGCCTGATACAAGTGGGAAATGCTCCAACGCAGAGGGATATTATAGACAAATAGTTCGGATAAAGCAGCCGCTGCGCGACCTGTATTAGTGTTTCTCCAAGTGCGGAAAGGCACGAGGATTTCTTCTTTTTTCATTGAAAGGCATGTAACCATGCATCATAGCGCTGACACCGATAGCTGCCAGTGTTTCAATCTCTGTGTCATATAAGTTCTTCACGTTGGAGCGGAGGTCAGCGTAGCAATCTTGCAGTCCCGACCAGATAGCTTCAATACTATAAGTCCAAAGTCCGTCAACTAACTGGTTTTCCCAAGTGTGGCTACCTTGAGCAATAGGCTTGTTTTCCTGGTCAATCAAAACAGCTTTTATTCGTGTAGAACCGAGTTCTATACCAAGAATAGCTTTGCCTGTCTCGATGGTTGATTTTGCATCTAATTTCATGTTGGAAACCGATATTTTAAGGTATAACGATCATTATAAAAAAATCAAGTTTCGCAAAAACTTAACGAAATAATTAAGCCATGCGAAACTTGAATAATTGTTTTTAGCAAAGTGCTTTATTCAACATGTAATAAACTTCGTTCATGCGCAGTTCTTTCTTGAAGCAGCTGATTGTAGTATCCTTGTTGATATGTACCATTTCGATACCTGCGATTTCAGCATAATCTTCCCAGTATTCTGCGGTCAAGTCGTATGAGAAGCAAGAGTGGTGAGTACCACCGGCCAGAATCCATGCGCCTGCGCCTACTTCGAGGTTTGGCATCGGAATCCAGAGGGCAGAAGCAACCGGCAACTTAGGCAGCGGTTTCGGCTCGATACATTCTACATCGTTTACGATCAGACGGAAACGGTTACCCATATCTACTACAGTAGCGGTACAGCCTGTGCCTACTTTTGAAGTGAAGACCAGACGTGCAGTCTGACTCTTGCGGATACCTATACCGAGGAAGTGTACTTCCAGGCGAGGTTTGTTGGCGGCGATAAGCGGGCAGATTTCCAACATGTGTGACTGAAGGATAGAGCTGTTGGCACCGTCAAAGTTCAGCGTGTAGTCTTCCAGGAATGAACAACCTCTGGGAAGTCCTTGGTTCATTACCCATACCGTACGGTAAAGAGCAGCCGATTTCCAGTCACCTTCAGCGCCGAATCCGTAACCTTCCGCCATCAGACGTTGTGAAGCAAGCCCCGGGATCTGATCGAAACCATTGTATTCGATGTCGCCCAAATCGTCGAAGTTGGTCGTAAATCCTTTAGCACCTTTAGCTTTCAGGATAGCACGCATGGCAAGTTCTGCTTTAGCGGCATTCCATACTTTCTGGTAAGCTTCAGTTGATTTATCTTCCAGAGAAGCATCGTGATCGTATTCCTTGAAGTAAGTAGCTACCAATGCATCTACCTCTTCATTTTTGATATCCTTGTGATATTCCATCAATTCGCTTACCGGACAGTAATCTACGTGGTAACCCATACGTTGTTCAGCTTCCACTTTATCACCATCGGTTACAGCTACATTGTTCATCTGGTCGCCGAAACGGATAATCAGCATATCCTGTGAATCTGCCCAACCGGCACAAACACGCATCCAGACGGCAATCTTATGCAAAGTGTCTTCCTCTTTCCAGTAACCTACCACTACTTTACGACGGATGCGCATACGGGTACAGATATGTCCGAATTCGCGGTCACCGTGAGCTGACTGGTTCAGGTTCATGAAGTCCATGTCCATTGTATCCCAAGGAATTTCCTTGTTGAACTGTGTGTGCAGGTGTAACAAAGGCTTCTTCAACTGTTGCAGGCCGTGAATCCACATCTTAGCAGGAGAGAAGTATGCATCCAAGTAATTACACCGATGCACTTTTCATCGTTATTGGCTGCTTTGAATACAGTTTCCACTTCTTTAGAAGAGTTGGCAGTACCTTTGTATACCACCTTGACAGGGAGTTTACCGGATTCATTCAGTCCGTTTACCATTTCATTAGAGTGTGCGTCTACTGCGATTACTGCGTCACCTCCGTACAGAAGCTGTGCTCCTGTTACGAACCATACTTCATATTGATCAAATACGTTCATAATGTTATTGCTTTAATTTTTAATTGTTACTTTTTAATTGATTACTGTCCATAATAAGCATTCGGACCATGCTTGCGGCTGAAATGTTTTCTCTACCAGCAGCGGGTTCATTGTTAAATTCGGGTTTACCGCATAAGCGATACTTGCCATTTTGGCTACCTGTTCCATTACCACAGCATTGTGTACAGCATCGTGCGCATCTTTTCCCCAAGAGAAAGGACCGTGATTTCTTCACCAACACTCCCGGTGTATGTACAGGATTCAATCCTTCAAAACGTTTCACTATCACATTACCGGTTTCCAGCTCGTAAGCGCCTTTCACTTCCGCTTCCGTCATATCTGCCGTGCAGGGAATAGCATCATGGAAATAATCCGCGTGAGTTGTTCCGATGTTCGGAATGTCGCATCCCGCCTGTGCCCAGGCAGTTGCATAAGTAGAGTGGGTGTGTACCACTCCGCCAATCTCGGGAAATGCTTTGTAAAGTACCACGTGAGTAGGAGTATCCGAGGATGGCTTCAGCCGTCCTTCGACGACTTTGCCATCCAGGTCCACTACTACCATATCTTCCGCTTTCATATCATCATAACTTACGCCACTGGGTTTGATTACTACCAGCCCGCTTTCACGGTCGATAGCAGAGACATTGCCCCAGGTAAAGATGACTAATCCATGCTTTACCAATTCAAGATTGGCATGAAATACTTTTTCTTTTAGTTCTTCCAGCATATTGATTATAATTTGAATTTCGGGTCTTTGCGATATGCCCTGTTGTTAAACTTATACAAGGCAGCCCACGTTTGGAACCCAGTTTGTCAATTTTATCAGTCTTTTCTATATAATCCATTTCAGCCACTCTTTTACGGAAATTCCGTTTATCCATTGTTTCACCGTAAATGGCCTCATATAAACTTTGTAATTGGGATAATGTAAAGAGCTTCGGCAATAGATTGAATCCGATAGGCTCGACAGATGCTTTCTGTTTCATCATCTCCCGTGCTTTGTCCACCATCTCAGGATGGTCGAAGATAAGCGGGGAAGTTCATTCATGTTTACCCAGTAAGCATTGTGCTTCTGAACCAGTTTTCGGTCATACTCATTGATGTTGATTAATGCATAGTAAGCAACAGAGATAACCCGTTCTCCCGGATCGCGATCAATTGCTCCGAAGGCTCCTACTTGTTCCATGTAAACATTTTCCAGTCCGGTAAGCTCATGCAATACACGTTTAGCGGCATCATCCACACTTTCATTGTTTTGCACAAATCCTCCCATCAGTGACCATTCACCCATTGCCGGCTCGAAGTTTCTCTTTAACAATAACAGGCTGATTTCCCCTTCGTAGAAACCGAAAATGATACAGTCTATGCCGACATAAAGGCCGGATTCGAGCTATAATAAGCCTTTCCCCCCGGTTCTTTTCCAAAGAGGGGGAGTCTGAGCTTATCATTGACTCTTGTGAATTATCTTTATCCATTTAGATTGTGATTTTAGTTATAATAAAACAGTCTTTCCGTAGATAAGACTATTTTAGGCTTCCTTTCAACCCTTCCCCAAGAGGAGGGTTGAAAGAGAAGCTTATTTTTACCAGAAATACCAGTAGAAAGCAGCAGTAATGGCCAGAATAATTACCGTATGAATAATATCCCAGTGATTCCAGCTTGCACGTGTAGCCGCTTTTTGTTCCTTCGTTGCCGTACCGAATACCAGTCCCTGAATCTTTTCAGCTGTCGGAGCTTTCGTGGCAAGACTGACTACGATGACTACGATGATACAGAACAGGAACATCCATCCGCAGAAGAACAGCCAGTTCATGTCGTAGAACAAATATTTGAAGGTAGAATCAGCCACTTCACCTGCGTTGCTATAATATACTTTTGCGCCGAGGCGGGTCAGCCCGATTACCATGCCGGAGATCAATCCCCACATACCACCCTGGGCGGAAGTACGTTTCCAGCAGATACCCAGTAAGAAAGCGGCAGCGATACCCGGAGCCAATACGGATTGAACATCCTGCAAGTAAGTATAAAGTACATCACCTACACTACGCATGATAGGAATCCAAAGAATACCTAAAACAACGATTACGATTGTTGCAATCTGACCGATACCCACCAGCTTCTTTTCCGGAGTTTCCGGTTTGAAACGTTTGTAAAAGTCGATAGTAAACAACATCGCTGACGAATTGAACAAAGAAGCCAGAGAACTCATCAAAGCAGCCAGAATACCACATACCACCAGACCTTTCACGCCCGCAGGAAGTAATTTGGCTACTAATGTCGGGAAGCGGCATCAGCATTTGCTGTTCCGTTAGCCAGCATCGGCAAGAAACCTTCGCCACCGGCACCGATATATTTCTGGTGTAATGCGAACGCAATCATACCCGGAATCAGGAACAGAAATACAGGTAGCAGTTTCAGGTAAGCACCGAAGATAGTACCACGACGGGCTTCCATTTCATTTTTACCTGAAAGTACACGTTGAACGATGAACTGGTCGGTACACCAGTACCAGAAACCGATAATAGCCGAACCGATCAAAGCGCCCAACCAAGGGAAGTTTGCATCATCGTTGCTACGAATCAGGTTAGTCATCGTATCACCGTAATCATTTACAGTAACAGCGCCGCAGACTCTCATCATTTCGTCCCATCCACCTAATTCTTTGAAGCCGAGTACTAGAATTATTAATGATCCTAGCAGTAGGATAGGGGTTTGAAGAACAGAAGTGTAAAGAACTGATTTCATACCACCGAAGATAGTATAAAGCGCTGTCAGAACTACCAGACCGATGGCGGCAATCCAAAAGAAGTCGATTCCCCAAAGTTCTTTTATACCGAATACTTGTTGGAATACGAAACCTCCTGCATATACCGTCACGGCAACTTTTGTCAATACATAACTCACAAGAGAGATGACCGACAAAATGGTACGTGATTGTGGATTATAGCGGCGCTCCAGGAATTCCGGCATTGTGTATACCATGCTTCGTGTATAGAATGGAACGAACACCCATCCCAAAATCAGAATCATCCATCCTTGGATTTCCCAATGAGCCATCGCCATACCACTGGAGGCTCCGGCTCCCGCCAGTCCGATCAAGTGTTCCGAGCCAATGTTTGATGCGAAGATAGAGGCACCGATCGCAAGCCATGTTGCGTCACGTCCGCCTAAGAAATAATCCGCCGAGTCATTTTGTTTTTGTCTGACTACCCAAACAATAATACCTATCAGAGCCAGAAAAGAAGACTCCAATTACTAGCCAATCTAATGCTTCCACAATAAATTTGATTTATAAGTTAATATTATTTCTCTGTCGAGAATTTAAAGATACATTCGCTGTTATACGTTTGTCCCGGTTCCAGCACAACGGACGGCCAGTCGGCTTTGTTGGGGCTGTCGGGGTAGTGTTGTGTTTCGAGGCAGACAGAAGCACGTTGGTTGTAAACGATAGCCTTCTTTCCGCTTACGGTTCCGTCAAGGAAGTTTCCTGTGTAAACCTGTATACCCGGTTCGTTGGTATATACTTCCAGAGTGATGCCGCTTTCAGGTGAAGTTAGTTTGGCTGCTACTTGCGAAAGATCTCCCTTAGTGTTGAGTACCCAGTTGTGGTCATATCCTTTTCCGTTCTTCAGTTGGACGAAATCGTAGTTGTCGATCTCTTTACCTACCGCTTTCGGAGTCGTGAAGTCCATCGGAGTATCTTTTACAGGAGCGATTTCGCCTGTAGTCATAAAAGTGCTGTCTACCGGAGTATAATAGTCTGCGTTCACATACAATATATTGTCGGTTGAAGCTTTTGACGGATCGCCAGCCAGGTTGAAGTAAGAGTGGTTGGTCATATTGATGATCGTCTTTTTATCGGTAGTTGCGCTATATTTGATGTCGATGGCGTTGTCTTCAGTCAGTTTGTAAGTCACTTTAGCTGTTACATTACCCGGGAAGTTTGCGTCTCCGTCCGGTGAGACAAGTGTCAGTTCCAGCGTTGTCGGATCAATCAGATTAGCTTCATAAACTTTGTATTGCCAACCTTTCGGACCTCCATGCAGGCAGTGGCCGAAATTGTTTTGCGGCAGTTGGATGGTATCTCCGTCCAGTACAAAACGCCCTTGGTTGATGCGGTTGGCGTAACGGCCGATAGAAGCACCGAAATCACTGGGTACATTAATATAATCAGCAATGCTGTCAAAACCTAAAACTACATCCTGCATCTTGCCGTTCTTGTCGGGCACCATGATGGACACGATGCGTCCGCCGAAGTTAGTGATGCATACTTCCATACCCGCCTTATTCTTTAAGGTATAAAGAGCTGTTTGGGCATTGTTCACTTCTGTTTGAAATTTTACCGGGTCGAGACCGGACAAGGTCAGCTCGGAAGCCGGCTTGTTATTGCACGCGGCAAGCATCAGCGCGGCAATTCCTGCAATTAGAAAATGTTTTTTCATGGTTTTATTTTTAATGTAAATGAGATGCTTATCTTATTTTGGGTGTAAAAGTAACACTTTTGTTTGGTGTATCAAATACACTCTTGTATGTTATGCAGCATAAATGGTGTATTTTATGATTTTCCATACACCTTATTATATATAAATGTACGCTTTCCATCTGTTTATTTTTCATATAATAGAGCGGGTTAATAGGTGCTTTTTTGATCTGGTTTCGTATTATAAATATCAGATGCGGATGGAAAATTGTGCAAATGAATGGAATTTGATCCTTTTTGACCGATATACACCCGTTAATGATAAAATCGGGTACGGAGAAAATAGAGAATCTTTATCTTTGCATTTTAACTATATATAATTTTTATTGAGAACCATGAGAAGATACGCAAATTTATTGGCAGTATTAGCCTTGTCTACTAACCTTGCCCTTCATGCGCAAACCAATGAAATGGTGATCCAGACTAAGAAGTTGGGTGCTGAAATCCAGCCGACAATGTACGGACTCTTTTTGAAGACATCAATTATGCTGCCGATGGCGGACTTTATGCCGAACTGGTGAAGAATCGTTCCTTTGAGTTTCCACAACACCTGATGGGATGGAAAACGTATGGAAAAGTGTCATTAATGAACGATGGTCCTTTTGAGCGTAATCCGCATTATGTGCGCCTTTCTAACCCCGGACATGCACATAAGCATACCGGATTGGATAACGAAGGTTTCTTCGGCATCGGTGTCAAGAAGGGAGAGGAGTATCGTTTCTCTGTTTGGGCGCGTTTGCCGCAAGGAAGTACGAAAGAAACATTGAGAATCGAACTTGTAGATACCCAATCAATGGGCGAACGCCAGGCACTTGTTGCAGGGAATCTTACGATTGATTCTAAGGACTGGAAAAATACCAGATAATCTTGAAGCCCGGCAGTACTCATCCGAAATCCGTACTTCGTATTTTTCTTACTTCCAAAGGAACAGTAGATTTGGAGCACGTCTCCCTTTTTCCGGTTGATACCTGGAAAGGACATGAAAATGGGCTTCGTAAAGATTTAGCACAAGCATTGGCGGATATTCATCCCGGAGTCTTCCGCTTTCCCGGTGGTTGCATTGTAGAAGGTACCGATCTGGAGACTCGTTACGACTGGAAAAAATCAGTTGGCCCGGTAGAGAACCGTCCCTTAAATGAAAATCGTTGGCAGTATACTTTTACTCACCGATTCTTCCCTGATTATTATCAAAGCTATGGATTGGGATTCTACGAATATTTCCTGCTGTCTGAAGAAATGGGTGCGGCACCTCTGCCGATTCTGAATTGCGGACTTTCCTGCCAATATCAGAATAATGATCCGAAAGCTCACGTAGCAGTTTGTGATTTGGATAACTATATTCAGGATGCACTCGACCTGATTGAGTTTGCTAATGGAGACGTGAATACAAAGTGGGGAAAGGTACGTGCCGATATGGGACATCCTGCACCGTTTAACCTGAAGTTTGTCGGTATCGGTAACGAACAATGGGGGAAAGAATATCCCGAACGTCTCGAACCGTTTATCAAAGCCATTCGTAAAGCTCACCCGGAAATCAAAATAGTAGGTAGCTCCGGTCCGAATTCCGAAGGAAAAGAATTTGATTACCTGTGGCCTGAAATGAAACGTCTGAAAGCCGATTTGGTGGACGAACATTTCTATCGTCCCGAAAGTTGGTTCCTGGCACAAGGCGCCCGCTATGACAACTACGACCGTAAAGGTCCGAAAGTATTTGCCGGCGAATATGCCTGCCATGGAAAAGGAAAGAAATGGAATCATTACCATGCTGCTTTGCTCGAAGCTGCTTTTATGACCGGATTGGAACGTAATGCTGACATCGTTCACATGGCTACTTATGCGCCGCTTTTCGCTCATGTGGAGGGATGGCAATGGCGTCCGGACATGATTTGGTTCGATAACCTGAATTCTGTGCGTACCACTAGCTATTATGTACAACAACTGTATGCACAAAACAAAGGAACAAATGTTCTTCCCCTTACCATGAACAAGAAAAATGTAACGGGAGCCGAAGGACAGAACGGACTCTTTGCCAGTGCTGTTTACGATAAGGATAAGAATGAACTGATTGTAAAGGTTGCCAATACTTCCGCCACAATACAGCCAATTTCCTTGAATTTTGAAGGATTGAAAAAACAAGATGTATTGTCTAATGGCCGTTGTATCAAACTTCGTTCGCTTGATTTGGATAAGGATAATACACTTGAACAACCTTTTGCCATCGTTCCGCAGGAAACTCCGGTATCTATTGAAGGCAACGTGTTTACTACCGAACTGGAACCCACTACGTTCGCGGTATATAAATTCACGAAGAAATAAGTAAAACTAATTAGATGTTACTAGATCAATAGATTTTAGATTTTTGTTAATTGTAAAAAGTAAGGGCGGCTCCCATCACGGAAGCCGCCCTTCTTACTTATTTAATAACGAATAAATTCTTATTCCAGTCTACGAGAACCGTCGCCGATTACTACGTCATACACTTTCGGGCTTCTGCCGAATTTAGCTTTGAAAGCAGCTTTTGTTTTTTCAACGAAGTTATCGTACAACTCATCCTTAACAAGGTTGATAGTACAACCACCGAAGCCGCCACCCATAACGCGTGAACCGGTTACACCGTACTCTTTAGCGCAGTCATTCAGGAAGTCGAGTTCTTCGCAGCTTACTTCGTACAGCTTGCTCATGCCGTGATGAGTTTCGTACATCTTCTTACCTACAGTTTCGTAATCATCCTTTTCCAATGCCTCGCAAACATCGAGTACACGTTGGATTTCTTCGATTACATATTCTGCACGCATATAGTCTTCAGCGCTGATATCAGCTTTCGCTTCTTCTAGCATAGCCATTGTACAGTCGCGCAGGAATTCTACATGCGGATGTTTTTTCTGGATAGCAGCAACAGCAGCCTCACAGCTCTGACGACGCTTGTTGTAAGCAGAAGAAGCCAGTTCGTGTTTCACTACTGAATCCATCAATACCAGACGATAACCTTCCGGATGGAATGGGAAATATTGATATTCCAGTGAACGGCAGTCCAGACGGATCAAGCTGCCTGCTTTACCGAACACAGAAGCGAACTGGTCCATGATACCGCAGTTAACACCACAATAGTTATGTTCTGTAGCCTGACCCACTTTAGCCAATTCAAATTTATCTATTTTGTTTTCACCGAACAATTCGTTCAATGCGAAAGCATACGTACTTTCCAAAGCGGCAGAAGAAGACATACCTGCACCCAGAGGCACATCACCTGCAAAAGCAGTATTGAATCCCTTCACGTCAACGCCACGTTTAATCATTTCACGGCATACACCGAAAATATATCTTGCCCAGCTGGCGCGTGGAGCATCTTCTTCATTCAAACCAAATTCTACATAATCCTTCAAGTCGATAGAGTAAGCCTTTACTTTGTCAGTACCGTTAGGTTTGATTTCAGCAATCATCCCTTTGTCTACCGCTCCCGGAAAAACGAATCCACCGTTGTAGTCAGTGTGTTCACCGATCAGGTTGATACGGCCCGGAGAAGCATATAAAAATCCACTAGTTCCGTCAAAGTGTTTAATGAAGCGACTTCTTACATATTCTGTATCCATGATATTGATATTTTAAAGATGAATAAATTGAAGTCTATTCTATGTGATTATTCCACAGGAATATCTTTGTTTACATTCTTGCAACCTACCAGACCGTAGAACAGCAGATAAGCCAGAGCAGCGATAATCAACCAGTAGCTAGCCATATAACCTACAGAGTCAGAGATACTTTGTTGGATCAACGGCAATACACCACCACCAACAACCATCATCATAAAGATACCGGAAGCCTGTGCTGTATATTTTCCTAAGCCTTCTACTGCAAGGTTGAAGATACCACCCCACATTACAGAAGTACAAAGACCGCAAAGTACAAGGAACAAGGCACTTACAGGAACCTGTGCCATCATAAAGCCTTCACCTACAGTATAACCCGGCATTGAAACCGTTACATCTTTCGGAGTGAAGATAGCGATCAATACGAAAATGATAGCAGTAGCAGAAACAGCGATCAACTGTGCACGGCTGGAAACCTTACCACTGATAGCACTACTTGCAGTACGTCCCACAAGCATCAGCAACCAATAGATAGCAGCGATAGCACCACCGATAGCAGCACCGTTCATCATGATACCGGCACCTTTATCGCTTGAATCGGCAAGATAGAAGTTCAGTGTACCCGGGATACCAATTTCAATACCTACATAAATAAAGATACCGATTACACCCAGTAAAGTGTGACGGAAGCTCCATGGACTGTGAGAGAGAATTTTTCTTTCTTCACTCCACCTTTCTGAAGGTGTGGTTCAGGAATAGCAACAAATGAGATAACGATAAATGCAGCAACGAATACACCCATAGCAACGAAGAGCAGAGGAGCAACGTCAGACATAGCAGTACTTGAAGTAACAGTACCGATCAAAGCACCTACGAAAAGCGGAGTCAATGTACCAGACAAAGAATTAAGAGCTCCACCAGTCTGAATCAACTGGTTACCTTTGTTACCACCGCCACCGAGAAGGTTCAACATCGGGTTTACCACTGTGTTAAGCATACAAACGCAGAAACCGCAGATGAATGCACCAAGCAGATAGATTACAAAGTTTAATTTGATAACATACTCACCGAATGCGAATACTTCAGCACCTGCTCCGAATAAGCTGGAAAGATACTGTGTGAACAAACCGAGGAAACCTACTGCCATTGCAATCAAAGCAGTCTTCTTGTAACCGATCTTAACGAGCATGTTACCGGCAGGAATTCCCATAAACAGGTAAGCCAGGAAGTTCATCATATTTCCCATCATACCTAAAGTGTTCGAACCCGCATATTCATTTCTCCAGATTGTTCCGAATGGAGCAGCGAGGTTTGTTACGAAAGAGATCATCGCAAAGATGAAGAACATCGTGATAATTGCGACGAGATTACCGTTCTTTTTTTCTTGTGTCATGGTTCAAAAAAAATGTTAGTTTATAAAATTAGGTTAGTTATTTTTTTCAAATCTTATTCTTCTACCGTAAATTTGTAGACAGTGATCTGTTGGTATTCATCACCCGGCAGCAAGGTAGCCGATGGGAAATGAGGTTTGTTCGGAGTATCCGGGAAACACTGTGCTTCAAAGCAGATAGCGCTTCTGGCAGGGAATGTAGCTCCGTGTGCACCTTCAAATCCGTTGAGCCAGTTGCCCGTATAGAGTTGTACACCCGCTTCGGTGGTATATACTTCCATGATACGTCCGCTTTCCGGATCCTTGCAAGTGGCAGCCAGGTCGAGCGAACCGCTTTCCATCTTGTTCAGTACATAGCAGTGGTCATATCCTGCACCGAAAATCAGTTGCTGGAATTTGTCATCGATACGTTCGCCTACAGTATGCGGAGTACGGAAATCCATCGGAGTACCCTCTACTTTGGCAATTTCGCCGGTAGGGATGGAAACTTCGTCGATAGGCGTATAGAAATCAGCGTTGATAGTAACGATGTGGTCGTTGACGGTAGGAGTAGGAGTGGAGATACCGGCGAGGTTGAAGAAACCGTGGTTAGTCAGATTTACGACTGTGGCTTTGTCGGTTGTTGCGCGGTATTCGATAGTCAGTGCGTTTACTTCGTTTTCCAGGCGGTAGGTCATTTCTACTTCCAGGTTGCCGGGGAATCCTTCTTCGCCATCGGCAGAAACATAGTTGAATTGCACTGTGCTCTCATCAATCTGGACAGCATCCCAAACACGGGCGTGGAAACCGGTAGGTCCACCATGTAGAGAGTTAGGTCCGTTGTTAATCGTGAGTTCATGTTCTTCGCCGAACAAGGTGAATTTTCCTTTCGCGATACGGTTGCCGTAGCGTCCGATAGTAGTGCTTAGGAAAGGTTCCGGGCTGTTGATGACGTGGTCGATGCTGTCGTGTCCGAGGATTACATTGGCATACTTACCGTTTTTGTCCGGTACCATGATAGAAAGAATGGCGCATCCGTAATTGGTTACAGCTACTTCCATTCCCTTTGTGTTTTTGAGGATAAATAAATCAGTTTTCTTATCATTTATATCCTTTTGGAAATCTTTCCGGCTGAGCCCTGATAGATTCCCTTCTGTTGGGAATGTGTTATTCATGTCTGGTATTATTAAAAATTTCCTGCAAATAAAGGGAAATTCTTTCTTACTCACAAATTATTCCGACTAAATATGACAGGTGCTTTAGGAAAGTTTAGCTTTATTACTTCATCTTCTTTGGATGCAAGGACAAAAGATGATTTCTTAAATGAATTTTCATCCTCCTTTTCTTAAAAACTGAACAATTTTTTGTATGTTTGTTCCCGGATTGTAACAATCCGAGCGAATTTAATCTAAGTTTATAACAAGAAAAACAAAAATGTATCCATTAAAATTCGAACCTATTCTGAAGCAGACGCTTTGGGGGGGCGACAAAATTATTCCGTTCAAGCATTTGAATTCAGACTTGAAAGGAGTAGGAGAAAGCTGGGAGATTTCCGGTGTTGAGAACAATGAATCTGTAGTGGCTAATGGCCCGGACAAAGGTTTAACTCTGGCTGATATGGTGAGAAAGTATCGCGAGGAACTGGTTGGCGAAGCGAATTATGCTCGTTTCGGCAATAAATTCCCACTGCTCATTAAGTTCATCGACGCCAAACAGGATTTGTCAATCCAGGTACACCCGACAGACGAATTGGCGAAGAAACGCCACAATTCGATGGGAAAAACCGAAATGTGGTATGTAGTGGATGCTGATAAAGGAGCGAAACTGCGTTCTGGATTTTCCGAGCAAATCACCCCGAAAGAATATAAAGAGCGCGTGCTGAACAATACGATCACTGACGTATTGCAGGAGTATGAGATCCATCCGGGTGATGTGTTCTTCCTTCCTGCCGGACGCGTGCACAGCATCGGCGCAGGTTCTTTCATCGCCGAGATTCAGCAAACCTCTGATATTACTTATCGTATTTACGACTTCAACCGTAAAGATGCGAATGGTAAAACCCGCGAACTTCACACCGACTTAGCCCGTGAAGCCATCAACTACGAAGTGTTGGATGACTATCGCACTAAATACGAACCGTTGAAGGACGAACCGGTAGAACTGGTTGCCTGCACCTACTTCACGACTTCTCTGTATGACATGACTGAAGAAATCAGTTGCGACTATTCCGAACTCGATTCATTCGTGATCTTTATCTGTATGGAAGGATCCTGCAAGATGAGAGACAATGAAGGTAATGAACTGACTGTTAGTGCAGGAGAATCTATCTTGTTGCCTGCTACCACGCAAGATGTCACTATCACTCCCGAAGGAGGAAATGTGAAATTGTTGGAAACATACGTATAAGATAATAGCGTACAAAATGAAGGTCATCCGACTTTGTTTCATCCTCATGATGGGCAAAGCCGGATGACTTTTTTTATTACTAATAGAATAAAAACGGCAAAAAACTCTTTAACTATATTTATTAAAAAGTTTATCTGGAACACACAAAAGATTCGTTCTTTTGCCGCTTGCCAAATGGTATAATATATAAAATTATTAGTGATGCAAATGATGAACAAAAATGGATTTAGCCGGTGTGCGGAATTCTACATCGGTCGTTTGCGGAAGGAGGGACGGTATTCTACGGCGCATGTCTATAAGAATGCCCTTTTATCTTTCAGCAAGTTTTGCGGTACGTTCAATGTGTCGTTCAGACAGGTCACCCGGGAACGTTTACGACGTTACGGGCAGTATCTTTATGAGTGTGGCTTGAAGCCCAATACGATCTCTACGTACATGCGTATGCTTCGTAGTATTTATAACCGTGGAGTGGAAGCGGGCAGTGCGCCATACGTTCCGCGACTGTTTCATGATGTCTATACCGGTGTGGATGTCCGCCAGAAAAAGGCTCTGCCTGATACGGAATTGCATAAGCTTCTGTATGAAGATCCCAAATCGGAGCGTTTACGCCGTACACAGGCTATTGCTGCTCTGATGTTCCAGTTTTGCGGAATGTCGTTTGCCGACCTGGCTCATTTGGAAAAGTCAGCTTTGGACCGGAATGTGTTGCGATACAACCGTATCAAAACTAAAACCCCGATGAGTGTGGAAGTACTTGATACAGCCAGTGAAATGATTAACCAGCTTCGCAATAGGGAAGATGCACAACCCGATTGTCCGGATTATCTGTTTGACATCCTTAGCGGCGATCAAAAACGTCTGGATGAAAGAGGGTACCGGGAATATCAGTCCGCTCTTCGCCAATTCAATAATTGTTTGAAGGACTTGGCAAGAGCCTTGCATTTGCAATCTCCCGTCACTTCCTATACACTTCGCCATTCCTGGGCAACGACTGCGAAGTATCGGGGAGTATCCATTGAAATGATTAGTGAATCATTGGGCCATAAATCTATAAAAACCACACAAATCTATTTGAAAGGCTTTGAACTTAAAGAACGTACAGAGGTAAATAAAGGGAATTTATCTTACATTAAAAACTGTTGTGTAGGCAGGGCAAAAAGTGCAAAGTATTAGTATTCAGAACTAAAGTATGTGTGTTACTTCTTAGGTAACGGAACTTAAATTTGACGCAAAGATAGACAAAAACATAAATAGTAAGCAAATATTCTTCCACTTTTTTTCGTTTTATCTAAAATATAGGAAAAAAACTATCCGAACATGAAATAAGTTTATTTTCATGCCCTATACTTTTTATTGCCTAATCTCTGGATTCTTCCCGTTGAGTATTAGGCTGTTCCTTCTTATGCCCTATTCCTATATGTGATTTCCATTTTTATAGAGACGCGCGCCTTGTGTGTGTATTGTCCGTTACCTAAGAAGTAACGGAATAACATGGGGTAAAAAAACATGATTTTAACAAAGCCAAAATCAATTAGTGCTGGGCCTAGCGATGGGACAGGGGAAGGCGTAGCACACTCTAAACGCTGGTATGTTGCTCTGGTTCGTATGCACCACGAGAAGAAGGTAGCCGAACGTTTAGACAAAATGGGGATCGAGAATTTCGTCCCTGTCCAACAAGAAATTCATCAGTGGAGTGACCGGCGCAAGGTAGTTGAGTCTGTCCTTCTTCCAATGATGGTGTTTGTACACGTTAATCCGAAAGAACGCAAAGAAGTTCTAAGTTTTTCTACAGTGAGCCGTTATATGGTGATGCGTGGTGAGAGCTCTCCAGCGGTGATTCCAGATGAGCAGATGGCTCGTTTCCGTTTCATGCTCGACTATTCAGAGGAAGCTATTTGTATGAATAGCTCTCCTTTGGCACGTGGTGAGAAGGTTCGTGTTGTGAAAGGACCTCTGACCGGGCTGGTTGGTGAACTGGTTAATGTAGATGGCAAAAGCAAGATTGCCGTCCGGCTGAATATGCTGGGATGCGCTTGCGTGAATATGCCTATTGGTTATGTCGAGGCTATCTGCGAGAAAAACTAGTCTCGTCATCATTTATCCACAAATTACATGAATACGAAGTTTTCTTGTGCTTTTGCACTGATATTCTTTTTCTTCTTTCTCTCGGCTTGCCAGTCCTATAAGAAAGTACCTTACTTGCAGGATGCGGAGGTTTTGAAACAGGTGAATACGCAAGTTTCCCCTGTTCAGGACGCAAGGTTGATACCGGGGGATGAGGTTTCCATTCTTGTTTCTACTTCCGATCCGGTTGTTTCGCAGCCATTCAATGCACAAGGCAGTACCTTTTTGTTGGATGACCAGGGAAATATCAATTATCCGGTTTTAGGTAAACTCCCTTTAAACGGATTAACGAGTCGCGAAGCTGAAAACCTGATAACGGAGCGACTGAAATCTTACGTGAAAGAAAGACCTACGGTAGTAGTCCGTATGTCCGGTTTTAAAGTTTCGGTTTTGGGAGAAGTGGCGTCTCCGGGTGTTTATCCGGTGGTGAATGAGCAGATCAATGTACTCGAAGCCCTTGCCATGGCAGGAGATTTGACTATTTATGGTGTTCGTGATAATGTAAAACTAATCCGCGAAGACAGGAATGGGCATAAACAGTTTGTTACACTCAATCTGAACGACACGGATTTGTTATTATCTCCTTACTATCAGTTGCAACAGAATGACATCCTGTATGTCACTCCTAATAAAACCAAAGCGCAGAGCGCAGACATCGGAACAAGTACGACGATGTGGGTTTCGGGATTTTCCATTCTGGTATCTATTGCCAGTTTGCTGGTCAATATACTTAGATAATACCATCTAATTCCCGGTACTCCTCCGTACAATTAAAACACGGACACTCCTTTATCGGATTTAAATCATGATGGCCTACAATCAATGCTTTGGGGAATCTTTTCCTCAATTCGCGGAGCAAAGCGAGCAAGGAACCTCGTTGCGCCAATGTACGTGTGTCTTGGGGACGTCCGGCAATATCCAGCCCTCCTTCGTAACAAATACCTATCGAATGGGTGTTATGGTCACGGCAGTGTGCTCCGACCTTTTCCAGAGGACGGCCCTGGTAAATTTCTCCATCGCGGGTGATGTAGAAATGGTAACCAATGTCACGGAACCCGCGGTGTTGGATATGATCTTGTCGGCAAGCCTCTGCCGAAAGGAACTTTCCTTCCGGCGTGGCACTGCAATGAATGATAATCAGCGTGATGGTGCGCATAAGGCTACATACAACTTTGTACTCCGATCAAGCCTCCGATAGCGGTGGCAACGGTGATAATCACTTTGATAATGAAGCTCCATACGGAGCGGGGAGAAGATGAATTACTCATGATGTTACTTTTTTAAAGATTAAAAATAAAGGATTTAGGATTAAGCAGCCGGATCAGGCGCTTCACCGCCACCATCCGGTTTCGGATCAGGGGTATCACCCGAATCAGAACCTCCTCCGGCAGTTGTTGGTTTCTGATATTCGGCCTGCTGTTTCAACTGGCTGTCGAGTTTCAGGTTGGTAGTCGACAAATTACCGGTGGCACGAGCTTTAAGACGCATACCTGTGATGTTTTTCTCTAACGAGAAATCTTCCAGCGTATCAGCCGCCTTACTGCGAATACCTACCCCAAAGATGGCAAGGTCGTCGATTTTCACGCATTTGCCGTCGAGCAGCAATTCTTTGATGCAGTCTACCATGTCAGAAAGTACACCTTTGATGACACCACCGGAATACGGTGAATTGTGTTTCGACATGTGTTCGGCAAGCTTGGCCAAATCAAACGTCTCGTCGCTTACCGCACGGGCGAACCACTTGCCTGCATTCAGGCCTTTCTGCTGTTGGTTTTGATAAATTTTGTAACGAATCATAAAACAATAAATTAAAGGGTTAAACATATTGTCCGGGGATTCTTTTCCCCTTCCGACAATACAAAGATACTACCCTGAAACCCGCAGAAATCAATAGTCTACAGTTGCACGCGATTGTTGTCAATTATGCGCAGTAACGGTCGGTTATTCAATGGAAAAACGTAGGATATGTGAATATGTTTTGTTATTTTTGTAATTGTAAATCAGAAACTTATTCATCATGAACGAATTCAAAATACGCGCCTACGGTCGCATGGAACTGGCTCAACTTTATTCTCCGGAACTGACCGACATTGCTGCATATCGAAAGATGAAGAAATGGATCTCTTTATGTCCCGGACTTCTGCAACGCCTGTACGACTTAGGTTACGAATCAAAGCGCCGCTCATTCACCCCGTTGGAGGTGAGAGTGATTGTGGATGCATTGGGAGAACCTTAGAAGAGCGGAAAAGTAAAGCACCGCTTTAGCAATCGTAAAGCTATGCTTTACCACCTCTAAAGCGCCGCTTTAGGATTCATGAAACGTCCTGTTGTTATATAAATGCAAAAAATGCACTTTTTCCGAGGGTTCCCTAACACACGCACACGTGCGTACGCGTATAGATGCCTTTATCGTCTGCGTTGGTAAACAATCCTTTTTTTAATCAGACGGTTCAACCAGCCGAAAGCAGTGTTAGGTTTGATTTTCATCTTTTCAGCCTGCTCCGACAACTGTGCACGGGTGAATTGGTTGCCCATTGCTTCGAAAAGTGCATCCCGGTCGGCATTGGCTCTATGCTTGACTTCTGTGGAGGGAAGAAAAGACAAGATATGTGTGGCATGACGATAAAGCGGAGTTACAAGCTCCAGGACCGCTTTAAAATCTTCAGCGGTGATCGTTACATCCCAACGGGTGATAATGCCGTCTTTGATATTATCAGTGGCAATCTCCTTATCAGGAGTCAGCAGAGGGGCGGAAGAATCCTTGAACTGATAAGGCTGGTCGCATTCCAATGCACGTATCATAGCTATTTCTGCCATGATACGGCATGTATTGACAGCCAGTCGGGCTATGGAACTGCTCATTTCATTGTCGTTGGCAAGTCCCGAACGGAAGAACAGATCGGCAAAGAGGGCATTGAACTCTTGCTTTTGCTCGTCAGTGAGCCGGAGCGTATGGACTCCGTGTGCTTTCATCAGGTCGAGTTGCTTTTTCCATTCCAGGCCTATGTCTGTGAAGATAGCTTCCAGATCGGCTTCACCACTTTCAAACTGATTGATCCATGCCCATATACCATGCATGTAATAAAACAGTTGGCGCGAGAACAAACCGTTCTCTGTCGAGGGAATAAGTGGTTTTACTTGTGCAGGCGTACCGGAAAGCAGGACGGACAGATAGCTTTTCTTTACTTCCCGGTATTCCTGGTCGGTACGCCGGTTGTATGACAAACGGTCATGGTCGAACGCTTTGCGGAGCGTATCGCTCCAATGTCCGTATTCAGAACCGATAGCAGCGGAAATGGTATCCGCTTCGGTTTCGCAGATAAGTCCTGTGCCGTTGGCATCCATGATATTTTGCAGAATACCTGTTCCGGTGTTATTGCCAGAGATGAGAAACATTTTATTTTTGGGCATTTGGGGAGCTTCCACTTTGCTACGCTCTTTTCCCATGACATCGTAGGCGGCTTTCTCTTTTTTGTAGGCCTTGACCTCTTCCGCTACTTTTTGGCGGATCTCGTCATGAATAGGCTCTACAAGCAGCCGGATGAACGAAAGAATTCCCTTACCCGAGGCGGAAGGGGCTACAATAAAACTTTGCAGGCAAGGAGACTGGAGTTTGCCGGCGTATGGACATCTCACATATCGCTCCATGCTGGCACCTATGGCGGTCAATGCTCCGAGCAGCATGACATCGCGTTGTGTGGGGCTGGTGGCATAGCTCATGATGAGCAAGAGGATTTTCGGCCAGTCCGCTTCGGGGAAAGTGGGCAATGGCTGGTTCGGGTCACTACCGTTCAGCAGCTCTTCGGATTCGTCCGGTTCGTCATTCTCCACCTTATTATATACGTGTGCGTGTGTGAGATTTTTGGACGGTGCATTTCCTGCATTTTTTGCATTTTTCCGGTGGTTCATCACTCCCTCTTTGCAGAGAGTTACACCCGCCTTTTCAGCAAGATGGAATGCAGTGCCCAGATGGACATCTCCATGCCGGGTGGTAAGAGCATTGGAGAATATCCGTTCGGCATGTTCCCGTTCGTACTTGGCAGATACCCGGCACAACCGATGGAAAAACTCGCGTCCCGCTTCTCCGCAATCCGTTGCGATGGCGAACGCCAGTTGTACATATTCAGCATACGTAGGGGCAATATCCGCTCCTGCAGTTTCAACCGCCTCACAGAGGCGGCATAACGATTCAATTTCGTCCATAATTTTAATTTATAGTTTTTAATATCTAATTATTTGTTGTTTCTAAACAACGCTCCCGGATCATGACTAAGAAAACAAGACCTTACAATGTCCTTACCGGAAAAGTCTACCCGTTTGCGTTTTTCTCCGAATGGAGGAGGTGTTTCAGTACCATAGAGCAACACAGTGAACATCATTGCCAGCTTCATATTTTCGATGATACTGTTTGTGTCGTTAGCCATGGGTAAATGATCGTAGGGTACGAATGCTTTCACACCCCGTCCGCTGGGACTGATAAACGTGAGTACAGGATGCAGAAGGTGGTCATTAAACAATGTACTGCGCATTTCCACTGCCTCCTGATAGGAATCGAGATGGTCGATATCTACCACCACCAGATGTGAAGAAGCTACGAAACATTTGCTGTTTCGACGCGAGAACGTACCACAGGGAGTCACATAAGGCAATAGTGATGCTTTTGCCGTCCGTATATCTTCGGAGTTGCGTACTTGTTCGGTCAGAACTTTGAGATTCTCGTTGCAGGTAATCATTTGAAAGACTTGCTCTACGGAGACTTCGCAGCAGGGAATAAGTGTTGCAGGAGTAACAATCCGCCCCAGTTCATTTTTGATGGGAGCAATGGGAGGCATGAAATAAGACATTCTGAAATCGTTTGTCATAACATTTATATTTTTTGATTATCGTCTTGAATTTTCAAAACGCGAGGCGAAGGTAGAAATAGCTTTTAAATATATCTTTCAGACATGTCTGAACGGATATGCATAAAATTAACATATAATACAATGTATTTAACAACTAATAAAATTATAAACATGAAAAAATTTAATCATCCCGTACTGGGCCATTTCATCGCAGAGCAGTTTGAACGTGCTCACTTGTCAATAGAGGCTATGCGTAAAGAAATCCACATGGGAAAACCCACTTATTACAAGATGATATCTGGGGAGATTTACGTCTAAGTGATTTTACCCGTCTTTTTCCTATTACTATGACAATCTCACAAAAGAAGAGTTTCGAGCCAAAATGGTAGAATGGGGAGAACTTTATATTGAGTATAGGGAGAAAAATGAGGATATGGATGAAAGTCTAAATCAAGAATAAAGTAATGCAGGAAGTCCAACGTTTTAATAAAGTCCTAAAATCTTTTGTCCTTTCAGGGGACATCATCTTACTGAACTTACTGTTGTGGGTGTTTGGTTCTCTTTGGGGAAACCGTTCTCCTTTTGAGTTTTCCATGCCTCTTTTCCAGAACATGGCTTTGATGACTTTATGTTATCTGGTTTGCAACATTCGTTCCGGAGTGATCCTTCATCGTCCGGTGGTCCGCCCGGAGCAAATTATGCTTCGGGTGGCCCGGAATATGATTCCTTTTGTATTGATAGTCTTTGGGCTTTCATATATATTCCATTTTGAATGTGTCAATCTGCGTCAGCTGGGGGCATTTTATGTAGTTCTCATTATCGTTATTATTTCTTATCGCCTGACGTTTCGCTATATTCTGGAGCTTTATCGCAAAAGTGGGGAAAATGTCCGAAAGGTAGTACTGGTGGGTAGCCATGAAAATATGCAGGAACTTTATCATTCCATGACGGATGATCCGACATCAGGGTATCGTGTATTGGGGTATTTTGAAGATTTCCCGTCAGACCGCTATCCTATGAATATAGCTTATTTGGGACAGCCGTGCGAAGCTGTTGATTATTTGACTCGTAATGCGGGAAAGGTGGATCAGCTTTATTGTAGCCTTCCTTCCGCCCGTAGTGCTGAAATTGTGCCGATTATCAACTATTGTGAGAATCATCTGATTCGTTCTTTAGCGTTCCCAATGTCCGGAACTATCTGAAACGGAGAATGTATTTTGAAATGTTAGGTAATGTCCCGGTACTTTCTATCCGTCGTGAGCCACTTGAGTTATTGGAAAATCGTATTGTGAAACGTAGCTTTGATATTGTTTGCTCGCTACTATTCCTTTGTACTCTTTTCCCGATTATATACATCATTGTGGGACTGGCTATAAAGATAAGTTCACCTGGACCTGTCTTTTTCAAACAGAAACGAAGCGGGGAGGATGGTCGTGAATTCTGGTGCTATAAGTTCCGTTCGATGCGGGTAAATGCTCAATGTGATACATTACAAGCTACAGAACATGATCCTCGTAAAACCCGAATCGGTGATCTGATTCGTAAGACGAATGTGGATGAACTTCCTCAATTTATTAATGTATTGAAAGGGGATATGTCTTTAGTGGGGCCCCGTCCGCACATGTTGAAGCACACAGAAGAATATTCCCATTTGATAAATAAATATATGGTTCGTCATTTTGTTAAACCGGGTATTACAGGTTGGGCACAAGTGACAGGTTTCCGTGGAGAAACGAAGGAGCTTTGGCAGATGGGAGGACGTGTGCAACGTGACATCTGGTATATTGAGCATTGGACGTTTCTTTTGGATTTATATATCATGTATAAGACTGTGTATAATGTAATCCGTGGGGATAAAGAGGCTTATTAGGTGAGGAATTGGAAATTGAATAAAGATTAAATCAATAGTTGTAAAATTACATGAGTAGGTGGTTATGAGAAAACTGAAACGATTGACTTTGGGTGCGTTACTTGCTTTTTTGCTGGTATCCTGCCAATCATATAAGAAAGTGCCTTATTTGCAGGATACGGCTTTTGTGAATGATACAGAACAGAGTGTTCGTCAGACAGGTGTGAAGGTTATGCCCAAGGATTTGTTGACGATTGCCGTGTCTTGTTCTACTCCGGAATTGGCTGCACCTTTCAATCTGGTTCGTTCGAAGACTGCAGGTGGATTGGAGGAAAAGACGGCGGGACAAGGAACCACGCCCTCTGCTCTGCAACAATATTTAGTAGATAATCAAGGGAATATCAATTTTCCAGTGTTGGGCGAGATTCATGTAGGTGGATTGACTAAACTGGAAATAGAAAACCTGATTATAGATAAGCTGAAGGTTTATTTGAAAGAAGCACCGCTTGTAACTGTGCGTATTGTTAATTATCGGATTTCGGTATTGGGGGAGGTTGCCAAGCCTGGTAGTTTTGTGGTTTCTAACGAGAAGATTAATTTGCTGGAAGCACTCGCTATGGCAGGTGATTTGACTATTTATGGTATGCGTGATAATGTGAAATTGATCAGGACAGGGCAAGATAACAAGCAGGAAATTATTACTATGGACTTGAATAAGGCTGAAACGGTACTGTCTCCTTATTATCAGTTACAGCAGAATGATATAATTTATGTGACACCTAATAAGACTAAGGCTAAGAATTCGGATATAGGAACCAATACGGGATTATGGTTTTCTGCTACTTCTATCTTGGTTTCACTTGCAAATATATTGGTAATTTTATTAAATAAGTAATTAGTAATGAAAGAGAATGAGAATTCGTATAACAATAATATGAGTGAATTAGACGAAGAGAAAGTAAATTATCAGGAAATTCTCTTTTAAGTATATCATTCACTGGCCTTGGTTTATTGCTTCGGTTTTAGCTTGTTTGATTGGCCTTGGGTGTATTTGCATTTTCAAACTCCTGTGTATCAGGTCTCTGCATCTATCATGATAAAGAATGATAAAAAGAATGGTGGTGGAAATACTGCAGATTTGGAAAGCTTGGGATTAGGTGGGGTGATTACTTCTACGCAGAGTATTGATAATGAGATAGAAGTGCTACGCTCAAAAACAATACTGAAAGAGGTCGTTAATAATCTGGAACTTTATATTACTTACTATGATGAGGATGAGTTTCCTAAAAGGAACTGTATAAAACCTCTCCCGTAATTGTGAATTTGACGGCACAAGAGGCGGATAAATTGCCAAATGTAGCTTTGGTTGATATGAAGTTATCTCCAGAGGGTGGTCTGGATGTGAATCTAAAGATAGGCTTGAATGAATATAATAAGCATTTTGATAAACTTCCAGCAGTGTTACCTACGGATGCAGGTACATTTGGGTTTACATTGAAAGATTCTTTATCAAATGGGAAGATAGTAGGGCAAAGTGTAGTACGAAATATCAGCGCTGTAGTTAGTCAGCCTTTTGGGGTGGCAAAAGGATATCAGTGGGCATTGAAATAGCACCTACCTCAAAAACGACTTCTGTAGCAGTTGTTTCATTGATGAATACGAATATACAGCGGGGACAGGACTTTATTAATAAGTTAATGGAAATGTATAATCGGAATACGAATAATGACAAGAATGAGGTGGCTGAAAAGACGAGGGAATTTATCAATGAGCGTATTAAAATTATTGATGAGGAACTTGGCACTACAGAGGATAAGCTGGAAGCTTTTAAAAGAAATGCAGGATTGACGGATATCAGTAGTGATGCCCAATTAGCAGTATCGGGAAATGCTGAATATGAAAGAAAACGTGTAGAAAATGGAACTCAAATTAATTTAGTTCGTGATCTTAATAAATATATCAATAATCCGTCGAATGAGTATGAAGTATTACCTAGTAATATTGGTTTATCCGATAATGGGTTAACTACCCAAATAGATCGTTATAATGAATTGATTATTGAACGTAAGCGTTTACTTCGTACTTCTACGGAAAGCAACCCGATGATTGTAAATCTGGATACAAGTATTCGTGCCATGAAAGCAAATGTAAAAGCTGCTATTGATGGGACTTTACAAGGCTTGCTTATCGTGAAGGCTGATCTGGATCGTGAGTCCAGTCGTTTTTCCCGTCGTATCAGTGATGCTCCGGGACAGGAGCGCCAGTATGTAAGTATTGCACGTCAGCAGGAAATCAAGGCTGGGCTTTATCTGATGCTTTTGCAGAAACGTGAAGAGAATGCTATTACTTTAGCCGCTACTGCGAATAATGCGAAGATTATTGATGAGCCAGCAGCTGAAGGTGCTCCAGTTTCTCCTAAGCCTAGGATAATCTACTTAATTGCTTTAGTGGTAGGAGTGGGATTGCCTGTTAGTATTATTTTTTTAATTGGTTTGACTAAATTTAAAATAGAAGGGCGTGGTGATGTAGAGAAGTTAACAAGTCTGCCTATTGTAGGTGATGTACCGTTGACAGAAGAAGCAAATGGTTCTATTGCTGTGTTTGAGAATCAGAATACTTTAATGAGTGAAACTTTCCGTAATCTCCGTACTAATCTTCAGTTTATGCTTGAGAATGATCAGAAAGTAATTTTAGTGACTTCGACAGTTAGTGGTGAGGGCAAGTCTTTTATTTCTTCAAATCTTGCGATTAGTCTGTCTTTGTTAGGAAAGAGGGTAGTAATTGTAGGGCTTGACATTCGCAAGCCCGGTTTGAATAAAATTTTTAATATCCCCCGAAAGGAGCAAGGAATTACTCAATACCTGTCAAATCCGGAGAAGAATCTAATGGATTTCGTTCAGCCTTCGGATGTTAGTAAGAATTTATATATTCTTCCAGGAGGAACTGTACCACCTAATAAATATTATGGCTATGGTAAGCGTTATGGCTATGGTTATGGCTATGGGGAGACACACCATGGTGGTAAGGGAGAAAGGACAGAAGAATAGACGAATGTGATTTTGGAGAAGACAAATGAATTATATAATATGAGAATTAAACAATTACGCATAAAAGGTAGAATCATAAGATTATTTAGGCTTATTGTAAATACAGGTTATATGCTTTTTGCATAAAAAGAGCAGATGAGATTGTACTTAATGTGTCTATGAATTTGTTGTGTAATAAAGTGTTTCATAGTAATATAGGTGATGACATAAACTATTATCTTATAAAAGAATTGAGTCATAAACGTATATTGAATTATTGGGATTTTTTCAATCTACGGGAGCAGCCTAATTTTATGGTTATAGGTTCGATAATAGGTTGGATGACAAATAAAGATAGTATCATTTGGGGGAGCGGAGTGCGGGAACCGGATAATCCTTTGCCAGCTATTCCTCGTAAGGTATTGGCTGTTAGGGGGCCGCTTACACGCAAATACTTGATCTCACAAGGGGTGGAGTGCCCGGAGATATATGGAGATCCCGCTTTATTGTTACCTAAGATTTACCCTCTTCCATTTGTAAATAAAAAATATCTAATAGGGGTGATTTTACATAAAAATGATCTAGGTAATTCTATTATAAAGGAATTTATTGAAAGAGAAAGAAACAAGGCGAGACAGATTGATATTAAACATTATAAGGATTGGAGGCAAGTGATAAAAAAGAGATCGTAGAATGTGAAATGATTATATCTGGCTCATTGCATGGTCTGATTCTGTCTGATGCGTATCATATTCCCAATATTTGGATTAAATTCTCTGATGAAACCTTTGATGGAAGTTTTAAATATTTGGATTATTTCGCTTCTGTGAAAAGGCCGATCGATAGACCACTAATCATACGATCACGTTTGGATTTATCGGATTTGCTTCAATATAAAGATAGTTATTCTCCTATTACTTTTGATGCTCAAAAATTGTTGTCTGTCTGTCCGTTTATAGATAAAAACAAAATTTTACCTTAATGTCAGGAAACGATAGAATCGCAAAGAATACAATATTCTTATATTTTAGAATGTTGTGTACAATAGTCGTATCATTATATACATCACGAATTATTCTCCAAACATTGGGTGTCAATGATTATGGTATTTATCAAACTGTGGGTGGAGTAGCAGGTTTATTAAGTTATATTATTAATGGTTCATTGGCATCCGGTTCATCGCGATTTATTACATTTGAAATGGGGAGGAGAGATAAGGGAAAGCTAAGTGATACTTTTTCCTCTTTATTGACTGTACATCTATTATTCGGCGTGGTCGTTGCTTTATTGGCAGAAACTATCGGATTATGGTTTTTATATAATAAATTAGTCATTCCCCGGAACGATTTTCCGCTGCTGTATTTACATATCATTTATCTATATTAATGTCTATTGTCGGTATTACGCAGGTGCCATATACCGCTGTGATTATTGGACATGAGAAAATGAATATATATGCTTATACGAGCATTATTGAAGCTATATTGAAATTACTGCTTGTATATATACTCATGGTTTCCGATTGGGATAAATTAATGCTTTGCACTTCATTGCTTTTTGTGGTTCAATGTGGTATTACTTTTTTTTATCGTTATTACTGTATTCGTCATTATGAGGAATCTCATTACCATTTCTCTTTTGCCAAGTCTATTATAAAGCAAGTACTCGGCTTTTCATCGTGGAATTTGGTAGAAAACACTTCTATTTCATTAAATGCTCAAGGTACTACTATTCTTCTTAATATGTTTTTAATTCGGGCATAGTGACAGGACGTTCAGTGGCCAATATTGTTTCTATGACAGCTAATTCATTTGTTAACAATTTCCGAACAGCAGCAAATCCGCAGATCGTTAAGAGGTTTTCGGCAAATGATTTTGATGGCAGTAAGCATTTATTGCTAATATCAACAAAATATTCATATTTTTTAATGTTGATATTAGCATTTCCAGTCTTTTTAGTTGCAAAGCAATTATTATATCTTTGGCTGGGACAAATACCTGATTATTCTGTTGTATTTCTGCAATTCGCAATTGTTACTACGCTTTTTGGAGTGTTTGACCAATCGTTTTACAGTGCGTTTACAGCAAAAGGTCAGATAAAGGAAACTACTATATGTTCCATTTGTGTCGGCTATTTATCCTTTCCTGTCATCTATGTTTTGTTCAAGTTAGGTTATTCTCCAGTTTCATTGTCCTGGGTCATGTTATTTTCATCTCTGATACTCGCTATTTTTATAAAGCCTTTCCTACTGGTGAAAATTATGGGATATACGTGGACAGATATTTTTGTTTTATTTAAATCTTGTATCATAGTAACTGTTGTTTCTGTGCCTATACCATTACTGTTATATATATTTAGAAATACATTGTTTCACACGCCATATTTGGATTTTTTTATCCTCTCAATAAGCGGCGTAGTTTGCGTAGCTTTGGCTGTTTGGTTTTTGGGTTTGGATGATGGCATACGTAAGAGAATACAAAACAATATTAAGATAAAGTTATTAAAAAGAAAATGATGAACTCGAGAATTGAACACATTGACTGTTTGAGAGGACTAGCCATTTTTAACATTCTAATATGATACCTAAAATAATACATTATTGTTGGTTGAGTAACGACCCGATGCCTGCAGAGCTCAAACGTTGCATTAAAAGTTGGAAGAGAAAGCTTCCTGATTATAAAATAAAGAAATGGGATACACACAATTTTGATATTTATTCCATCCCTTTTGTAGCAGAAGCATGTAAGATGCGAAAATGGGCATTTGCTTGTGATTATATTCGTGTATATGTACTTTATACGGAAGGGGGAATATATATGGATTCAGATGTTTTTGTCAGGAATAGTTTAGACTTTTGTCTTGCTAACAGGGCATTTAGTGCGGTAGAGTGTTATCCGGACTTAGTGGAGAAAATTTATGCTGAAGGGTCGGTTGATGCGGAAGGTAACAAAAGAAAAGATATTCAATATATAGACGGAATTCAGATTCAGGCGGCTATTCTTGGTGCGGAAAAAGGACATCCTTTTATGAGGGATTGTATGAACTATTATCATGATAAGCATTTTATATTGCCGGATGGTTCATTGAATAATAAAATTATTTCTCCTTTTATTTTTGCAAATATTGCGATTGATTATGGTTTCAAATTTAAGGATGAAGAACAGGATTTGAAGAGTGGATTAAAAATTTATTCGTCAAGTTTGTTTGCAAGTAATATGGAGCTTATAACAGAGAAAGCCGTTGCAATACATTGCTGTGCCGGTAGTTGGCGTTGGATGCCTTCCTCATCAATGGCGTATGCTGTGCAGTATATGAAAGAAATAATCAAAAACATACTTTTCAGATTACATTTGAGAGGCGGCAAAACTAGAGGAACTTTGAAATAATTTGTATTTTTATTATGCGTATAGATTCACTTGATATTTTAAAAGGGATAGGTATTATCCTTGTGGTAGTTGGTCACATGATTGGGAATCAACTATATATCCGTCCATGGATATATGCATTTCACATGCCTCTTTTTTTCATGCTATCGGGATACTGCTTCAATATAGCGAAGCATCCTCAATTGTTACCGTTTGCTGTAAGTAGGGTTTGGACACTTCTCGTTCCTTGTGTTCTATATACGGTGGTTAGTCTTGTAGTTTCTCCGGAATATATTTGTGAAGGAGATATTATGAACTGAAGACATTGCTTCCCGGTGCACTTTGGTTTCTTCCAATATTATTTATAGTAGAAGTTCTAGGGTATAACGTGGCTCGCTTTAAGGGGGGTGGTAAAGATATTTGTCATATTGCTATGCGTGGTCTTAGCTGCTTGCTTTCGTTTTTGGGAATTCCCTTTAACATATAGGCTTATTCAAATTCCAATGTGTCTTTTGTTCTATCTAATAGGAAATTCATTGAGAAAATATGCTATTGTTGAAAGGTTTTTGATGAATAGCAATTGGATGTCTTTGTGGAAATATTGTTTGTTGGGTTTGTTGGGGTGTGTTTTGACTTATGTATATGTGAGAACTGATGCGTTAAAACATAGTCAGGAAATTTTGGACTATTTTGAGATAGGGATGGTTCTTGCTTGTTTCAGCGCTATTGTCGGTGTAGCTTCATTCTCGGTTTTTTCTCTCAAAAGAATGCCTAAATTAGGAAATGTATTGATATATATAGGTAGAAATACATTGATAATTATGTCTGTTCAGGGTATATTTATATCATTAGCTGATTATTTTTTGCGTCCATTGATACCGTCGTTTGCTATCGGTAAGTTAGTTCAGTTTATTTTTGTATTTTCCTGCTGTTTGATAATGATACCACTAATCAATAAATACATTCCTGTACTAGCCGGTAAAGGGATAAAACATCGTTCACTTTAATTAAATATGTTTCTTTCAGTTATTATTCCTGTATACAACGTAGAACCTTATTTGCATCGTTGTATTGATAGTGTCATAGCCCAAGATATGAGTGATGAAATAGAATTGCTGTTGGTGGATGATGGCAGCAAAGATGCATCGGGGGCAATATGTGATGAATATGCATCGAAGTATAGTTGGATTCATGCTTTTCATATTCCCAACGGAGGAGTAGGCAATGCGCGTAATTATGGTATTGAACATGTTCAAGGTGAATACTTTACTTTTATAGACTCGGATGATTTTATTGATCCCGGTTTCTATAAAGAGGTGTTAAGGTTGCATCGTCAAACTCCTTCAGACGTATATTTATTTGGTTATAAGGATTATCCTCTTAATAGTAGCGATGGGCATAGGTTGAAACAATGTCGTTGTGATGATACTGAATCATTGGCGCAATTGTATTTAGATATGAAGAAAAACTATCTGATGTTTTCGGTTATCAACAAAATTTTTAATTCTATTGAAAATCGGAAACATCGATTTTTGACAAATATTCACTATTTTGAGGATTGCCTCTTTGCTCTTGATTGTCTGGGTAAAGCAAAATCTGTAGGAGTGATTGAGCAGGCTCCTTATAATTATGTGCATCATCCGGGGAACATTTAGGCGGAAAATATACTGCACCGGAGGTGGTGGTTGAAGTAGCTCGTGAATTGAAGAGGCGAAGTGACTTACTTCCTCAAAGTGATGAACTGACTCAATATACAATTCTTGAATACTATAATAACATGCTTCATGCGGTTGATAGCAGCCGTGGCATAAAGCAAAGATTACAATATATACGCATACTTTTGAGGGAAATCGAGACGTTTGGTTTCAAGACTGAATTCAAGAAGTATCTAGGCAGGAGAAAAATACTGATGCAGTTCTCGAGTCCTGTAGGTGTACTTATGATGTGCCTCTTACGTAATTTAATCCTAAAATTCAGATGATATGTATCAAAATTATAAAGTTGTAGTGAATACGGCTGCAGGTCGCCGCCGTTATATGCAATATTTGGTTCCTCCCATTTTGAATGCTGATATTGTGGATCGGTATGATATATGGGTTAATACTCGCAATATGGTGGATATTGAGTTCTTTAAAAAGCTTGCGCAGAAATATCCGAAAGTTAATTTGGTGTGGCAACCGGACGGAGTTGTTAATGGCATTGCGAGCATTAATGCATTTTATCGTGATTGCTGCGACAAAGATACTATTTACATGAAACTTGATGATGATGTGGTATGGTTTGAACCCGAACTGTTTGAGAAGATGGTGAAGTTTCGTGTGGATAACCCAGAGTATTTTTAGTATCACCGCTCGTAATCAATAACGCTTTGTCTACTTATCTTTTACAGGTGCATAATAAAATCAAGTTGGATAAGTATTATATGAGTATCTGTGGGGAGAGAACTATCTGCTTTGATGGCTGGTTTGCGGCAGATTTGCACGATTGGTTCATGGAGAAATATCTTATTGCCGGTAAATATCAAGAGCTGTATGTTGGTAAGCATCCTATGGGGATGGCTCGTTTTTCAATCAACTGTGTTTTATGGTTTGGTAATGAAATGGCTGAATTTAAAGGTGAAGTGCCAGGAGATGATGAAGAGTTTTTGAGTTGTATCAAACCAACTCAATTAGGTAAGGCTAACTGTTTTAATGGCGATGCTCTGATTGCTCATTTCGCTTTTGGACCTCAACGAGAGGGGCTTGATAAGATGGATATTCTGAATCGATATGGTAAAATATTGCATGATTTGTGGAAGCAGGATGAATCAATGCGTGAGATAGACATTTCTGTACAACAAATGATTAAGAAAGTTGAAGCGCGTGAAGCTGAATTGAACAGCCTTCCATCACCATATAAATGTATACCTAAAGTAAAAGTGCCTTTCTTCATGCGTTTAGGAAAAAAACTGCCGGAAAGGGTGAGATGTGCAATCAGAGAACTACAACGTAAACAGCGATATAAATTCATAGAAAGATAAAAAATATCTGTGAAAAAATCAGAATAGAAAAAACTAACATATTATGAAACAATATGATTATTTGATAGTGGGTTCGGACTTTTTGGATCCACCTTTGCCTGTATGGCTAAACGACAAGGTAAGAAATGTTTGGTCATTGATAAGCGTCCACAGCTGGGTGGCAATCTTTATTGTGAAAATATAGAAGGGATAAATGTTCACCAATATGGAGCGCATATCTTTCATACTTCAAACAAAGAAGTGTGGGATTTTGTCAACTCTATAGTGGAGTTTAACCGATATACCAATTCACCGGTGGCTAATTATAAAGGCAAACTTTATAATCTCCCCTTTAATATGAATACCTTCTACCAGATGTGGGGCGTGACAACCCCTCTCGAAGCTGAAGCTAAATTGGAAGAACAGCGGACGGAAGCAAAAGTTGCTCTTAATGGTCGTGAACCTGAAAATTTGGAAGAACAGGCGCAGCTTCTTATTGGAAAAGATATTTATGAAACACTCATCAAGGGATATACTGAAAAACAATGGGGACGACCTTGTACAGAATTGCCTGCTTTTATCATTCGTAGATTGCCGGTACGTATGGTATTCGATAATAACTATTTTAATGACAAATATCAAGGAATTCCAATTGGTGGGTATAATAAGCTGATTGAAGGCCTATTGGATGGTGTGGAGTGTCGTCTAAATTGTGATTTTGGGGAGAACCGTGAAGAACTGACAGCTCTTGCCGATAAGATTGTTTATACAGGTGCAATAGATGAGTTCTATGGTTATCGTTTGGGGCGTTTGCAATATCGCACCGTATCTTTTGAAACAGAGATCTATGATACTGCTAACTATCAAGGTAATGCTGTAGTGAATTATACTGACCGAGGAGTACCCTATACTCGTATCATTGAGCATAAACATTTTGAGATGTTCGGTCAGCAACTTTTTGATTGTCCGAAAACTGTAGTTAGCAAAGAGTATTCTGCAGAATGGAAACCCGGTATGGAGCCCTATTATCCGGTAAATGATACTCTGAATAATGATTTAGCCGATAAATATCGTGCGTTGGCAGCTCATGAAAAAGATATCATCTTTGGAGGTCGATTGGCTGAATATAAATATTATGATATGGCTCCTATTGTGAAAAGGGCTTTTGAAGTAGTTAGATCACAAGGTTTATAAAAATGAAGAAATACATACTTATTATTAAAACTATAGCAAATGATAAACTTAGTAAATCTTTAATAGGTGGTGGAGCAAGTGTTAAGGCTCCTCAAGATATACATAAAATTGCTTTACAAAATGGTTATGAAGAATATCCTATCATTTTGAGAGGGTATAAGAATAAGCTACTTTTTATTGTTGTTTTATTCCTAAAAATGATTCGTCTTGCTATCAATTTACCTAATGGTGCAACATTGTTGATTCAGTATCAAGCTTAAATCCTAAAATGCTTTATTTTATTTTTCCTTTCTTGAAAAAAAATATCTGATAACATTGTTGCATGATATTAATTCTGTAAGAGAAAAAGGGGAGCTATCGGGCTTTGAGAATAAGGTTTTGTCAAATTTTGATGAAATAATTGTGCATACACCTGAAATGCAAACTTATTTTGAGCAGCGATTGAGACCGGGTATTAAATATCATTATTTAGGTTGTTTCCCTTATATTGCAGTCCCAGATAAAGAAGCACGTCAGTTAAGTAAGCAGGTTTGTTTTCGCAGGTAATATAGATAAGAGCGTGTTTTTTAGTGATTTTGTTTTTGAGAATAAAGATTTAGATCTTATAGTATATGGTTCGTGTTCCTCAAATAATGCTATGAAGAATAAATATGAGTATAAAGGAGTTTTTAAGCCTGATATAATTGGTCACTTAGAAGGGAGTTGGGGACTTGTTTGGGACGGAGATTCCACAGAAACCTGCTCTGGTACATGGGGAGTTATCTTAAAATTATTGCACCTCATAAATTTTCGTTATATGTGTTAGCTGGATTACCATTAATAGTATGGAAGGATTCGGCGATGGCGAAATTGGTAGAGATGAAGAATATTGGTATTACCGTGACATCGCTTTCAGAGATTTCTGCTAGAATTTCTGCTGTTTCAGATAATGATTATAAAGAATATTGTGCTAATATTCTAAAATTCCAGCCAGTTCTATTGAAGGGTGAAAATGTGTGTTTGTAGAACATTGGGTATTATAGCCATATAGGAATGCATAATTTCTAGTAAATTTTATTATTATATGTTGGGTCTTAGCTTGGTAATAATTAATCGTGATATTAAGGAATATTGTTTTCCTTCCTTAATGGCTTTTTTTCTTATTTGTTCAAATTCAATTATTTTTCCTGGTATATATACATTACTCATTGCATTTGGGTATGTGGCATTTTACAAAATTAGATATGGAACCTTTACCATTAAATATTCAAAACTAAATATCTTATTTCTTTTAGCCTGCTATATTTCTGTATTTTCAAATTTATATATCGATTATCGCATTCTTATGTTTACTGGGATGATGCTTATTTGTGCACCATTTTATGTATCTAAAAAGTCTTCTTATTTGAACGCAAAATTTTATCTGTAATTTTATTATTTTTTCCTGTTGTATCAATGATAGCTATGTATTGCTATCTAAAAGGCATAAATGCCTTTGCACAGGAGGGGGTACATATTGACCTCTCTTTTTCGGCTATTTATTATCATCCTATGTGGTTAGCTCCTATTGCAGGATTAGCTAATGTTATTTTGTTGTGGTGTCTATTTCAGTTACAAAATAAATGTTTCAGATGTATTGTGTTGTCTATTTTGTTACTGTCTATTTATGTCACTGTTGTTGCTGCATCTCGTACTGCTCTTTTTGCATCCGTGATAACTATGGTGTTATACATTGTATACAATGCAAGAAATGTTAAAAAAATAATATTGTATTTGTTGGTTATAGGATTTCTTGCAACAATATCGATTCCTGTATATCTTGAGCATTCAACTCAAATACAAAATAAGTTTGAAGGGGAAAAGGTGAAAAATATGGTTCTCGCTCTGCCCATTTTGGAGAGGGGTTTGAAAAATTAAATGAATCTCCTCTTATTGGAAGTGGATTTGCAACGGCTTGGTATAGAGGCGTACTTCATAAAGGTCGATTGGAGAGTGGTAGCGGATGGTTGTCTATATTATTTCAATTAGGTGCCCTAGGTGCAATAATAATGTTATTCATTCTAAAGAAAGTAACTCGAGTTTTTAAATATATTAGACATGATCGAAGGTTACAATTGTTTGTTATTTCTTTACTTTTTCTGTGTTTGCATTCTTGTTTTGAGGGGTATTTATTAACTGTCGGTTATTATATAGGTTTTGTATTTTGGCTTCTAATTTCTCATATAATATGTTATCCGGATATGGTGAAGAAGTACAAATTAAATTTTGAATTATGAAAATGTTTTCTTTGGATACTTTTGTTTACAGTGTATTGTTCTTTTTGTATTGATTGTGATGGGTTGAATCTATTTAAAATATTTAATATCATTCTATCTTCATTCAGTTGATGTTCATGTGTTAATAGCTTATTTGTTATGATCTTTTTTATTTGCAAAATCTTGTATTGAAATGAACTTTTTTTTTTCCAAAATTGTATTAGTCCGCATCAGATACCTTTTATCGAAGAACTGTCAGTTTTTACAGATGTTGATAGGGTAGTGGTGATAGCTCCTCGTGTGGATTACGATGATCGAAAGCTGATGGGATGGAAAGCTTCTAACCTGCTTAAAGTAAGTAATGTTGAGTTTATTATTGCTTCTTCTGTTGATCAGGTGAAAAAGTTATATGAGTCATGTAAAGGTGAGGATACCTATTGCTTCTTTTCAGGTATTAATGCTTTTGCAGAGGTTGTGTCTTGGATGAAACTTTCACTAAATTATCCTTTTAAACGTGGAGTGATCACAGAACCTCCTTTACTTTATCATTATCCTTTATGGCAACACAGCCTAAGGTTTGCGTTGAAGGATTGGAAATATGTAAAACATTTCAACTATCTATTGGTGATGGGAGATGAGTTTGTGAATTATTATAGATTTTGGAGTAAACGATGGAAAGTATTGCCTTTTTATATATTGTACGGAATGGAAAGAGCGGACTTTGCCTGTACCTATAACTGAAAAGCTTAAGGTCCTTTATGTTGGTAGTTTTTCGGACAGAAAGAATGTTGTGGCAATGTTTAGTATATTAAGCCAGAAGAGCGAACTGGAGCTAGGCTTAGTGGGTGATGGTGAGAAACGTACATTGATAGAAACGATGAATAAAGAAGCTAAGGCGAAAGTTATTCTTTATGGTATGCAGCCTATGAATAGGATTTCAGAGATTATGCAACAGTATGATGTCTTAGTTTTACCTTCTAAGCATGATGGCTGGGGGCTGTGGTAAACGAGGCGCTGACAATGGGATTATATGTGGTTACTAGTAATCATTGCGGGGCTTCATATTTACTAAAAGATAGACAGCAAGGAATTGTATTTAATTTGGAAAGCTCCTCAAGTTTGAATAATGTGATAGATACTTGTATTGCTAATCGTGATTGGATAAGGAAAACTGTAAATGAGCGAATCGCGTGGAGCAAAGATCATATTTCATGTAAGGCTGTGGCACATTATTTTATGCAGAATTTATAATCGAAAGTTTATGAAAGTAGTACACTATATTCCTTCTATTGGAAAATCAGGTGGGGGGTAAGTGCATATTTACAGTTATTATCACATAATTTGGGACAGTTAGTGGAGTTGCATATTGTATGTCATCTCTGTGATAATGAATTGCAACTAACTAATTGCAAAGTGCATTATATAGAGAGCAGCATTAAGCATCCACTAAAGATGAAGCATGAGTTCTGCGCTTTGCTTGATAATTTAAAGCCTGATGTAGTACATGTTAATGGTTGCTGGATGTTACAATGTTCATGGACTGTGTTTTGGGCTAAAGCGAAAGGGTATCCGGTTGCTCTTTCACCGCATGGCATGCTTGAACCTTGGGATATCAAGAAGAATTATTGGATAAAGAAACTGCCTGCATTATTACTATATCAGAAACACAGCATCAAGATAAGTGATGTACTTGTAGCAACAGCAGAGAAAGAGAAAGAGAATCTTTTAGCATTGGGATATAATTCAAATGTAGCTGTTGTCCCCAATGGGGTAATCGTTGATGGTATTGGTTGCAAAGAATCGTGGGAAGAGCGGAAACAAATACTTTTCCTGGCACTTTATCGTAAGAATAAAGGTATTGACATTTTGATGGAAGCTGTAGCTAAAATAAAGCAACAACTTAATGGGTGGAAGATAGTGATAGCAGGTATTGAATCTGATTATACTGTAGTAGAGTTGAATGAAATGGCTATCCGATTAAATATATCAGATATGGTAGATGTTGTAGGCGGATTGTTCGGAGATGATAAGTGGGATGCTTATTGTTCTTCGGATGTGTTTGTACTTCCTACTCTTAATGAGAATTTTGGCATTGTGATAGCAGAATCGTATCTCTGTGGAACACCTGTAATTACTACGAAGGGAGCCCCTTGGTCGATGATTGAGAAGTATAACTGTGGATGGTGGATAGATAGAACTGTGGATGAATTAACTTATGCCATAATTGATTTTGTCCATACTCCTATTGAGAAGCGTAGACTGATGGGCCTGCGAGGTCGTCAATTGGTAAAGGAGCGCTTTGCAAGTGATATTGTTGCAAAGCAAATAGTAGAATTGTATAACTCAATAATATGACAAAAGATTTGATGGAGTTTAAAACTCCATATTCAAAGAGTAATAAATTACGTCGTTTAGTATGGGGCGTAGTTTGGACTTGTTTTGCCCGTCCATTTCCTCGCTCTATGGCGATGGGATGGAAACGTATGCTACTTCGTGCTTTTGGGGCTAAGATCGCGTCTACTGCTGTTGTGTATGCTACTGCTCGGGTATTTCAACCGTGGCTGCTAATAATGGATGATTATGCTTGTTTGGCCGATGGGGTAGACTGTTATAATGCAGCGCCCATTCATATAGGGCGTAATGCTACGGTAAGTCAACGGGCTTTTCTTTGTACTGCAGGGCATAATATTATGGACCCACATCATCATCAAATTGATGCTCCGATTGTAATTGAAGAACAGGCATGGGTATGTGCTGAAGCCTTTGTTATTCAAGGGGTCACGGTAGGTCAGGGAGCTGTATGTGCTGCTCGTGCAGTGGTGATTAAAGATGTTGAACCATGGACTGTGGTTGGAGGAAATCCAGCAAAGTTTATAAAGAAAAGAGTGTTAATAAATGTTAGCGGGGGGGGGAACCCTTATCTCTTATTTTATATAATCAGTCGGCTTGATGCTGCATAATATCATTGAGCTGACATGAAAGTAAATATAATAACAGGGCCTTTTGGCTGTCTACCCCCATATGCTATTGGAGCAGTGGAAAAATTATGGTACTCTATCGGTACAGATATGAGAAATAAGGGACATCAAGTCATCTTTATATCTAAGAAACCACTAAAAGAGAGTTCTATGGATGATAATCTTCTTCTGCATGGCTATGAAAGAACTGGATCTTGGGTAAAGGACTTTGTTCTGGATTTTGTTTTTTCAATAAAGGCATTAAGTAAAATGCCTAAATGTGATATGCTTGTGCTTAATTCAATATGGAGCCCTATTCTTTGTCTATTATTTAAATGGAAGTATCGTAGGGCTTTATATAATGTGGCACGATTTCGAAGAAACAGATGGGGGCGTATTTTGCTATGAGTAGTTTGGCATGTGTGTCAACTGCAGTTTACAATGCATTAATAGAACAGAGTCCGAGTATGAAATCTAGGGCTTGTGTCATACCCAATCCGATTGATACTCATATATTCTGTAATGAACACATGGTAAAAACTCTTTCAGATAGTCCGGAAGTGGTTTATTCTGGCAGAGTACATAAAGAAAAGGGATTGGATATATTAGTAAAAGCAGTGACAAGACTCCATGAGGTGGGGATATCTGTTGGATTACGGATAATTGGTGCAACGAAAATAGAAGACGGAGGTAGTGGTGAAGACTATGTAGATTATTTAGAATCTTTAGTAAGAGGATACAGGATAACATGGGTGGAACCTATTTTCTCACCTAGTTTGTTGGCAAAAGAAATACGTAAAGGTGATATTTTTGCTATCCTTCTATAGCTGGATTAGGTGAGACATTCGGTGTAGCCCCTCTTGAGGCAATGGGCTTAGGATTGGTTCCTATTGTTTCGAATTTAGATTGTTTTAAGGACTTTATAGTGGATAATGAGAACGGATTGGTCTTTGATCATACTGATGTACGATGTGATGAATTGTTAGCTAATTGTTTAATGCGCTTATTATCAGATGAAAAAATGTATTCAGAAATGTCAGCGAAAGCAATTAAAAAGTCTGCAGGTTTTAGTGTGAGTAGAGTGTCTGATATGTATATGAGTATTTTTAAAAAAGCATTAGGTGGTGAGTGAGCTTTATCGTAAAAAAATAAGAACCAAAGTGATGCGTATTCTAGCCCATGGCCAAAGAAAGAAGCAATCATGATTCGTATATGGGAAGTGGTTTGGACACTTTTTGTAAGGTGGTTGCCAAAACCTTTTTATCGGTGGCATATATTTCTATTGAAACTGTTTGGTGCACATATTAGTGGTCATCCTTTTATTGCACCTACTGCCCGTATATATGCCCCATGGCTTTTAACCGTAGGAGATAGGTCTTGTATAGCGACTCGAAGCGAAATATATAATTTGGGACCTGTTATTATAAAAGAAAGAGTAACCATAGCACAGTATGCTTATATCTGTAATGGATCCCATGACTTACCTGATAATAAATTACCTTTGGTTGTAGGTGATGTGGTTATTGACAATGATGTGTTTATTGGAGCAAGAGCCATAATTCTGCCAGGATTACATCTTTGTCGATATTCGGTTGTTGGTGCTGGCGCAGTACTTACCAAAAAATACTACTGATTTTGGCATTTATGCAGGTAATCCTGCAAGATTTATAAAAGAAAGAAATATTTATGGTGAATAATCATTATTATGGTGGCTCTTATGTTGCATAAATCTCCTAAAATCTGTTTAGCTTGTTCGGCAGGCGGGCATTTACGTGAGCTACAATTGGCTATCGGTGCTATTCCCGAGCAATGGGATTGCTATTGGCTTACCTTAAAAACGACATCAACTAAAGCTTTTATGGCAGACAAGGAACATGTATTTTTAGTGAATTTTCAACCAGCAAAGAAATGGACACTGATAGTGAACTGTTTGCAAGCAATATTCTGGGTGCTGGTGAAACGCCCAGATGTAATCATTACTACAGGAGCTGGTGTGACTGTACCTACGGTTTTTTTCGCAAAAAAACTATTGGGGACAAAAGTAATATTTGTTAATTCGGCTGCTGATGTGACACATGCTTCTAAAACTCCCGTATGGATAGAACGGTATAGTGATCTATTTTTGGTCCAATGGGAAGAGATGCGGCAATTATTTCCTAATTCAATTTGTTGTGGTGTTTTATGATTTTTGCTAGTTTAGGTACAATGAACATAGCCTTCAATCGTATGGCAAAAGCCGTGGATGAATGGGCAGCTATAACTAAGGAAGAGGTGATAGTACAAACTGGGTATACAGATTATCCCTACAAACATGCGAAAGCTTTTAAATTTTGTACAAAGGAGCAGATGAAGGGTTATATTTCTAGAGCTGATATATTAATACTTCAAGGTGGCTGGGGAGCAATATCGGAAGCGATGGAATTGAGGAAAAGAATAGTTGTGATACCAAGATATGACAAGGTAGAGCATATCCATGACCAATTTCAATTAATTAGGAAATTGGATACTTTGGGATGTGTGCTAGGGGTATTTGACGAAAGGGAGCTTGCTGCAAAAATGGAACAGGCAAAAACTTTTGAGTTTAAGCAAATAGAGAAAGGAAACGCACAGAAACTGATTGAGAAGAAACTGCAGGAGTGGTTTCCGAGATGACAATAATTAGCGAGTTCAAAATAGAATCTTATGAAAGTATCTATAATAACGTCATGCTTTAATCGTGTGGCGACGATTCGTGGTGCTATAGAGAGTGTCTTGGCGCAGGACTATAATAACATAGAGTTTATTGTTGTAGATGGGGCGAGTACAGATGGTTCGTTAGAGATTATTAGAGAATATGAAGATCGTATATCAACTATTATCAGTGAGCCTGATCATGGTATGTATGAAGCCATCAATAAGGGAATTCGTGTGGCTACAGGTGATGTAATCGGATTGCTACATTCGGATGATTTCTTTTATGATAATGGGGTCATAAGCCGCATTGTGGAACACATGAAGACTACTCGAGCGGATTTTCTGTATGGTGACGGACTTTTTGTGAATCCCGATAATACTGACAAGGTAGTACGTAACTGGATTGGCGGTGATTATCGTTTGTGGAAGGTACGTCATGGCTGGCTTCCATTACAGCCTACTTGTTATATTCGCCGCGAGGTAATGATGAGACTAGGTCTTTATAACGAAAGTTATAAGATTGCTGCGGATAGTGAACTGCTGGTGCGTTATCTGATGACGGGCGGACTTTCTGTTACTTATTTGAAAGAGTATGTTGTACGTATGCGTATGGGTGGGCTTTCTACTGATAGTGCTAAGCGTAAGAAAATGTGGGGAGAGGACATTAGAGTGTATTCCTCTCACGGTCTATGGCCTACTCTGACTAAATTAGAGAAGATGGCATGGAAAGTACCACAGTTTGTATTGGCATTATTGAAAGGATAATGGCAATTAAATGAAATTGATCGTTGATTTGTGTTGATCAACTAGCCACTTTCTAAAAATAAACTTCTGAAGATTATTAGCCTATAATATAACGAAATATGTAGGTCCCTAACTTCATGCTACACACATGAATCCCCTACATTTTGCAGGTTGGGAAAAATACAGCGGTATATTCCTGATCTGTCCCCTCATATTAGCAAAATGCTGATATGTATTCTAAATATATCAACTGTCTGTGAAGATCGTTGATATATTGTTTTTTTTTAATACCATGCTTATTGATTAAAGATAATATTCAGATTTCTAGTTTTGTATAATAGAAAGAATTAGAATATTTTTTATTGATTATCTATTGTGTTTTTGAAAGAAAATGCATTTCTTTGTGGTATAGATAAAAAGCAATTTATTATGTTGACTACTGTAGAATATTTATCCTTGCTTCGTGAGTATATGCGAAAGAATTCTGCTAAATATGGTATTTCTCGCATGGGGATATTTGGCTCCGTTGCTCGTGGTGAACAACATGAGGGTAGTGATGTCGATATTTGTGTTGAAATTGAAAGACCTTCTATCTTTACTTTAGTTCATATTAAAGAAGAATTGGAAAAACTATTGAAATGCCCTGTTGATGTGGTTCGGTTGCGGAATAATATGGATGAATTATTGAGAGGGTGTATCAATAAAGATGGAATTTATGTGTAAAAAGTCAGATAATAGAATCATTGCTAAAGAAAATTCTCCAAACGGTGGAAAGGATATTAGCGAACTCGGAAACTATTACCTCCCCTTCTTTTTATTTATTGACTCCGTCTGGGATGGAAAGATTGGAGAGTACTTGTATGTTATTAATAGCTATAGGTGAAGGAGTGAAAGGTGTTGATAAATTAACAGATAAAAAGTTATTATCTTTCTATCCAGGGATGGATTGGAAAGGAGTAATGGGAATGAGGGATATAATCGCACATCATTATTTTGATTTAGATGCTGAAATTGTTTATGACGTGATAAAACATGATTTGCCGAAGTTAAAAGATGTGCTGCAGCAAATCATAGACGATTTGAAAATATCCAATCAAGCGATTGACTAAATGGTTTTTATCTCAAATTTCTAAAATACGCCCGTATCTTCCGCATAATCTTGATTCCCATCACTACGCCATCAAATACAGCCATACCGGTATTGAACGAACGCATGAGTGCATCCGCCTTGTTGGTTGCCGGAGCAAGTGGGGCAAATATTTCGCGTGTAGTAGCTGTCATGGCTTTTTTTTGGGCATGGATCTCATTTAAAAGCTTCTTTTTACGTTCGGCAATCTCTTCTAATGTAAATTTCTGCGGGGTCTGCGCATTCATAATTTATTTATTTGAATCAGTTAAAAATAAATTAGCGAGGAAGTTCACCATCGGAGAAATGATGAGCTGCTTGCGGAAAATAATAACCAGGGCGATGAGAACAACATTGATGCCTGCAATGATGGCAAAACTCGACATCAGACCGCCCACTAAAGGCTCCAATATATAAGCAAGAGCAAAAAGCAGATAAAACAGAGCCACCATGCCAAGGATAATAAGTACTAATATCATAATTAACGTGGAAAAAAGTATGGTTAACTTCTCCGTCAATTCTAATTTGGTATATTCTTTTTGAAGCTCCAGATATTTCTTGAACTCGAAAAACAACTGCTGAAAATTCTCAATACTTTTATCGTCTGCAAACATGGTCGCTCTGTTTTTAGTCTTTGATTACTCACTTATTCTGCTATTTCTCCTTTCATCTCCGCAGCAATCTCATCAACGAGAGTTTCCATTTCGCTGCGATTCAGCTTGATTCCCTTTTTACGAAGAATCTCTGCGATTTTGTGACGGGTGTCTTCTCCTTTTTCAGGAGCAAATAAAATACCAAGGGCTGCGCCTACGGCTGCACCACCCAGAAAAGCTGCTAAAACATTCAATCCTTTCATAATGTATAATGTTTAAAATGATTATGATACAACAAATATAACATTTTTATGGAAAGGTTGTTCGTGAAAACTGAAATTTTTTGCTACGTTTTATAATTCTTTTTTTCTTTTATGGTTTAATCTTATTTAACTGACTTTCGTAGCTAACCTTTGAAGGTTAAGGCGTACTTTTGTTTTCGAATATTGTAAATCAAAACATAATGGAAGCTAAGATTGTTTTTATAACTGGCGCCAGTAGCGGAATTGGTGAGGGTTGTGCCCGTAAATTTGCGAGGGAGGGATCGAATCTGATTCTGAATGCCCGTACCGTATCGAAACTGGAAGAACTGAAAGCTGAACTGGAAGCGACGCATGGTGTACGGGTTTATATATTGCCCTTTGATGTGCGCGACCGGAAATTGGCTGCCGCCTCTTTGGAATCATTACCCGAAGAATGGAAGGCGATTGATGTGTTGGTGAACAACGCCGGACTGGTGATCGGTGTGGATAAGGAATTCGAGGGTAGCCTGGATGAATGGGATATCATGATCGATACGAATATAAGGGGACTGTTGGCTATGACGCGTTTGGTGGTGCCCGGTATGGTGGAACGCGGACGCGGACATATTATTAATATAGGATCTATTGCGGGGGATGCCGCTTATCCGGGCGGAAGTGTGTATTGCGCAACGAAAGCTGCCGTGAAGGCTCTTTCGGACGGACTCCGGATTGATCTGGTGGATACTCCATTGAGAGTGACGAATGTCAAACCGGGAATGGTGGAGACAAACTTTACAGTGGTGCGTTATCGGGGAGATAAGGAAGCTGCCGATAATTTTTATAAAGGGATTCGTCCGTTGACGGGAGATGACATTGCGGAAACAGTTTATTTTGCCGCGTCGGCTCCTGCGCATATTCAGATTGCAGAGGTGCTTTTGATGCCTACTTATCAGGCAACGGGCACTATTTCGTATAAGAAGAAGCCGGAATAGACGTTTTTTTGACGGATTTCTTTGCCGGATGATAAAATTTCTATTATTTTGTTGCCCGAAACTAAATATAATAGACGAGAATATTGAATTATTAATTAAAACAGAGTATAGGATTATGAAAAAATTAGTCGTATTAGGAATGGGAGTATGCTTGGTGCTAGCATTTGCATCTTGTAAATCCAGCGAAAGTGCCTATAAGAAAGCTTACGAAAAAGCAAAACAGCAAGAATTGGCAGAACCGCAGGTGGACGCTCCGGTAGAGGTTACTCCGGTGGTTGCAGCTCCTGTGACAACTACTAAAGTGGCAGATACATCCGGCGTTCGTCAGGAAAAGGTTACAGTGGTTTCCGGTAACGAAGGATTGAAAGATTATAGCGTTGTAGCAGGTAGCTTTGGTGTGAAAGCGAATGCTGAAGGCCTGAAAGATTGGTTGGATGGACAAGGATATCACTCTACGATTGCATTTAATGCTGACAAGGCAATGTATCGCGTTATCGTAAATTCATTTGCTGATAAGGCTGCTGCTGCTGAAGCTCGCGACGCATTCAAGGCTAAATACCCGAACCGTTCGGATTTCCAGGGTGCTTGGTTGCTGTATCGCGTATATTGATTTCTTTTTGGTAATATATATTGGAAAGAACGAACGTTTTTTTCCGAATAAGAAGGCGGTAACTGGGAAGTTACTGCTTTTTTATTGAAAATGAGTGACTTTTTCGTTTAGATATTTTTATCTTTCTACTAAAAGAAGTTATAAATGATAGGAGGGAAACTTTTATAGCAAAGAAAGTTTTTACTTTTGTCAATTCTTAATTTGGAGAATGTATTGCCTGAATGTGAATAGGGCATTAATTTAGAGATTGAATGGAACAAAAATATGTAATGGCTGCTATCGACGCGGCTTTAAAAGCAGGTGAAAAGATACTTTCTATTTATAATGATCCGGCATCGGATTTTGAAATAGAGAGGAAGGCCGATAACTCTCCGCTAACTATAGCAGACAGAAAAGCGCATGAAGCAATTGTGGCTATTCTGAACGATACTCCTTTTCCTGTTCTTAGTGAAGAAGGGAAGCATTTAGGGTATGAGATCCGTCGAGGATGGGATACTTTATGGATTGTAGATCCGCTGGATGGAACGAAGGAGTTTATTAAGCGCAATGGAGAATTTACGGTAAATATCGCTTTGGTGCAGAACTCTGTACCTGTATTCGGTATTATTTATGTGCCTGTTAAAAAAGAACTTTATTTCGGGATCGAAGGTGTAGGGGCTTATAAATGTTCCGGTATTGTCAGTTTGGAAGATGACGGCGTGGCATTGGAACAACTGATTGGGAAGTCGGAACAGATACCTTTGAAGGAGGTGCACGATCATCTGATCGTGGTTGCTTCCCGTTCGCACCTGTCGCCTGAAACGGAATCATATATTGCAGATTTGAAGAAGAAACACGGCAGTGTGGAGTTGATTTCGAGCGGAAGTTCAATTAAAATCTGTCTGGTTGCTGAAGGAAAGGCTGATGTATATCCGCGTTTTGCTCCGACAATGGAGTGGGATACGGCTGCAGGGCATGCGATAGCCCGTGCCGCAGGGATGGAAGTATATCAGGCTGGAAAGGAAGAACCTCTACGATATAACAAGGAGGATTTATTGAATCCGTGGTTTGTTGTTGAGCCAAAAAGAGAACACTAAATAATGTTTATATGACATTTGAAATCGTATTTGTACTATTATCCCTATTAGGAATGGTAGCTGCCTTGGTTGCAGACAAGATGCGTCCGGGCATGATACTTTTTTCGGTAGTGGTATTGTTTCTGTGTGCCGGTATTCTGACTCCTAAAGAGATGCTTGAAGGCTTTAGTAATAAAGGGATGATTACCGTTGCTCTGCTGTTTTTGGTGAGTGAAGGTATTCGTCAGTCGGGTACACTGGGACAAGTGATTAAGAAGTTGCTTCCGCAGGGAAAGACAACGGTGTTTAAAGCACAGTTGCGTATCTTGCCTTCGGTGGCATTTATTTCTGCCTTTCTGAATAATACGCCTGTCGTGGTTATTTTTGCTCCGATTATCAAGCATTGGGCTAAATCGGTGAATCTCCCGGCTACGAAGTTCCTGATTCCTCTTTCTTATGTGACTATTCTGGGTGGTATTTGTACGCTGATCGGTACCTCTACCAATCTGGTGGTGCACGGTATGATATTGGAGGCCGGATTTGAAGGCTTTTCTATGTTCGAGCTCGGAAAGGTGGGTATTTTTATAGCTATTGCCGGAATCATTTATATATTTCTTTTCTCCAAACGTCTGTTGCCGGATGCACGTCCGGATACGGCGGTGCCGGATGAGGAAGTAGAGGAAGGGGAGAAGCTGCATCGGGTAGAGGCTGTTTTGGGTGCGCGTTTTCCCGGTATTAATAAAAAACTGAAGGATTTTAATTTCCAACGTCATTACGGTGCGGAGGTAAAAGAGATTAAAACACGTAACGGACAACGTTTTGTGTCGAATCTGGAGGATGTGGTGCTTCATGAAGGAGATACGCTTGTGGTGATGGCTGATGATACTTTTATCCCGACGTGGGGGGAATCTTCTGTGTTTGTCTTGTTGACGAATGGGAATGAGCCGGATACTACCGGGAAGAAGAAGCGTTGGTTTGCTTTGCTGTTGCTGGTTCTGATGATTGTCGGCGCAACGGTGGGTGAGCTTCCGATAACGAAGGAGATGTTTCCGGATATCAAACTGGATATGTTTTTCTTTGTGTCTATCACTACTATTATTATGGCATGGACAAATCTGTTCCCTGCCCGTAAATATACTAAATATATTTCGTGGGATATATTGATTACGATTGCCTGTGCTTTTGCTATCAGTAAGGCAATGGTGAACTCCGGTGTGGCAGATAGCGTTGCGAAGTTTATTATCGGATTGAGTGATGATTATGGTCCGCACGTGTTGCTTGCAATGGTATTTATTATCACGAACTTGTTTACGGAATTGATTACTAATAATGCGGCAGCGGCTTTGGCATTTCCTTTGGCACTGTCAATCTCTGCCCAATTAGGAGTGAGCCCTACGCCTTTCTTTGTGGTAATCTGTATGGCTGCATCTGCCAGTTTCTCAACGCCTATCGGTTATCAAACGAATCTGATTGTGCAAGGTATCGGTAACTATAAGTTTACGGATTTTGTACGTATCGGTTTGCCGCTTAATATTATAACTTTCTTAATATCTATTATCCTGATCCCATTGATCTGGAACTTAATAAATAAATCTGTAAATGGAAGAAAAGAACCATATATATCCGATATTTGACCGCATGATGACGCGGCAGGATAAAGAAGAACTTTTAGGGCAACACAGTGTGATGATCTGGTTTACCGGATTGAGTGGTTCCGGAAAGAGCACGATTGCCATCGCATTGGAACGTGAGCTTCATAAGCGTGGATTGCTTTGCCGTATCCTGGATGGGGATAATATCCGTAGTGGAATTAATAATAACCTGGGATTCTCCGAAACGGACCGGGTGGAAAATATTCGTCGTATAGCTGAAGTGTCTAAGCTGTTTTTGGATAGTGGCATCATTACGATTGCTGCATTTATCAGCCCTAATAATGATATTCGCGAAATGGCTGCGAATATTATCGGTAAGGATGATTTTCTGGAAGTTTTCGTTAGCACTCCGCTGGAGGAGTGTGAGAAACGTGATGTGAAAGGCTTATATGCGAAGGCACGGAAAGGGGAGATTCTGAATTTTACAGGAATTTCCGCACCATTCGAGGTTCCGGAACATCCGGCTTTGTCGCTGGATACTTCCAAATTGACTTTGGAGGAATCGGTGAACCGTTTGTTGGAGCTTGTTTTGCCAAAAGTGAAGTGTATAAAATGAAATAAATATGGAAGAATATAAATTAAGCCACTTGAAGGAGCTCGAAGCCGAGTCTATTCATATCATCCGCGAGGTGGCGGCGGAATTTGAGAATCCGGTGATGCTTTACAGTATCGGAAAGGATACTTCGGTGATGGTACGCTTGGCTGAAAAAGCGTTTTATCCGGGTAAAGTGCCATTCCCATTGATGCACATCGACTCGAAATGGAAATTCAAGGAGATGATTCAGTTCCGTGATGAATATGCGAAGAAGTACGGATGGAATCTGATCGTTGAAAGTAATATGGAGGCTTTTCATGCAGGGGTAGGACCTTTTACGCATGGAAGTAAAGTGCATACAGACTTAATGAAGACGCAGGCATTGCTTCATGCGCTGGATAAATATAAGTTTGATGCTGCATTTGGTGGTGCCCGCCGCGATGAGGAAAAGTCACGCGCGAAGGAACGTATTTTCTCTTTCCGGGATAAATTTCATCAATGGGACCCGAAAAATCAGCGTCCTGAATTGTGGGATATTTATAATGCCCGCGTGCATAAAGGGGAAAGTATCCGCGTATTCCCGATTAGCAACTGGACTGAATTGGATATTTGGCAGTATATTCGTCTGGAGAATATTCCGATTGTTCCGCTTTATTATGCTAAGGAACGTCCGGTGATTAATTTGGATGGTAATATTATTATGGCAGATGATGAGCGTTTGCCTGAAAAGTACCGGGATCAGATTGAAATGAAGATGGTGCGTTTCCGTACGTTGGGCTGCTGGCCTCTGACTGGGGCAGTGGAAAGCGGAGCTGCTACAATCGAAGAGATTGTGGAAGAAATGATGACTACGACGAAAAGTGAACGTACTACCCGTGTGATTGACTTTGACCAGGAGGGTAGTATGGAACAAAAGAAACGTGAAGGATACTTTTAATTGTAACTAGTAATGGCAGATAATAAATTAGATATAAAAGCTTTTCTGGACAAGGATGAACAGAAAGACTTATTGAGATTGTTGACTGCGGGTTCGGTGGATGACGGAAAATCAACATTGATCGGACGCTTGTTGTTTGACAGTAAGAAATTGTATGAGGATCAACTGGATGCACTGGAACGTGATAGTAAACGTGTAGGAAATGCAGGTGAGCATATCGACTATGCATTATTGCTGGATGGTTTGAAGGCTGAACGTGAACAGGGAATTACAATTGATGTGGCTTATCGCTATTTTTCTACTAATGGACGTAAGTTTATCATCGCGGATACTCCGGGACACGAACAGTATACCCGTAATATGATTACCGGAGGATCTACGGCTAACCTGGCTATCATTTTGGTGGATGCCCGCACGGGAGTGATTACCCAGACTCGTCGTCACACTTTCCTGGTGTCTTTGCTGGGGATCAAGCATGTGGTGTTGGCTGTCAACAAGATGGACCTGGTGGACTTCTCGGAAGAGCGTTTTAACGAGATTGTGGCTGACTATAAGAAGTTTGTTGCTCCATTAGGTATTCCTGACGTCAACTGTATTCCGCTTTCTGCATTGGATGGGGATAATGTAGTGGATAAGTCTGAACGTACCCGTGGTACAAGGGCATTTCTTTGCTCGATTTCCTTGAAACGGTTCATATCGACAATGACCACAACTTTACGGATTTCCGTTTCCCGGTTCAATATGTGCTTCGTCCGAATTTGGACTTCAGAGGATTCTGCGGTAAAGTGGCATCGGGGATTGTTCGCAAAGGCGATACAGTGATGGCACTTCCTTCCGGAAAAACTTCTAAGGTGAAGAGCATCGTGACTTATGACGGGGAATTGGATTACGCCTTCCCACCGCAGTCTGTGACCTTGACATTGGAGGATGAGATTGACGTGTCGCGCGGCGAAATGTTGGTGCATCCTGACAATCTGCCGACTGTGGATCGTAATTTTGAAGCGATGATGGTTTGGATGGATGAAGAACCGATGGATGTAAATAAGTCGTTCTTTATTAAACAGACTACCAATTTGAGCCGTACGCGTATTGATACGATAAAGTATAAGGTGGACGTGAATACGATGGAGCATCTGTCTCTGGAGAATGGTCAGCTGACTAAAGAGACGTTGCCTTTGCAGTTGAATCAGATTGCCCGTGTGGTATTGACTACGGCTAAGGAATTGTTCTTTGATCCTTATAAGAAGAATAAATCTTGTGGCTCATTTATCCTGATTGACCCGATCACTAATAATACTTCGGCAGTAGGTATGATTATCGACCGCGTGGAAATGAAAGATATGAGTGACACGGAGGATATTCCGGTATTGGATATGGCAAAACTGGGAATTGCTCCGGAACATTATGAAGCGGTAGAGAAAGCTGTGAAGGAACTGGAACGTCAGGGCCTTGCAGTGCGACTAATAAAATAGATTGTTCAACAATAAATTGAAAACTGAAAATGACAGCATTCTGTCGTCTTTAATTTTTAATTTTAATTTCTAATTAATAAAGTGGGATTACTCGAATTTAATAAACTTCCGATTAATACATTGGTAGGTGCCGACTGGAAGACATTCAAGGCTATTACTGCCGGTCGTGAAATTGATGCAGCCTACAAGGGGAAATATCGATTGACCAAGGCTGTGTGTCGCTTGCTTTCTCCATTGGCGTCATTGCAGGACAAGCGTTACGAGAAACTGCTCGCTAATCAGCCGTTGGAGCATGACCCGGTATTTATCCTGGGACACTGGCGAAGCGGAACTACGTTTGTACATAATGTATTCTCTTGTGACAAGCATTTTGGGTATAATACTACTTATCAGACTGTATTTCCTCATCTGATGATGTGGGGACAACCTTTCTTCAAAAAGAATATGAGTTGGCTGATGCCGGATAAACGTCCGACGGATAATATGGAATTGGCAGTGGATCTTCCCCAGGAAGAGGAGTTTGCTTTGTCGAACATGATGCCTTATACATATTATAATTTCTGGTTCCTGCCGAAATATCAGCAGGAGTACGCCGATAAGTATCTTTTGTTTGATGATATAACGGATGCCGAATTGAAGGTGTTTGAAGAGGTGTTCACGAAATTGATTAAGATTTCTTTGTGGAATACTCATGGTACTCAATTCCTTAGCAAGAACCCTCCGCATACCGGAAGGGTGAAGGAGCTGGTGAAAATGTTCCCGAATGCTAAGTTTATCTACCTGATGCGTAATCCGTATACTGTATTCGAATCTACACGCAGTTTCTTTACAAATACGATTCAACCGTTGAAGTTGCAGGATATCAGCAATGAACAATTGGAGGAAAATATCCTTTCTATTTATGCAAAACTTTATCATAAGTATGAATCGGATAAAAAGTTTATTCCCGAAGGTAACCTGATGGAAGTGAAATTTGAAGATTTCGAAGCGGATGCGATGGGAATGACGGAGAATATTTATAAGTCTCTTTCTATCCCCGGATTTGCTGAAGCACGTAGCGATATAGAAAAATACGTGGGCGGAAAGAAGGGATATAAGAAGAATAAATATAAATATGACGACCGTACGATTCAATTGGTAGAAAAGAACTGGGATTTTGCTTTGAAACAATGGGATTATAAATTATAAGAAGAAAAAGAAAGGAAAAGTATTGATGATTCAGAAAAGCATTCATCGCCTGTTGATGACAGGTTTCGTTGCATTTATTTCTTCCTTGTCTTTGATGGCGCAACATAAAGTTGAGGTAGTTCCTTTCGGGGACATGGATCAATGGGTGGACCGTCAGATAAAGGAGTCGAGCATTATTGGCGGAAATACTAAGAATGTATATGCGATAGGGCCGACGTCGGTGATCAAGGGAGATCAGGTTTATAAAAATATGGGTGGTTCGCCGTGGGGTACTTCGAACGTGATGGCGAAAGTGGCCGGTATTACGAAAACTAATACTTCGGTATTCCCGGAGAAGCGGGGAGATGGATATTGCGCCCGTTTGGATACACGCATGGAAAGTGTGAAAGTGCTAGGACTGGTTAATATTACGGTGTTGGCGGCTGGTTCTGTCTTTACCGGTTCGGTGCATGAGCCGATTAAGGGTACTAAAACCCACAGAAAATGTTGCAGACCGGTATTCCGTTTACAAAAAGCCGGTGGCTCTTCAGTTTGACTATAAAGTGAAGATGTCCGACCGGGAGAACCGTATTCGCGCTACCGGTTTCAGCAAGATTACGGATGTTCCCGGAAAAGATTATCCGGCAGCTATCCTGCTTCTGCAAAAACGTTGGGAAGATGCCAATGGAAATGTGTATGCAAAACGGATAGGGACTATGGTGACTTATTATTATCACTCTACGGACTGGAAAAATAATGCGACTTATGAGATTATGTACGGTGACATCACGAATCGTCCGGAATATAAGTCGCACATGATGCGTTTGCAGGCGACTGAAAGTTATACGGTGAACAGTAAGGGTGAAAGCGTGCCTATTCACGAAGTGGCCTGGGGAGATGAAAATGATGTTCCGACTCATATGTATATTCAATTCACATCCAGTCATGGAGGAGCTTATATCGGTTCTCCGGGAAATACATTATGGGTTGACAATGTAAAACTGGTATATTAACTAAAGTATATAGACAAAGAATAGAAATAGTCAGTGATCTAATTTCATCACTGACTATTTTTTTTTGTTTTAATTCTTCCACAACAAACCCCTTCAGATGCCTTCTGAAGTTATATTACACTTTTATCGCTCTATAAAAATCTATGAATGAATGAAAATTTACGTGTTTTTTTGTTTGTGTTATATTAAATATCTATATTTGCACTAAATTTAGAAAGAAGAATGACGTTTATTGTCTCTTAGTCAGGTGTAGAACATTTGGGTTGTGTATCTAGCCTGTAAGACAATTGAAATATATTATTTACTAAAATAAATTGAGATGAAAAAGGGTTTATTGTTTATTTTATTGGCAGCAGTCTCAGTATGTCTGCCTGCACAAGAAAAAAAGAAAATGCAGCAAAGAGTTATAGAGTGGAAACAAATCGCTTTGGTGCTAACTGGTTTATTAGTGGTGGCGTTGGCGCACAAATGTATTTTGGTGACAATGATGGTAAAGCTGACTTCGGAAAACGTCTTGCTCCGGCACTTGACATTGCTGTAGGTAAGTGGTTTACTCCGGGTATCGGATTACGTGTAGCTTACAACGGGCTTCAGGCTAAAGGTGCTACTCCTTATGCTAACGGTCCGCTTGTAGACGGAGGACAGTACTCTAATGGTTACTACAAAGAAAAGTGGAATGTGATGAACTTCCATGGAGATGTAATGCTGAATCTTTCCAATATGATTTGTGGTTATAGAGAAGATCGTCTGTATTCATTCATTCCTTATGCAGGAGCTGGATTTGTACATTCAGGAAAAGGTGCAGGTTATGACGAACTGGGTATCAATGCCGGTTTGATCAACCGTTTCCGTTTGTCTTCTGCTTTGGATCTTAACGTTGAATTGCGTGGACTTTTGATGAAAGGCGCATTCGGCAATTCAGGTCCTGAAGGATTGGCTGGTCTGACTGTAGGTGTTACTTACAAGTTCAAGAAACGTGGTTGGGATGCTGTTCCTACTGTACCGATGGTTCCGGAAAGTCAGTTGAACGACATGAGAGACAGAGTGAACGCTTTGAAGGGTGAAAACGAATCTTTGAAACGTGACTTGGTTGAAGCACGTAACAAAAAACCGGAAGTGATCGTTAAGAAAGAAGCTGGTTTCATTCCACGTTATGTTGTTGTATTTAATATCGGAAAGAGTAACATCAGCAAGAGAGAATACATGAATATTGAAGCTATGGCTAAGGGTATCAAAGCAACTGATAAAGTGTTTACTATAACAGGTTATGCTGATAAAGGTACTGGTTCTGCTGAATATAACATGAAATTGAGTAAGAAGAGAGCTGAAGCAGTTCGTGACCTGATGGTTAATGAATTCGGTGTTCCTGCTTCTCAGTTGAAAGTTGATTACAAGGGTGGCGTAGGCAACATGTTCTATGATGATGCTAAGTTAAGCCGTGTAGCTATTGTTGAAGAATAATATACATTTTAAATAATAGAATAAAAGAGACGTTTCCTTTCACAGGAAGCGTCTTTTTTGTATTTTTGTACCCCATGAGCAGAATAGTAGCAATAGATTATGGAAGAAAGCGTACTGGGATAGCTGTGAGCGATACTATGCAGCTGATCGCAAACGGATTGACAACGGTGCCTACGCATGAACTTCTGAACTTTATCGGTGAATATATGGCTAAAGAACCGGTGGAGCGGATTATTATTGGATTGCCAAAGCAAATGAATAATGAGGTTTCGGAGAATATGAAGAATATAGAACCTTTTGTTCGTTCGCTGAAGAAACGATATCCGGATCTTCCGGTCGAGTATGTGGACGAACGGTTCACTTCTGTTCTTGCGCATCGTACCATGTTGGAGGCCGGTCTGAAAAAAAGGACCGCCAAAACAAAGCATTGGTGGATGAGATAAGTGCTACAATTATTCTGCAAACATATTTGGAAAGTAAACGTTTTTAATATAGGACATAAGAATAACTTAATTTTTTAGTAGAGTATAAAAGTATGATTTTACCTATTTATGTATATGGTCAACCTGTATTGAGAAAGGTTGCAGAGGACATAACACCGGATTATCCGAACCTGAAAGAGTTGATTGAAAACATGTTTGAAACAATGGTGCATGCGGATGGTGTAGGATTGGCTGCTCCGCAGATTGGTTTGCCTATTCGCGTGGTTACTATTACGTTGGATCCGCTTTCGGAGGAGTATCCTGAATTTAAAGACTTCAATAAGGCTTATATCAATCCCCACATTCTGGAAGTCGGGGGCGAAGAAGTGAACATGGAAGAGGGATGCTTAAGCCTTCCCGGTATTCATGAAACAGTGAAAAGAGGTGATAAAATTCGCGTGAAATATATGGACGAGAATTTTGTGGAGCATGAAGAAGAGGTAGAGGGTTATCTGGCTCGGGTGATGCAGCATGAATTCGATCATTTGGATGGTAAGATGTTTATCGACCATATCTCACCGCTTCGTAAGCAGATGATTAAAGGAAAGCTGAATACGATGTTGAAGGGAAAAGCACGCAGTTCTTATAAGATGAAACAGGTGAAATAAAGATAAAAAACGTTTATATCCCTGTTAAGTAAGCGAAAAGCATTATTTTTGCTTCGTTTACAAGCATAAAATATCAATGGTAAAAAGAATCTTAACAGTTTTATTACTGTTCCCAACGCTGGTGTGTGCTCAAATAAATACGGATCGGGTGATGACTATTGCCCGAAACGCTCTTTATTTTGAGGACTATGTACTTTCTATTCAGTACTTTAACCAGGTTATTAACGCTAAACCTTATCTGTATGAGCCCTATTTCTTCAGGGCATTGGCTAAACTAAATCTGGAGGATTTTCAGGGTGCTGAAGCAGACTGTGATGCAGCTATCCAACGCAATCCGTTTGTGGTGTGCTTATCAGATTCGTGGTTTGGCAAGGATTCGTCAGAGTAAATTTGATGGAGCGATTGAAGATTACAAGAAAGCATTGCATTATGATCCGGAGAATATTACCTTATGGCATAATCTGACATTATCTCATATCCAGAAGAAAGATTATAATGCTGCGAAAGAGGATTTGGAAAGTTTGCTGAAAGTATCTCCACGTTATACCCGCGCTTATTTGATGAGGGGGGAAGTGTCTTTGCAGCAGAAAGATACGATTGCTGCTTTGAACGATTTCAATAAGGCGCTTGAACTGGATAAATATGATCCGGACGCATGGGCTGCAAGAGCGATCGTTAAATTACAGCAGGCTAAGTATGCGGAAGCTGAAGCGGATTTCAACCGTGCTATTCCTTTGAGCGCTAAGAATGCGGGAAATTATATAAACCGTGCATTGGCACGATTTCATCAGAATAATTTAAGAGGTGCCATGAGCGATTATGATCTGGCATTGGATATTGATCCGAATAACTTTATCGGTCATTATAACCGCGGTTTGTTACGTGCACAGGTAGGAGATGACAACCGGGCTATTGAAGATTTTGACTTTGTCATCAAGATGGAGCCGGATAATATGATGGCTGTCTTTAACCGTGGATTGCTACGTGCCCAAACGGGTGATTATCGCGGGGCAATACAAGATTACACAACTGTTATCAACCAGTATCCGAACTTCCTGGCCGGATACTATCAGCGTTCGGAAGCTCGCAGAAAGATTGGAGATAAGAAGGGTGCGGAGCAGGATGAATTTAAAGTCATGAAGGCGCAGATCGACAAGCAGAACGGTGTGACGAACAAAGATGTAGCACAGAACAAGGATAAGGAAAATGATGAGGAAGGCGGAGAGAAGACCCGTAAGAAATCCGATAAGAATATGAATAACTATCGTAAGATAGTGATTGCGGATGATTCTGAAGCCGAACAACGCTATACAAGTGATTATCGTGGTCGTGTGCAGGATAAGAACGTAAATATAACGCTGGAACCGATGTTCGCTTTGACTTATTATGAGAAGATGAGTGACGTGAAACGTTCGGTGAACTTCCACAAATATATTGAAGACTTGAACCGTACGGGTATACTTCCGAAACGTCTTCGTATCACAAATATGGAAGCTCCATTGACGGAAGAACAGGTGAAGGTGCATTTTGCCTTGATTGATACACACACATCGGCGATTGTGGAAGATGACAAGAATGCTTCGAAACGTTTTGCCCGTGCGATTGATTTTTATCTGGTGCAGGACTTCTCGAGTGCGGTTTCTGATTTGACTCAGACAATCTTGCTGGATGGTGATTTCTTCCCGGCATATTTTATGCGTGCATTGATTCGTTGTAAACAGTTGGAATATCAGAAAGCTGAACAAGCTGTCGAAACAGATGTTGTTCCTGGCGATAATAAGCGTAAAGAGATTACCGCGGTAGATTATGAGGTGGTGAGAAAAGATTTGGATAAGGTGATTAATCTGGCTCCGGACTTTGTGTATGCATATTATAATCGTGCCAATGTTTCTGCCATGTTGAAAGATTACCGGGCTGCAATTGTCGACTATGATAAGGCGATCGAGCTGAATCCTGATTTTGCAGACGCTTACTTCAATCGTGGACTGACTCATATTTTCTTAGGTAATAACAAGCTGGGTATTTCTGATTTAAGTAAAGCCGGTGAGTTGGGGATTGTTTCTGCTTATAACGTAATCAAACGTTTTACGGATCAGACGGAATAACATTTTTTTGATAAAAAATAGAAAACTCAAAAGATTTAGTTACTTTTGCGTTCAAATTGTGAAAATATAACATCATCATATTATGATAAAGATAACATTTCCCGATGGCTCCGTTCGTGAATATAATGAAGGAGTGAACGGTTTACAGATTGCTGAAAGTATCAGCTCGCGTCTGGCACAGGAAGTGCTGGCATGTGGAGTGAACGGCGAGACTTATGATTTAGGACGTCCTATTAATGAAGATGCTAATTTCGTTCTTTATAAATGGGATGATGAAGAAGGTAAGCATGCATTCTGGCATACAAGTGCACACTTGCTGGCGGAAGCTTTGCAGGAACTTTATCCGGGTATCCAGTTTGGTATCGGACCGGCTATTGAAAACGGGTTCTACTATGATGTGGATCCGGGTGAAGCGGTAATTAAAGAAAGCGACCTTCCTGCCATTGAAGCTAAAATGTTGGAACTGGCTGCAAAGAAAGAAGAGGTAGTCAGAAAAAGCATCGCAAAGACAGATGCTCTGAAAATGTTTGGCGATCGTGGCGAAACATATAAATGTGAATTGATCTCTGAACTGGAAGACGGACACATTACAACTTATACCCAGGGTGCATTTACTGACCTTTGTCGTGGTCCTCACTTGATGACGACTGCTCCGATCAAGGCTATCAAGTTGACTTCAGTGGCTGGTGCTTACTGGCGTGGTCATGAAGATCGTAAGATGCTGACTCGTATTTATGGTATCACGTTCCCGAAGAAGAAAATGCTGGATGAATATTTGGTATTGCTGGAAGAAGCGAAGAAGCGTGACCACCGTAAGATCGGTAAGGAGATGCAGTTGTTTATGTTCTCCGAAACTGTAGGTAAGGGACTTCCTATGTGGTTGCCGAAAGGTACTGCATTGCGTCTGCGTCTGCAAGAGTTCTTACGTCGTATCCAGACACGTTACGATTATCAGGAGGTGATTACTCCGCCAATCGGTAATAAGTTGCTGTATGTGACTTCAGGTCACTATGCAAAATATGGTAAGGATGCATTCCAGCCTATTCATACTCCGGAAGAGGGTGAAGAGTATTTCTTGAAACCAATGAACTGCCCTCACCACTGTGAGATTTACAAAAACTTCCCACGTTCTTATAAAGACCTTCCGTTGCGTATAGCTGAATTTGGTACGGTTTGTCGTTATGAACAAAGTGGTGAGTTACACGGTTTAACTCGTGTACGTAGCTTTACACAGGATGATGCGCATATCTTCTGTCGTCCGGATCAGGTGAAAGATGAGTTCCTTCGTGTGATGGATATTATTTCTATTGTGTTCCGTTCTATGGATTTCCAGAATTTTGAAGCACAGATATCTTTGCGTGATAAAGTGAACCGTGAAAAGTATATCGGTAGCGATGACAACTGGGAGAAAGCTGAACAGGCGATTATCGAGGCTTGCGAGGAGAAAGGCCTGCCGGCTAAGATTGAGTATGGAGAAGCTGCTTTCTATGGTCCTAAGCTTGACTTTATGGTGAAAGACGCTATCGGTCGTCGTTGGCAGCTGGGTACGATTCAGGTTGACTACAACTTGCCGGAACGCTTTGAACTGGAATATATGGGATCTGACAATCAGAAGCACCGTCCGGTAATGATTCACCGTGCACCGTTCGGATCAATGGAGCGTTTTGTTGCCGTACTGATTGAGCATACTGCGGGTAAATTCCCATTGTGGCTGACACCGGAACAGGTCGTTATTCTGCCAATCAGTGAGAAGTTCAATGAATATGCGGAACAAGTGAAGATGTATCTGAAGACTCACGAAATCCGTGCGATTGTAGATGACCGCAACGAAAAAATCGGCCGTAAGATTCGTGATAATGAGATGAAGCGTATTCCTTATATGCTGATTGTCGGCGAAAAAGAAGCTGAAAATGGAGAAGTTTCTGTTCGTAGACAAGGCGAAGGTGACAAAGGAACCATGAAATTTGAAGAATTTGCTAAAATTTTGAACGAAGAAGTTCAGAATATGATAAATAAATGGTAACTTTGCAGCCGTTTCAGAATAAAATATTTAGTATAACAATAAAAAGATCAAACTAGGAAGTATACGTTTTTAATGAAGAATGACACTCTAAAAGGGCAATACAGAATCAATGAACAGATTCGTGCCAAGGAAGTTCGCATAGTAAGCGATGATATTGAACCGAAAGTATATCCAATCTTTCAGGCTCTGAAAATGGCTGAAGAGAGAGAATTGGATTTAGTGGAAATTTCTCCTAATGCTCAACCCCTGTTTGTCGTATTATTGATTATTCTAAATTTCTTTATCAATTAAAGAAACGCCAGAAGGAACAGAAAGCGAAGCAGGTGAAGGTTAATGTGAAGGAGATTCGTTTTGGTCCCCAGACAGATGACCATGATTACAACTTTAAGTTGAAACATGCTAAAGGATTCTTGGAAGACGGTGATAAGGTGAAGGCTTATGTATTCTTTAAAGGTCGTTCTATCCTTTTTTAAGGAACAAGGTGAAGTGTTATTGCTTCGTTTTGCCAACGATCTTGGAGATTTTGCAAAGGTGGATCAGATGCCGGTACTTGAAGGTAAGCGTATGACAATCCAGCTTTCTCCGAAAAAGAAAGAAGCTTCTAAAAAGCCGGCAACAGCTGGAACACCGAAACCTGCTGCTCCTGCACAAAAAGCAGAGAAGCCGGAAACGGGCGAAGAATAAGAAAAGGATGCGTAACGCGCAGGTATAGTGCGTTGCCATTATATATTTAATAATTTAAAAACAAGTAAGATGCCAAAGATGAAGACTAACTCGGTTCTAAAAAAGGTTTACCCTTACCGGAACAGGTAAAATCAAAAGAAAGCACGCTTTTCACAGTCACATTTTGACTAAGAAAACTAAGAAGAGAAAAAGAAATCTGTGCTACTCTACAACTGTTGATACAACAAATGTAAGCCAGGTTAAGGAACTCTTAGCAATGAAGTAATCAAAAGCGTAAAAGTATTATTAAAGTATTAACCGAATGCATTAGCCTGAAGTTCGCTGCGTGAAGTAGCGGCGCTAACATTCAAAAAAAAGTAAAACTATGCCAAGATCAGTAAATCATGTTGCTTCAAAAGCAAGAAGAAAGAAAATTTTGAAATTAACCAGAGGTTACTTTGGTGCAAGAAAGAATGTATGGACCGTAGCTAAAAACACTTGGGAAAAGGGTTTGACTTACGCGTTCCGTGACCGTAGAAATAAGAAAAGAAACTTCCGCGCTCTCTGGATACAACGTATCAACGCTGCTGCACGTCTTGAAGGAATGTCTTATTCTAAATTGATGGGCGGTTTGCACAAAGCCGGTATTGAAATAAATCGTAAGGTTTTGGCTGATTTAGCTATGAATCATCCGGAAGCTTTCAAAGCTGTAGTTGCAAAAGCTAAAGCTGCTTAAGCTTCAATAGTTTACGAGTTACAAAGTGTCAGTTACTAAGCTAGTAACTGGCACTTTTCTTTGTTAGGCAGATGAAAGGGAATAAAAAAATGTTAGTTTGCAAACAAATTCTCTTTTTTTTCTTGTTAGTCTCATAGATTCTTATTACATTTGTGATAGAAAAATATTAGCCGTATCGACTGGATCGGGAAACTCTTCAAATTAATCTGATGCACCGAGAAAGCTTCGTTCTTCAATGGCGGGCCACATCCTTCGGGACAGCTTTAAGCCGGTGGATTACAAAGAGGGCGAGCGCTCAAATCTTGTTCTATCAGAGTTTCATCACATCGTCGATGCGGCTTTTTATATACTCTTCTATGATATTTTATTTCTCAGGTACAGGTAACTCTAAATGGATTGCTAATCAGCTTTCTAAAGAACAAAGGAAGATTTGTTTTTTATTCCCGATGCGTTAAAGAATGAACGTTGAGAGTTTGTTTGCGGGGAAGATGAGAAGATCGGTTTTGTCTTTCCGGTCTATTCGTGGGCGCCTCCTGCAATCGTACTTAATTTTATTCGGCAACTCTCTTTAAAGGGGTATCAAAAGACAATATTTGTTTTTTGTTTGTTCCTGTGGGGATGATACCGGGCTTACGCAGCAGGTGCTGGAGAAGGCTTTGAGTCATAAAGGCTGGGAAGTGTCATGCAGGCTTTTCTGTGACTATGCCCAATAATTATGTATTGCTTCCCGGGTTTGACGTAGATAAGAAAGAACTGGAGGAGAAAAAGCTGGCAGATGCTATTCCGGCTGTCAATCAAATAAATGCTTCGATAAGTAGGAGGGAAGAGTTGTTTCTTTGTCATGAAGGGAGTATTCCTTTTATTAAGACGAGGATTATCAATCCTTTATTTAATCGCTTTCAGATGTCTCCCGAAATTTTTATACTACGGATGCTTGTATTGGGTGTAAGCGTTGTGAGAAGAGTTGCCCGGTGGAGAATGTTACAGTTGTGGGACGGAAGGCCTGTTTGGGGAATGGATTGCACCTCATGCCTGGCATGTTATCATGTGTGCCCTCAGCATGCGGTGCAATATGGGAAAAGAACAAAAGGAAAGGGGCAGTATTTCAATTAATTAATCTACTCGCCAATTAATTGACTCGTCTTTTATTTTAATACAGCAGTTGGATAAGTCTTCGATTATGGCAAGACTTTCTACTCTGACACCTTTTTCTTCAAGATTTTGCGGCCATTCTGGAAGGCTTTTTCGATAATGAACCCCATGCCTACCAATTTTGCTCCGGATTGCTCTATGAGGTCGAGAATGCCTAATGCGGCATTTCCGTAGGCAAGGAAATCATCAACAAAAAGTATGTTGTCATTTGGAGTCAGAAAATCGGCACTGATCACTACTTCATAATCACGGTCTTTGGTGAACGAGTGTACGGTAGTGCTTAGTGCGTTCTGAATGGTTTTGGGTGATTTCTTTTTGGCGAATACAACCGGTAAGTCCATGAGATAGCCCGTCATGATGGCAGGAGCAATACCGCTTGCTTCTATAGTCATGATTTTGTTTACGTTTGTGGCTGCAAAGCGGCGGACAAATTCTACTCCGATGGATTTCATCAGAACAGGATCCATCTGGTGATTGATAAAACCATCTACTTTAAGGATGCCTCCTTCGTAGCATTTTCCGTCCTGCAGAATTCTTTTTTTTAGTAATTGCATTATAATCTGATAATTAAATAATGTGCTAATATGCCATTCCGCATGATAAAAACGGCGGTTGGTATATTAGCACATGGGCATTTGAATATTTATTTGTTGTCTCTTAAGTCCTTCACTCTGACGGCTTTTCCCTCGCTCTGCGGGAGAGACCCTTTCTTTACTAGTTTAACTTTGGGGTAACCATATTTCATCTTTTCAATTGACGGATAATATCTCTGCGTATCTTTCTCCAATTCGATATAGTTGTCTGTAGAAAGATCGCTCAGCTCCACTTCAACAATCATTTCATCCTGATTATTGACTGTCTCCAGCGTAATCAGTAATTGCTGCCTAATTCGGGAACTGTACGAGAATCTTTTCGACCTGCATCGGGAAGATGTTTACTCCCTTGATAATGAACATATCGTCGCTGCGTCCCTTGATACGGTCGATGCGGAGATGTGTGCGGCCGCACGGACATTTTCCCGGTAGTATACGGGTTAAGTCGCGGGTACGGTAACGGATAGCGGCATCATTTCCCGATCAAGGGTAGTAAGTACTAATTCTCCGATTTCTCCTTCAGGAACAGGTTCTCCTGTTTCAGGATCGATATTTCTACCAGATAGCAATCTTCCCAGAAGTGCATTCCGTTCTGCTCCAGGCATTCGAAAGCAACACCGGGGCCGTTCATTTCCGTCATACCGAAGCTGTTGTATGCTTTTACACCCAACATCCGCTCTATTTTCCGACGTTGTTCGTCGGTATGGGGTTCGGCGCCGATCACCAAGGTTTTCAGTGTGGTTCCTTTGGGGTCTAGTCCTTCTTCCTGAAGACCTCTGCAAGGCGAATGGCGTAGCTGGGGATGGCGTGTAGGGCGGTTGTCTTAAAGTCACTGATGAATTTAATTTGCCGTTTGCTGTTACCGGCTGCGGCAGGTACGGTAAGACAGCCCAGACGTTCGGCGCCATATTGAAACCCTAGTCCACCTGTAAACATTCCATATCCTGAGCTATTCTGAAAGACGTCAGTCTTGCGTATTCCTACTGCATACAGACAGCGGGCTACCAGAGTTAGCCCAAGAATCAAGGTCGTGTTGTGAGTGAACGATAACTGTCGGATTTCCGGTAGTACCACTGGAAGAGTGAATACGCACACCATCATTCCTCATATCTCCCGCCACCAGTCCGAAAGGGTAGTGGGCACGCATATCGGCTTTGGTCGTAAACGGTACTTTACGGATATCATCCAATGACTGTATGCTATCTGCTGTGATGCCATGTTTGCTGAAAACTTCTTTGTAATATGGAGCGTTTGCAGCGATACTGATTGTTTTCTTCAAGCCGTTGAAGCTGCAATTCCTGCAACTTCTCCCGACTCATGGTTTCTAATTCTTCTTCCCAGTATTGTGTACTCATGGTAATGCCTTTTATTGCATCAGCTTTTCCGCAATTTCTTTGCCGGCTGCCAATGCTTTAAGATTCATTTCGACAATTGCTTCTCCTTTGCGCAGGAAGATTTCGCGGATACTGTCTTGTACTTTCTCGTAATCGATGCCGAGGAATGGGAATGGTTGCGCCCAGCAAAACGATATTGGCAACCTCGTGCAGAACCTACTTCTTTGGCTACTTTATCCACGTTCAGTACGATCTTATGCGGCAATTTGTTGATTTCAGCCATTACTTTGTCTTCTTCCGGATAATTGGGGATGTTGACAAACGGAGTTTCGTTGGTTACCAGCCATCCTTCCGGACTGAGGTAGGGCAGGTAGCGCAACCTTCCATCGGTTCGAGCGAAATGATAAGGTCGCATTTGCCGGATGGTATCAGATCCGAAGCAATCGGTTTGTCGCTGATGCGGAGGTTGGACTGAACGTCTCCGCCACGCTGGCTCATTCCGTGTACTTCTGCTTGCTTCATGTAAATCCTTCTTTCAAAGCAGCTTTACCAATAACTGTAGCGATGGACAAAATACCCTGTCCACCTACTCCTGATAATATAATGTCTTTTTTCATGGCTTACTTACTTCTTTTTTGCGTGCTAATGTCTGGATACACTCCTGTGCTGGCCTGTTGTTTCATTGGATATGACTCGTTTCACGCTTTTGTCATTCCTGAATGGGTGAATGTTGAATCGCCGAGCTACGGCCGGGAAATATCCGTCGCACCATGAATAATTGCATGATTGATGGCATTGAAAGGAGCATTTGCACCTAATGTATAACAGCCGATATCGCTGAATACTTTATGAGATGGATATTCTTCTTTCAGAACTTCGGTCAGCGTGATATACATATCGCGGTGTCCGCAGCCTTCGCAAAGTGCAGGCGGGCGCATTTCTACAACAGAAGGAATACCGAATTCCGATTTATTCTCTTTAC
>VOFG01001240.1_pt1 | contig 90000 bp, 174 predicted proteins | sample 5384171 | NCBI WGS metagenome assembly VOFG01 (sample SAMN12384726, study PRJNA508395) | human gut metagenome | isolation source: healthy gut F | host: Homo sapiens
GTGGCTATCATGTTAGAAGGAACTGAATATGCTGATTGGGCAGCTTATATTGACCCCATTGTTCTCATTGTATTAGCGGTGCAAATGATACCGTCTGCGTTCCGCATTATCATCCCATCTGTAAAACAAGTGTTGGGTGGGCACCAACTTCATTGCATAATGAAGTGCAAGAAATTATGGATCGATTTATGGAAAAGTATAATTTTAAAGATTATGTTTCTAGCGTGCAAGTATATGGCAATACTCGAATCATTGAAATTGATATTTTAGTTCCTAAAAGAATTTTCCATATCAAACCATTGCTGAAATTGATGCTATTCGCAATGAAATTGACCAAGAAATCGGAGGGAATCCAACGGAAAAATGGGTGACCATTTCTTTCACAGGAACGCGAAAATGGATGGCAAAAGATTATTTACTAGAAAGATGATGATGAATAGTATAAAAATTAAAGACAAAACTAGTAGATATCTTATAATTTAATGATAAATACACCAATATATGGTATACTTAAACGTATTGAATATATTGTTCGTAACATAGTTGGAAAATGAGGTTTATAGTATGTTAGACTTGAAATTTGTCCGTGAAAATATTGATTTAGTACAACAAAACTTAGATAATCGTCATACGAAAGGCGATTTGAAACCTTTGTATCCGCTTATGATGAACGTCGTCAGTTGATTGGTAAAGTAGAGGAGTTAAAAGCTCTTCGCAATTCTGTAACAGAAGAAATTAGCCAAATTAAAACGCAACAAAGAAAATGCTGATGAAAAAATCGCAGAAATGAAAAAAGTAGGCGATGATATTGCTGAGCTTGATAATCGTATTCGCGAAGTGGAAGCAAAATTGCGCGATGCGGCATTGATGTTGCCAAATATGTGTGATGCATCTGTTCCTGTTGGGGCCGATGAAGACGAAAATGTGGAGCAACGCAAATGGGGCGAACCACGTCAATTTGACTTTGATATACAAGCTCATTGGGATTTAGGTGAAAATCTCGATATTCTTGATTTTAATCGTGCAGGCAAAATGAGCGGTGCTCGTTTTACTGTATATAAAGGGGTTTGGGTGCTCGTTTAGAACGTGCTCTTATTAACTTCATGGTTGATCTTCATGTTGATAAGCAAGGCTACACAGAAATGATGACACCATACATGGTAACTCGTGAAACGTTGACAGGTACAGGTCAATTACCTAAATTTGCTGAAGATATGTACCATGTAGAAGATACTGAATATTTCTTGATTCCAACTGCTGAGGTTACATTGACTAATTATCACGGTGGTGAAATTTTGAGCGAAGAGGAATTGCCAAAATATTATACTGCATTCACCGCATGTTTCCGTGCTGAAGCGGGTTCCGCGGGGCGTGATACTCGTGGTCTTATTCGACAACATCAATTTAATAAGGTAGAAATGGTAAAACTTTCAAAACCTGAAGATTCTTAGAATGAATTAGAAACATTAACTGATAATGCAGAAGAAGTATTACGTCTATTGGAGTTACCGTTCCGTGTAATTACACTTTGTACAGGTGATATTGGCTTTGGTTCTGCTAAAACCTATGATGTAGAGGTGTGGATGCCAGCTCAAGGCAAGTATAGAGAGATTTCCTCTTGCTCTAATATGACTGATTTCCAAGCTCGTCGTGCTAATATTAAATTCCGTCGTGGTCCTAAAGGTAAACCAGAATTTGTTCATACATTAAATGGATCTGGCCTTGCTGTAGGGCGTACAGTAGCAGCTATCTTGGAAAACTATCAACAAGCCGATGGGCTCCGTTGTAATTCCAAAAGTTCTCGTGCCATACATGGGTGGCGTTGAAGTGATTTACCGGCTAAATAAGAGGGGGCATTTTATGAGAGTTCTTTATTGATACAGCAGAATTTGATGAGATTAAAGAGGCCTATGACTTTGGTTTTATTGATGGCGTAACTACAAATCCATCGCTTATCGTGAAAGCTAAACGCGATTTGAAACAAGTTATTTCTGAAATTGCTAACTTGTTGATGGTCCTGTGAGCGCAGAGGTTATTTCCTCTGATGCAGAAGGTATGGTGGGGAAGCTCATGAGCTTGTGAAATTAGGCTCTAATGTAGTTATTAAAGTTCCTATGACTCCAGAAGGTCTTAAAGCTGTTGCTAGTTCTGAGCAAAGAAGGCATTAAAACGAATGTGACTTTGATTTTTTCCGCCAAACCAAGCGTTATTAGCAGCTCGTGCAGGTGCAAGTTATGTGAGCCCATTTGTTGGCCGTATTGATGATATCAGTATGGATGGCCTTACATTAATCCAAGATATTGCAGATATTTTGCTATTCATGGCATTGAAACTGAAATCATTGCGGCAAGTGTGAGAACTCCGCTGCATATTATTCAATGTGCTAAAGCAGGTGCTCATATTGCAACTGTTCCATTTAAAGTACTCATGCAAGCTATGAAACATCCACTGACTGATGCAGGACTTGCAAAAGTTTATGGAAGATTGGAAACAAGCTAATCAATAAGTTAAGTATTCGGCTCGATGTAAGGGTCATATTCAATACATAGAGGACTTATAAGGAGGCCCTATTATGGATCGTACATTATCTTTGGAATTTGCTCGTGTCGTTGAAGCCGCAGCTTTGCGTAGCGGTCGTTTGCTTGGCCGCGGGCAAAAGGATGCAGCCGATGGTCTTGCTGTAGATGCTATGCGTCAAGCGTTTGACTCTGTCCGCATTTCCGGTACCGTTGTTATCGGAGAAGGTGAAATTGACGAAGCTCCTATGTTATATATCGGAGAACACGTTGGTGCAGGCGGTCCAGAAGTAGATATTGCCGTAGACCCTATCGAAGGAACGAATTTGATTGCTAAAGGACAAAATGGTGCTATTGCTGTTATGGCTATTGCAGAAAAGGGTGGCTTGTTACATGCACCTGACATGTACATGGAAAAGATTTGTGTAGGTCCTCGTGGTGCTGGCGCTATTGATATTACAAAATCTTTGACAGAAAATATTCAAAACGTAGCGGCAAAAATGAATCGTAATGTCGATGAAATTACACTTGTAATGCTAGATCGTGAACGTCATTATGGTTTAATGAAGGAAGCTCGTGATTTAGGAGCTCGTATTATGCTTATTTCTGATGGTGATGTTAACCCTGCAATGGAATGCTGTATCGAAGGTTCTGGCGTACATATGGTTGTTGGTACTGGTGGTGCACCAGAAGGCGTATTAGCCGCAGCAGCACTTAAATGTGCAGGTGGCGATATGCAAGCTCGTTTAAAACCAGGAAATGAAGAAGAAATTCGTCGTTGCCATGAAATGGGCATTGCCGATGTAAACCAAGTACTTACATTAAATGATCTAGTTCGTACAGATGATGTTATCTTTGCGGCTACTGCTATTACTCGCGGTAACTTATTGAATGCTATTCAATATTTCCCAGGTGGTGCGCGTACACATACTATCGTAATGCGGTCTAAAACTGGTACGGTTCGTTTCCTTGATACAGTGCATATGGATCAAAACTAATAAAACATTAAAAGCTAAATAATAATAAAGCCCCAGAAAAATAAATTTTTGAGATATATTCAGGGATTTTTTTTCTCAGTATTTTCTCACAGTCTCTTGATGAGATATATCGAAAAATAGTATAATAACATTTAGTATATGACGTTATAAATACAACGTCTTGTAGTTCATACAAGATGATCGATATAAAGTGTAGGAGGAATTCTGTTGGAAAAGCTAATCATTCAAGGTGGCAACCGGTTGGAAGGCCGTGTACGTGTTAGTAGTGCTAAAAATGCGGTACTCCCTATTATTGCCGGTACTTTGCTAGCATCAACGCCTAGTAAATTACTTGAAATTCCAAATTTGGAAGATGTAGGCACGATTTGCCAAGTTATCGAGTCTTTGGGGGTTAAAATCACTCGTAATAATGCAGATGATGAAATTATCTTCGATGCGTCTACATTGACGGCTACGGAAGCTCCTTATGAGTTGGTACGCAAAATGCGAGCATCTTTCCTCGTAATGGGGCCACTTTTAGCGCGCAAAGGGGAAGCTAAGATTTCTATGCCAGGTGGATGTGCAATCGGTGCACGTCCCTATTGATTTACACCTAAAAGCATTCGAAGCACTAGGTGCTAAAATTGAAATTACTGAAGATTATGTATATGCTCATGCTCCAGAAGGTCTTAAAGGCACTCAAATTTACTTGGATTTCCCAAGTGTGGGGGCTACAGAGAACGTAATTATGGCAGCTTCTATGGCGGAAGGTAAAACCGTTATCGAAAATGCTGCAGAAGAGCCTGAAATTGTTGATTTAGCTACATTCTTGAATGCGATGGGTGCCAATATTCGCGGCGCAGGTACGAATGTAATTCGCATTGAAGGTGTGCCTCAATTACATGGTGCAATTCATACGGTTATTCCAGATCGTATCGAAGCTGGTACATATTTAATCGCTGCGGCTATGGCAGGCGGTGATGTATTCGTAGAAAATGCATTACCTGAACATCTAAAACCAGTAGTAGCTAAGTTGAAAGAAGCCGGTGTAACAGTAGAGGAAGAAATCGATGGCATTCGTGTTATTAGCACAGGTCAAGGCTTAAAAGCTGTAGATATTAAAACATTACCATATCCTGGATTCCCTACAGATATGCAAGCTCAATTCATGGCGTTCTTACTACTATTGCGGAAGGCACAAGTACAGTAACGGAAACTGTATTTGAAAATCGTTTTATGCATGTTGCTGAACTTCGTAAAATGGGGGCGCATATCGATATCGATAATAGTCAAGCTATTGTCGAAGGTATGCCAAGCTTACACGGGGCTATAGTGAATGCTACTGACCTGCGTGCTGGAGCGGCGCTGGTATGCGCTGCATTGACTGCGGAAGGTAGAACAGAAGTCGGTCGTTTACATCATATTGACCGAGGTTATGATGATTTTGTAGGTAAATTGCAAAGGTTAGGTGCCGATATTGTTCGGGTTGACGAATAAAAGAACAAAGCCAAAACAGAAACAAAGAAACGAAGCCGGCGCTCAAAAGGGCCGGCTTTATACAACGAGCAACAAAACTTAGGTGCTGCAAAGGTTGAAAATGCTAAAACTAGTTCTAATCGTAAACCATTACGAAGGACAAAACGCAAGTCTACGAAGCTTTCAGAGGGCGTAGCTAAGCAAGCTAAGCCATTTGGCTTCCAATATGCGTGAAGCCATGGTTAGAGTCACCGAAGATGCGCCGTGTGGAACGTCGTAATCGTGAGACTGTTGCCATAGCGAAAACTACACCTGCTATGACCTTGAAGCGCCTAGTTCGTCCTGAGCAGGTGGGCGATTTAATGGGACGATTAAATCGTTCATTAAACTTTGACTTGGGCATCGACTTAGGAACTGCGAATATTCTTATTTTCGCTAAAGGTAAAGGGCTTAGTCTTAGATGAAGCCAGCTTATATTGCGAAAGATGATAAAACCGGTGATATTCTTGCCTTAGGTGAGGCTGCACGTTCTATGGTAGGCCGTACACCTAAAAGGCATATCTGTTATTCGCCCTGTTCAAGCAGGTGTTATTGCAGATTATGATATGACCGAATTTATGTTAAAGTATTTTATTCGTTCAGTCGTGCCTGCTTCTAGATTGATGAAAACGCGTATTATCGTATGTGTGCCATCAGGCATTACACCTGTAGAGAAACGCGCCATTTTAGAAGCTTTGCTTAGAACTGGGGCCAAGAAGACTGTCTTGATAGAGGAACCATTGGCGGCAGCTATGGGGACAGGTCTCAATGATGCAGACCAAGTTGGGGCCATGGTTGTCGATGTTGGTGGCGGTACTACGGATATTGCAGTTCTTTGTGATACGGGTGTGGTTGTAAGTGAATCACTTCGCATCGGTGGAGATTCTTTTAACGAATCTATTATCCGTTATATCCGTCGTAAGAAGAGACTTGTTATTGGACCTTTAACAGCAGAAAAGATTAAGATTTCTGTCGGTACTGTAGATCGTCGTGCTAAGGAGCGAACTATAGAGGTTAGAGGACGTGATGCAAGCTCTGGACTACCTAAGATGGTTGCTGTTAATTCCTTAGAAATTCAACGTGCCTTAGAGGCGCAAGTGATGAATATTCTAGAAGGAATTAAATCTATTTTAGAAAAAACGCCACCAGAACTTGTAGCGGCTATTAATGATCACGGCATCATTCTTACCGGTGGCGGTGCTCTCATCGATGGGTTAGATCGTGTTATTACACGTTCTGTAGGTATTGCATCGTATTTGGTAGAGTCTCCACGATATGCTGTTATCAAAGGGGTTGCTAAAGCTCTTGATGAAATGTCACAATTGCGTGATACCTTGGATGAATTACAATAAAATATTGTATTGACATACTATGTAAATTGACGAAGTTGCTATTTATAGTTAGGCCATTGATGATTGGAATAACTGTAGATAGTAACTTCGTTTTTTAGTGCCCTCTTTTTGTAATTTTCATCTTTATGATGTATACTATAGTAAAAGTATATTGCATAAAATTGATGTATAAAAATAAACCTATTAATATGGTTTGTCGCTATAGAGGAATTGTATATGAAACGATATTTATATATGACTTTTGCTGTTTTAGGTTTTCTAGGCAGTACCATACCTTATGCTGAGGCTGGGAATTTAACAGGCGTACGTGTATCTAATCATGAAGGTACAAGCCGAATTGTTTTAGATGTATCTGAAATGCCTGTATCTTGGACTCAAGTCCTATAATGAAGAAACACATGCTCTTACATTGAACTTAGGGGGTACTACAAATGGTTTGACTGGCCCTATATCACAAAATAATACAAAAACAGGTGTTTTAAAAGGCATTGGCTTACAACCTGTTAATGGATCTTTGCAAGTAACATTAACGGCGAATAAGGATGTACAACATCATGAGTTTGCATTAGAAAAGCCTTCGCGTATAGTAGTGGATTTATTTTCTGGCTATGCGCAACAGACTACAAAAGGACGTAAATAAATCCGTTACGTATAGTAAGATTAATAACACTGTAGCAGAAGGTAAGATTCAAGCCTTTGCGCTATCTATTGACAATGATTCACCTATGGTAGTAGCCCATGTTTCGGAAGGTAAACCTTATCTTCTGTTAGTTCAAGCGCATACAGCTATCATTGGCGCAAAGGTAAAAGGTAGTAGTTTTGATCGACCTTACTCAGTGGCAAGTGATGGAGCCATTGATTTAGAGCGTATTTCTAATCGTGGCACCTTGCGATATACACCAAATCGTGGATATTTTATTGAAGAAAAAACCTTTACTACAAGGCTAAAACACAAGAAGGATAGTTTTGTAATTACCTCTGTTAATACGGTTCGTAAAGAAAATGCCTTGACCCTTATATACATCAGCTTATGGTCCATCTACAAAGACTAATGACTTTGGATACGAAGTGACTGTAGCTAATGGCAAGGTGGTTAGTGGTCAAAAAGGGAATTCTAAAATTGGAGAAAACCAATACGTATTATCTGGTCATGGAGAATCTGGGATGCGTTACGTAAATTAAAAGGTGGGCACACCGATTACGATTCAAAATAGACCGGAGTTGCACAAGTGAATACCACTGGTGGAGCAGTTTACAAGCAGGTACTATGGTTTTGAAAAATGGTCGCTATGTTGGTGCTGATGGGACCAATAATAAAGCTCGTAGTTTTCATAGGAACTACTAAAAGGAACATAATTTAGTGGTGCTCACTGTTGATAAAGCAGGACCTTCAATCCGTAGGGGTCACACAAAAGAAGGGCCAAACTATTATCTAAGCTAGGTGTCGTAGATGGCGCTGAATTATCAAATCAAGGTAGCATTGATATAGTTAGTCAATGATATTATGTACACAAATCTTCTGCAAACCTATGAGTTATGAGGATATAGTAATCATAAAATAGATTCGTTGCATACAATTTTGTTTGAAATATTACTAATAATTTAGTATACTATAAATACATAACTAATTTTGTAAAAGGAGGGATCGTTATGAAAAGAGTAGTGTTAGCTTTAGCTGCTTTAGGCATTTTAAGTGTTAGCTCTGTAATGGCGGCCCCTGTATCATACCAAAGTGTATTAACAGGTAAAGTTGCTTCTACTGTTTTTGTTGGTACTTCTGTTACAGAAGGCCAAACATTGGTGACTGTAGAAACATTGGCAGGCCCTATGGCTGCTGCTAAATCTACTGTAACTGGTACTGTAACGGCGGTTAATGTTACAGTGGGCTCAGATATTTCTCGTGATCAAGTCGTTGTCACTGTAGAAAGCAAATAAAGGAGAGTAGGAATGAAGTTTTCTCATTCTTGGCGTCGGTATAGAAAAACGATACTGGCGCTTTTCTTCTGTACTTCACTTACAACTGCACAGGCTATTGATTTTATGCCTGTCAATGATGTAACAACAGGTATGGAAGGTATTGCAAAAACTGTAATCGTAGGAGATACTATTTCCATTTTTGATGTAAAGGTACTGGGTGTCATGAAGGATAAGGGACCATCTGGCCATCTTATTTTAGCCAAGTTTCTCTGGTCCTGTTATGGAAAAAACAGGCGGCATCGCTCATGGCATGAGTGGTAGTCCTGTATATATTAATGGGAAGCTTGTAGGTGCCGTAGCATATGGTTGGGGCTTTGCTGATGGCACGATTGGCATGATAACGCCTATTGAAGATATGGTTAAATTATGGAATATACCATATGAGAAGAACCTATCTAAACCTTGGGATGATACACAATTGATTCCTTTAGGTACTCCACTTATGGCGTATGGCTTCGATGCAGCGTCAATGGAATACTTTAAATCGAAGTTACCGCAATATAAATATGAAACATATGACACCGCAAGTGCTAGTGGTGATGAAATTGCAAAACCTTTAGAAGCTGGTGGCTCGGTAGCGGCTTTACTAGTTGATGGTGACCTAAAACTGGGGGCCATTGGTACTGTTACCTATGTAGATGGGGAAAAAAGATTGTTGCCTTTGGTCATCCATTCTTAAAACATGGCTCCTCAAACTACTTCATGCATAATGCAAGCATCTTTACAGTAGTTAAAAGTTATGATGCTGCTTTCAAATTGGGCTCTATGGGCAAGGAAGTTGGCTCTGTAACTGAAGATAGAGGTGCTGGTATTGCAGGTGTTTCTGGTGTGATTTCTCCAGGGATCCCTATGCGATTCCATTTGAAAGACCTTGATATGGGACGTGATAAAACTAGCTCTGTTAAGGTCATTGAAGATAGTGAAATGACACCGACTTTAGCGGCTACACATCTCTATATAATATGTTGAATAAAACATTAGATCGTAGTGGCGCTGGTACAGCTACAATTTCTTATACTATTACTCCAAAGAGGTAAAGAACATAAACCGTTGACACGAACTAATATGTTCTATAGTTCTGACTCTATCTCAGAGAAGGCTGTTGATGAGTTCTACAATGTTATCGATGTTCTTATGAATAACCGCTTCATTAATTATGAAATCTCTGATATCTCTGTAGAAACTGAAGTAACGCAAGATAAGAAAACAGCAAAGCTTATCGATGCTTCTGCTTCGTCTACTGTAGTTTCTCCTGGGGATACTATCGTAGTAGATGTAACGTTAGAGCCGTTCCGCGGGGAGAAAGTTGTTAAACAAATCTTCTTTAAAGTTCCTGAAGATCAAGCTGTTGGTCAGTATACCTTAGAGGTGCGTGGGGGCGGTGAAATCCCATTACCTTATGTATTGGAAAAACAGAAATATAATTTAACAGATGAAATTTTACGCCGTTTGAAAGTTCATAAAGATTTTGATGAGCTTTATGATGAAATTCAAAAGACAGATACAAATAATCAAATCGTTGTAGAAATTTTTGGAAGATGGTATCAGCTTAGTTGATGAAGATGGCTCTCAATCTGTTAAAAAGGCTAAGCTTAAAGATGTGGAATCAAAACCTATGCCAGGGGATGTAAAGAAAAAAACTGGTCAAGAAGATTTGAGTTCTAGTAAGGATGATGATAATCAAATCGAAAAGACTGCTATTGATACAGAGTATATTGTTCAAGGGGATGGTCAATTTACAATTCATGTTATGAAGCCAGCTGATCGTGATAAAGCACTAGCTAAACGCGTAAAAAAAGAAGTTAAAAATCAAATCAAGATGGAACATAAATTAGAAGTTGGAAGACCAATCAAAAAGGATAAACAGTAAAAAAGATGTCTAAAAAAAAGTCTGATAAACAAGACACGAAAAAACACCTGATAAAAAGGATGAATCTAAAGTAAATGATACTAATGCAGCTGAATAAGCTGAAAATGTAAGGGGAAAGGGCTAGACTGTTGAATTGGCTTGAATCGATAGGTCGTGTTGTAATAAACGGCCTATCACAGATGGGTAGTGCTACATTATTAGTGTGGCAAACAATAAAACAACTGAAAATGATTAATCTGTGGCATGTATTCCAGCAGATGGCTCACCTAGGTGTAGATTCATTGCCGATTATTAGCTTAACGCTACTATTTGCAGGAGCGGTTATGACCTTACAGATTACAGATGTATTAATTACATATGGAGCTCAAAGTACACTGTGGGTGGTCTTATGGCTGTTGCTATGGGTCGTGAGTTAGGGCCTATTTTAGTAGGGGTTGTACTGGCCGGCCGTGTTGGCGCCGCTATCACGGCTGAAATTGGTACAATGAAGGTAACTGAACAAATTGATGCGCTACGTGTTATGGCTGTCGATCCTGTTGGTTATCTCGTGGTACCTCGTGTAGTAGCATGTATGATTATGGTGCCTATTTTGGCATTTTATGGTGTAGTCATTGGTATTGCAGGTGGTTACTTTGTAGCTACTGCTATCAAAGGTCTGGCGCCAAGTACTTATTTAGATTCTATTCAAATGTTTTCTACCATTTCAGACTTTACACTAGGTCTTTTGAAATCTAGCGTATTTGGTGCTGTCATCGCATTGGTAGGTGCTTATAAGGGGATGGAAACTAAAATGGGCGCAGAAGCTGTTGGTTTTTCCACTACTAGTTCTGTAGTAACTAGTATTATTCTAGTATTTGTATTAAATTACTTTTTATCTACATTGTTATTTTAGTGGATATTTTAGAGGGATTTATGATAGAACTACGCAATGTTGTAGTTGCCTACGAGTCACGTGTGATTTTAAACTCTGTTAATCTCACTATTAATGATGGGGAGACGTTAGTTATATTAGGCGGCAGTGGTAGTGGTAAAAGTACATTACTTCGCTTATTAATAGGCTTGCAGCGTCCTACATCGGGACAGATTATAGTAGATGGCACAGATATTACAACATTATCTGAAGATGAATTTAATACAGTACGAAGAAAAATGGGGATGGTATTCCAATACTCTGCATTATTTGACTCTATGTCGGTAGGTGAAAATGTAGCCTTTTGGCTTACGTCAGCATACGGACTTAGGAGATGATGAAATAAAACGCATTGTAGCAGAGCGACTCGATTGGGTCGGTTTAAAAGGGTATGAATCGTATATGCCTAACGAATTATCTGGTGGTATGAAAAAGCGGGTTAGCTTAGCTCGTGCTATAGCACTAGATCCGAGTTTAATTCTTTATGATGAACCTTCATCAGGGTTAGATCCTATTACATCAGGTACGATTAGTATGCTAATTAAGGGGAATGCAGCAACGGCTCGGTTGTACTTCTATCGTGGTAACGCATGATATGCAATCTGCATTTTATGTAGCAGACCGCATAGCTTTACTTGATAAGGGGCAATTTGTGGAAATTTCTGATACAATAGAATTTAAGAATTCTACAAATAAGAAGGTACAACAATTTATTCATGGTGAAGCAGAGCCGATTAACGTATCTGTGATGGGAGAGGTATAATGAAGTGGACGACGGAGGCCAAGGTAGGGGCTTTCACGATAATAGGTATAGCATTATTTATTGCGGGCATACTGTTTGTAGGCCGCATTGATATATGGGCTAAACCGCAAATGACGATTACCGGTGATTTTGCTCAAGTTAATGGCCTAAAAAATGGGAATCAAGTTAAATTTTCAGGTGTGGCCATCGGTAATGTCTCTGATATTGAGATTACACCACATGGTGTAGTAGTAAAAATGAAGCTTGATGAAAAAACACAAATTCCAAGTGACTCAATCCGTTCACCTTGGGGTCAGATGGTTTTTTAGGTGATAAAGTTTATTCAAATTTCACCAGGACAGTCTAAAGTATTTTTACAAGATGGTGACACTGTTAAGGGCGAAGGTGCAGACGCTATGGATAAAGCGATGCAAAGCGCTCAAAAACTAATGGATGGCACCGAAAAAATGTTGCAATCCATTAATAATATTATTGGTGATCCAGCAACGCAAAATGCACTTAAAGCATTCCTTGCAATCTACGGCTGTAATGGCTGATAATGCTGTAGCGATTACACAAAATATGGCTGATGTAACGGCACAGCTAAATCAAGCTGCTCAACAATTTAATGCAGATGGTAATGCAGGCAATGATATGCGCGCTATTTTGACTAATTTAAAACAAACTACGGATCGTGTAGATAATATGGCTCGTTCTATGGAATCTACAGTAACAGATCCTAAAGCACAAGAAAATATTAAGGAAACATTACATAATACGGCACAAATTTCTGCTCGTATCAATAAATTGATGGGTGGTAAAGCGTACCAAACTGATGTAAATGGTAATGTTGCAGACGGGAATAATGTTGAAAAAAAAAGTCATCAACTAAAAGTTGAGCCATCTGTAGATTTACTATATAACACAACAGATGATGAATTCCGTATCAATGGTCGTGTTCGTGCTTTTAATGATAAAGGTATGGCAGAAATTGGACTATCCAATATTGGGGATGATACAAAATTTCGATTTAAATGCAGGAAAATTTGTTAGTCCGAAATGGTTAGTACGTGGTGGTGGATTTTTGAAAGTGAATTGGGTTGGGCGTAGATTATAATTTACGTGGTCCTGTATCCTTGTCTGCTGCTATGTATGATCTTAATCATCGTAAATATCGTATTCGTAGTGATATACGTTTGCATAAAGATACCTATGGCGTTATTCAAATGACCAGACCGTTCAGTTCTACGAATGGAGGTACCTATTTCGGTATCAAACAAGTATTCTAATGACTAATACATTCACTTTAGGTGAGTATGGAGGTACATATTATGAATAAAAAGGTTTTTCCTTAGGTGTAATGCTCTCCTTGGCTACTACAGGTGCAATGGCTGCTGATGTAGTTACAACTTCCGTTAATAATGGAGACCAATTAAGCAAATATCAAAAGAAGCTATTCAATTAACACAAAAAGCAACTAGCTGAAAAATCTGTTCAAGATAGCAAAACATATGAAGCAAATTGGACCTTTCGATGAGTCTCGTACTATAGATTTGGCATTGGCGAATAACCGTACTGCAAAACAAACTAAATGGGGTTATGAAGCTGCTAAATTTGCAGTAAGCCAAGTAGCAGCTGGTAAGAATCCAAGTGTTAGTTATGGTTGGTCTGCTCAAAAAACTATGACGGTGACACTGTTACGCGGTAAATCTGGTAGTCATAACTTCTCCATTAGTGCCCCTGTATTCAATCCCAACTTGATGCAATATTGATTCTGCACGTTATACTCGTGAAGGTACTGGTGCTAGCTATGAAGAAGCTTTACAACAAGCAAAATATGATGCAATCAGTGGATACTATACATTGATTATGAGCCGTAATATGGTAGATGTAGCACAACAAGCTGTTAAAGATTATCAAGGTCATGTGGATAATGTGTGCAAGCTCAATATAATGTTGGTTTAGTGGCGAGCTCCGATGTATTGGCAGCTAAAAGAAATCTTGATGATTCTCAAACATCTCTTGTAAAAGCGCAAAATGCTGCAAATTTAGCAGAGGCGAACTTAAATCAAGTTATTGCATACCCTGTACAAACAGCTATTAATACAGCAGAACATGATTTACAATATAAACCATATACTGTTACATTAGAACAAGCTAAAAGCGTATGCTATGCTTCATCGTTCCGCTCTTGTTAAATCTGCTCTTGATGTAAAATCTGCGGAAGAAGCTGTAAAATCTGCTAAGGCGGGTTATTTGCCTACGGTTGCAGTAAAAGCAGGTCGTGGCTATGGTGATCCAGATGGTTACTTTGGTACAAGTACAAAGTCCTGGAGTGTTGGTGCTCTGCATCCTGGAGTTTATGGGATGGGGTGCAAACACAAAATGCTATTAAAAAAGCAAATGCACAACTTGAACAAGCTAAAGAAGCTAATTTAGCTACTGTTGATGCCGTATTGATAGCCGTACAAAAAGCATACTTGAATTTACGAGCTGCTGAGCAAACAATCCAAAGTACACAAACTGCAGTCGCACAAGGTCAAGAAAGTTTCCGTATTGCTACACTTCGTTATCGTGCAGGTGTTGGTACAAACCTTGATGTACTCGATGCGGAAACTAAATTAACAGATGCTCGTAATAATTATGTACAAGCACTTTATAATTACAATATTAGTATTGCTGCGCTTGAACAATTGACAGGTGTTCCATTGAATACTCCAGTTGGACAAGGTGCACAAATTATTGCAAACAGTGGTGCAGCTGAACAGTTAGCACAACTAGGTGGCAATCAATAATTGATACTAAAAAAAGACGACTTCGGTCGTCTTTTTTTTTTATAGATTTATAGAGCGTAGATTCATTGTATATTTTCATTTTTATGTTATGGTAATGTTTAAATAATTTTATCTGTAGTTATTGTAGAAAATGATTAGTAAAAAAAATATATTAGTTTTATAAAATTTACCCTTAAAATACTATAGTTATTACTGTGTGTGTGGTAAGATTAGTATATATATTTATTTTATTCATAATGTGTATGGGAGATCATTATGACCCGTAAAAGTGGTGTCTCATAGGGGCTGCAATTTTAGGATTATCTGCAGTTGGTGCTAGTATAAACCCTATAGCTAAGACCTATGTAGAACCTATGGTTAAAGAACAAGTAAATAATGTCATAAACGGATCTATAGACTATGATTCTCTTCGTATCAATTGGAATGGTGATGTAGTTTTATCAGATGTGGTGATTAAAGATCGGGATGGTCACTTAGTAGGGACGGCACAAGATGTAGCTGTTGGGGTTAAACTATCTGCATTACCAAGTATAATTGGGGGTAACACATCAGGGGCGACAGCTATATCCAATGTTACCGTGGATGCACCTGATCTTCACATATGGCAATTGAACGATGGATCTTGGAGTATAGAAAAGTTAGTTAAACCATCTGATCCGAATAAATCGGGTAGTTTTGATGGTGATATTACCATTAAAAATGGCCATGTAGCGCTACGTGCTAAAGATGGCGTTAAACGCAATGTTGAAAACCTTGATGGCACCGTTGCTCTTAATATGAGTGGTATGTCCAAAGGGGCATTTACTGCCGATGTAGATGGTTCATCTGTTCTTGTAAATGGCAAAATAGATATGGACGATGTGTCTAATTTTGATGTCTTTGTACAAGCTGATGAAATTGATACTGCTGGTATTATGAGTTTTGTTCCACTGCGCGAAGATCTTGTTGTAACGAAGGGAAATTACAAGATTTACATCTCAATGTTAAGAGTGAAGATGGACAATATATTATGAGTGGCAATGTTGGCTTTAAAGGTTTAACAGGCACTTATAAGCGGGGCAATACGATGTATACCATCACTGATGGTGAAGGTCGTATTATGCTCAATCATGACCAAATTGTTATTAGCCATAGCTCTTGGCGTATCAATGATCAAGCAGCGAAGCTCAATGGTCTTATTACATTGGGGAAAGCCGAAGAATATCTCAACCTTAATGTTGTAGCGGATAAGGTGAATCTAGAAGCCATTACCGATGTGGGGTTACTGGTATTGTCGGTGGTCGTGCTCATATTGGAGGCACTACTGTAGCGCCGCGGGTAGATGCAACTATAGGCAGTGATGGTATTTCTTATAAAGGGTACCGTGTGGACCGCGTACAAGGAAATGTAGTATACGATAATGGATTGGTTCGCATCGATGATGCTCAATTATCTATTGGCGCTGGTAATGCTAAAGTTAAAGGTCAATACGTCGTAGATACAGGTGATTTTGACGCCATTGCTAATGTTCATGCTTTATCGTTAGATACTTTCACACAAGATTTGACGATGCCTATTACAGGGACAGTTGATGGAGAAGTCCATGTTTTGGGAAAGAATAATCAACTTACGGATCTTGTAGGGGCTGTACAAGGTCATCAGATTGGGGTCCGTGGTGTAGTGTTGGATTCTGTAAAAGCGGATCTAACCCATAGTGACAATCTTACCAATATAACTATGGTTGGAAATATGGGAACTGGATCCTTTAGTGGATATGGTTCTATTCAAAATGGTCAAGTGGATGCCACAATTTCTGGTAATGCGTTACCGTTGACATCACTTAGTTCAATCATAGGTGAAGATGTTGCTGGTACTGTTAGCACATCTATTAATGTAAAAGGCGCCTTAGATAATCCTAATGTGACTGGTACTGTATGGGGACAAGAGGTTCTCTATAAGGGTGCTCATTTTAATGATATTCATAGTGATATTACTTTAGACAATCATGTTCTAACAATTACCAATGGTCATATTGGTGACGGTAGTGGTGGCTATGATATTACCGGTTGGTATAATATCAATACTGACGCCCTAGATTTAAATGCTAAAGCTCGTGCTGTACGTATTGAAAATCTAATTCGTCCTGTAACCGATATTCCTATTACAGGATGGTTTGAAACTGATAACCATATAACTGGGACTGTAGCCAATCCTATTGTAGAAGGCCGAGCTCATTTATGGGATGGGTCTGCATATGGCAAGCTTATTACTAATGCTTTTGCCAAATACAACTATAAAAATGAAACATTAGAGTTATATCGTTTTGATATCGAAGGTTATGGTGCAACTATTACAGGTGGTGGCACAGTATCGAAAGATGCTATTAATATTGATTTTGAAGGTAAGAAAATCGATATGGGTAGACTGCTCATCAATACTGACTATAAGGTAGATGGCTTGTTAGCAGGCCGTGGTACTATAACGGGCTCTATGGATAACCCTCAGTTTAATGGTTACATCTTATCTGATGCTTTATCTATAAATGGGCAATTATTGACTGATATTCATGGCCACGTGTATGCAGATAAATCCGTCGTAAATGTACAAGACTTTTCTTTTGCTGAATCAAATGGTGGTCGTTATGTTGCTAAAGGCGGCATGAAGCTCGACGATAGTCAACAGCTATTTGGTGTTTTAGATGTTACTAATGGTAGTGTCAAGAATCTATTAGCACTGTTAGATCGTGAAAATGAGCATCTTGATGGTAAATTAAACGGTTCTGTTGAAATTGGTGGCACAAAGGATAATCCAAGTGTTACTGTTGACGGTAAAATTAATGAAGTTAGTATTGATGACAAGGTTGTCGGTGATGCAACGATTGATGCTAGCTTAGCTAATCGAAAGTTTAAAATTACGACCTTAAAACTGCCTGTTGATGAAGGTCTCATTGCCATGGGCGGTACATTGGATCTAGATGGCGAAGCTGACTTACAAGTCGCTTTAAAAGATGTTGACATAGTACCATTCTTACCACTTGTGGGTAAGGATATTCAAGCTACAGGTTGGGTAACTGGTGTTGTGAATGTTACTGGGAAAAACTAAAAAACCCTAAGGTTGAACTCTCTGGTGCAGTAGAATCTGGCTCTTTCAATGGAATTGGCATTGATGAAGGTTTTGTATTGGCTACAATGCAAGATCAAGTTATTCAGATTCAACGAATTCAAGGTGCAAAAGGGGGCTATAAGCTTAGCATTTATGGCAAGATTCCATTGGCTGCACTTTTACCTCTGGTTACATAGAAGCTAGTAATGCTAAATCTATGGACGTAACTATCGATTTTAACGAAGCTGATATGGCTGTTATTCCTCTTGTTACTACTAGTGTTAAGGAGGCAACAGGTCCGTTAAAAGGGGTAATCAGACTTACTGGTACTATAGATCAACCAGAAGCATATGGTACGGTTTCTGTACGTAATGGCACTATGAAGCTGGCTAATGTAGATAATGAAATTACAGGGATTGATGGGGATTTAATCTTCTCAGGACAGCAAGGTGATTTCCAATCCCGCATTAATATGGGGAAAGGTTCAGCCGGTTTAGCTGCTAAGGTAAATTGGTCTGGTCATGAGCTTACAAATTATAAGGCTGCTGTTCAACTTGATGGACTCGATGTTCGTAGTGAATATATTAGGGGCCCATTGAATGGGGAGCTTTATATTGCTGAACGCGATGGGTTACCTACATTGATAGGTAATTTGGACTTGGAAAATATCAATTCAAAGATTCCGCTTTCCTTACAATCTAGTGAAAGTAGTACCAAATATGGGGGTAGATGTTACCATCCATGCTGGCAAGGGTGTACGCCTATATGATCGTACTTTGTATAATATGTTCATTGGTGGTGATGTTCATTTTGGTGGATCCTTACAAAATCCAACTGCTAGTGGCCAGTTTGATGTTAAATCTGGTACATTTAAATATTTAAGTCATGTATTTAATATTACGAAAGGGGAATGCACACTTTGTAAGTGGCTCTTATTTACCAAACTTACAATTAGAGGCTGAAACGAATGTAAGTAACTACAATATTATGCTTGGTGTAAAAGGGACTGTAGACCATATGGACTTATCTTTGTCGTCTAATCCTAGCTTGTCTAGAAAGCAAATTATTTCCATGCTAACCTTTGGTCGTGGTGCAGATTCTAAGAGTAGGACATTGAGAAATGAAGATGTAAATGCTGTTGCTACAGCAGGGCTTACAAATGTTTGCCTTTTGGCTATGTACAAGATGCATTACAAAATACACTTGGGTTAGACCGCATCAATATTACAACAGGGTCAATTGATCCCGATGAGCCAACTAATAGGGATACGGCAAGTAATTATAATATTGAAATCGGTAAATATGTTTACCGAGAGGTCATGCTTGACTTATTCTCAAGGTATTAATAACAAACAAAATAAATATGGTATAGAATATTCTGTTAAACGAAACCTTAAGTTCACGGGATGGCATACATCAAAAGGGAACAATTATATAGGTGGTCGTTGGACACGTAGCTTTTAAGAGTATGACTAGAATGTGTAAACCCCTTAGGTATGCACATTCTAGTCATATTAATTTCATAAAATTTGTTTAATATAGTACTCATTCCCCAAGTATTTTATGCTATAATAATAAAGATTTATTAGTCTTTATAAAACAAGATGTAAACTTTTTATGGGGATGAGTTCTAGGAGGAATTTATGTTTAAACCAAAAGCTTATAAAAGTATGCTTGCAGCGTCCGTGTTGACCGCTGTCATGGGGACAGGCAGTGTATTTGCTGCAGAGGTACAAGTTGGCTATACTCCAGATTTAAATAACACAACGACAACTAGTGCTGCTACTACTAATGATGCAGCTACTACACAAGCTGTTTACAATGCTGATGCAGCGACTACTGCAACTACACAAGATGAAACTGATGCAGCTATCTTAGCTGCTCGTGGTGATACGACTATATCTAGTGACGGCACTGTAGTTAAAAGGTTCTGATGGAACTGTTACAGTCAATAATGCTGCTTTGAAAACTGATGATAAACAAGTAAAAATGGTGTCTAAAACTACTGGTGGTACTGATCTTGATAAGGCTGCTGAAAATGGCCAAACTCAAGCTGTTACAACTGTAGAAGCACAATATGTCACATCTGCTAATGCTGAATCTGTTAATCCTTATGTAGGTAAATTGATTACTGGTTTGTCTATATCTGGGGTTACAGCTGAACAACAAGCACATTTATTGCCATTTTAACTGAAAAAGTTGGCGATGCCGTATCTGTTGATGGTGTATTTAAAGATGTAACTAATCTTGGTAATACTGGTTACTTCTCTGAAGTAAACCCTGTATTTACTTCCGTACCTGAAGGCGTTAAATTGGACTTTGCTGTAACAGTAAATCCCATTACTACTGGCGTGGCTTTTGAAGGTAATACTGTTTATACTTCTCCGAAGTATTGACTAAATTCATGGACATTCAACCAGGTCAAGTTCTTAACTCTGTATCCGTAGGGCCAAAAAGTTCAAGGCATTAATGCTGCATATGCTCGCGATGGCTATATGTTAGCACACGTTGATGGTATCCGTGTAGATGACCAAGGCATACTTCATGTACATATTGTTGAAGGCATTGTAGAGGATATTATTCCTGCTGGTAACAAGAAAACACGCGATAAAGTTATTACTCGTGAATTCGTTCAAAAGAAAGGTAAACCTTTCAATAAATTCTTGGTACGCCGTTCTGTAGAACGCGTATACAACCTAGGCTTCTTTGATGATGTAAACGTTCGTATGTTGCCAGGTGAACAAGATCCTAATAATGTAATCATTGAAATCGATGTTTTGGAACATAAAACAGGTACTATTACATTAGGTGCAGGTTACTCCTAAATCTGATGGTTTGATGGGTATCATTGAATTTGGTGAAGATAACTTCCGTGGTACTGGTGATAAATTTAAAGTTCACTGGGAAATCGGTGGTAAGAAAAAATATAAAACTACCAAATTTCTTACTTGAAACCTTGGATTGATAGCAAAGGTACATCCCTTGGCTTCTCCTTCTTCAACCGTGAAGATGAATACACAGATTACAACGAAGATGGTAATGAAGTAGCCGAATATAACAAGAAATCCCGTGGCTTTAATATTTCCGTTTGGTCGTCAAACAGGGGAATACACACGTGACTACTTGACATTGGAATCCCGTAAAGATTCTTATAAGTGGGATACGATGATAGCTCTGGCTTCCGTTATGATAAAAATCCAACTGGTAGAGGGAATGATTGGGATAATGAAAACCTGGCACGAACCAAAATTGGAACTTTCGTCTAATAATTATGTGAAAAATAACTTTGGCCGTATTAATTCCATTACATGGCAAAAAGTATACGATTCCCGTGACAATATCTATGATCCAACACGTGGTCGTCGTATTTCCTATACAGCACAATGGGCTGGTCATGGTTTAGGTGGTGACTTCGACTTCTATAAATTCACAGCTGAAGCACGTATGTATAAAAAACTAGGTGCTAAGAATGTATTGGCATTCCGTGCACGTGGTGGCTTTATCCAAGGTGATGCTCCTTATAGCCAATTATTCACATTGGGCGGTGCTGATTCCTTACGTGGTTACGAAGATGATCAATTCCGTGGTAAGTATATGTACAATGCTACATTGGAATTCCGTTTCCCAATCGTTAAAAAGGTTAGTGGCGTATTGTTCACTGATATTGGTGATGCATGGGATGCTCCAAATGTTACATGGTACAACAGCAAAAAAACATTCAACTATGGCGTTGGTGCTGGTGTTCGTATTACTACACCAATTGGTCCAGTTAAACTTGATTATGGCGTGGGTAAACACAAAAATAAATTCCACTTCAGCTTCGGCACACAATTCTAATATGGTAAATGTATATGGTGAAAGCCTCTTTTTTAAAGAGGCTTTCACCAATATCTCTATATGGCATCCTTTGATGCAGTGATTTAAAGAAATGAGGGCACTCTATTATGATGCGAATGATGAACAACAAGGCGAATGTAAAATTTTTTCTATCGCCATTGCTGCAATTTTTATTGTTGGTATTGGTGCGTTAGCTTATACGCAAATGGCTTCGCCTAGTAGTAATAGTGGTGACTAGTACTATTGGGGTTATTGATACATCTCGTATGTTGTCTCAAGATAATCCAATTTATATCTCTGCAGCTCAAGAATATATGAGCTATCAAAGCCAATTACAACAAGAAACGCAAGCTAAAATTGATGCGGCACAAGACGATGCTACTAAACAAAAATCGCTGAAGAAGCACGTCAAAACTTAGCAAAAAAGATCAAGAAATTGCTAAATCCGTTCAAGATAAAGCGATGGAGGCAGCAAAAGCTGTGGGTGATGCAAAAGGCCTTAGCGTTGTAATGACTAAAGACACTGTATTATATGGTGGTGTAGATATTACAGATAAAGTATTGAAAAAATTAGCTAATGATGCGAAAAAATAAACTGTAGTTCTATGTAAGGGAGAACGACAATGAACGGGAATAAACGATATATCGGATTTGCCATATTTCTCGTTGTTGCATTATGTGCTATGGTTTGGGCCTATGGATTTGTGACGAATCGTCAGCAGAGTCCTGATGGGGTATCAATAGGTGTTGTACGTATTGATGATGTATTAGAGTTTAATCCTTCTTATGAGGATTATAAACAAGCTAAAAATGAATTGGACCTTTTACAACGTCAGTATGAACTTGAACAACAAGCTCTAAATGCTAAGTCAGAGACACAAGAGGAACAGTTGAAATCTCTTGCATTGGATTCAACCTTGTCAGATGCTCTTACGGTGGAATTGCAAACTCGTATTGCAACAAAAGAAAATGAATTGAATCAGCAATTAAATGCAAAACGAAACGAACTTATGCAAAAATATTTGGCTGAGTTAAAAGTTAGCTCTAATGAATATGATTTAGAAATCGTTAATCTACAGTTAGATCTTTATGCTTATGATGCTCGTGTATACATTGATGATGCACAAAGAGAAGCAGCTATGGCAGAGAAGGCTAAGAAAGAAGGAACGATTGAAGGAGTTATTAGCTAAGAGAAAACCATCTAATCTAGATGTGGACTCTATTAAGGCTAAAGTGCAAGCAGAACTTGCTCCTATGCAACAAAAAGGGCAAGAAGAGCTTAACCAATACGCTGCATCCCTTTACAAAAGGAGTTAGCTGAAAACGAGACACCATGGTACAACAACAAGCACAAGCCATTATTGCTAATAATAACTTACCTGTTGCACAGGACTGGAATGATTCTTGGGCTAAAAAGCTTTCAGATAAAGAAGCTGAAGTAAGTGCACTTCATGAGGCCATTTTAGAAGATGTTCGTATGCGTGTAGCAATTATTGCAGAGGAACAACATTTAGATTTAGTCATCATCGATGATGGTGGTAATATTAAAGGGCTTGATATTACTGATGCTGTAAAAGGCGTCCTATCGAGTTCAATAAGGAGTTATATTATGAATAAACGTATTAAATCTTTAGTATTAGGTGCATCCTTAGTGGCTTCTATGGCTTTTTAGGTGGTTGTGGTTCTAATAATATTGGTTATGTTGATAGCGTGAAAGTAGCAAACAGCACTGAAAAAGGTATTGAAATCACTAAAGAAATCAATGCTAAAAAGCTGAGTTGGATGCTAAAATTGCAGCCGCTGATGAAGCATCTAAACAAAATGTATTTAATCAAGCTAATCAAGAGTTAAACGCCTTTGCCAATGCAAAAGCACAAGAATATCGTCAATATCAAGAACAAAAAGTTGGTGAACTTGTAAAAGAGAAAAAACTTGATGTTGTTATCGAAAAAGGTGCTGTTGTTGGTGGTGGATCTGATGTGACTGATGATTTGATTGCGAAGATGGGCAAAGCTTCTGATGACCAAATTAAAGAAGTTGAAAATGCAGCTAAAGCCCAAGAGCAACAAGATGCACAGCAAAATGCACAACAAGCAGATCAAGCTACAGCAGTTAACTACTGAAGTGCACAATAATTGAAGATTATTACAGGGGGAGGAGTTTACCTTGGAAAAAACTTTACAGGAACTCGCAACATTAATAGGTGGTCAACTTATAGGGATACATCTATTGTCATTACTGAGACACGTAGCTTTGAGCAAGCAGTAAAACAATCCATAACTTTTTGCAATAGGTGAATATGTTGAACATATTGCATTATGCCAAGCGGGTGCTGTGATCGTTGAATCGGAAGTAACAAATGCACCGATGGCGCAAATCGTAGTTGATAATGCAAAAGCCGCATTTGCTCAAGTGCTAGAAGTATTCCATCCACCTGTTGTAGTTCCCTCGTGAAGTGCATAGCACAGCTATTATTGGCGAGAATGTAACACTTGGTAAAAATGTTGCTATTGGTGCCTATTGTGTTATTAATGATAATGCTGTCATCGGTGATAATGTTACGATTCGACCTTATGTATATATTGGTCATAATGTACGAATTGGGGAAGATTCTGATATTTATGCAGGCGCTATTGTTCATGAAAACTGTATTTTAGGTAAACGCGTTGTATTGCGTGCTAAAGCAGTTATTGGTGGCGAAGGTCTTCGGCTTTGCCACAGAGAATGGCGTATTCATACACATATTCCTCAAGTAGGCAATGTTATTCTTGAAGATGATGTAGAGGTTGGCTCTTGTACACAATTGATAATGCTACAATGGGATCTACATTAGTTCGTCGTGGTACAAAAATCGATAACCTTGTACACCTTGGTCACAATGTGGAAATTGGTGAAGATTGCTTCTTGATTGCTCAAGTTGGTATTGCAGGTAGTACTAAATGTGGTAATCATGTAATCTTTGCAGGACAAACTGGTTGTACTGGACATATCACAATTGGAGATAATGTACAATTTGCTGGAAAACTGGTATTACAGGTAATGTACCATCTAATTCTATTATGGCTGGGCTATCCTATGAGACCACATAAAGAATGGTTAAAATTGGCAGCTTATGAGAACCGTTTGCCGGAAATGGTAAAACAGTAAAACAATTACAAAAAGAAATTGACGCTTTGAAAGCACAGCTGAAGGAGAGCTAATAATCCATGTATAGGTTTATGAAAATCTTTAGTGCCTTTATTTGCTTATTACCTAAAGGTTTGCAATATGCTATTGGTACATTGCTTGGTGAAATTGCGTGGCTAGCAGTGCCGCCTAAACGCAAGCGCCTAGCGATAGGCCAAATTCTATTCTGTAATATTACCGATGACCCCTAAGGAAGCTCGACGCATTGCGAAAGCTAGTACTACACGCTTTGGTCGTATGATTATTGATGTATTGCGCTACCCTGAAATTAAGGATGGTGCATACAAAGATATGGTGGAGTTTATTAACGAGAATACTTAGATGATGCTTTAGAAAATGGTCGAGGCGCAATCTTGGCGGCTGTTCATAGTGGTAACTGGGAACTTTTAGGTGCCGTTCTTGCTTCGGAAGGGTATCCGTTGATTTCTGTGGCTATGAAACAGAATGGTGATGCCGATAAGTTTATCAATGAATATCGTCAGATTATGCATCAACATGTGACCTATAAAACTGGTGTGCGTGAAATGATCAATGAGCTAAAAAAAGGTGCTTTTTAGGCCTTATTATGGATCAGGACCCTGGTGATGATGGTGTTCTTGCACCATTCTTTGGCTATGAAACATTGACGGCTGCGGGACCAGCTGTATTGGCTCGTATGCAAGATGTACCTATTATTTTTGTAACCATACATTATAGTCCGTTTTCTGAGAAGCATGAGATTGAAGTGCATCCACCAATTTATGTGGAGCGTACAGATGATAAAAAACGTGATATAGCGGTAACAACAACGCTTTTAAATGAGTTTATTGAAGATTATATTAGAAGATATCCTGAAGATTGGTTCTGGCTTCATAACCGTTGGAAGTGGACACGTCGTTTCTATGGTGAACAAATAGATACACCACCTGATGTTTTTCAATAGTTAATAATTTTAAAGAGATTTTGTTTATGCGATTTTGGAATCTTCAAGATGAAACTGATTCCTACTAGCATGGATGAAATCTCTTTTTATTTTTATACTTATAACTTAGTGTTTAAAAATAATTTATTAAAATTTTAAAGACTAAGAATAGTCTTTCCAATTAGCGTAATATATGGTAAATTTCTTGTATCACCTATGCAAATAGGGTATAATACATATTGGTGTATAGTAAACGTGAATTCAGATTATGAAAGGACTTTCTTATGAGTAAGCCACAACAAACAATAAACAGGCTATTTCATATCAAGGGATTGGCCTTCATAGCGGTGAACCAGTGAATATGGTTTTTAAACCTGCACCTGAAGATACAGGAATTGTGTTTGTCCGCACGGACATTGAAGGTCATCCTTCTGTGCGAGCACACATTGATAATGTGACGAACACTATGCGCGCTACTACATTGGAAAATGGTGAAGCGAAGGTTTTCACTGTAGAACATGTTATGGCTGCGTTCAGTGCTATGAATATTGATAACTGTTATATCGAGATGGATTCTCCTGAACCTGCAGTAGGTGATGGCAGTAGTGCTATTTTTGTAGGCCTTATTGAAGAGGCTGGCATTAAAGAACAAACAGTACCACGTCATGTATATAAAGTGACTCGCTCCCATGCTGTTTATGATGGAGACCGTTTTGTAGTGATCTTGCCATACGATGGTTATCGTATTACATTCACATCTATTAACAGTCATCCGTTACTTGGTACGCAAAATGCGATTTTGAGGTTTCACCAGAATACTTTAAAGAGCATATTAGTGCTGCTAGAACTATCGGATTTATGAAAGAATTAGAACAATTACAGGCTATGGGCCTTGCAAAAGGTGGTACCTTAGATAATGCGTTAGTTTATGATGATGAGAAGTGTTTGTCTGTACCTCGCTTTGAGGATGAATTAGTTCGTCATAAGGCATTAGACGTAGTAGGCGACTTATTCTTATTAGGACCGAATCGAAGGTCATGTAATTGCTATGAAATCGAGTCATGAATTAAACTCAAAATTGGCTCGTAGTATAATGGAAGAAATAAGGGAGACACAGCCATGATTCTTAATCACGAAGACATTTTAGAAATTTTACCTCATCGTTATCCAATGCTTTTGGTTGATCGCATTGTTGAGTTAGAACCTATGAAACGTGCTGTGGGCATTAAAAATGCTACATTCAACGAATTGTTCTTCCAAGGTCACTTTCCAGGTAATCCAGTAATGCCAGGCGTGTTATTGACTGAGGCTATTGCACAAGTTGGTGGTATTGCTTTGCTATATCCTGAAGGAAAACCGCGGTCTTACACCTATGTTTACAGGTATTGATAAAGTTCGTTTCCGCCATCCTGTAAAAACCTGGTGATCAAGTGCGTCTGGAAGTTGATATTGTTAAAAATCAAAGGTAAAATGGGCAAGGTTGAAGGCCGTGCCTATGTTGGCGACAAATTGTGCGCTAGCGGTGAATACATGTTTGCCCTTGTATAATAGAATGAGGAGTGATTGTAGTGATAGTTGTAGGCATGGAAAATGCGGAATCCAACATCCATAGTACAGCCATAGTCCATCCAAATGCTAAATTGGGCAAAGATGTAATCGTAGGTCCTGGCGCTATAATCGGCGAACATGTCGAAATTGGCGATGGTACACAAATCGGTGCACATGTTGTAATTGGTGGTTGGACAACCATTGGTAAGCGTTGTGAGATTTACCCTAGCGCATCTATTGGGTTGGAACCGCAAGATTTAAAATTTCAAAGGCGAAAAAAGCTATTGTAATATTGGCGATGAAACGGTTATCCGTGAATTTGTCACTATTAGCCGCGCTACTGGCGAAGGTGAAGAAACACGTGTAGGCAATAACTGCTTGCTTCAAGCATGTACACATGTGGCTCATAACTGTATTGTTGGCAATAATGTAATTATGAGTAACTGTGCAGGTCTTAGCTGGTCACGCTATCGTTGAAGATCGCGTAGTTATTGGTGGCCTTGCAGGTATTCATCAATTTGTTAAGATTGGTCGAAATGCTATGGTTGGTGGCATGGCTAAGGTGGTCCAAGATATTCCACCATACGTGATTGCCTGATGGTCAACCAGCGCGTGTTATCGGTTAACTCTGTTGGCTTATCTCGTGCAGGTATTTCAGAAGAAGTACGCCGAGATTTGAAACAAGCATTCCGTATTATTTATCGTTCTGGTTTTAGCTTATCTAAGGCGATTGAAGAAATGGAATTACACTTGATTCTTCCGTAGAAATTGAAAATTTATTACGCTTCTTACGCAATGCCGATAGGGGAATTATGCGTACACGTCGCGACTAATTCAAAAGACCTCGTACAATGTACGAGGTCTTTTTGTGTAATTATAAATATTAATATTTTTTATGATCTATAAAATTTAGGCTTTTAATGGGATAAGAATTTTATAATAGTAGTTCATTAATATAAAATATTTTGATAAAAATATTTGAATATATTTTACGTTCCTGAGTTGTAAAATTAATTAAAATAATTCTGTTAAAATGTTGAAGAAATAGGCATAAAACATAGTGTTTTAATGGTAAAAAGTAGCTATTTATAGTAAAATATATTGTATATGATTATGTCTTTTTTTAGGCATTATTCATAGTGAACTTGTAATTACTAATTGATATATAGGCCGTAGGTCATCTAGGAGGTATAGTCTTGGCAAAGGTAGGATTGATTGCAGGCATTGGAGTTTTACCTGTAGAATTCATGCGTGCCGCTCATGTATTAGGTCACGAGGTAGTTGTTATCGGCGTGGTTCCAGATGTAGACCCGGCTTTGAAGGCTGAGGCCGATGCTTTCTATGATATTAGTGTTGCTAAACTAGGTAAAATCTTCAAAACCTTGAAAAATGAAGGTGTTGTGGAGTTAACCATGTTAGGCAAAGTTACTAAAGAAATTCTTTTTAAGGGCCTTGCTTTCCCAGACTTAAAAACATTAGGCGTTTTAAACGTTTGAAAAATCGTAAAGGATGACACGATTATGCTTGCCATCGTTGATGAAATTGAAAGAGAAGGGTTTAAAGTTTTAGATCAAACCGTATATCTAAAACCATTTATGCCAAAGGTTGGAGTGCTTTCAAAAGCACAACCTACAGATGAGCAATGGGCTGATATTTGCTTTGGTTTTGAACTAGCTAAACAAATGGGTGCCCTTGATATAGGTCAAACCGTTGTTGTTAAGCATAAAGCGGCGATGGCGATTGAAGCCATTGAGGGTACTGATAAGTGTATTTTGCGCGGTGGTGAGCTTGGCCGTGGTGAGGCTGTTGTAGTAAAAACAGAAAAGCCAAATCAAGACGTGCGTTTTGATGTACCTGCTGTGGGGATTAAAACATTAATGTCTATGATTGATAGTGGTTGTAAGGTACTAGCTGTAGAAGCGGAAAAGACTATTTTTGTTCAGCAAGAAGACGTACTTGATATGGCTAATCGCCATGGTATTGTCATCTGTGCTGTAGACCAAGAATTTGTGAATTCCAGAAAGGATGCATAATGAAAGTCATGTTTTCCGCCGGTGAAGCTTCCGGCGATACTCATGCGGCAAGTGTAGCCAATGCATTGAGAGAAATAGATCCTTCTGTAGAGATGTTTGGTATGGGTGGCACCTTGATGGAGCGTGCTGGTGTTCGCATCGTATATGATATTAAAAATTTAGGTGTTATAGGGATTGTAGAGATTGTCAAATCCTTACCAAAATTCTTTAAACTTCGCACATATTTAAAACGCGTCATGATGAAGGAAAAACCGGATATTCTCGTTTGTGTAGACTATCCTGGGTTTTAATATGAAATTGGCAGCCGTGGCTCATGAATTGGGGATTCCTGTTTTATATTACATTGCCCCAACAATTTGGGCATGGCATAGTAGCCGTGGCAATACGATTCGCAAGTATGTCACTAAGGTAGCATCTATATTTCCTTTTGAAGCAGAAGCGTATCGCAAATATAAATGTGATGTAGAATTTGTAGGGCACCCTTTATTAGATATTGTACATCCTACAATGACTAAAAGGAGGAGGCTGAGGCATATTTTGGAGCTCGTAAAGAGGCTAAAAAGGTTTTACTCATGCCTGGCAGTCGTAAACAAGAGGTTTTATCATTGCTTGATACAATGTTAAAAAGTGGGGAGCAATTGATGTCTAACCATGAGGATATTCAATTCTTCTTGCCTCGGGCACATACAATCGATCGTAGTGAGCTGGAAACCTTTATCGATGCTCATAAGGTGCCTGTTACGATTACGGAAGACCATACATATGACTTGATGCAGATTTGTGATGTGTGCCTTGCCGCATCAGGAACGGCTACATTAGAAACGGCGATGATGGAATTGCCAACGGTGTTACTGTATCGTGTATCCCCAATTACTTATGGTATTGGGAAAATGGTAGTAAATGTATCACATGTAGGATTGCCTAATATTGTGGCCGGTAAAGAGGTAATTCCTGAATTATTACAAGATTCTGTTACACCACAGGCTATTGTATCCTTAGTGGAACCTCTTCTAACTGATGTTGAGAAAAATAAAGCTATGCGCAATGAATTGCGTGAAGTACATCATAAATTAGGTGAACCAGGCGCCGTAAAGCGTGTAGCGGAATTAGTATATAATCTCGGTAAGGAGAAATGTAATGAATAGTTACTCTAGGCTCTTATACTTTGTAAAGCCTTATTATAAACGCATGATCTTTTGCAGTATTTTGCATGATTGTCGCTGCTGCTGCCTATTTGGTAGTACCTTGGCTAATTAAGAATGTAGTAGACCAAGTATTAGATGATAAGAATATGTTTATGTTGAACCTTATTGTAGGTGCTATTATACTCATTTTCCTAATTCGTGGCTTTGCTACTTATGGTCAAACTTATAACATGTCCTACATCGGACAGCGCGTGATTATCGATGTACGTGAGGCTATTTTTAATCATCTACAAAAATTAAGCTTATCCTATTTCGATCGTCGTAAGACGGGCGTTATCATGAGTAATCTTACAAATGACGTGGCTGCATTGCAAACGGCCGTGGTAGATAACTTGATTTCCTTTTATCACTGAATCTGTAACACTTATTGGTTCTCTTGTTTCTATGCTTCTCATTGACTGGAAGTTAACGTTAGTTACTTTTATTACGGTTCCCGTAGTTTTGGTGATTATCAATGTATTTGGTAAAAAGCTTCGCGTCGCAGGTCATGATGTACAAGGTCGCGTGGCTGACATTACAGCTCTTTTGCAAGAGGTTATTAGTGCAATTCGTGTTGTGAAATCCTTCGCTCGTGAAGATTTTGAGCGTAAGCGTTTTGAAGATGAAAATGATCGCAATTTTAAAGCAGTTATCAAAGCTACTAAATTGACTAGCTTGTTAAGCCCAATGGTTGAGTTTTCTGCGGCAATCGCTGTAGCGGTCATCCTTTGGTATGGCGGATACTCCGTGGTAACAGGCACTATTACAGCAGGCTCTTTGATTGCTTTCTTGATTTATGCCATTAACTTGTCCAACCCGGTAAAACGCTTGAGCCAAGTATATGGTAATATTCAAAAGGCGTTGGCTGCTGCCGATCGTGTATTTGAAATTTTAGATACTAAAACAGATGTTGTGGAGAAACCTGATGCTATTACATTGCCTGCGATTACCGGCAATGTGGAGTTTAATGATGTTTCTTTCTCTATGATGGAGAAAAAGACTGCCTTAGAAAATTTTGCCTTGTCAGTTAAGGCTGGCGAAAGTGTAGCCCTTGTTGGACCATCTGGTGCAGGTAAAACGACTCTTGCTAACTTACTACCTCGTTTCTATGATGTAACTGGCGGCGCTCTTACCATCGATGGTTACGATATAAAAGATGTTACTTTTAAATCCTTGCGTGAACAAATTGGTCTTGTACCACAGGAAACCGTATTATTTAATGCCACAATTAAAGAGAATATCTTGTATGGCCGATTAGATGCTACTGATGAAGAGGTATATGAAGCTGCTAAGGCTGCTAATGTACTTGAGTTTGTAGAGAAGATGCCTGATGGTCTCGATACAATTGTAGGCGAACGAGGCAGTTCATTATCTGGTGGACAACGTCAACGCGTTGCCATCGCACGCGCTATTTTAAAAGACCCTCGTATTTTAATTCTAGATGAAGCTACATCTGCTTTAGATACAGAGAGTGAAAAACTTGTACAAGAGGCACTAGATCGCCTTATGAAAGGGCGTACTGCATTTGTTATTGCCCATCGATTGAGCACAGTTCAAAATGCTCATCAAATTGTTGTACTCAATCAAGGTCACTTGGTAGAGCAGGGGACTCACCAAGAGCTATTAGCTATTGACGGCGGATTGTACAACCATCTCTATTCCGTTCAATTCTCCAACAAAGGATAACCATGTACTGGATATATAATGTATTGCTCATATTTTATTGGATTGGCTTGATTCCGGTTATTTTATACCGTCTCGCCTTTGAAGATGGATTTTATGAGCGTATCAAACAGAGTGCAGGCTATATGCCCAGCCTCATTACTAAAGAAAATTGAAGGACGTCGTGCTATTTGGATTCATGCTGCTTCTGTAGGGGAAATTGTAGCTACTAGTCCGTTAGTAAAAGAGGTTAAAAAAGGAATTTCCTGAAGCTGTTGTGGTCGTATCAGTCGTAACTGCTACAGGTCATGCAATGGCACATCGCATTATTCCGGAGGCCGAAGGTATTATATTCTTCCCTCTTGATCTACCATATTTAACACGTAAGATTTTACATATTATTAAGCCGATTACTATTTTACTTGTAGAAACTGAAATTTGGCCAAACTTCTTGCGTATCGCCGAATCGGAAAACATTCCAGTTATGATGGTTAATGGACGCATTTCAGATCGCAGTATGAAACGTTATAAGTATATCAGTGCTTTTACGCGTGAAATGTTACGTTCTATTGAGCGTTTCTGCATGCAGTCCAAATTTGATGCGGCGTATATTGAAAGTTTAGGTGCTCATACACCTGATATTACCGTAACAGGTACTATGAAATACGATCAAACATATGCCACCGTATCATATGAAGAAAAACAAGCTCTTCTCGATGAATTTGGCTTTGGGAATAATCATCCTATCATTATTGCAGGTAGTACTCACAAAGGTGAAGAAGAAGGCTATTTTTGAAACCTTTAAAGCAAGTATTGAAAGAGTATCCACAAGCTCGTTTACTAATTGCGCCTCGTGAGATATATCGCGGTCATGATGTTCAAAATCTAGCGAAGCGTTATGAATTAAAGTGCTATTTGTCGTAGTGATATGACAGAGCCAGTTCATGAAGGAATTCCTGTTGTCGTTTTAGATACCATTGGTGAACTTGGACGTTTATATAGCTTAGGCGATATTATTTTTGTTGGTGGTTCCCTTGTGAAAACTGGAGGCCATAATATTCTTCGAACCGGCAGCACATGGTAAGCCAATTCTTGTAGGGCCATATATGTTTAATTTCAAAGAGATTTTCGCTTTATTACATTCTCGTCATGCTTGTGAGCAGGTGAAGAATGGTAAAGAATTAACTGATATGGTATTGCGATTATGTAATGATAGAGACTTGGCTAAAAAGATGGGGCAAAACTGCCTGGATATCATTAAAGAAAATCGTGGTGCTACGCAACGTAATACACAAGAGTTACGTTTGCTATTTGAGAAACATCAAATTATTCCGTAGTAAGACTAAATTTGTAGATTAGTTTACTGTATTACATAATAGGAGGAGTCACCTATGAGTGGGGGAAGCATTATTTAAATCCATCGTTAGTGGTGAGAATCAATCCGTATTAGGTGATATAGCTCGCTCCAGTTTGGGCCTTTTGAGTAAAGGTTATGAGAAAGCTGTATCAATACGCAATGCTCGATTTGATGAGGGAAAAGGCGTTACGAAAGTTACAGTGCCTGTAATCAGCGTTGGCAACATTACGGCTGGTGGTACTGGAAAAACACCGATGGTGCGATTTATTTGTGATGTGCTTACTCAGAAAGGCCTTCATCCTACTGTTCTTAGTCGTGGGTACCGTGCAGAAGATAATAACAAAATATTATTATTTCTAAAGACGGAACAATGCTTGTAGAGCCATCTATCAGTGGTGATGAGGCTTGGTTACTGGCTAAGGTTTTACAAAAATCCAATGTAATTATTGGACGTGAACGTTCCAAATCTGCAGAAATCGCTATTAATGAGCTAGGTGCCGATTGTCTTATTATGGATGATGGATTTCAACATCGTGCACTAGCAAGAGATATTGATATTGTACTAATTGATGCATCCAATCCGTTTGGCTATGAACATGTGTTACCACGGGGACTATTACGTGAACCCCTTAGTGGTTTACAGCGCGCGGATATTATCGTTCTTACTAAGGTTGATCAAGTAGCGCCAGGTATTGTATCCGGCATTCGAAAAGCGATTAACTCAGATGATTCCCAATATACCTGTCTATGAAACAACACATAAACCGCAGTTTATGTACACCTTAGATGAGTGGGCTAATGGTTCTGTTGGGGCTTCTGTAGATGCTTATCAAGGAACAACGCATTATGGCTGTAAGTGGAATCGGAAACCCTCAATCCTTTACACAAACGTTAACTGATGTAGGGTATAACGTTGTTCATACCTTGCCATTTGGAGATCATCATGACTTTTCAAATGATGATGTAGTTGAGATTTGGAAACAAGCATTTGCTCATCAAGCTGATGCTATTTGCATTACAGAAAAGGATGCAGTTAAGTTAAGTCAGTTGCATGCAATTGAAGACTTGAAAATACCGATTCTGGTGCTATCTATCGGGATTGAATTTGTTTCTGAAAACAAGAATTCATAGAAAATTTAGAGATTTAGTGTATAATAATAAGATACACGAATAACAGAAATGGGGTTTTATCGTGAAGTTTGGATGTGTTATTCCTGCGCGTTATGGTTCTACAAGATTACCGGGCAAACCATTAGCGGATATTGCAGGTAAACCTATGATTGAACGGGTTTATGCAAGGGTATCACAAGCTACAAAAGACAGTATGTACAATTGTAGCCACAGATGATAACCGCGTATATTCTGCAGTACAACAGTTTGGGGGAACTGTTATGATGACAGATCCTAATCACCCTACAGGGACGGATCGATTAGCAGAGGTTGCGAGTCATTATACAGACTTGGATGTTGTTATCAATGTCCAAGGTGATGAACCGATGATTGATCCAAATCTTATTGATGACTTGGCACATCTATTTGAGGAAGATCCAAACTTACAGATGGCCACAGTAGCTACTCATTTATTAGAGGAAGAGTATGAGGAGCCATCAGCGGTAAAGGTCATTTTAAATAATCGTAATGATGCGATGTATTTTTCTAGATCTTTAATCCCATATCCTCGCCATGATTTTGTGCGTCCGCCGTTAAAACATATTGGCATCTATGCATATCGTAGAGAGTTTTTATTAAACTACGCAAAGATGGAACCAACTCCGGCGGAGCGAACAGAATCTCTAGAACAATTACGTGCTTTAGAGAACGGTTATACAATTCGTGTTATTCTGACGAATAAACGCTTTATCGGTGTTGATACACCTGAAGACTTAGCTCGTGTTAATGCAATTTACGAGCAAGAGGAGAAATAAATGAAAACAGTTCAAATTAAAGATATTACAGTGGGTGGCGGCAAGGGTTTATTTGTCCTTGCAGGTCCATGTGTTATTGAGGACTATGACCGTACATTGGCTATCGGTAAACGAGCAAAAGAGATATGTGAACGCTTAGGAGTTCCATATATCTTTAAAGCTTCTTTCGATAAGGCTAACCGTTCTAGCTACGGTTCTTTCCGTGGACCAGGTCTTGAGGAAGGTCTAAAAATCCTTGCTTCTATAAAAAAAGAACTGAATGTACCAGTTGTAAGTGATATTCACTCCATTGAACAAATCGAACCGGCTGCAGAAGTATTGGATGTTTTACAAATTCCAGCTTTTCTTATGTCGTCAAACAGACCTTGTTTATGGTGCAGCTAAAACTGGCAAATGCATAAATGTGAAAAAAGGTCAATTTATGGCACCTAAGGACATGGAAAATGTTCTTAAATAAAATGAAAGAAACAGGCAATGAAAATCTTATGCGTACACCGAGCGTGGATTTAGCTTTGGCTATAATAATCTCGTTGTAGATATGAGATCCTTCCCAATTATGCGTTCTTTCGATTATCCAGTAGTATTCGATGCTACACATAGCGTTCAATTACCTGGTGGCGCAGGTACTAAATCTAGTGGTAACCGCGAATTTGTACCAAACTTGGCTCGTGCGGCTGTGGCTAGTGGTGTAGATGGCTATTCTTTGAAGTGCATGATAATCCAGAGGAAGCCTTATCCGTTGGTCCAAACATGTTATACTTAGATAATTCTGAAGCTTTGCTACGAGATTTAGTAGCTATTGATAAAATCGTAAAAGGTTAGGGGCGGTATTTGTGACTATTTTAGAACAAGCGGCACAGGTGCTTCATGAGGAAGCTCGTGCTATTGAGGAATTAAGTTCTCGTTTGGATCACAATTTTGTAAATGCTGTAAATATGATTTTGGCTTGTAAGGGCCGTGTAGTATGTACAGGAATGGGGAAAATCTGGTCATATTGGTCGTAAAATTGCGGCTACCTTGGCTAGTACAGGGACACCGGCACTTTTTATGCATCCTGGTGAAGGCGTGCATGGTGATCTTGGTATGATTACTGAAGATGATGTAGTGTTAGCATTTTCTAATAGTGGTGAAACAGGAGAAATCATTAGTATTTACCATCCTTACGTCGCATAGGTGCAAAATTAATTTGTGTTGTAGGTAAACCAGAATCTACATTAGCTAAAAATTCTGATATTGTATTGTTGGCTGAAGTAGAACGAGAAGCTTGTCCATTGGGGTTAGCGCCAACTACAAGTACTACTGTTGCTTTAGCATTAGGTGATGCCTTAGCAGTATGTTTATTAGAACGACATCATTTTACACTCCTGAAAACTTTGCTGTATTCCATCCAGGTGGTTCTCTTGGTCGCAAATTATTGTTGACTGTAGAAAATATTATGCATGGTGGTGAAGATAATCCAACAGTATTTAAAGGTGCAACAGTGCGAGATGCACTCTTTGTAATGACAGAAAAAGGTTTAGGTGCTACTAATGTTATTGATGAAGAAGGTCATTTATTAGGCCTTGTTACCTGATGGTGATGTGCGCCGTGGATTAGATTCTGGTAGCAATTTTTTAGAATGGCCTGTAGAGGATATGATGACCTCTATGCCTCGTACGATTACAAAGGACAAATTAGCGGCTGAAGCTCTTCATTTAATGGAGAAAATCAACCACGCCCTATTACGGTGTTACCAGTTGTAGATACAGATAATAAATGTCTTGGCATTGTTCATATTACGGATTTATTGCGTAGAGGCATTGTATAATGAATATTCAATGGATTGTTCTTGATGTTGATGGCGTTTTATCAGATGGTACTCTAATTTATACATCGACTGGAGAAGAGCTCAAAGTCTTTTTCTGTAAAAGATGGTTTAGGCTTGACGGCGGCTCGTAAATCAGGGACTAAAGTTAGCAATTATTACGGCTCGCGTATCTCCGATGGTAGAGCGTCGTGCAAAGGAATTGCACTTTGATGAATTTCTTATGGGGCATGCTAATAAAACTGAAGCATTAAGAACCCTTTTAAAAAACATCAAATCAATTTAGCTTCGATTGCTTACATGGGGGATGATCTTAAATGATTTAGGAGCTCTTCAACTCGTGGGTTTGCCGATGGCACCAAACAATGCGGTATTAGAGGTTAAATCATTAGCTAAATTTATTTCTAACGCAAATGGTGGTCATGGTGCCGTTAGAGAGGCTGTAGAATATATCCTCAAGAATCAAGGTTTATGGGATTCTGTTGTTGCAGATTATGCGCGAGAGGCCCATGCTCATGGACAATAAAGGAGGTGGGCAGAATGAATAACGAATGGCAATACCATTTAGTTAAAGGCATTAGTTGGCTTGTTTGTCGACTACCATACAAGCTCATTTTGCTCATAGGCGCTTGTTTAGGTCCTGTATATGGGCTAATAGCGAAGAAGCAAAAGCTTAGAGGCATAAATAATATTAAAAATTGGCATGAACATGAACGATCAAGAGGCGGAACAATTAATTAATAAGTTGTTCAAAAATCTTGGTCGCAGTGTTATGGAAGTCATTATACATGCCAAACCTGACGAAATCCTTTATCAATAAACACATAGAGATGCGTGGTGTTGAACATTTAGAAAAGGCCATTGCTGAAGATAAGGGAGTTATCGTTCTTACTGGCCATGTAGGCAACTGGGAATGGATGGGGGCTGCTATGGCGGCTCATGGATATCCTTCAACTACAATTGTTAAGAAACAACCTAATGCTCAATTCACACGCCTTATGAATGAATATCGTGAGATGGTGGGGCTTGACGTATTTGCTAGTGGTGGTAACGAAATCGTTTCTGCTGCTAAGGCTTTAAAAAGAAAAAACTTCTTGGATTCTTAGCTGACCAAGATGGATATATAAATGGTTTACCAGTTCCGTTTTTGGGACAAGATTCATCAGCTGTTATGGGACCAGCAACATTTGCAAAAAATTTGGCTCCCCTGTAGTACCTATTTTTGCATCTCGTAAGCCTGAAGGAGGACATATCGTTCATATCTTGCCGGCATTACATTATGAGGAAACTGGCGATGAAGATGTTGATATGTATCGTCTAACTGAAGCCTGTGTACGTGTTACGGAAGAATTTATTCGTGAACATCCAGATGAGTGGCTTTGGTTCCAACATCGTTGGATGACTAAGATGGATCAAATTATTGATTACGATAAGAAGATAGCTATACGGGGAGAGAGCGCATGAAAACAATAAAAAGTTAATTGCCATTGTGGTCGCTATAGTATTAGCTCTAATCGGTCTTATTGTATTTATTATGAAAGACTCTAATGAGGCTAATTCCACTCAAAATCAAAGTGGACAACTCGTTAATTTCAAGGTGCGGACTTGCAAGAGGAAAAAGGATGGCAAGTTAGTATGGGCATTATCGGCTGAGAAGATTGAATATGACCCGCGTACAAAAGCTATCGTTCTGACCAATTTGAAAGGTCTGTTCTATCAAGATGATGTGACTACTACGATTACAGCTCCTCATGCTGTACTGACGGGTGATCGAAACTCTCTTGATATTGATCAAGGCGTTACTGCTACCAATACGGAAGGTGCAGAATTTAAAACTGAGGCCCTTCATTTTGATAACAAAACGAAAACATTGACATCTAAAACGGCTTTCACTTATAACAGTAAGGATGTAACCCTCATAGGTGACAAACTTGAGGGCAATATGTCCTTGAAAAAATTATTAAAGCCATTGGACATGCGAAATTAACAAAGAAGTAATTGAGAGGAAATATGATGAATAAGAAAAACAGATTGGTATGGCTATATTAGTTGTACTCATGACCGCATCTGTTACAGTTTGGGCCGCAAATGATCCTTTGACTATTAGCGCAGATACATTATCTTATGATGGCAATACGGGAATTGCTGATGCAAACGGTAATGTGGTTATTACTCAAGCTGATAAAACGATGACTGGTGCCAAGGGTTGGTACAATACAAAAACTCAAGAAGCAAATCTTGATGGTGGTGTATCTATGATTGGTTCTGATATGGCCATGTCTGCACAATCAGTGCACAGTTACAATAATAATAAATTCACTGCTAATGGCGGAGTTCATTTACAACGTGCTGATCGCCAAATTTTGGCGACAGTGTTGAGTATAGTACTGACTCTGAATACGGTCTTGTTACAGGCAATGCCCGTTTGATTGCTGAAGGGACAACCTTAACCGGTGATAAGGTAGAAGGATGGATGAAGGAAGTTCGTGCTGTAGCGCAAGGTAATGTTACACTTCTCTAATCCTGAACGAAACGTGTCTGGTTCTGCTGACCGAGCTACCTATACGCAAACGCCTAATCAAAATGATGGAGTTGTACTCTTATCGGGATCTGCGCATGCTGTTCAAAATGGTAATGTACTCAATGCACCAGAGCTTAAAATTCGTTTAGCTGATGATTCTGCTGAAACATTAGGTGGACGTAGTACACTCGTCATTGTTCCGAATAAATAAGGATAAATATGTATATAGAAACCAAAAACTTAGTCAAAACCTTTAGCGGTCGCAATGTTGTAGACGGGGTTAGTTTACGCGTTGATAAGGGGCAAGTCGTTGGGCTCCTAGGTCCTAATGGGGCAGGGAAAACTACATCATTTTATATGATTGTAGGCATTGAAAGACCAAGTTCTGGTATCATTACCGTTGATGGCAAGGATATAACAAATATTCCTATGTATAAGCGGGCGGCTGAAGGTATTGGGATACTTCCGCAAGAGGCATCAATCTTTCGTTCCATGTCTGTAGAGGACAATATTCGTGCCATGTTACAGACTACGGCAAAAAACCTGATGAGATTGAAGCTATCGTGGAATCATTGATTGAAGAATTTCATATTGGACATGTCCGTGACCGTATGGGGATGCAATTATCTGGTGGTGAACGACGCCGTGTAGAAATTGCGCGTTGCCTCGCCTTAGAACCTAATTTCATCCTTCTTGATGAACCTTTTGCAGGTGTCGATCCAATTGCGGTTGCTGATATTCAACAAATTATCTTACATGTTAAGAACCGAGGTATTGGTATCTTGATTACAGATCACAATGTGCGTGAAACATTGGGGATTGTAGATAAGGCGTATATTTTAAGTAGTGGTAAGATCCTCCTAGAAGGCACCCCTGAAGAAATTGCAAACGACCCAATCGCTCGTGAGCATTACTTAGGGGATAACTTTAGATTATAGGAGGGGCTATGCGATTATTAGATAAATATATTTTAAAAGCTTTTGTAGGCCCATTCCTATTTGGGGTATTTGCTTTTACCAGTATTTTTATTGGCACAGGCACATTGTTTAGATTGCTCAATATATTACTGAATATGGGGCACCATAGTTCTCGTTATGAAAGCTTTTGTGTTGGCATTACCAAGCATTGTTATCTTAACATTCCCAATGTCAGTACTATTGGCTTCACTTATGACCTTTTTAGTCGCTTGAGCAGTACTAGTGAGATTGTTGTTATGCGTGCTGGTGGACTAAGCTTTTTACGCTTGGCCATGCCCGTATATATTATTGCACTCATCATTTCCATTGGGGCTGTAGCATTTAATGAATTTGTTGTGCCTCGTACAAATAATATGTATCAAACAATTGTGCGCGAACAGATTATGAAAAATGCATCACCTCAAACACAAAATCATATCGTGTTAAAAACGATGAATGGTGATGAGCTAGGCACATTGTTGTATGCTAAGAGCTATGATGCTGAAACCAAACAGTTGTCCATGATTACGGTTCAACAATTTGGGGAGGGCGGCAAGTTACAACAAGTTGAAAATGCTGATACAGCTATCTGGAATGGTCAATATTGGGTGATGCAGAATGGTATCATCTATGATTTATCAGCTGGTAATGGTGTTGAACGTACCATGAAATTTAAGGAGCAATCCTTGCCGATTAAGTCTGCGCCAAAGGATATTCAACAAGATCAACGTAAACCAGAAGAATTAACAATCAAAGAATTACGTCATCAAATTAAAGCGTATAAGGCGGCTTATACGAATGCCAATAAACTAGAAATGGAAATGTACCAACGCTTTACAATTCCGTTAGCTAGCTTTGTATTTGCTCTTGTAGGTGCTCCATTAGGTCTTCAAAAGCAACGCTCTAGCTCATCTATTGGCTTTGGTATCAGTATTTTAATCATCTTTATTTATTATGGGGTGATGACATTTGCTGGTGCATTAGGTAAAGGTGGTGCATTGCCAACCGTATTTGCTGCATTAATTCCAGATACATTAGGTATTCATTGCAGGGTTGTATTTGAATTGGCGCGTATCGAAATAACAGACTGTATTCTTAGGAGAAAGGAGGGACTCGATGTTAGTAGGTGTTAAAATATTAGTTATTATTGCCCTTATGGGGGGACTTATTGCCTTACATGGGGGATAAGCTAGGCACTAAAGTTGGTAAGCGTCGCATGTCCCTCTTTGGATTACGACCTAAGCACACATCTATTATAGTTACTATTGTGACAGGCTTTTGGTTGCAGCAGCTACAGTTGGGGTATTAACTTTACGTCTCAAAGTGTACGAACCGCATTGTTCGGTATGGATCAGTTGAGAGCTGATATGAAGCAGTTGAATAATGAGGTTGCTGCAAAGACGCAAGAACTGATTCGTGGACAGGCTTTGTTAGAACAAAATAAACAAGAGCTTGAAGAGCGGATGGCTGAGATCGAACAAATTCGCCGTGAAGTAGAGGCTACAAAAGCTGAATTGGCGAGTGCACAAGCGGCTAAAGATGCAACAGAAGCCGAACTAGCATCTTTACAAGCCTCTTATGCAGAGGTATCTAAAAAGGTAGCTGAGCTTGAGGCTACAAGAGCCAAGATGGAAGCTCATATTAAGGATTTACAGACAACGCAAGAACAGTTGCAAAATGGCATCATTCATTTACGGAAGGAACCATTTCTTTTCCAAGTAGATCAGCTATTAGCACAAGCTGTTGTTCGACCTGGTTTAAGTGAAGAAGATAGCCATGCAGCCATCAAAAATATTATTGATGATACAAATAAATTGGTATTACGTCGTCTTAGGTATAGAAGATCAAGGTCAGGCCGTTGTGTATGTAGATCGTCAGAATATTGAGGTAGCTACACAAAAGCTTAATAGAGCAAAGACTCCAATGGTGGTTCAAGTAGTGGCAGCTGGAAATATTATTGCTGGTGAACCAGCGGTAGCAGTTATCCAAGTTTACCCACAACAATTTATTTATAAAAATGGAGAAGTAATCCATTCTGCTATAATGGATGGTGGCCCTAACGCTCAATCTGCTATGCTTCAATTCTTAAAGCAAGTAAATGAGCATGCTAAGAGAAAGGGATTATTCCGGATTCCTTATCAGGTGATATTGGAACGATACCAGGTGATGATTTGTTTACAGCCATTAAAAGAATAAGCTACTATGCGTGGCAAGGTTCATGTGGAAGCTTATACTGATGGCGACACATATTCATCTGGTCCTGTTCACCTCAAGTTGCGTATTACTCAAATGCCTGTTTTTAATGATAAGGCAAAAATGCCAACTAATTAATATGATGAAGGTATTTTGTTTTATATATTATTTAAAAGAAGGTCTTATGTAAATTTTCAACATAAGACCTTCGTTTTGTGTTAAAATATAACTACTGTACTTACAAATGGGGATAATCAAATGACTGAAAATACATATATTTTAGCAGTGGATCCAGGAAATGAAAAACTGGCGTAGCTATACTTTCACCTTTCGGTGAGATGATATGTCGTAAAATTATTTATGACAAAAACAGTTCAATGGTGAAATTGAACGTATATTAACTGAATATTATGGTATTGTTCATATGGTATGTGGCAATGGCACGAATCATAAATACTTATATCCTTCTCTCCAACAAATAGGACGTAATCATAAAATTACAACTAGTTTAATAGACGAATCTCACAGTACGGAGGAGGCTCGTAAATTATATTGGCAATATAATTCACCTACAGGGTGGCGTAAGATTATCCCTACGTCTATGCAATTTCCACCAGAGCCTGTAGATGATTTAACTGCTTTTATTATTGGTTTACGTTATACAAAACAGTTAAACCAAACTGCTAATGATATACAAAGTAATATGATGGACTCTGGTGAGTTAGAAGAAAAGAGATTACATGCTATGGAGCAGTTATACGGAAAAGGAGATAATCATGAGAATGAAACTTCAATGCGTAACTGGTCAAATCTTATTATGCGCTGTGTAATGATGATCTTAGGGGCTCTAATTTATACTATAGGCTTAGATTTATTTTTAGTACCGAATAGTATCATCGATGGTGGTGTAGTTGGTATTTCCTTGATGGCTGCGGAGCTATCAGGTATTTCTTTTAGCATTTTCGTAGTACTTTTCAACTTACCTTTCTTATATTTGGCTATAGAGCTGACGGCAAAAACTTTACTTTTTCTACACTATTTTCTATTCGTATGGATGGCAATATTTTCTACCTTTGCTCATGATTTTACACCTATCACAACAGATCCATTCTTAGGTTCTATCTTTGGTGGTATCATTTTAGGTATTGGGGTAGGCCTCATTATTACGTAATGGTGGTTCTTTAGATGGCTCTGAAATTGTGGCAATCATCTTTGATAGACGTTCCACTTTCTCCGTTGGTGAAATTGTAATGGCCATGAATCTAGTTATTCTTGGAGCAGCGGGCTTTGTATATAGTTGGAATAGTGCCATGTATTCCTTAATTGCTTATTTTATTGCTTATAAGATGATCGATATTACAATTACAGGCCTTGATGAATCTAAAGGAGTAATGATTATTACAGATGCAGAGAACTCTAAGAATCTTGCAGATGCATTAAATGCGAACCTTAATCGTGGTGTTACAATTATGTATGGTGAAGGGGGCTATTTAAAGCAACCTAAGCATGTTTTATATTCTGTAGTAACAAGACTTGAAATTATGAGGTTAAAAAATACTGTTTATGAAGTAGATCCATCGGCATTTATTACGATTCAAGATGTACATGATGTATTTGGTGGTAGATTTACAAAGAACGGTCATTAAGAGGGTTAATATGAATTAGGTAATAAAATAGTAAAAGAAATATTAGATTGGATTTATGCCATTGTATTGGCATTAATTATTGCCATGGTAATTCATATTTTCTTGATTCAACCAACACGTGTCTGGTGAATCAATGGATGAATACATTACACAATGGACAATATTTGATTGTTACCAAATGGCATCATATTATGAATGATATGCCGAATATGGACAAATCGTTATTATTGATAGTCGTGTTAATCGTATTCGTACATGGGTGGATGATGTAAAAGAACCACTGATGAACTATGCATCTGTTTTTAATAAATCCGCTCAAACAAATGATGTATGGGTAAAACGCGTTATCGGTCGACCTGGTGATGTATTAGAGTTTAAAGATGGTCATGTATGGCGTAATGGTGAAAAATTACAAGAACCATATACCAAAAGATACAAAAATGAATTATACCCGTTCTACATCTGTAACAGTTCCTGAAGGTCATGTATTTGTGATGGGGGATAACCGAAATCATTCTAGTGATAGTCGTTTCATTGGCCCTGTTCCAGTTGATCACGTCCTAGGTTTTGTATCCTATGCAATTTAATGCTTCTAAAAAGCCTCTCTATAGTAGTAATTACTATAGATAGGCTTTTTATATTTAAATAATAGGGTATTTATAGATTAATATTATTAATGACATATTTTAAGAGATAATATATGATGCATGGCATTGATCAAGGTTATTACTAATAGAAATTGAGAGACAAAATAAAGGTATTAATAATAAAAGAGGAATATAATTATATTTTAGGTCTATATATTAGTATTAAATATTAAATAATATGATATTCATTATTTTTGATAATTAAAAGTTGTAGGTTTATTATCTAAAAAATACATGAATTTTAAATAAATAAAATGAAATTGCACAAAATTAAATTTTGAAAAATGCAGTAAAAATCTATGCTTATAGGTTTATTTTTATTCATGAAAGAAATTTCATAAAATTTAGTTGTGTAAAATGCTTTACAAAAATTTGGACGGTGATATATTCTAATCACAGATAAGGCACCACTAATAAAGAGGTGGACGCTGTGATAGATAATATAGTCGAGGAAACATGGACACTCTAATACATCTTTCATAGTGATACTACTTATGTAGTGAATGTCTTCTGCAAATATAAATTCTTATTTATAAGAAAGAAGGAATTCATTATGAAAAAACAATTCGCAACAATTTTTGCAGCAACAGCAGTATTAGGTGTAACAACAGCATTCGCTGCAAACCCATTCTCCGATGTAACTCCAGATAGTTGGGCATACCAAGCAGTATCCCAATTAGCACAAGCTGGTATCGTTAATGGTTATCCAGATGGCACTTTCAAAGGCCAAAACAATATCACTCGTTATGAAATGGCTCAAATGGTAGCTAAAGCTATGGCTAACCAAGATCGTGCTAATGCTGAACAACAAGCTATGATTAACCGCTTGGCAGATGAGTTCTCTAATGAGTTGAACAACCTTGGAGTACGAGTATCTCGCTTAGAAGATCGTGTAGGTAATGTAAAGGTAACTGGTGATGCTCGTATCCGTTATCAAGGTTCTGAAGACAAAGGTGTTTACAAAGCTAATAGCAAATCCTTAACTGACGGCCGTGCACGTGTACAATTCAATGCTAATGTAAATGATAAAACACAAGCAGTTGTTCGTGTAAAAGGTAATTACGAATTTGGTGACTCTACAAAAGGTGCTGATGCGACAATCGATCGTGCTTACGTAGATCACAAATTTGGTAGCAAGCGTATCTGCTAAAGGTGGTCGTTTCCAACAAACAATTGGTGGCGGTTTAATGTACGATGATACATTTGATGGTGCTCAATTGAACGTAGGTAATGATAAAGTTCAAGTACAAGGTGCTTATGGTTACATGATGGCAGGTGCTGCTGATGGCAACTCCAAATCTGATAACCCTTCCGTAGCCTATGTAGGTCTTAAAAGGTAAAGTTGGTCAAGAATCCACAGTTGGTGGTTTCTATTCTAGATTATCTAGCGGCAACTTGAACCACAATGGTTCACAGTTAAATTCCGATAGCCAAGACGTATACGGCTTCAATGCAGACTTCCGTAAAAATAAAGTGTGGGCTGGCGGTGAATGGTTGAAAGCTTCCAACGTAAATAATTCCTCAAGCTTGGACAGCAGGTGTTGGTTATGGTAACTACGACATCGCTAAAAAAGGTACATGGGATGTGAAAGGTCAATACTTCAACCAAAAAGCTAACGCTCCAATCGTAAGTTCCACTTGGGATCAAGCGTATGACTTAACAAATACATCTAATGGTTATAAAGGTTATATGGCTAGCGTAAACTACGCAGTACAAGATAATGTAGGTTTATCTGCAGGTTATGGTTTCAACTCTAAAGACCAAAGCGGTAATGATCTTTCCGATTTCTATCGTGCAGAATTAAATTACAAATTCTAATTCCCTCACAAACAAAAAAAAGACTTCTTCGGAAGTCTTTTTTTTTGTTATATAAAAGTATAATATTTTATTTTGTATATAATAGTATATATATAGTAAAAATAAATACATATATAGTAAACGAAAAATTTATTTGATTAGTATGTATAATTATTCCACAATATATTGTAGGATATATTTATAAAACCAATTATGTATAGAAATATAAATTTGGTTAATTAATGAATATATTATTAATTAGTAGAACTTAATAAATATGTGATAATAAATCTCATTTAACATAAAAAAGGATATAAATTTGATATTTTTTAATGAAAAAAATATATATCCATAAAAGTAGATAAAATCTGAATTTTAGGGCATTTTAAATTATAAAATTTTCATAATGAGAATGAAATTGAAAAAAAGGGTTTACACGAATATTTGGTTATGCTAATATCACCCTACAAGAAGTAACAAACACATGAAATGAAGATCTTCGATGCAGAATATGGTGAGGAAACATGGACACTCCTATAGATTCTTAATCTGAAGAACTGAGTAGAATGTGAATGTTATGACTTGTAACATTTTATTTTCTATTTTTTTCAGAAAGAAGGAATTCAACTATGAAAAAACAATTGGCAGCAATCTTTGCTGCAACAGCAGTTTTGGGTGTAACTACTGCATTCGCAGCTAACCCATTCTCCGATGTAACTCCAGATTCTTGGGCATACCAAGCAGTTTCCCAATTGGCTAACGCTGGTATTATCAATGGTTACCCAGATGGCACTTTCAAAGGTCAAAACAACATTACTCGTTACGAAATGGCTCAAATGGTAGCTAAAGCTATGGCTAACCAAGACCGTGCTAATGCTGAACAACAAGCTATGATTAACCGTTTGGCTGATGAATTCTCCAACGAATTGAACAACTTGGGCGTTCGTGTAGCTCGCTTGGAAGACCGCGTAGGTAACGTAAAAGTTACTGGTGATGCTCGTCTTCGTTACCGTGATGCTCAAGATGCTAAATCTAAATTCGATGCTCGTGCACGTGTACAATTTAACGCAAAAGTTAATGATCGCACAGATGCTGTAGTTCGTTTGTCATCTGGTAACTTCGAATTGGGTAACTCCCATACCGGTGGTAATGCAAACGCTACAATCGACCGTGCATATGTATAACCATAAATTCGGCGAACATGTATCTGTAAAAGCTGGTCGTTTTAACCAAGTTCTTGGTGGCGGTTTAGCATTCGATGGTACATTCGATGGTGCACAATTCAACGCTGGTAACGATAAAGTAAACTTACAAGCAGCTTATGGTTACGGTTACATGGTATCTGTGCTTACTGGTACTCCAAAACTTGAAGCATTGATCCAATGGCACTGTTAACTAAAGAACAAAACGTAACTAACACTTACCTTGGCTTGAATGGTAAATTAGGTAAACACACTATGGTTGGTGGTTTCTACGATCGTAAATACTGACGGCACTATTATGGTAATAAATATAAAAACATCTATGGCTTCAACGCTGATGCTAACTTCGACAAAGTTTGGGTTGGTGGCGAATGGTTGAGAGACTCCCATGTAGACAAATCTCAAGCTTGGACTGCAGGTCTTGGCTTTGGCGACTACAACATCCTAAAAAAGGTTCTTGGGATGTTAAAGGCCAATACTTCAACGCTAAAGCTAACGCTCCTATCGTTGATACTACTTACAACCACCTTTACACTACAGACGCTAAAGGTTGGATGGCTTCCGTTGACTATGCATTGCAAAACAACGTTGGTTTGTCTGCTAACTACGGTTTCGACTGGAAAACTCAAAACGGTAACTGATCTTAACGACTTCTACCGTGCAGACCTTAACTACAAATTCTAATTTGATAGTTAACCATATAAAAGGGACTCCTTCGGGAGTCTCTTTTTTTTTTATGGTTAATATATAAAATTCTATAACAAATTGATATAGAATGCCTTTTATTATGCAATTTTGATAATTATAGATCGATTTATATACAAATTATACTTATCTTTAATTTGGTAAAATTTATTAGATTTTTATTAATGAAAATTTTATAAAATATTTTTGATAGAGGTTTACTGTATATTTCTATCTATATAAGTATTATAAATGGTATAATAAAGAGTATTAGATTTTCTTGTGAAGGAGGTAAGAATGGATCCTTCTTTTTTCATATAAAAATGGTAGCCATCGATTGTGATGAGACGTTAGTTCGAAGTGATAATACAGTTTCTTCGTATACGGTTGATGTATTGCATCGCTTGCAGCAGAAGGGGAATTGGTATAACAATTGCCACTGGACGCATGTATCAAACGGCAAAACCAATTGGATTAGCATTACAACTTGGCAATGTTCCTATGATATTGTTCTCTGGTGGTTTAATCCAGGAGTTAGAAACAGGATATAAACTATTTGAACAAACTGTTCCTATAGATGTAGTACATCGTTTTTTTTTCAACTCGGCAAAACAATATAGTTGGCATATACAATCGTATGTAGATGATCATTTACTATGTCATCATAAAAATTGGCAATCTGATCGTTATGAACAGCAAACAGGGGCTGTAGCTGAGTTTTTAGGTGATACAATTTATACACTTTCTTCAGAACCTAATAAGCTCATTGCTATCGATACAGAGGAAGGAATCGATAGAATTATTGATATCTTGACCCCATTAGTTGGTAATCATGGTTACATTAGTGCGTAGTCAACGAGATTTTTCGAAATCACTGCACCGAATGTATCAAAAGGGCGTGCATTAGCTCAATTAGCTCTAGATAATAATCTTAGTCTTGAAAATATAGTTTCTTTTGGTAATGCAGAAAATGATATTTCTATGCTACGTAAAACAGGTTACTCTGTAGCTGTTGAAAACGCTACAGATCATGTAAAATCTGTGGCTCATACAATTTGTGGCCATCATAATGAAGATGGTGTAGCTCACTGGATAGAAAAGAATCTTTTATAATGGAGTAAAACTATGGAAGCATTTCGTTTATTAATTAGTTACAGGCATGTCTGGTGCCGGCAAAACTCAAGTATTGCAAGCATTAGAAGATATGGGGTATCTATGTATTGATAATATTCCCCCTGTGCTGATTCCCTAAGCTAAGTGAAATTTGCCGACAAGGTGGAGAACGTACAAAATCGCGTTGCTTTGTTGTAGATATTCGCGGTGGTGAATTTTTGAAGCTCTTTCTTCATCTTTAGATACATTAAAAAATATGAAGGTAGATTATGAAATTGTCTTTATGGATGCTACAGATGAGACGTTAATTAGACGATATAAAGAAAGTCGTCGCAGCCATCCACTGGCTCCAGATGGGATGATCACTACAGGTTTGAAAGAAAGAACGTCAGATTTAAATTCTGTACGACATAAAGCAGACTTCATTATTGATACCACTAATATGAAAACTGCGAGCCTCAAAGAGTATTTAAAAACTCGTTTTCACTCAAGTTGACGAAGGACATGGCATGTCTATTACAGTTGTAAGCTTTGGCTTTAAATATGGTATTCCTCTCGATGCAGATATGGTATGGGATGTTCGTATTCTTACCAAATCCATTCTATATTCCTGAGTTTCGTCATAAAACAGGTCGTGTGAAAGCAGTGAATGAATATATTCATTCCTTTGAAGTTACCGAGGAATTTAAAAAGCGTTACTTTGATACTATTGATTTCCTTGTACCAAATTATGAACAAGAAGGGAAATCTCAGTTTATTGTGGCAGTAGGTTGCACAGGTGGTATGCATAGATCTGTAGCTATGGCAGAAGCATTATATTCTCATCTATTAGAAAAACGGATATCGTGTCACTGTTGAACATCGAGATATGATGAAAAATAATGTAGAAGAAGATTATAATCCTCATGAAATTATAACACTTGATAAATAGGTAGGGGGTTCATATGTTGCGAAAAGGATGGTTCCGGTGGCTAATTCCGGGTCTAAATATAAAACGTTGGCTTGCCCTATTTAGTTGTGGTGTAGGCCTTTTAATTATTGGCATTTCCTTGATGTTTAACTATCAATGGCTTGCGGTTCTTGAAGATATTGTACTTGCTTTTTCTTATAATATGACGGGCTTTTTACAATTATAATGTACTCATTGCTGTAGGGGCTGTAGTATTATCGATTGGCGCTGTATTAATGCTCATCGGTACAAGTAAAGTTATAAAAACGATTATTCGTGCTGTATTACCTAATCCTGATAGTAAGGTGTCGGATATTATTTTCCAAAATATACGCCTCGATAAAGGTCCTAAGATTGTTGTTATCGGAGGTGGTACAGGGCTATCAAATTTATTACGTGGATTAAAAAATACACACCTCTAATTTGTCTGCTATTGTAACCGTAGCTGACGATGGTGGTTCCTTCTGGACGCTTGCGTAAAGGTTTTAAAATGATTGCTCCTGGCGATTTGAGAAACTGCTTGATTGCATTAGCTGAACAAGAAGGGGTTATGGAAAATCTTTTCCGTTATCGCTTTGAAGGGGAAAATGAGCTATCTGGGCATAGTTTTGGTAACCTCTTTATCACAGCACTTGCTCAAGTATATGATGGCGATATGGAGGAAGCGCTTGAAGCGGCTAGTAAATTGTTGCGTGTCCGTGGTCGTGTAATTCCTTCGTCTACAGAGTTCATTAAATTAGTGCGGAGATGACCGATGGCACTATCGTAGAAGGTGAAAGTAATATACCTAATTCTGGTAAACGCATTCGCCATATGTATAGTGAGCCAGCACAGCCAAAACCAGAGGGTGCTGCATTACGTGCTATTGATGAAGCGGATGTGATCATTTTGGCCCGGGTAGCTTATATACAAGCATTATTCCGAATTTACTAACTGATAAATTGGCCTCTCATGTACGTGCCAGTAAGGCTAATAAAATCTATATTGCTAATGTTATGACACAACCGGGTGAAACCACAGGCTACATTAAATGACCATGTAGAGGCTTTAATTGCTCATGGCGGTGAAGGCATTGTAGATACTGTTCTTGCCAATGATGGGCCGTTACCAATTCAAATGGTTGAACAATATAGTGCTGTAGGTTCAGAACCATTGGTATTAGATACTAAAAGTTACAAGACTAAAGGAATCCGCACTATACGAGCTACCTTAATTAACCCTCAAAAACCAGCTGTTCACGATCCTGAACGGTTAGGTAAAAAGTTAATTATGGATATCATTCATGCTATGCAATCTAACACTGAACCGCATATCTTAGAATATTATCTTCAACGAGATGATCATTAATGAGAAGGGATGTCCATGTCATTTGCTGAAGATGTAAAAATGAATTATGCCAATATGAAGCCTCTAGTGATGCGGATGTGGCCATGAAAATTGAAGCGTCTTGCTTATTGCGTATGGCGGATCTATCATTTTGGGGATGAAAGGTGCCGTTGGCATTCGTTTGGCTACGGCTAATAATGCAGTAGCTCGTCGGTTGCTTGGTATTTTGAAAAAGCAATACGAATTACCTACAAATGTATTAGTACGACAAGGTTTAAACCTGCGTAAAAAAATATGTATACTTTATCTGTGGAACCTCTATACAGAGGGAGACAGGCTTTAGAGGATCTCGCTTTATGGCCTGTAACCGAACAAATTCCTCGTAGTTGGCTTAAATCTATGGAGGCACGACGTGCTTTTTTACGGGGTGCTTTTTGGGGGTGGATCTGTTAATAAGCCACAAAGTGACTATCATCTCGAGTTTATGACGGGGAATGAGACTTTTGCGAAGGAAATTATACATGTATTGCGGTTATTTCATATTCATGCAGGTTTGACTGAGCGTAAGGAAGAGTATGTAGTATATCTTAAAGAAGGGGACGCTGTAACGAGTTGTTTGCAAATTATGGGTGCTCAATCAGCACTGATGGAATTTGAAAACGTGCGCATAATGAAAACTGTGCGAAATCAAATTAATCGACAAGTAAACTGTGAGACGGCAAATTTGCAAAAGGTTGTAGATGCTGCAGTACGCCAGGTAAAGGCTATTCGAATTATCGATAGAGAAATTGGTATTGATGAATTGCCTGAAAAGTTGCGCGTCGTTGCAAGACTTCGGTGGGAGAATCCTGAAGCGAGTTTAAAAGAGCTTGAAGAGTTGATGGAGGGGGAACTATCTAAATCTGGAATTGGCCATCGACTAAAGAAAATTGAAGCATTAGCACTTACGTATGACCCGTTGGGGCTCGAAGAAATATAGAGGTAATAATATATGTTTTCCTATAAATCAAAATATTGTGTAGCTGCGGCTATGGCCGCCATGGCTGCTCTTACAGGCCATGTAGAAGCTCGTGATATAGATTTACAATCAATTGGATATTTTCAGTTTTCTCCGTTGCCACCATCGTTTGGTGTCTGAAACGGATACATTGCTCTATCGGATAGTCCTGAATATGTAGGACCAGTAGGTGGTACACTTAGTGCAGGTACAATTAATGGCAATGGGCGTATCTATTTCTACCATGTAAATGAAATGGATCAGCCCCATAAGATTGCTATCGTCTTAGAAAACCAAACGGCTTATCCAACTTCAGTACATGTCATGAGACAATTAAAATCTGTAGCTACACCTGATTATTTTGCAGCAGGTCGTGATTTATCCCGGAAGGACTTGGAGCATCCTCTTAATGAAAGTCCCAGATGCGAGACCTTTATATTCGCTAAGTATTCCGCCACAAGGGCGCCAATTAATCTTTAGTGATTTGGAAAATACACCGGTAAATCGAGATGCATTATTTACGGGCATTGTAGATATTAAAACAGAAGGGCCTATATTTGCGCGTGTCATGATGTTGCCTATGGGGATGGACCCTGTGGATGCATCACATTGGGGGAAAAACCTTCCTATTGATGAAATACAATTACGCGGTACTTATACTGGTGCTAAGCGTAATATGGAGGTTACTACACCATTCGATACCTCTTTAGGTGGTGCTTTTGTAGAAAATTGGTAATGACCGAGAAGATACGTTTATTAATGGTGTAGACGAAATGCAAAATAAAGCATTTGTTCGAGATCGTGGTAACTATGGCGTATCGTATACGTTAAAAAATTCCTACAAAAGGGAATGAACCGTTTAGACTGTATTTTAACCCTCTTGGGGACCTTATTCTGGTTCCTTTACGGTAAAAAACATTGCATCAACAAGGTGCTAGAAGGGGGCAGACAGATACACGGACTTACCACATTGGTGGTGCAGATGGTATTTCCGCATTAGGGGAAGGTACTATATTAGATAGTCGTCTTTTATGGGAACTATAATGCGGGCGATTTATTAACATTAAACTTTATGCCAGCCGGTGCATCGAATTTGCCAATTCGTTTCTTGTTGATTCCTGAATCTCTTGCAAATCCACAAAAACATCAAACTATTGCTGTTAATGTACCAAAAGATGTTAAAGATATTTTAGGGAACCCAACTCAAGGGGGAACACAAATACCTGTAGGACCTGTAAGGTGGTAAAGATGGAGATAAAGGGTCCGTAGATACTAAAAAAATCTACTGTTGAAAGTCCAGCTAAACAGGCAGAAGTAATTGCTCATGAAGAAACAAAAAATTGAGTGATAAAGCTGCAGCAGATGCTAAAAAAGAGGCACAACTCAAAAAAGCAAAAGATGCAGAAGAAGCATTAGCGCGTAAAAGGCTGAAGAAGCTCGTATAGCAGCAGAAAAGGCCGAAATGTTGCGAAAGGCTGCAGAGGCCAAGCATGCTGAAATTGAGCGCAAGATGGCTGAAAAAGCCGAAGCAGAGCGTAAAGCAGAGGAAGCTCGCAAGGCGGAAGCGGCTCGTAAAGCTGAAATGGCACGTATTGAGGCAGCGAGAAAAGCGGAAGCAGATCGGCTAGAGGTGGCTCGTAAAGCAGAAGAAGCTCGACTAGCAGCGGAAGCAAAACGTCTTGAAGAAGAACGTAGAATTGAAGCTGCTCGTATTGAGGCCGCACGCAAAGCGGAGGAAGAAAGAAAAGCGGCCGAAGCTAAGGCGCGGTTTGAAGCGCAAAGAGCAGCAGAAAAAGCTGCTTTAGAGGCCAAAAAGGCCGAAGAAGGAACGCTTGGCTGCTGAGGCCAGAGCTCGTTTAGAAGCACAACGTAAAGCCGAGCAGGAAGCATTGGAAGCAAGACGTGCCGAAGAAGCTCGTAAAGCAGCAGAAGCGAAAGCGGCTTTAGAAGCACAACGTGCTGCTGAACAAGCCGCGTTGAAGCGAAGCGTCAAGAAGATGCTCGTAGAGCGGCAGAAGCAAAAAGGCTGCCTTGGAAGCACAACAAATGGAAGCAGCAAGAAAAGCAGAAGAGGCTCGTCGTGCGGAGGAAGCGCGTAGAGTAGAAGAAGCTCGAATTGAAGCGGAACGTAAAGCTGAGGCCGCTCGCGTAGCAGCAGAAGCAAAACGAGCAGAGGAAGCACGCAAAGCTGAAGCTGCGAGAATTGAAGCGGCGCGTAAAGCTGAACAAGCTCGTTTAGAAGCAGAAGCACGTAGAGCAGAAGAAGCTCGGAAAGCAGAAGCAGCTAGACTTGAGGCACAACGTAGAGCTGAACAGGAACGACTCGAAGCTGCGCGCCGTGCAGAAGAAGCTCGAATTGTTGCAGAGGCTAAACGTGCTGAAGAAGCGCGTAGAGCTGAAGAAGCTCGCCGCATAGAAGAAGCAAGACGTGCCGAAGAGGCTCGTAAAGCAGAGGCGGCTCGCATAGCGGCGGAAGCTCGTAAGGCAGAGCAAGAGCGACTTGCTGCAGAACGAGCTGAAGCAGAACGTCAAGCAGCCGAGGCACGACGCCTTGCTGAGGAACGATATAAAGCGCAACTAGAGGCAGAACGTAAAGCTGAAGCTGCCCGTCAACAAGCGTTGGCTCAAGCTGAAATAGAGCGTAAAGCAAAAGAGCGTGCTGAAGCGATTCAACGTGTTCGAGATCAACAAGAAAGTGCTCGTCGTCGTGCAGAACTTGCCCGTCAACAACTTGAAGCCGAACGTAAGGCTGCTCAAGCATCTAAAGGACTCCTTCCTTCAGTGAACTTGATGATATTCATGGGGATACATCAAATGTAACTATTCCAAATGCTGTATCCATTGATGAGTTGACAAAACCTAGACCGACTGCATCTCAAAATACACGTCGTCGTGAGCAACGTCAACCTCAATTGTCGCCAAATCAGCAATATGTGCAGATAAATCCTGTAGCGAATGAGCCGCAACAAGATCAAATGCCATATACTCCACAAAATGAACAGCAAAATGATGAAGAAAACCCACCAAGATTATATCCATTAGGTTAAGACCCTTAATTTCTAAAAAAGAAATTTTTAGATTAAAGTTTAAGATATAGGAGTGAATTAATAGCTGTTTAAATATAGAGAGGACAAGCAATTTTATATGTTTGTCCTCTTTTTTAAAATACTTATGAACTTTTGCTTTCACATTGACTTTCAAGAGGAGATTCAGTACAATAAATAAAGAAAATGCATATATGGTACGAGAGACCATTGCATATTACAAAACCTTTTAATTTAGTCCAGAGAGGCTGAGAAAGGAATATAGTTGAAGCGCCCCCATAAGGGCTTCTTTGTGCAAACTATTTGACCTTTTGCCCTGGGCAAAAGGTCTTTTTGTTACGTGAGTTAGGAGGAAATCATGGGACAAGTTAGCCTAAAAGGCAAAGATTTATTGGGTTTGCAAAATGTGTCACCTGAAGAAATCAAATTGATTTTAAATGTGGCAAAGAAAATGAAGAAAATCGTTCTTTCTGATGATAAGAAGGTTCCACTTTTAAAGGGGAAATCCATTATTAACCTTTTATGGAACCTAGTACTCGTACCCGTAGTTCCTTTGAATTAGCCGGCAAATATTTAGGGGCTGACGTTATTAATCTTTCTCCTAGTGGTTCTTCCATGGGTAAAGGTGAAAGCTTCCGTGATACTTTGCTAACATTATCCTATATGGGCACAGATGCTATCGTAATGCGCCACAGCGCAGAAGGTGCACCTTTATACGCTACGAAAGCCGTAGATCCTATCATCATTAATGCAGGTGATGGTGCTCATGAGCATCCAACACAAGCTTTACTAGATATGTACTCTATCTTAGAGAAAAAAGAATCCATAGAAGGCTTAAAAGTCGTTATCATTGGCGATATAATGCATAGCCGTGTAGCACGCTCCAACATCTATGGACTTACAAAAATGGGGGCTGATGTACATCTAGCTGGTCCTCGCACAATGGTATATCCAGAACTTGAAAAATTAGGTGTTACCGTACACCATGATATTCGTGAAGCAGTGGCTGATGCAGATGTGGTTAACGTACTTCGGATTCAATTAGAACGTATTCATTCTGCGTTGTATCCTACAAACAGAGAATATGCACGTATCTTTGGTATTAATCACGATGTATTGAAATTAGCTAAAGACGATGTAATGGTCATGCATCCAGGTCCTATGAACCGTGGCCTAGAAATTGCACCAGATGTAGCATATTCTGATCAATCCGTAATTCAAGAACAGGTACGTAATGGCGTAGCTGTACGTATGGCTGTATTGTACTTAACTATTATCGGAGGTGACGGTAGTGAGCTTGCTTATTAAGAAATGGTACGGTAGTAAATCCGGCGAAAAAACAAAACGAAGTAGCAGACGTTCTCGTAAAAGATGGTAAAATTGCAGCCATCGGTCAAAACTTAAGTGCTGAAGGCGCTGAAGTATATGATGCAACAGGTCTTATCGTAGCACCTGGTCTTATCGATATTCACACACATTTGCGTGAACCAGGCCAAGAAGCTAAAGAAGATTTCCACTCCGGTACACAAGCCGCTGCTGCAGGTGGTTTTACACGTGTAGTCACTATGGCTAATACAAACCCAGTTGTAGATAATGCTGCACTCGTAAGAGGTTTACAAAAACAGGCTGAACTCACTGGCGTTGTGAAAGTAGAACTTATTGGTGCTGTATCCAAAGGCCTTGAAGGTAAGGAACTTGCTGAAATGGGGGATATGGCGGAAGCTGGTGTAGTAGCATTCTCTGATGATGGCCACTATGTAGAAAATGCTGCATTTATGCGTCGTGCTTTAGAATACTCCTCCATGTTTAATAAGATGGTTATCGACCATGCAGAAGATATTACATTGACTAAAAATGGCCATATGCATGAAGGTATCGTTTCCTATGAATTAGGTGTTATTGGACGCCCTGCAGTAGCTGAAGATTTAGCAGTTGCTCGTGATATCTTGTTATCTGAAATGACAGGTGGTCACATTCATATTGCTCACGTAAGTAGTAAAAATACTGTAGATATGGTGCGCCGTGCGAAGGCTAAAGGCCTTAATGTAACCTGTGAAGTTACAAGCCAACATTTGTCTTTCACAGATGAATACCTACGCGAATATAATCCAGCATTTAAAATGGCTCCTCCAATTCGCTCAGAAGATCATCGCCAAGCATTATTAGAAGGCTTGAAAGATGGCACAATCGATGCAATTATTACAGACCATGCACCACATGCGTATGAAGAAAAAAGACCATGAGTTCTGCTGTGCACCAAATGGTTTCAGTGGTCTCGAAACATCTTTGGCAGCGGTTATTACTAATGCATATGGTCCAGATAAACTTAGCATCGACCAAGTTGTATACTATATGAGTACTCGACCAGCTGAGTTGATGCACCTTGATGCAGGTGCTCTTGAAGTTGGTAAGCCAGCGGATATTACTGTATTCTCTACAACTGAAAAGTGGACAGTAGATAGAAATAAATTTTATACAAAAGGTAAAGTTAGCCCATTTGATGGTATGACTGTTACAGGTAAAGCTAAACTGACAGTAGTTGATGGCAAAGTAGTTATGAAGGAGGGCGTAGTCTTATAATGAAAGGCAAGTTAGTTCTTGAAGATGGTTCCGTGTTTGAAGGTTCCTTATTATGGCGCTCCTACATTAGGGGAAGTTGTATTTAACACAGGTATGACAGGGTATCAAGAAATCTTGACTGACCCATCCTATGCAGATCAAATTATTACATTAACATATCCTTTGATTGGTAATTATGGTACATTGAATGCTATTACTCAAGGTCCTAAACCATATTGTAAAGGCTTTATCGTAGGCGAACTGTGTGATTTCCCATCTAACTGGCAAAATGAAGGCCTATTTAGTGAGTATCTTCGTTTACACGGCATCCCTTGCCTTTATGATGTAGATACACGTGCTATTACACGTGTTCTTCGTAACCATGGTGTAATGAAAGGCGTACTTGTACGTTCTGACTACCCTATGGAAGATATCCAAAAATTATTTAAACAAGACTTGCCAACAGATCAAGTTATGCGTGTAACTACAAAATGGCAAGGTATGCGTGGCGATAAAATGCTGAATTCCACGTAGCGGTAATGGATTATGGTGTAAAGGAAAATATCCTTCGTTCTCTAGAAGCTGCAGGCTGTCGTCTTACTGTATTTCCTGCAGATGCTAAGGCTGAAGATGTGTTGGCAGCAAATCCAGATGGTATTTTTTTATCTAATGGCCCTGGAGACCCTCAAGATCTTGGCTATGCAGTAGAAGAAGTAAAGAAAATGTTTGGTAAGAAACCAATCTTTGGCATCTGTATGGGGCATCAAGTATTGGCACAAGCTTATGGTGGTACCACATTCAAATTGAAATTTGGTCACCGTGGTTCTAACCATCCTGTACAAGATTTACGTACTGGTCGGGTATATATTACATCTCAAAACCATGGTTATGCTGTAGATGATACTTTTTTGCCAGATTTCGTAGAAATTACACATCGTAGTGTAAATGATGGTACCGTAGAAGGTATGCGTCATAAAGAATTGCCAATCTTCTCCGTACAATACCATCCAGAAGCATCCCCAGGACCTACTGATAACCTATATTTATTTGACGAATTTGAAGACTTAATGAGAAAGGGAAAATAATATGACCTCAGAAGCAAAAAAAGTACTTGTAATTGGTTCTGGTCCAATTATTATCGGTCAAGCTGCCGAATTTGACTATGCAGGTACTCAAGCATGCCGTTCCCTTCGAGAAGAGGGTTATAAAGTAGTATTAGTTAACTCCAACCCTGCTACTATTATGACTGATACAGATATTGCAGACCGCGTATATGTAGAACCGATTAGTCTTGAATTCGTAACAGAAGTTATAAAAAAAGAACGTCCTTGGGGCTTGTTGGCTACATTAGGTGGTCAAGTAGGTCTTAATATGGCGGTACAATTGTCTGAAGCTGGCGTATTAGAAGAATATGGTGTAAAACTTCTTGGTACAACTCTTGAAGCCATTAAACAAGCGGAAGACCGTGAGCTTTTCAAAGAAGCGATGAAGGAAATCAACCAACCGGTTCCTGAATCCGATATCTTTAACGATCTTGAAGAAGCAGTAGCCTTTGCTAATCGTATTGGGTATCCTATTATCATCCGTCCTGCATATACATTAGGCGGTACTGGTGGAGGTATTGCAAATAATGAAGACGAAATGTATGAAATCACACGCCGTGGTTTGAAACTTTCACCAATTCACCAAATCTTGGTGGAACGTTCCGTTGCAGGTTGGAAAGAAATCGAATACGAAGTCATGCGCGATAGTGCAGACAACTGTATCATCGTATGTAACATGGAAAATATTGACCCTGTTGGTGTGCATACTGGGGATTCTATCGTTGTGGCACCAAGCCAAACATTGAACGATATTCAATACCAAATGCTTCGCACTGCATCTGTTGATATCATTCGCTACTTGAAAATCGAAGGTGGTTGTAACGTACAATACGCATTGAATCCAGATAGCAACGAATATATCGTTATCGAAGTAAACCCTCGTGTATCTCGTTCCTCTGCATTAGCATCTAAAGCAACTGGGTATCCAATCGCTAAGGTGGCTGCAAAAATTGCAGTAGGCATGACGTTGGATCAAATTACTAATGCTGTAACAGGTGAAACAAAAGCGTGCTTCGAACCAACACTTGACTATGTGGTGACTAAATTCCCTCGCTGGCCATTTGAAAAATTCAATTTGGCAGATCGTACCTTGGGCACACAAATGAAAGCCACTGGCGAAGTTATGGCTATCGACCGTTCTTTGGAAGGATCCTTACTTCAAAAGCAATTCGTTCCTTGGAAATTGGTTTAGACCATATTGAGCTTAAGAAAATCTCTCATGAGTCCATGGAACAATTGATTGAACGTTTACATTTAGTAGATGATGAACGTATCTATGTTGTAGCAGAAGCACTTCGCAAGGGCATTAGTGTAGAGAAAATTCATTATATTACAAAAATTGATACATTCTTTATTGAGAAAATCAAAAACATTGTTAATGTAGAAAAAGCTTTAGTTGAACATGGTTTAACAGAAGAAGTATTGCGCAAAGCAAAACGTTATTCCTTCACTGATTCTGTTATCGCTCGTTATGCTAATACAACTGTAGAAGATGTTCGTGCAAAACGTAAAGAATGGAATATTCTTCCAACCTATAAATATGTAGATACATGTGCTGCCGAATTCGAATCTAAAACACCGTACTACTATAGTGCTTATGCACAAGAAGACGAAGTTAAACCACTAGGCGAAAAATCCGTAGTGGTACTTGGTTCTGGCCCGATTCGTATTGGTCAAGGCGTAGAATTTGACTACTGCTCCGTACATTCCTCATGGGCCCTTCGTAAAGCGGGTTATCAATCCATTATGATCAATAATAACCCAGAAACAGTGTCTACAGACTTCGATATTTCTGATTCTTTATACTTTGAACCATTAACAGTGGACGATGTAATGGAAATCATTGATAAAGAAAACCAGCTGGTGTTATTGCTCAATTCGGTGGTCAAACTGCGATTAACTTGGCAGGTCCATTAGCTAAGCATGGCGTAAAAATTCTTGGTACATCCGTGGATAGTATCGACATGGCGAAGACCGTGAACGTTTTGATGAATTATTGGCGAAACTTGGCATTCCTCGTCCAGTAGGTGCTCTGGTAACCTCTGATGAAGAAGCACAAGCAGCAGCTAAAAACTTGAAATATCCATTGATTGTTCGTCCTTCCTATGTATTAGGCGGGCGTGCGATGGAAATCGTATACAATGATAAAGAACTTGATGTATATATGAAGGAAGCCGTAGTAGCGTCTAAAGAGCATCCAGTTCTTATCGACCGTTACATGGTTGGTATGGAGGTAGAGGTTGATGCTATTTCCGACGGTACTGACGTATGTATTCCTGGTATTATGGAACAAATTGAACGCGCCGGTGTTCACTCTGGTGACTCCATGGCCGTTTATCCTGCTCAACATTTGAGCCAAGAATTGATTGATCAAATTGTAGACTATACACGTCGTATTGCAGTAGGCCTTAATGTTAAAGGTGTACTTAACATCCAATATATCGTGGCTGATGGTGAACTTAACGTAATTGAAGTTAACCCTCGTTCTAGCCGTACTGTACCATTTATTTCTAAGGTTACAGGCATTAATATGGTAGAATGTGCAACACGCATTGCTCTTGGTGAAAGCTTAAAAGATTTGGGCTTGCCACTTGGTCTTGTACCTAATAAACCATATGTAGCTGTAAAAGCACCTGTATTCTCCTTCTCCAAAATGGGCCTTGTAGAAATTGCTCTTGGTCCTGAAATGAAATCTACTGGTGAGGTTATGGGTATTGGCCGTACATATTCTGAAGCTTTATTTAAAGCTATCAATGGTGCCAACATGCGTATTCAGAAGACGGTACAATTCTTATGACTGTAGCAGACCGCGATAAAGAGGAAGCTAGTCAATTAGCAAAAGGCTTTATTGAATTGGGCTATCACATTGAAGCAACTGGTGGTACTGGTAAATACTTCAAAGAACATGGCGTTGACTGCAAGGTAGTTAACAAAATCTCTGAAGGTGATGACAACTGTGCTGACCATATTCGTCAAGATAAAATCGATCTTGTACTAAATACATTGACTGCAGGTAAACGCCCTGAACGTGAAGGCTTCCAATTGCGCCGTCTTGCTGTAGAAATGGGTACACCATGCTTAACAAGTCTTGATACAGCTCGTGAAGTATTGCGCGTTGTAGCAAACCGTAAAGATGACGCTAACTACAATGTAGAAGCATTACAAGATTTTGAATTGGAGTAATACCATGAGTGGCTATGTAGAACAGGGCGAAGTCGTTCGCAATGAGCAAATAGGCTCTGATGTGTGGATTATGGATATTCACGCACCAAAACAAGCAGCAGAAGCAAAGGTAGGGCAGTTTTGTAATGTTCGCGTAGCGGACTCTACGGCGCCATTATTGCGTCGCCCTATTAGCTATGCTGGATTTGATGCACAAAAGGGTATTATTACCCTTTTGTATCGCGTCGTAGGTAAGGGGACTGAAATTATGACACGTCTCGTACCTGGCGATACACTAGATTGTTTAGGACCTTTGGGTGAACCATTTGTAACATCTAAGAATATGCTTCTCGTTGGCGGTGGTGTTGGTATCGCACCAATGCTGTGCATTGCATCCCATTTGAAAAAAGAAGGGGAAGAGGCACAAGTTATTCTTGGTTTTAGAAATGAAAGCGAAACTTTCTGGGCAGATTTATTCAAAGATACGCCTGTTAAAGTGCACATCACTACTGATGATGGTAGCGTAGGTACGAAAGGGTTCCCTACAGCAATCATGCCTGACCTAATTAATGCGAATACATTCACATCTGTTATGACTTGTGGTCCTACACCGATGATGAAAGGGTGTGGCAAAAGTTGCTAAAGAGCTCAATGTACCATGCCAAGTATCTCTTGAAGAACGCATGGGATGTGGTACAGGCGGTTGCTTAGGTTGCGCTTGTGATGGTGCCGGTGGCAAACGTTATAAAGTTTGTAAAGATGGTCCTGTATTCCCAGCTGAGGAGGTGTTCTTTTAATGAGTGAACGCGATTTAAATAACACCGTTACGCCTAATCCAAAGCTCGCCATCGATTACTGCGGGATTAAGATGAAAAATCCTATTATCGCTGCATCTGGTACCTTTGGTAATGGCCCTGAGTATGCTGGTTATTTAGACCTTAGTAATGAAGTAGGTGCTATTTCTGTAAAAGGATTAACACCTAAAGGTCGTCATGGCAATCATGGTACTCGCATTGCAGAAACACCATCTGGTGTATTAAACTGTATTGGACTTGAAAATCCAGGGGCAGAACATTTTGTTACAGATATTTTGCCAGACCTCAAGAAATATGATGTACCATTGCTAGCAAATATGTCTGCTGGTACGGTAGAGGAATTTGCGTGGATGGCAGAAACACTATCTGTAGATGGTATTGCAGGCCTTGAAGTTAATGTATCTTGCCCAAATGTTGCCTGTGAAGGCATGGCTTTTGGTATAGATCCAAAGGTAGTAGAACAGGTAACAAAAGCGGTTCGTAAAGTAACAGATAAGCCTGTTATTGTAAAACTTTCACCAAATGTTACGGATATTGTGGAAATCGCAAAGGCTGTAGAAGCTGGTGGCGGCGATGGGGTCAGTCTCATTAATACCATTCTTGGTATGGCTATCGATATCCATCGTCGTAAACCTGTATTGGGTAATATTTATGGTGGTTTATCTGGGCCAGCTGTTAAACCGGTTGCACTTCGCATGGTGCACCAAGTATATAAAGGGGTTAATATTCCTATTATGGGCCTTGGTGGGATTATGACAGGCACTGATGCTATTGAATTTATGATGGCTGGTGCACAAGCAGTCAAGTTGGGGTTGCTACAATGGTAGATCCAACGGCGATTTCTCGTATTGCTCGTGACATGGGCGATTATGTGGAACAATATAATCTAAACAGTATTACTGATATAGTAGGTGCTGTGCATCAAGGGTAGTAATAGTTTGTATCTAGTAAATGTAACAACTAAAAGTTTACTTGTGCAGCTTAAGATGGCTTACCATACATATTAAGATGACAAAGAACAGACCTAGTACATAGTGTACTAGGTCTTTTCTTATGTATTGTATTGGTATCTAACATAGGGTAGGTACCAATCGTGGAAACTGTTGATATCATAATAGTAATCATATGTAGAACTTTAATTATACATATGCTTTGTAGAAGTCAATAAATTGTTGTGCTACTGGGGAAAGTGCATGGCCTTTAAGCGTGATAAAAGCTTTTTTGAAATCCCCCGAGAATTCTGGCAATTTAATGCGGGCCATTTTGCGATGGTTAACAAGCTCTTTACCATCCATAGGAACTAAAGAGACAGTTCTACCAGAAGATGCCCATTCGATGGCAGAACTCTTAGTTGTAGTGATAGCAACGGCATTGAGTTGGTCCATATCTGTCAAGCTAGATTGCATAATCATTCGCACAGAGCCGCCGGAGAGGGATAATGGGCATTTTTGATATCATCCCAAGTGATTGTATCATGTTCGCGGTCTATCCAGAATACATCACGACGGAAGATAGCATATAGGTGTTCTTCTTGTGTGAGAAGAATATCAAATTTGTCAGTGTCTACCATTTGGATATTAGCAATTCCTAACTCAGCATTACCATTAATCAGTTGATTAACTACATTCGTCATCAGTCCTTCATAGATTTCAAAGTGAACTGATGGATATTTCATGGAAAAGGCTGGTAAATATTGTTGTACAATTGGTGTGGAACGAGATGCAGAGGTTGCGATTCTCAACGTACCTTCAATGCGTGAATTTAACTGCTGTACCGCATTATACGTAGATTCTTCAATAGAACATAGTTGTTGGGCTTTTTCGTAGAAGATTTTACCTGCATCAGTAAGTTGTAAGTTTGATCCTCGTTGGCCGCGTTTAATATTGATTAATTGAGCCCCAAATTCAGCCTCTAAATATTTCAACTGCTTACTTAACGCTGGTTGTGTAATATGAAGAATCTCTGCGGCCTGTGTCATATTGCCCGTTTGAACAAGGGTAATAAAATTGTGGTAGTAAGATGTATCCATAGAATCTCCCTATTATACACATAATATGATAAATAAAAATTATAACGAACTAAGTAATAGTAATTTCACATTTAATAAAATGGTATATATACTATAGTTATCAAGGAAAGAGAAAGAATAATGTGTTTGAAATAAACTTTCTATCCTTATCACAAATTTTTATATAATATAGTGATTAAGAAAGTAGGTACTACTATGGGCGTGGTAAAAAGAACCTTAGGTCAAGCAATTCGTAATTGGGAAGCACGTAGATTAATGACTGCACATAATACAGGTCTTAGTCGTAAAAACAACTAGAACGCGTATGGCCTCATCCATTGACTAATGAAAAACGTCACGAACTAAGTCAAGGCATAAGTGGATTAGTCCATAGTGATAACTAATTAATGTGCTCATCAGTAAGATTATTGTTCTAGCGGTAGCACCACTTCAATAGAATCTAATATAGTACAAGTAGCAGCTCCATGACTCATGTCTTGGAGCTCTTTTTGTATGCGCTCTACATCAGTAGGAGGTACTAAGATAGTAATATCTACATGTTCGCCAAAACTTGCTTCATAATGTAGTTTTTTGATCTTGCACATATCTTTCTATAGCCCCATACAAGGAATAGTCGATGGTAGCCTGCAACTGAGTTCGTGTTGTGTGTAGTTCTTTAGGGGCAAGACGTAAAGTTTCTGCAACGGAGTGTGAATATGCACGAATCAAACCACCTGCGCCTAGCTTAATACCTCCAAAATAGCGCGTTACGACGACGGCTACATTGGTAATACCAGTTTTTTGAGTACTTCTAGCATTGGTTTACCTGCTGTACCTGATGGTTCTCCATTATCGGAAGATCGTTGTTGTTCTTGCTGTGGGCCTAATGCATAGGCTGTGCAGTTATGGCGAGCATCCCAGAATTCTTTATTGATGCGGTTAATAAAAGCCTGCGCCTCCTCTTCTGTAGAACAAGGATATATTGTTGTGATAAAACGCGATTTCTCCACAACATATTCGTGGCGAAACTCCTTCGCTACCGAAGTGAATTCTACTATAGGGCTTATTGATTCACACATAGTTTCACCTCCTTTGGAATCAAAGTTTATGTTTATTCATCATCACTTTATTATAATCTATTTATGAATGTTGTGTATAGGTGGGGAGATGTTAAATCCCCTATAAAAAAGGAATAGTCCTCTAGATTTGGTAGGATATTGACGTAATGATAATTTATGTTATTATTGATTATAGACCTATGAATGAATACTCATGTAAAAGTGTTCATATATTAAATGATACGTGTTTATAAAGTATTCTGTTAGCGATGTATGATATATCTACTATAAGTTTCTGACTTATATAGATATATAGGAACATATATCTTTGAAGATTATGTTAGAAAGAAGTGATACTATGAGCAAGAAGAAACAAGAGTTTGATATTACAGGTATGCACTGTGCTGCTTGTGTAAAGCGCGTTGAAAACGTCGTTTCTAAGATCGATGGCGTAGAATCTGTAAAGGTTAATCTACTCACTCGAAAGGGGAGTGTAGAATACAAAGATAGCTCTACTGTAGAGCCACAACAAATTATCGATGCCATTACGAATATTGGTTTCGGTGCTACGGAAGCAGATGAAACGAAGCAAGAAATAGAAAAGGTTAATTTAAAACCTCATATTACGCGTCTTATCATTGCTGCTTGTATGGCCGTACCGATGATGATTAACATGACATTACATCGTTTTGGCATTCAAGCCTTGCCAGTATGGGTAGAGTTCATTCTTGCCACTATTGCTCAGTTCGGCCCCGGTCTTATGTTCTATAAGAGTGCGTGGAGTGCGGTGAAGAACGGTGCCCTTACCATGGATGTGCTCGTAGTAATGGGGACGACTGTTGCCTATCTATTCAGTATTTATAATTGGCAGTTCCATCCAGAACTTGGGCCTCATGGCATTTACTTTGAAACCTCTGCATGGCTCATTACATTCATCCTTCTTGGTAAACTCTTAGAAGAAATTGCTAAGGGGCGTACTTCTGAGGCACTTCAAAAATTAATTGCCTTGCAACCTGCTACAGCTCATGTATTGCGTGATGGTGAGTTCGTAGATATTCCTACATCTAAGGTTGTAGCAGGTGATATCTTACAAGTTCGTGCAGGTGAAAAAATTCCAGTCGATGGTACTATTACTGAAGGCTATTCTACTGTAGATGAAGCTATGCTTACCGGTGAAAGCTTGCCTGTAGAAAAACAAGTAGGCTCCGAGGTAATTGGGGCGACTATTAACTTGAGCGGTGCTTTCACAATGGAAGCAAAACGTATCGGCTCCGATACAATGCTCTCTCAAATCATTAAAGTCGTAGAGGAAGCTCAAACCTCTAAAGCAAGTATTCAACGTATTGCAGATATCGTAGCTCAATACTTCGTGCCTATCGTTATTGGCCTCGCTGTATTGACTGGCCTTGTATGGTATTTTATTGTAGGCGATTCTGTTAATGTAGCTCTCATTAATGCTACAGCAGTGCTTGTTATCGCTTGTCCTTGTGCGCTTGGTCTCGCTACACCAACATCTATTATGGTAGGCTCTGGCTTAGGTGCGGAGCATGGTGTTCTCATCAAGAGTGCGGAATATCTTGAAAAAGCTGGTAAACTTGATGCCATCGTTATGGATAAAACTGGCACTCTTACGCAAGGTGTTCTCGATGTAACGGCTTTCAAAAATTATAATGGTGATGAAAGTATAAATATGTCCCTTATGATGGCCCTTGAAAGTGGTACATCGCATCCAATTGCAAAGGCCATGGTTTATTATGGCGAAGATCATGGTTATAAAGGTAAAGCTGTAGAACTAGAAAGCTTCGGTGATGTGCCTGGTAAAGGTTTGCAAGGCGCTTATCAAGGCGTGTCTGTACAACTTGGTCATAGCCGTTGGATGTCTGAATTAGGTTATGATCTAAGTGCCGTCCAAGATGATATTCTACACTATGAAGAACAAGGTGCTTCCGTGTCTGTTCTCGCTGTAGATGGTGTCATCAGTGCATTATGGGCTGTAGAGGATGAATTGCGTCCAGAAACTATTGAGGTGGTAAAAAGAATTACAGTCTCAAGGTATCGATGTGTGGATGCTTACCGGTGATAATCGCCGTACAGCTCAATATATTGCTAAACAAGCAGGTATTACTCACGTTATTGCAGAAGTGTTGCCTCAAGATAAAGCTAGCAAAGTAAAAGAGTTACAAGATAAAGGTCTCGTAGTGGGCATGGTTGGTGATGGTATCAATGATGCACCAGCTCTTGTAACTGCAGATATTGGTTTTGCTATCGGTAGTGGTACAGATATTGCTGTAGAAGCAGCAGATATCGTTCTTGTAAGAAATGATTTACACACACTAGTACAAGCAGTACGCCTCAGCCGTAAGACTATGACTAATATTAAACAAAATCTATTCTGGGCATTGATCTTTAACTGCATTGGTATTCCATTGGCTGCTGTCGGCGCATTAAATCCTATGATTGCAGGTACAGCAATGGCATTTAGCTCTGTAACAGTTGTAAGTAACTCTTTACGTTTGAAACGAGCTAAAATTTAAGATTACCCATAGAGTATAATCAAATACTATAAAGCACCTATACGAAGGTATAGGTGCTTTATTTTAAATCTGACTATATATTTAATTCCTATGAAATTAGTGTTTTTAGACAGAGTGAGATTTGTTATACTAAATATAGTTATTCAGTTAAAAAGAGAGGAGCTAGATTATGAAATTAAAGACGCGTGATATTGTATATATCGGATTTATTGCTGCCTTATGTGCAGTAGCAACAACGATTCGCATCGAAATACCGGGTGGTGCCATGGTTCACTTAGGATCTGCTGCATTATTTACATCATCCATTCTTTTGGCGGTTTATATGGTGGTTTGGGTGCGGCTATTGGTTCCGCATTATTTGATCTTTTTGGTGGACATACGCAATACATTGTATCTCTTTTTTTTTTATTAAAGGTATTGCAGGTCTTATTGTAGGTGGTATGACAGCAGGTTACTTGCCACCATCCATTACAAAGCCCACAGCATCCTTTACACGTATTTTGATTGCTCTTATTATTGGTACAATTTGGACTGCATTTGGCTATTTCTTAGCATGGTGGTTTGTTCTTGAAAGTGCAGCCGTAGCAGCTAGCAAAATCCAATACTCTTTGATTACAAGTGCTGCAGGTATTGTTGTGGCTATTATATTGACACCTAAATTGCAATCAGTAGTTCGTAGATTATTTACAAAGAACTAAATATATTAACTAATAATCCAAAATTGATCATTAGGCATAAATAAAAGAGTCTCCCGTAACTTATCTATTCCAGTTATGGGAGACTCTTTTGTTTATTATATTAGATTATGTAGTTACTATTCTTACCTAGAAATTACAGAGATCATTTAAATTTTCTGCCATTGTAGGATGTGTGAAGATTTGGTTTTTGAAATATGTATATGGAATGTTGTTATCCATAGCCATTTTAATGAGGTTAATCAACTCTTCAGCACCTTGAGAATAAAGTGTAGCACCAAGGATTAAATCGTTTTCTGAATTTACTACAATTTTAAAAGCACCTTTTAAATAGTCATTTACATGTGCTCTTGGCATGGTAGCTACGAGCATTTCTTTAGTTTTAACTGTATATCCTTTGTTGATAGCATCTTCTTCTGTAAGACCTACACGAGCGAGTGGAGGTGTTAAGAATGTTGTATAAGGAATATTTTTGCGATCTTTTAATGTGTATTGGCCATTACCTGTAAGAGCACCAAACACAATGCGGAAGTCATCGAGAGAAATATACGTAAATTGAGGACCACCGTTTACATCGCCTACTGCATATACGCCAGGAACGGAGCTTTCACATGTATCATTAACTACGATAGCGCCGCGTTCGTTAGTAGTAATATCCGTATTTTCTAAACCGATGTTAGCTGTATTTGGTTTGCGACCTGTAGCATATAAAACGGCATCAAACGTATAGTTTTGACCATTTGCAGTAATAACAGGTTTGTTGCCATCATTAGATACAGAGTTTAATGTTACATCGTTGAGAATAGTAATACCTTGCTCAGTCAAGTACTCATTAGCTAATTCTTGTACGATCGGTTCCTCTCGTTTTAAGATACCAGATTCAATATTAAATACTGTTACCTTTGCACCTAGTTTAGCATATAGGCTGGCAAATTCAAGGCCGATAGGGCCCGCGCCGATGACGCCTAGTGTACTTGGTTGAGGGATAATTGTTGAATTTCTGTGCTATTATAGAAGCCTGTTGCTGCGCTGATGCCATCAATGTTAGGCTTAATCGCTACAGCACCAGTGTTAATAATAATTGTTTCACCACATAAGATGATTTTATCTTTCCCAGCTGTAATGGCGATTTCTTTATTACTAATGAATTCACCATGTCCAGTATATACATCGACATGTTCATTAGTGTCTAACATAGCGAAGTTTTTAGTGCGTAAACGAGAAGTAACTACCTCGCGTTGGTTTAATACTTGATCGTAAGATAAGCCTTTTTGATGCGGCTATAATCATCGTTTTAGTTGGGATACATGCAATATTAATGCATGTGCCACCATACATGAGTGGATTTTCTTCAATCATAGCTACAGATTTACCCATAGAGCCAAATTTAGCGGCTAATGTTTTACCGGCTTTGCCGAAACCTAGAACGATAAGGTCATATTGTTTGGTATTCATACAATACCTCCTGTCTTTATATTGAAAATATTAGATATCTATATTATAGCACTTTTTATTACAGATATAAAAAGTAAAAAATAAAAATTATTATCATTAAAGTAATTATTTTAGAATATAAAAGTAGTTGAGTATAAGACTATAATTGTGTGTTAAGTATTTCTACTTGACACATCTTTTTTTATGCTGTAGTATATGTAAAGTAATATGACTTGACAGTGATGGAGGTGGCGAAATGGAAGAACGAGTACTTATAAGTTTGCTCTTAGATTTCTATGGGCCATTATTGACGAACAAGCAACGCATGTCCTTACAACTTCACCACGAAGACGATATGTCCCTTGGCGAGATTGCTGAGGAATTAGGTGTATCACGGCAGGCTGTACATGATAATTTACAGCGTGCTCGACACATTTTAAACGATTACGAATCTAAATTACACTTGGTAGCACAATATGAACAGCGTGAAGAACTGCTTTCACAGTTGAAAGAAACCTTGCCTAAAGAGGTATTAGCTGAAAGTAAGGTACAACAAGTATTGGCGCAAATGGAGGGATATTATGGCATTTGATAGCTTGTCAGAAAAACTGCAAGAAGCCTTTCAATCCTTAAAAGGGAAGGGCAAAATTACAGAAGAAGATGTCAATCTTGCGTTGCGTCAAGTACGTACGGCACTTTTTAGAAGCGGACGTTAACTTTATGGTTGCGAAGGATTTTGTTAAGTCCATCAAGGAAAAGGCCCTTGGCGAAGAGGTGTTCGGTTCTTTGAATCCAGCCCAAACGGTTATTAAGATCGTAAATGACGAATTAACAGCTCTCTTAGGTGGTACACAAAGCCGTATCATGATTTCTAGCAAGCCTCCAACGATTATTATGCTCGTTGGTTTGCAAGGTGCTGGTAAGACTACAACAGCTGGTAAATTGGCAGTATACCTTCGCAAACAAGGTAAGCATCCAATGCTCGTAGCTGCTGACGTATATCGTCCAGCTGCGATTACTCAATTGCAAGTTGTAGGTAAGCAAATCGATATTCCCGTATTTGCTGATGAAACACCTGGTGCTAATCCAGTAGACATTGCGCGTCGAGCCGTAGAGCAAAGTACGCATATGTTGAAGGATGTTGTTATCATCGATACAGCTGGTCGTTTGGCGATAGACGAAGTCCTCATGGACGAGTTATCCAATATTAAATCTGCTGTTCGACCTCATGAAATTCTACTCGTTGTAGACTCCATGATCGGTCAAGATGCGGTAACAACAGCACAAACGTTTAATGAAAAACTAGGCGTTGATGGTGTTATCCTTACTAAACTCGATGGTGATGCGCGCGGTGGTGCTGCATTATCTATCAAAGCTGTAACAGGCTTGCCAATCAAGTTCACTGGTGTGAGCGAAAAAATGGATGGTTTCGATGTATTCTATCCAGACCGCATGGCTTCTCGTATTCTCGACTTGGGCGACTTTAAAACATTGATTGAAAATGTACAAGGCGCTATCGATGAAGAAGAAGCTCGTGAAATGGCTAAGAAAATGGCAAAAAACAATTTCACCTTGATGACTTCTTAAAACAGATGAATCAGGTGAGAAAGTTAGGGCCATTACAAAATATTATTGGCATGTTGCCAGGCATGGGGCAAATTAAGGATCAATTAAAGGACCTTGATTTGAACAGTAAAGAGGTGCGCCGCATTGAGGCCATCATTACATCTATGACGGCAGCAGAGCGAGAGAATCCAAATATTCTTAATGGCTCTCGCCGCAAGCGTATTGCATTAGGTTCTGGTACTCAGGTACAAGATGTAAATCGCTTGTTGAAACAATTTGAGGAATCGCGGAAGATGATGAAGTGCATGCAAGGTTTACGTGGCGGTAAGGGCGTCTTCCCAGGAATGCCTAAATTACCGTTTATGTAATACATGGGCAGGGGCGCTGAACCTGTCCACCCACATCAGTATAAGGAGGTGAATTTCACATGTTAAAAATTCGTTTGACTCGTTTAGGTGCTAAAAAGCTCCTTTCTACCGTATCGTTGTTGCTGACGCACGTGCTCCACGTGAAGGTCGTCCTGTTGACACTATTGGTCAATATGATGCTACTAAACAACCAGCTATCGTTAATGTAGACGAAGAAAAAGCTTTGGCTTGGTTAGCTAAAGGTGCTCAGCCTACTGACACTGTTCGCTCCTTTGTTCAAAAAACAAGGCGTTATGCAAAAATTTGCTGACGCTAAAAAGTAATTAATAGAGAGGCATACTGTGATGATAGAATTAATTTCATTAATTGCGAAATCATTAGTGAAGCAGCCTGATGCCGTATCTGTTACCATGGTCCAAAAGGGAAATATGGAGGTTTACGAACTTCACGTAGCCCCAGAGGATATGGGCAAAGTCATCGGAAAGCAAGGACGAATTGCGAAGGCGATTCGCGCTGTGGTGAAAGCGGCGGCTATTAAAGAGAACAAAAAGATATCTGTTGATATTGTCTAAAAGGGAGTATTCCAATGGAAGAAATGACATTACGTGTCCCTGTAGCAGTAAAAGCAAAAAGTAACAGAAGACTTGAAAGCGAAAATTGTATCCGATCTTGAAACTCGCCTTGATATGGTGAATAAAGATTTGGAAGCAATTGAGTTTCAAGCCCAACGTATTTTGGCTGATGCAGCTAAAGTTGATGCAACAAGTCTTACTGCTATTCGTCAACAAATCGACGAAGAAAAAAATAAACGCTTGGCTTTCAAAGAAGAAGTAACAGCTAAATTGAAAGACGCTCAAGGTTTAGCTTTGGGAACTGAAATTCCTCAAGGTACTTTAGAGCAAACAGTTACCGTTAAAATCGGGGATGATTTGGATGCCATGATGGGCGCTGAAATCCTATTAGAAGACGGTAAAATCGTTGCGTTTCGTCAATAATGAAACATAACGATTTCATCACAATAGGTGTTATCATCGCCCCGCACGGCGTGCGGGGTGATCTTCGTATTCTGCCTCAAACCGATTTTCCAGAACGGTTCATGCATATGGATGCCTGTTACATCGATGGTAAAGAATACCACGTTGCATCCGCACGATTTCATAAACAATTCGTATTAGCTTCCTTTAAGGAAATTCCTGATCGCAACGCGGCTGAATTATTCGCTAAGAAAGAGATTCAAGTCCGTCGTGAAGATTTGGTAGAATTGCCAGAAGGTCGCTACTACATTTTTGATATCATCGGTCTTGAGGTTCAAGACACTAAAGGTAACGTGCTTGGTACGGTTACTGATGTGTTGCAACCTGGTGCTAATGATGTCTATGTGGTTTCCAAAGATGGGGAACCAGATCAATTATTTGCAGCCATTGAAGAGGTCGTTAAAGACATCGATGTGGAAAATAAATTGATGATCGTAGATCCGCCTGAATGGATATAATCCTTTAGGCGGTTTTATTTTTATCTAAATATAGGTATATTATGGTAAAAGTTATATAATATAGCTATATATAGATAATGCTAATGAGTTTATGTGAGTTAATAAGTACAGAGGACGGTCTATGCGTATCGATATCGTATCTTTATTTCCTGAGTTTTTGATGCTTTTTTAGTCATTCCATCATAAAACGGGCTATCGAAGCGGAACGCTTATCTATGGGCGTAACTAACCCTCGGGACTTTAGTCATAATAAACATGGTCAAGTAGATGATACGCCGTATGGTGGTGGTGCGGGTATGCTTATGATGGCACCTCCCATCTTTGGAGCCGTAGAATCTGTTATTGCTCAATATGATAGCGAAACTAATAGCGCCTATTCTACAGATGAGATGTATGATGAAATGAGCCTTATTGGTAATCCCAGTGAAAGTATACGACGTCGTGTTGTTTTCATGGGGCCTACAGGTCAACCTTTTACACAAGAAAAGGCTCGTGAACTAGCGATGTACGATCAATTGGTGCTCATTTGTGGTCATTATGAAGGCGTCGATTATCGCGTAGAGGAACATTTAGTAGATGAAACGATTTCAATTGGGGACTATGTGTTAACAGGTGGCGAGTTGCCTGCTATGGTGGTAGCTGATGCAGTGGCTCGTATGATTCCCGGTGTATTAGGTGCAGCTAGTGGGGCCCAAGAGGATTCCTTTTTATGAGCCTTTATTAGAATGTCCTCAATATACAAAGCCTCCAGAATTCAGAGGATGGGGTGTTCTGATGTACTACGTAGCGGTCATCATAAAAACATTGCTACGTGGCGAAAAAAAAAAGGAAGCCTTAAAGCGGACACGATTGTTGCGGCCCGATTTATTAGAACGACCATTAACAAAAAGAGGAAGTTAAACTTTTAAAAGAGATTATTGCTGAAGAGTCTGAAAGAGATACAGGTGAAGTATGAAAGCTTTAGTATTAGGTGCTACTGGTGCAGTTGGTCGCCATATTGTAGAATCATTGATTGACAATCATGAAATTCAAGAAATTCATGTATTTGTACGTCGTCAAGTTACGTATACATCTCCAAAGGTAATCGTTCATATCGTCAATTTTGATGAACCTCGTGAATGGGCACACCTAGTAACAGGAGATATTTTATTCTCTGCTATGGGCACAAACCGTAAACAAGCAGGCTCTAAAGAAGCACAATGGACAGTCGATTATACCTACCAGTACGAAATGGCTCGCATTGCAGCTCAAAATGGAGTAAAAAATATGGATTAGTCTCCTCTTTAGGGCGAATCCAAAATCAAAAATTCTTTTATATGTCCATGAAAGGACAATTGGAAGAGGTCATCTTAGAACTTCCATTTGAAGCGATTGTTATTGTTCGTCCAGCTACCTTGATTCGAGAAGAACCTAAATTGGTAGAGCGTATTAGCTGTGCTGTATTTGGGGTCATTAATAAAGCACGTGTATTAATGAGTCAAGAGCCTGTAAAACTGCTGATGTAGCTAAGGTGCTTGTAACAGCTACTATGGGGCAACAATATGGTATTTCTATTATTGAAAATAAACGATTCATGAACGTATAGGCTACTTTAAAGCTTAATTTCATTAAATCCCGTTTAGAGAGAGAGTAGTTTAGATGCGTAAATAGGTTATTGCTACTCTAACGAGGTTGTTTATGGAGTTTAATTGTTACGATGTCCTTGAGGTTCAGGGCAGCCGTTATATAATAACTGAAAAAATTAAATATAATGAGATTATTCCAAAAGCTGATCAGGAACAAGCCTATAAGGCTAAACCATCTATGCAAAAGTCTCCTGGTGATTATTGGCATGAATATGGCCTAGAGGCTGTTGAGGGAACTGATAAAATATGGGTTACCATTGAGTACAATGATAATGAGTGGTGCACTGTATCTAGAACATCCTATCGTAAGCGTGCGCCGAAAGGCTTTACATTACATCAAATCGGTTTAGAAAAGGTTGTGGCTGTAGATGGTGATAGTGGTGCTTCCGTAGGTGACAGGGCTGGCTATAAGGAATATCAATTGCCTTGTGAAGGCGGTGCTAGTGTATTCTTTGAAGAAAACTGGTTCAAAGGGGAAAAATGTTTGCCGAAGGCTCTCGAGTACAGTTGGTGAATATTAAACTCTGTAATGATGCGGCAGCTAACGCTGTTCGTAAAAAGAAACGTAATCAACGTTTGAAAAACGACTCGAAGGATTTGCTATTGCCATTGGATGCGGCGCATTATTTTGGATGTTCCTTGTTAGTGGGGATTCTGACTTTTCTTGGCATGAAATACGTGGTACCTTTGGCTTCCCTTATACTGCAAAGGAGCATATGCATGATACATCCGTCTATTATACTAAGACGGATTCGGATAATGAATATACTTCTAGTTTAGATCCTGTTAGTACAGCATTAGAATTAATCGATTCTTTAAACGGGGATATTAAAATGAAGGTGAGAGCTAGCAGAAGGTCGTGAAGTTATTGTATTTTATGATGCTAAGTCTGCCTATATTATCACTAACGTAGATGGGCAAACCCGCGTTAAGGTGTGTGAACCAGGAAAGTTGACACCAGAAGAACAGGAGCTCATTAATGGTACAATGCGCAAGACACATGTGCTTGATTCCTATGCCTATATGGTTCGCCAACGGGATAGTAGTGGGCGCGAGAAATTCCTTAATATACACAATCTTAATGAAGCCGATAAGGCTTATATGTTTAACCGTTGACTATGAATATAAAGGGACAATATTAGGAGGTTTATCATGATTTTTATTCCTGATGTATTATTGACGATTTTTTTATGCTTGTTTTGGAATTTTCTTAATGTTAACTGCCAACACGGTTATTGATTTTTTTGTACCTGGTAAATTTAGTGAAGAAATCAAACGTGGTAACTGTGCTGTAGCATGGCTATCTGCAGGTTCCTTTATCGGTATTGGTGAAATATTGCGTGCTGTTATCATGTCTCCTGTAGTTACTACAGCAGATACTTTTTATTGCACGGTGTAGTAGCAAGTGTTGTTTATGCTATTCTTGGTATTGTATTATTTGTAACAGGCTATATGTTTATTAGTCTATGGCATCGTAAATATAATTTATCTGAAGAGATTATGCGTGGTAATACAGCTGCTGGTATTCTCGTATTTGGTATCTTTGTAGGTCTTGCTCGTTGTTAGTGGTGCTGTGCACTAAGGGAGTGTCCTATGTATAAGCCAAGTAAGAAAAACTATATACATAACGAGTGCCTTTTGCTGCTGTGGCGGGCATCGTTGGTGTGTCTTCATACTGGAATGACATCGCTTATGCCGTATGTGATAAAATCTACCCGGAAGCAAATGATGGGGAAGTTCGATTAAAGGATAATCAAGGGAATCGCTACTCTTTATTAAATCATGGCGATGGTAAAGAAACAGCTTTGTTTGATGATGACCGATCCGTTACCTTTCACCGAGAAAAGGATGGCAGTTTAGTGTGGGATGCTGGTTTAGCCAGTCTTTTGCCAAGTATTGCAGCAGGCTACTATATTTTCCATGGATTTAATCCACCTACAGCTCGTATGGATGGACGAACTATGACATATCGCGTGGCGGCTCCATTAAAACCCTATGAGGAGCCTTCTGTATATACTGCAACAGGTTCAAATGTGCGTACTTCTTTGGGGCGACGTACTTATCAAGACTATGAGAAGCGAAGAAGTCAAAAGGCCTCTTCTATAGGTCAGAAGTCGGGCTTTGGTAGTGCTGGTTCGCGCTCTGGTGGCTCGTGATGGGAGGCGGTACTATGCAATCCTATATTGATGAGTTAGATACGGACATACTGCCTTTTGTAGATTATGAAGGATATGATGATCGATATCCAACGCTTTCAGTACAATCTTTTCCTGCTGAGTTTTACGATGAAATACGGCATGCATCTCGTATGTTATTCCAAATATTTTATAAGGCTACTAAGGTCTTTCAGCAGGCACCTGATGAGTTTGCCCTCAATATGGATATGCCGGAGAATCTGATTCCTTATCTTCACCGAGGGAATCCGTTAGGCCTACCTACGTGGCTGTCTCGCTTTGATTTTGTTCTCGATACAGGGGCGATTGCGCATGGTGGGAAATTAATGCGGATACCCCTGTTTTTGATTGAAAGCTATTATGCTAATGAGGTAGGGGCCCGTTATTTTGATAAAGAGCATCCCAATGAAGGGGCTAGGGATGAGCTAGAACGTTTTTGAAACGTGTTTATGAACGCACTTCTCAGGAAAATAGTAAATATAATACGGTAAAGAATGGTGAAGCGAATCCATTTGTGTTTGCTTGCTTTCATGATTATTTAGAAGATTTAGGAACTACTAAGTTTTTAATGAATACGATGAAATCCGCATGTCCTGAAGCGGATGTACGATTCTTATCATTTTATGATATGGTCATTGATGATGAAGGATTTTACTTCCTGATGGCAGTCATGCATCAAACCTGTATCGTTTGCATCCCATGGAATTGTTAATCGATGAGACGACGGCAACGGGAGAACCGTTAGGTGAAATGTTCTTAGATTTATATAATGAGGGACGGTTTAATTTATTTAATCCTCCAGAAGCGATTATTTTGCAAAATAAGTCATTTATGTCCTTGGTGTATGCCTTATACTTAACTGATCAATTTTTACAGGTCCAGAGCGAGATATTATTGAACGTTATTTGACTCCGTCATATTTTGAAAGTGATTTTCCTAACCTCGATGAGGGTCTTTATATTCAAAAAGGAAATCTGGGGTCGTGAGGGGCGCAATATACAAGTTGTAGAAAAACATGGCGATCAAGCAAAGGTCTTTATGGAAAAGTTTGTAGATAATTATGATGACATTGTTTGTCGTGATAGTAAGAAGGTTATGTACCAAGATTTTATTAAGCAAAAACGTTTTATTCACACCGTAGATAGTGGTACAAAAGAAGGGTGTTTGACGCTGTCTTGTTTTATGCTTGGGGACCAAGCCTCTGCTGTGGGAGCCCGTTTCTCTCCTGAAGAAATTGCTGGTACAGAAGCCTATTTTTACCTTTTTAGTTATTGATTAACAACTATGTAGAATGATTAATGGTACATAAATTATAGGGTTAGGGAGCATAAAGTTATTAGCTAGTATTACTATAGTTTCTATTTGTTGTAAGGCTGGTATTTTTATTATATTGTTTATATTTGTTGTTAGGTTATAGGAGATATAAGGCATTGGCTAATTTATATATCGGACTTGTTCATTATCCGATTATGAACAAACATAAAGAGGTCATTACGACGGCCATTACCAATTATGATATTCACGACATTGCACGCGCATCTATCACCTATGATGTATCTAAATATTTTGTGATTCATAATATACCGGCTCAACGAGAATTAGCAGCTACCATTATGGAGCATTGGAGTCAGGCTTTGGTAGTACCTATAATCCGGACAGAAAAGATGCTTTCACAGGCGTTGAACTCGTTAATTCTATCGCTGTTGCGGTGCGTACTATCGAGGAACTGGAAGGTGTAAAACCTATCGTAGCAACTACTGATGCTAGAACTTATGATAATACAATTTCCTATGCACGGATGCGTGAACACCTTGAAAATGAGACGCGCCCTGTGTTAGTATTATTTGGTACCGGTTATGGTATGACAAAAGAAACGATGGAAAGCTTTGACTATATTTTAGAACCCATATATGGTCACGGTGAATACAATCACTTATCTGTGCGCAGTGCTGTATCGATTATCCTTGATCGATTGCGGGGCGAAGAATGGTGGAATAAATAGGGAGGCGTCTATGTCAGGACATTCTAAATGGGCAAATATTAAACATAAAAAAGGTAAAACAGATGCGTTAAAAGCTAAAATGGCTACGAAAATCGGTCGTGAAATTACCGTTGCGGCGCGTATGGTGGTGCCGATCCAACAGGTAATATGCGTTTAAAATTGGCTTTACAAAAAGCTCGTGAAAACAATATTCCTAAGGACAATATTCAACGTGCCCTCGATAAAGGCGTTGGTGCTACGGATATGAACGCATATGAAGAAATCGTATATGAAGGTTATGGTCCAGCTGGTGTGGCTGTTACTGTAGAGGTTATGACGGATAATCGTAACCGTGCGGCTGCCGATGTACGCCATGCATTCTCTAAACAAGGTGGTAACCTTGGTGAAAGCGGTTGTGTAGGTTGGATGTTTAAATCTAAAGGCGTATTCGTTATCGATAAAGAAGGTCATGATGAAGATGAAGTAACTATGCTAGCTCTTGAAGCTGGTGCAGAAGACCTTAAATCCGAAGATGATGTATTTGAAATTTATACAACTCCAGAAGATTATGATGCGGTAGAAGCAGCTCTTGCTGATGCGGGCATTGAAACAGAAGTAGCGAAAATCACAATGATTCCAGATACTACAATTGAATTGACTGGCGATGATGCTGTAAAATGCAAAAAATGCTCGACGTATTGATGATCTTGATGATGTACAAAACGTATATCACAACGGTATTTTGCCAGACGACGAAGAAGAATAATATTAAGGGGCACTCTGAGGGGTGCTCCTTTTTATTGATTCAAACTCGGATATTTCTGTAAATGTTAAAGAATATTAATAGATTTTTATAAATTTTATATTGGAATTCATGAAATTCGATGTGAAATTATGCTATAATAAAATAGATTATGTAATGGAGGTAGGCGACAGCTTATCTCATTTTTAAACTAAGGTGGATTGGGGTGCGAATTATAGGAATTGACCCAGGCACGGCTATATGCGGATATGGCATTATTGACGTGAAGGGTAGCAAGTTAACACCAGTAGCCTTTGGGGCTATTACAACTCCTAAGGAATTAACTGATTCACAGCGACTGGAAATTCTATTTAATGATCTTAGTGATTTATTGGAGGAATATAGGCCTGATAAGTTCGGTGTGGAGGAATTATTTTTAACCGTAATGTAACAACAGCCATTAAGGTAGGGCAAGCACGTGGTGTTATTTTATTGGCTGCTGAACAACAACGGATTCCTATTTATGAATATACACCATTACAAATTAAACAAGCTGTCACAGGTTATGGTAAAGCTGATAAGAATCAGGTCATTTATATGACGATGAATATTTTGGGGATTCGTGAGAAAATTAAGCCTGATGATACGGCAGATGCATTAGCTGTTGCTATCTGTACGGCTCATAGTTCTCACAATGATCGATTAAAGAGGTTGGTATAATGATAGGGTATGTGCGAGGTATCGTAACACATCTTTTAAAGAATCGTGCTATGTTGATGTACATGGCGTAGGGTATCGCGTATATGTGCCGACCACTACGCGTCAACACTGACAGAGGGCCATGAGGCGACGCTATTCACGTATCTTAATGTACGAGAAGATGCAATGCAACTCTACGGCTTTTGGACGGAAGAGGAATATGAGTTGTTTATACTGCTCATTTCTGTTTCCGGTATCGGTCCCAAGGTGGGGCTTGGCATTTTGTCAGGCATGACACCAGAGGCTTTTAAATTAGCGGTTATCAATGGGCAGGTGCAACAATTAACTAAGTTACCTGGCATTGGTAAGAAGTCTGCGGAGCGACTTGTTTTAGAGTTAAAGGATAAAATCGCTAAGATGACACATATTTCTACGGAATCGTCTGCGACTATTCAGTCTGTTGGCGTTGCTGCAAACGGTGCTGTAGGAGAAGCCATTGAAGCCCTCGTATCCTTAGGATACTTGGAACGGGATGTAGCAGATATTGTAGAGTCTTTAGATGATGGTAAGCGTGATGTATCTGAGTTGATAAAAGTCAGCTTAATTGAGCTTGGGAAAGGACGATAAGGATGAATGAAGAAGTACGCCTTGTCGGCAATGGCGAGCACGAAGAGGATATATGGCAATATAGCCTTCGGCCTAAGCTTTTAATGAGTATGTAGGTCAAGAAGAGGCTAAAGGCAATCTAAATGTGTATATTCAAGCTGCAAAACAGCGTGGTGAAGCATTGGATCACGTGCTACTTTATGGGCCTCCAGGTCTTGGTAAGACAACATTAGCAGGGATAATTGCGAATGAACTGGGTGTTAATTTTCGCATAACTTCTGGTCCGGCTATTGAAAAGTCTGGTGACTTAGCTGCAATATTAACAAATTTGGACGACCATGATGTATTATTTATCGATGAAATTCATCGCTTGTCTCGTAGTGTAGAGGAAGTGTTGTACTCTGCTATGGAAGACTATGCTATTGATATTATCATCGGTAAGGGGCCAAGTGCTCGAACTGTATGCATTGACTTGCCAAAATTTACATTGGTAGGTGCCACGACTCGAGCGGGTGCTTTGGCGGCACCGTTACGGGACCGATTTGGTATTATTAATCGGTTGGAATATTATAAACAACCAGAGTTAGAATTTATTGTGACTCGAGCCGCAGAAATACTTAATATTGGTATTGTGCCGACTGGGGCAAGCGAAATTGCGCGTCGTTCAAGAGGAACACCGCGTATCGCAAATCGTCTGCTTAAACGGGTACGCGACTTTGCACAAGTCATTGGTGATGGGGTTATCACTCAAGAAATTGCAGATGAAGCATTACAACGTTTATATGTAGACAAAAATGGGACTTGATCGAATTGATCGACGTGTGTTGGAATGTATTATTGAAAAATATGATGGCGGTCCTGTAGGATTGATACCATTGCGGCGGCTATCAGCGAAGAGAGAGATACCATCGAAGATGTGTATGAACCATATTTGATGCAATTAGGATTTTTAGGACGCACACCGCGTGGGAGGGTGGCTACTAAATTAGCCTATGAGCATTTAGGTATTTCACAGACAGGGAAATAACAATGAAAACAAAACGATTACAATTGATGATAATGGCCACTTTGTTTTTAGGTGTAAACATTGGCGGTGCTTCTGTAGCACATGGAGCGACGCTGCAAAATAAAAGTGCAGTGGTAACGAAAAAGCCAACGCCAAAATCAACAGTATCTAATACAACTGTATCGAAAGTAAATACGACGAAGAAATCTAGTTTTCGTCCACTTGCTACTAAACCAGTTGCAAAGCCGGTCGCAATAACTAAAACGGTTTCTAAGTCAACTCTTTACATCTACGGTGGCTAAACCTAGTGCAAAACCGGTTAGTGTAGCAAAGCCTGCTACATCTACAAAGCCGGTAACGCCGGCTAAACCAGTTAGTGCAACAAAATCAACTAGTACTGCGAAATCTAGTACTAATGCAACAGCTACGAAATCAGCCACTACAGGTAAAAGCTACAACGACTACAAAACCTGCGGCTTCTGGTACTTCAAAGCCAACTGCTAAACCTGCAGTTACTGATGAAAAGCCTGTAGTAAAAAGAGAGCTACTGAAAAACTGCTACTAAAAAAGGTAGTAAAAAACAACGGATGTGAATAGCATTCAAGCCAATACAGCAGTTATTACTCGCAACAAAGTGGGCTCCGTAGTGACGCCTGCTACAGAACGCAAAGAAAACATGCCAAATGTACGTGTTCTACTAGGTAGTCGTAGCTCTGATGCTACTGTTACATCTACAGCTAATATGGTTGTGTTGAACAGCGGTAATGGTCAAGTTAGCACAATCAGTGCTAATCGTGGTACATCTATTGGCGTTCGCGGCGGCAAGATTGCTGTAAATGGAAAGACTATTGATAGTGTGGTTACATTGAAGCCTGCGAATAGTGATGCACCATTTTGTTCGAAGGTAAAGGTTATCGTGGTGGTTTAACATTACGTGCCAATAATGGAACCATGATGGTCATTAACTCTGTGCCTCTTGAGGATTACCTGTATGGTGTTGTCCCACAAGAGGTAGTACCGTCTTGGCCGGCTGCTGCATTAGAGGAAGCGCAAGCCGTAGCAGCTCGCACTTATGCTCTTCATACGATGGAACAAAATAAAGGAAAATTTTATGATGTGAGTAATTCCACGGATCATCAAGTTTATAGTGGTGTGAGTGGTGAATCTCAAGCTACCACAAATGCTGTAAATAAAACTAAAGGCATAGTTATGCTTTATGATCAACGTCCTATTAATGCCTTGTTCCATTCCGATGGCGGTGGCTATACAGAGGATAGTGTAAATGTTTGGGGCAGTGATGTGCCATACTTGAAAGGGGTAAAAGACTTTTAGTACTGGTACACATCTACATCGAATTGGACTGTTACTACCTCTCGTCAAGCTCTTGAAAGTAAACTTAATGCGGCAAGTAAAGGGTAGGTAAATTGAAGAGCATTCAGTTGACCCCTCTTGGTAAGCCTGGGCAACAAACATATGACCGCGGTGTATCAGGTCGTAAAAAGAGTGCTACTTTCATAGGTACCTCTGGAAAAACTACTGTAGATGGCGATGCATTGCGTAGTATTTTAGGTTTAAAATCTACATTATTTGATTTCTATGTAAATCACAATCCTGCTAAAGGCACGGGAAAGGCATATCATAGCTTTACTGGCAAGAATGATACTGTTTATATTAAAGGCCACGGTTGGGGTCATGGCCTTGGTATGTCTCAATGGGGCGCTGCTGCGGAAATGGCAAAGCGCGCTAATCCTGGAGATATAAATTATTACCAAACTATTTTGCGTCACTACTATAGTGGCATTACATTGAAGAAAATGTACTAATAAGGATTACGATGAAAGTTACAGATTTTGATTATGAATTGCCAGAGGAACTGATTGCTCAGCATCCTGTAGAACCTCGTGATACAGCACGGCTTTTAACCTTAGATAAGGTAAGTGGTGAAGTTAAACATAAAGGGCATTTTTATGATTTATTAGAAGAACTTCATGAACGAGATGTCCTTGTATTTAATAATACAAAGGTTATCCCTGCAAGATTATATGGACATCGTCAAGGTTCTGGTGGCAAGGTGGAGGTACTTCTACTCACACCATGTGGTGAAAATCGATGGGAATGCCTTGTTAAACCGGGGGAAAAAAATGTCCTATCGGGCAAGTTATAGAGTTTGATGACCGCCTAAGTGGAGTTATTATAGATAAAACTGAATTTTGGAGGCCGTATCATTCAGTTCACATGCAATGGTGTGTTTGATGATGTGATTCAAGAAATTGGTGAAATGCCATTACCTCCATACATTCATGAAAAGTTAGAAGATAAAGACCGTTATCAAACGGTATATGCTAAAGGAGAAAGGCTCTGCTGCGGCACCAACTGCAGGACTTCACTTTACACCAGACCTTTTAGAAAAATAAAGCTAAAAGGTGTAGAGCTTGAGTTTGTAACCTTGCATGTTGGACTTGGCACTTTTTAGACCTGTATCGGCAGAGACTATTGAAGACCATGAAATGCATAGTGAGTTCTTTGTTGTATCTCAAGATACGGCGGATCGAATCAATGCAGCCAAACAAAAAGGGACTCGTATCATTGCGGTAGGTACTACATCGGTGCGTACACTTGAGTCTGCTACGAATGATGATGGTGTATTACAAGGTATGAGTGGTTGGACTCAAATTTTTATCTATCCTGGCTATAAATTTAAGATGATTGATGCGTTGGTAACGAATTTTCACTTGCCTCAATCTACATTGTTAATGTTGATTAGTGCACTAGCTGGTCGTGAACACTGTTTGGCGGCCTACGAAGAAGCTGTACGTGAACGTTATCGTTTCTTTAGCTTTGGCGATGCTATGTTTATTCGTTAGGAGGGACTATGCCAAGTATTACCTATGAATTACAAAAGACATGTCCTCATACGGGGGCACGTGCAGGTTTATTGCATACACCACATGGTACCTTCCAAACACCGATGTTTATGCCTGTAGGCACACAGGCAACTGTTAAAACAATGACACCTGAAGAACTAAAGGCTATGGGTTCTCAAGTTATTTTGAGTAATACGTACCATTTATTCCTTCGTCCTGGGCCTGAACTTGTGGAAGAAGCAGGTGGGTTACATAAATTTATGAATTGGGATCAAGCTATTTTAACAGATAGTGGTGGATTCCAAGTATTTAGTTTAGGCGATATGCGCAAAATTACTGAGGATGGTGTTACTATTTAGATCCCACATTGATGGATCAAAACAGTTTCTATCTCCTGAAGTGGCTACAAAGGTACAAGAACAATTAGGTTCTGATATTGCGATGGCCTTTGATGAATGCATTCCATATCCAGCAGATCATGATTATGCGAAGCGTTCTACAGCGCGTACCACACGTTGGGCGCATCGTTGCCAAGAGTCTCGTAAAGCTCATGACCGCCAAGGCATGTTTGGTATCGTTCAAGGTGGCATGTACAAAGACTTGCGCAAACAAAGTGCGGAAGAGTTAGTCGCTATGGACTTTGAAGGCTATAGTATCGGCGGCTTATCCGTTGGGGAACCTCATGATTTAATGAATGAGATTTTGGAATATACTACACCATTGTTGCCAACTAACAAGGCTCGTTATTTGATGGGCGTTGGTACAGCGGATTGTCTCGTTGAAGGCGTGGCACGTGGTATTGATATGTTTGACTGCGTATATCCAACACGTGTTGCTCGAAATGGGATGGCTATGACTTGGAAGGGGCGCCTTAATATTCGAAATGCGCAGTTTGCTCATGATTGGGGTCCTTTAGAAGAAGGCTGTCAGTGCTATACATGTAAAAATTATTCCCGCGCTTATATTCGTCACTTATATAAGGCAGAAGAGATTTTGGCATTACGCCTTGTAACGTATCATAATCTCTATTTCTTATTAGAGTTTATGCGTCAAATGAGACAAGCTATCTTAGAAGATCGATTCCCCAATTTAGAATGCAGTTTTGGGATAGCTTTAAAAAATAGTAATTAAGTCTAGTCAAATCTATATTAGGTGGCTATACTAGAAAAAGAAATACATATTTATTAACCTAGGAGGATAACATGGGAGATATTCAACAAATCTTGCAAACTAGCTGGCCTATTTTGTTAATGGTAGTGATTTTTACTTCTTATTGGGGCGTCCACAAAAAAAACAACAAAAAGAGCGTGCTAATTTGTTGGGCAGTTTAAAAAAAAGGCCAAAAAATCGTTACTATTGGCGGTATTTATGGTGAAATCGTTGAACTTGATGATGAAAAAGTAAAGGTTCAAGTATCTGAAAAAGTGGAGTTAACATTTGCGCGTTCTGCAATTGCTAACGTTCTTTTCTAAGAAAAACAAGGAAGAAAAATAATGAATACAAAGGAAGCAGTGCGCCGGGCGTGCAAGTCTCAAGCGCGCTGCTTTATCCGTTGCTGATTGTAATACATGGACATCAATGTTGACGGAGCAAATCGTCAATACTCCTGAATATAAATCAGCCAATAGCATTGGCCTATTTGGCGATGCCTAAAGGAGGCCAATTTAGACGATGTGATTCGTCATGCTTTAGAACATGGTAAATCCGTATATGTTCCAGTTTGTACAGATAAGACGACAATGATTGCAGTTCGTCTCAAGTCTCTAGAATCTATCACTCGGGGTGTGTTAAATATACGCATTCCCTCTGAGCCATACGAGGTTATTAATCCACATGACTTGGATTTGATTTAGTGCCTGGTGCTGGCTTTGACCGTCAAGGTGGTCGCATGGGGATGGGGAATGGGTATTATGATCGATTTCTCAAGGAATTTTCACCAAGTACATATATGGGCGTATGTTGGGCTATCCAAATTTGGGATGAACCAATCCCTATGGATGAATTGGACCAACGGATGAACAAGATTGTAACGGAGCAAGGCGTTATACATTGCGTATAGTAGTAGAAGGGAGCAACTATTTTGAACGGTAAAGCTATTATCAAGTTTTTAGTAGTCATTGCTGCCATCATTGGATTATTTGCGTATTTCATTCAACCTTTAGCAGGTTCTTTGAAACAAGGCCTAGACTTACAAGGTGGTACGCATATCGTATTGGAAGCAGAGGATTCTGCAACTGGTCAAGCTGACAATGATGCAGTGGAACGGGCGAAGCAAATCTTAGAGCGTCGTATTAATGAAATGGGTTTGTCTGAACCATTGGTACAACGTGAAGGTGCTCGCCGTATTATCATTGAATTGCCAGGCGTAAAAGATCCTGACGAAGCGATAAAACGTATCGGTAAAACTGCGGTCTTAGAATTTAAGAATGACCAAGGTCAAACTGTTATGACTGGTGATGATTTAAAAGATGCGAAAGAAGAGTTAGGTCAAAATAAACAACCACTCGTTGCTATTGAATTAAGCGATGAAGGGGCTAAGAAATTTGCGGACTTAACATCTAAAAATATTGGCCGTCGCATTGCCATCACTTTGGATGGTAAAGAATTGACTAATCCTGTGGTGCAACAAGCAATTACAGGTGGTAAAGCAACAATTTCTGGTAGTCAAAGCTTAGAAGAAGCTAAAGATTTAGCTAGCTTAGTACGTTCTGGTGCATTGCGTGTTAAAATCAATGTATTAGAGGTGCGTACAGTAGGTCCTTCTCTGGGGCAAGACTCCAAAGACAAATCCATAGTAGCTTTCAGTGCTGGTATTGCAATGATCATGATTTTCTTGGTTATTTTATATCGCTTATCCGGTATCGTAGCTAATATCGCATTACTTGTATATGTAATGCTCTTATTACTTGTATTAGGTAAAGGCTTTAATGCGACTATGACATTGCCAGGTATTGCTGGTATCATCTTATCCATGGGTGTTGCTGTAGATGCCAATATCCTTATCTTTGAACGATTTAAGGAAGAGGTATTCTCTGGTAAATCCATGCGTGTAGCAATGGAAGCTGGTTTTAGTCGTGCTTTAGCAACAATTACAGATGCGAACGTATCCGTTATTATTACGGCTGGTATCTTGACAATCTTAGGTTCTGGTCCGGTAAAAGGCTTCGCTATCAGCTTAGGCGTAGGTGTTGTTGTAAGTATGTTTACAGCGATTACGGTGAGTCATTTCTTGTTGCGCTTACTTATAGACTGTAACTTTAC
>VOFG01002415.1_pt1 | contig 89514 bp, 132 predicted proteins | sample 5384171 | NCBI WGS metagenome assembly VOFG01 (sample SAMN12384726, study PRJNA508395) | human gut metagenome | isolation source: healthy gut F | host: Homo sapiens
ACTGGGATGCCGCCACGATGGGCATCCACTTCTGGACGTAAGTCAGTGCCGTTCCGCTCTTCTCGCAGAACAGCTGCAGGTAGCGCTGTGCCAGCTCATCGTTGCCGCTCAGGCGGAACAGCAGGTAGGTGCGGGCGGCGTCTGCCGAGGCGTTGCCCTGCGTCGCGTGTGCCCAGTCCAGTACATACAGCTTTCCGTCCTCGCCGACCACCACGTTGGAGGGGTTGAAATCGCCGTGGCACAGCTTGGTGTGCCGGGGCATGGCATCCAGGCGGGTATGCAGATCATAGCGCGTGGTGGCGTCGAAATCCGTCTGCCCGATCTTTGCGGTTCATCTTGTCACGCAGCTTGGTCAGGAGCGGGCAGGACTTGGACTGCACTTCCAGCTGGAGGTCAACAAACCGGTTCAGGTAGGTCTCGATATTGTCCGGATCCTCCTGCATGATGCGTTCCAGCGTTTTTCCCTTGATGTAATCGGTTACGATAATCCATTTGCCGTCCAGTACCGTGACCTCCGCACCTTGGGGATGCAGAGCCCGGTCTCCTCGACGCGCGCCTGGTTGAGTGCCTCGTTCAGTACGTCCGCCTTGGAATAGCTTTCATCAAAGACCTTCAGGCAGGCGTCTCCGTCGCGGTAGACGGTCTTGTTGTTTCGGACTGCAATAACACGATCCAGTTTCATAGCGGTGCCTCCTTTCACTTTCCTGCCTTGCGGTAGGTGCGTTTGAAGTCATGCGGATCCGCGGCGGGCTCAAAGTCTGCCGCTGTGGGCATGGGCGGCTCTCCTCAAAGTGCCGTCCGCCGTAGTAGGCGTTGAGGTACATCTGCTTAATCTCGCTCATCAGCGGGTAGCGGGGTTGGCACCGGTGCACTGGTCGTCAAACGCCTGCTCGGTCATATCGTCCAGCCGGGCAAGGAAGTACGCCTCGTCGATGCCGTAATCCCGGATGGTGGGCTTGATACCGACGCGCGCCTTGAGCGCATTGACCGCCGCAATCAGGCTTTCCAGCTTTTCCTCGTCTGTGGTGCCGGCAAGCCCCAGCGAATCGGCGACCTCCGCATAGCGGGACAGGGTCTTGGGGTGATCATACTGCGGAAGGTGCCCATTTTGACGGGCGCCTCCGCGGAGTTGAAGCGCAGTACCTCCTCCAGCATCAGCGCGTTGGCAACGCCGTGCGGCAGGTGGTGGAAGGCACCCAGCTTGTGCGCCATGGAGTGGCAGACACCGAGGAAGGCATTGGCGAACGCCATACCCGCCATGGTGGCGGCATTTGCCATCTTCTCGCGTGCCTCCACGTCGGTCTGCCCATTGTCGTAGGCGCGGGCAGGTACTCAGAGATGACCTTCAGCGCCTGCTTGGCAAGTCCGTCGGTATAGTCGGTCGCCATGACCGAGGCGTAAGCCTCCAGCGCATGGGACACGGCGTCGATGCCCGAGGCGGCGGTCAGTCCGCGGGGGCGGACATATGGAAGTCGGTGTCAATGATCGCCATGTTGGGCAGGAGCTGATAGTCCGCCAGCGGATACTTGATGCCGGTCTTCTCGTCGGTGATAACCGCGAAGGGCGTGACCTCCGAGCCGGTACCGGCGGAGGTGGGCACTGCGATGAAGTACGCTTTCTCTCCCATTTTGGGGAAGGTGTAAACGCGCTTGCGGATATCAATGAAGCGCATTGCCATATCGGCAAAATCCACATCGGGATGCTCATACATGACCCACATAATCTTGCCGGCATCCATTGCGGAGCCGCCGCCCAGTGCGATGATGCAGTCCGGCTCAAAGGTCCGCATCTGCGCGGCGCCTTCTTGGCGCACGCCAGCGTCGGATCGGGCGCCACATCGAAGAAGGTGGTGTGGGTGATGCCCATTTCGTCCAGCTTGTCCGTGATAGGCTTGGTGTAGCCGTTGTGATAGAGGAAGGAGTCGGTCACGATGAAGGCGCGCTTCTTGCCCATGACAGCCTTCAGCTCGTCCAGTGCTACCGGCAGGCAGCCCTTTTTGATGTAGACCTTTTCGGGGTGCGGAACCAGAGCATATTCTCTCTCCTTTCGGCTACGGTCTTGATGTTCAGCAGGTGCTTGACGCCCACGTTCTCGGAAACGCTGTTGCCGCCCCAGGAGCCGCAACCAAGCGTCGGGGAAGGCGTCGCGGAAGTTGTACAGGTCGCCGATGCCGCCGTGCGAGGACGGGGTATTGACGAGGACGCGGCAGGTCTTCATGCGGGCGCAGAACTCATCCAGCTTTGCCTTCTGCGTGGTGACATTCAGATAGATGGAAGAAGTGTGTCCGTAGCCGCCGTCCGCGATCAGATGCTCCGCCTTGGCGAAGGCGTCCCTGAATATCCTTGGCACGATACATGGCAAGGACGGGGGACAGCTTTTCATGCGCGAATTCCTCGGACAGCTCGACGCTTTCCACTTCGCCGATCAGGATTTTGGTTCCGGCAGGCACCGTGACGCCAGCCAGTTCGGCGATGCGGGAAGCCTTCTGCCCGACGATCCGGGCGTTGAGGGCTCCGTTTATCAGAATGGTCTTGCGAACCTTTTCGGTTTCGGCGGGGTTGAGGAAGTAGCAGCCGCGGTCTGCGAATTCGGCGCGCACGGCGTCATACACACCGTTCAGCACGATGACGGACTGCTCCGAGGCGCAGATCATGCCGTTGTCGAAGGTCTTGGAGTGGATGATGGAGTTGACAGCCAGAATGATATCGGCGCTGTCATCGATGATGGCGGGGGTGTTGCCCGCGCCGACACCCAGTGCAGGCTTGCCGGAGGAGTACGCCGCCTTGACCATGCCGGGACCGCCGGTGGCAAGAATGATGTCCGCCTCTTTCATGAGCAGGTTGGTCATCTCCAGCGAGGGCATATCAATCCAGTCGATGATACCTGCGGGGCGCCGGCGGCAACGGCGGCATCCAGTACGAGCGCGCGGCGGCGATGGTGGACTTTTTGGCGCGGGGGGTGGGGCGAGATGATGATGGCGTTGCGTGTCTTGAGTGCCAGCAGGCACTTGAAAATGGCGGTGGAAGTGGGGTTGGTCGTGGGGATGACGGCGGCAATCACGCCGAGTGGCTCGGCGATCTTCGTCATGCCGTAAGCCTTGTCCTCCTCAATGACGCCGCAGGTGCGGGTGTTGCGGTAGGCGTTGTAGATGTACTCGGCGGCGTAGTTGTTCTTGATGACCTTGTCCTCCACGACGCCCATGCCGGTCTCCTCGACTGCCAGCTTGGCGAGCGGGATGCGCGCCTGATTGGCGGCGATGGCGGCAGCCCGGAAAATGGCGTCCACCTGCTCCTGCGTGTAACGGGCGTAGAGTGCCTCCGCCTCGCGCACGCGGCGGATGGCTGTTTCCAGCGCGTCCACGCTGTCAACAATCGGTCTTTCCTTCGTTTCCATGTGAATCCTCCTTGCGAGTTGGTTTTTCGGTTGCGGCAACGGGTCAGTCTGCGGGGCGGTTTACCTTTTGGTAAAGGTGGGCGAGCGAGAGCGCCAGATTCTCATACTGCACGGTCACGCCCGGCGGGACGCGCAGGCGGAGCGGTGCGAAGCACCACAGCGCCCGGATGCCGAGGTGTACCAGGCGGTCTGCGACCTCCTGCGCGGCGCCGGTCGGCACCGTGATGATACCGATCTCGACCTGATGCAGGCGGCAGTACGACGCAAGGCTCTCCATGGGCAGGATGCGCGGATCGTCCGACGGCGCCCGGTCAAAGGCGCAGGGAACATGGATGCCGTATTCGGCAAAGCCGCCGAAGTCCAGCAGAGCCAAGCCCAACCGCCCGGCGCCGACGATAACAGCTTCGCACCCGGTGCAGCTGCCCAGCGCGGCTTCCAGACAGGAGCACAGCGCCGCCCGCTCATAGCCGACGCGCGGTTTCCCCGCGCCGCAGACGGCAGACAGATCCTTGCGTACCTGCACCTCTCCCAACGACAGTCCCCGCGCGATGGCGGCGGCAGAGATGCAGGTCACGTCCTCCGGCAATGCCCGCACGAAACGCAGATAGGAGGGCAACCGCCCGATGGTAGCACGGTACAACTCCGCCTTTGCCATGGTGCGACTCCCCTCCTTCCGCGTTCTTTGCCCCTATTATACCACACATCGGACGGTTTTGCAATAGGCAGAATCACGAATCGATATAGTATATATCGATAAAATGTGTATCGAATGGAAGCCGCGCCGGAATCTCCCTCCCCGGAGCGGTGCGAACCGTTACGGTTTGCAGATGCCGCACGGCTCATAGCCGTCGGTCAGCAGGCTTTCACGGGTGCCGGTATAGGTCTCCTTTTTGTCGTCCGACAGCTTCTGCGCGGCGGAGCAGTCCGGTCGGTGGAACTTTCCGGTCGCCGTGTTCGAGGATGAAGTGACCGCAGCGGCATCGGTCGCGGCGCCCGTCGCCGTTCCGGTGCCGGGGAGACTGTCCGCCGCGCGGCTGCTGCCGTCAGCATAGGAAATCTCCACGCTGGGCTGTACATTGTAGCAGTAGACATTGAAGCGGATTCCCTCACCGCCGTCCTCGACCGACTGTGCTTCCATCAGCACGCCGGACGCAACCAGGTTGTTCCCCTCGAACATCGGCGTGACGCGGTACATCACGTGGTAGCCGGTTTCCTTCACAAAATCCGCCACCATGTTTTCAAAAGGGCAGCATCCCCTTGATGTTGAGGTAGCGCGTGCCGGTGATGAGATTCTTCTCGTTGGCATTCTCCCGGTGAGCTGGTAGCCGATGAGATGACAGCGGTTGTACAGGTATTTCCCCGTCCACGAAGTCGTACTTGACCGTTACCCAGCCGGATGGCTTGACCGATCCGATGCTGCCCCGGTCGGTATCGGGCATCGTCGCGCCCGACTGATGCCACCGCCTCGCCGCAGGCCCAATCCGTCCAGATCACTGTAATGTTCAAAGGACACCGCGGTCAGCTCGTTCGCCATGAAGAAGGGAATATTCCCGTTGATCTCGACATACGGCTTTCCGGAAAACGCGGGGATGGCATGCAGCGGAACCGTCGCAGCCGTCGTTTCGGTTTCCGGTCGGAAGGGCAGGGTCAGATCGGCGCAGGAGGACAACAGTCCGCCAACGAGGCAGAGGATGAGCAGCAGTGCAGGCAGGGCGGTGTGCAAGCGGGCACCGCGGGTGGTTCCGGTTCGGGTCGTATACATACGGATTCCTTTCATGTGGCGGGCGGCAGGTACCGCTCCAGTGTGATTTTGTCGTGGAGGAGCCGGGAAATTCCTCCTGCTCCGTCCGCTCCCAACCCGACAGATCCAGGTCAAGCCGCCGGTCGGCGGGTAGTCGCGGTTCCAACGGAAGACGTACAGGCACGTGATGCGTGCCCGGTGCGGCGCAAGCGGCGCGTCCTCCACGAAGCAGACGTCACCGGCTTCCGCACGGTCGAGAAAATCGGCGGCGGCAACGGCGCCCTCCGGCAACCCGTCCGGAAACAGTCCGGCGGTGGAGCCTGAGAAGCCGTCCCGTTCCGCCTGCCGTCAGACTGCGGGCGAGCCGACCAGATGCTCCAGCATGATCCGGTCACGGCTCGCGGCGGTGGTTGAACATCATGCCGTTCTCGTTGTCCAGTGTCAGGATACAGTACACGGCGCGCTCCTTACTTTGCGTAGAACACCCGCCCCTCGCGGCGGGGCTTGGCTTCGGGAATCTCGCCGTCGGGATACCCGACAATCAGGTTTCCGATGCCCTCGTAATCTCCCTTAATGCCGAGCGTGCGCAGGAGCTCCTTGCCCTCCGGGGAATCGAACTCCTCGCGGGCGCGGTGGATCCAGCAGCTGCCCAGTCCCAGCGCGTGGGCGGCGTTCATCATGTTGCCCATGACGAGACTGCCGTCATACAGGTAGGTGGAATACTGCCGGTCGGACAGGACGATCAGCAGGGCAGGCGCACCATAGAAGGGGTCGGTGTCCTCGCGCCCCATGACGGCGGCGTTCAGGCGCATGAGGCGGTCGCGCAGCGCCTTGTCCGTCACCTGCAGAATGACGGAAGCCCTGCCGTCCCATGCCGCTGGCGGCATACGCAGACCGGCTTCCATGACCTGATCCAGCAGTTCCTGCGGTACGGGGTCGAGGCTTGTACCGGCGGACGCTCCGCCGGGTAATGAAGGGAGTGCAGAACAGCGTTTTCCATGGTATATTCCTCCTTAAAAAATAGTATTCAGCACGATCGTGTGTCGCATAGGCGGTTATTTGTCCTGGCGGCTTGCCTGCCGCGAGCAGGAGCGCCGCCTCGACCGGAACCGCGTCGGTCAGCACCAGTCCGGCGGCGCGCAGGAGCGAGGCGATCCGATCCGGGTCGTCCGGATAGAGCGGCAGACGCCGCCCGTTCATATCCAGCCATTCCGCACGTTCCAGACGACAGACAGCACCAGCCGCCCGCCGGGGGCGAGCAGGGAAGCCATCCGTGCCAGCGCGGCGGCTTTATCCCGGATGTGGAACAGAAACAGCGACGCGTACACGCGGTCGAAGGTTTCCCGGAAAGGGAAGGTCATGAAATCGCCGCACAGCAAGGTCGTGTTGCCGTAGCCGGACAGATGTGCCCGTGCGCGTGCGACAGTGGCGGGGAAAGGTCGATGCCGGTAAGATGCCGGCATCGCGGTGCCACCCGGCGCGCCAGCCGTCGGTGCCGACACCCGGCTCCAGCACGGATTGCGTGCCGTCAGGGACAGCAGTTCCATAAACGGCGCCCCGTCCCAGCGTTCCATGTATGCCGCCAGTGCCGGCGGATCCAGTACGGGATCGTTGTTTTCCGCAATCGCAGGGCGTCATAGTGGTCGGTCGAGCCGACGTTCATCCTGCGGTCGCATGGCGTATCCCCCTTCCGAAGACGGGGGACGCCTTTGCGACATCCCGGAGATAACGTATCAGTGAACCTCGATGAGAGATTCGTCCCACATAGCGGGCGCCTCGTAGCCCCATCAGGTTGACCATGGTCGCCGCCACATCGGACAGTCCGAATCTGCCCGTGTCGGGCTTGACGGTATAGTGCTCCCGCGCGTCGGTGTTGTCGTAGATGATGCAGGGAACGGGATTGAGCGTGTGGCTGGTTTTGGCTTTGAAATGCCCTGCCTTGTCCACCTTGGGCTGTCCCGACTTCTTATCGATCTCGTACATCTCGTCGGCGTTGCCGTGGTCGGCAGTGATCAGCGCCACGCCGCCCAGTTTGTCAATGACTTCGAGGATGCGCGCGAGCTGGATATCCAGCGCTTCCATGGCGCACCGGGTCGCCAGCAGGGAGCCGGTGTGTCCCACCATGTCACCGTTGGGGAAATTGACGCGATAATACTTGTACGCGCCGCCCTCCAGCTCGGCAATCAGGCGGTCAGTTATTTCGGCACACTTCATCCACGGGCGCTGCTCAAAAGGGCACCACGTCGGAAGGGGATTTCCACATAGGTCTCCAGTTCCTCGGAGAACTTGCCGGACTTGTTGCCGTTCCAGAAGTAGGTCACGTGTCCGAACTTCTGCGTTTCGGAGATAGCGAACTCACGCACGCCGGTTCCGACCAGATACTCGCTCATGGTGTTGGTGATCTCAGGCGGATTTACCAGGTAGCGGTGCGGGATATGCAGGTCGCCGTCATACTCCAGCATTCCGGCGTACAGCACGTCCGGTACGCGCACGCGGTCGAACTTGTCAAACTGTCCGGCAGGCGCGTCGAATGCCTTGGAGATTTCAATGGAGCGGTCGCCGCGGAAATTGAAAAAGATCACGCTGTCGCCGTCCTGCACGGTGCCGACCGGCTTGCCGTCCTTTGCGATGACGAAGGGGGCAGATCCTGGTCGATGACGTGCAGCCGTTCGGCGCGGTATGTTTCGACCGCCTCTGCGGCGGTGGCGAACTGCCGTCCCTCGCCCAGCACGTGGGTGCGCCAGCCTCGGCGACCATTGCCCAGTTGTCTTCGTAGCGGTCCATGGTGATGCGCATCCGTCCGCCGCCGGAGGCGATGCAGATATCGAAATCGGGCTGCGCAGCTCCGCCATGAAGGCTTCAAAGGGATTGATATACTCCAGCGCGGAGGTCTCGCCGACATCACGTCCGTCGATCAGGATATGGACGCGCACGCGGCGGACGCCCTCCTTCTTGGCCTCCACGATCATTGCCTTGAGGTGGTCGATGGGAGTGGACATTGCCGTCCGAAAAAGCCCCAGGAAATGCAGGGTGGTGTTCCGATCCTTTACGTTGGAGATTAACGCGCGCCACGTGTCGGAGGCAAACATTTTGCCGGACTCGATGGACTGGCTGACCAGCTTGGCGCCCTGCGCAAAAATTCCTGACCGGAACCGAGGGCGTTGTGCCCGACCTCGGAGTTCCCCATGTCGTCATCCGACGGCAGACCGACGGCTGTTCCGTGTGCCTTGAGTTTGACCATGGGATAGGTCGCCATCAGACGGTCCAGCGTGGGCGTGTATGCCTGTGCGACGGCGTTGCCGGGGGTGTTCGGCGCCAGTCCGACGCCGTCCATGACCAGTGTCAGGACAGGGCCCCGGACGCCCTCAAAATCGGTAAGATGTTTCAGCTGTTTCATACGGAAGAGTTCCTTTCTTTCCGGCGGCATCTGCCGCGCGGGATTGCACTTCCCCTCTATTATACCCATTTCTGTCGGAAAAAAGCAAGAGGTTTCGGGAAATTTTGCGTAGCGGCTCGCGGCGGAGATGGGGGATACGGGGATACGTTGGGGCTTCCTGGAAAGAAGCCCCCAAACCCCCAAGAACTTTTTCCCGGAGTTTTTCCGACAAGAAGCGGGCGGGAAATATGTGCGCTGCACGCATCAGGGGTTCCCGCAGAAGGCAGGATGGGCAGGAAAGGCTGGGAAAACGCACTATTGTCCGGCATATTTGCAGGATTGTCATTAAACTCTTTTCATTTTCTCTCTTTTGACATTTTCCGGCTGCCGTGGTATAATAGGCAGAAATTTTACAATTTCGAGATACGATTATGCATCTCCGGCAAGGAGGCTGCCCATGAACCGCATCACGATCCCTACCGGATACCGCCCGGTGCTGGATGAATACGATACCCAGCGTGCCATTGAGCATATCAAGCGTACCTTTCAACGCGAATTTGCCGCCGCGTGAACCTTAAGCGGGTCTCGGCACCTCTGTTCGTCACCGGCGCATGCGGACTGAATGACAACCTTAACGGTGTGGAGCGCCCTGTTACCTTTGATGTGCCCGCACTCAACGCCGAGGCGCAGGTGGTACATTCGCTTGCAAAGTGGAAGCGCCTGGCGCTCAAACGCTATAATTTCAGCGTGGGGGAACGGGCTGTACACCGACATGAACGCCATCCGGCGCGACGAGGCACTGGATAATGTCCATTCGCTGTATGTCGATCAGTGGGACTGGGAAAAGATCATCACGCGGGAGAGCCGCAACGCGGAGTACCGAAGCTGATCGTCCGCGCCATTGTCAAATCCATTTGCGATACCAATGACGCACTGCGCGTGCGCTTTCCGCAGCTACCGTCTCGCTGTCGCCCGACGTGACCTTTATCACCTCGCAGGAGCTGGAGGATATGTACCCTGACGCTGACGCCCGGTCAGCGGGAAGATGCGTTGCTTCGGGAGCACCGAACTGCCTTTATTATGCAGATCGGCGGTCGTCTCCGTTCCGGCAAGCCGCATGACGGCAGGGCGCCCGACTATGACGACTGGCAACTCAACGGCGACCTGTTCTTCGGGATGACGTGCTGGGGCGGGCGCTGGAGATTTCCTCCATGGGAATCCGGGTGGACGCGGAGTCGCTGGATCGGCAGCTGACGCTGGCGGGTTGCGATGACCGCCGCGCTCTGCCGTTCCATCAGATGCTGCTGGGATGAGCTGCCTCGACCATCGGCGGCGGTATCGGGCAGTCGCGGCTGTGCATGCTCATGATGGGGTGCGCCCATATCGGTGAGGTGCAGTCCTCCTGTGGGATGCCGAAACGGTTGCCGTTTGTGAGGCGGCGGGTGTGCGGCTTCTGTGATTGGGCGGTTTCCGGCGGGCAGGCTGTTTCTTACGAAGGACCACTCCCGGTAAAAGATACCTTCACCCGCATGCCCGCCCTTGACAAATCCCTGCCGCGTGTAGTACAATAGCGACAGAGAAAAGGGCGCCGCCGGCTGGCGGGGAGGGTACACGCATGATTCAGACACCACTGGCGGACGCTATCCGTCCGCGTACCATGGATGAGATTGTCGGGCAGGGGCATCTGTTCGGGAAAAGCGGCGTACTGCGCCGCATGATCGGGGCAGGGCGCCTGACCAATATGATTTTTTACGGACCGCCCGGAACCGGTAAAACGACCGCCGCTTCGGTCATTGCCGCCGCGTCCGGCATGGCGTTCCACAAACTCAATGCCACCACCGCCTCGCTGGCGGATGTCAAGGCAATCCTTGCCGAGACGGGCGGGATGTTCGGGGCGTCCGGCATCCTGCTGTACCTGGACGAGATACAGTACTTCAACCGCAAGCAGCAGCAGAGCCTGCTGGAATACATGGAGGACGGTCGCATAACCCTGATCGCCTCCACCACGGAAAACCCGCATTTCTACGTCTATAACGCGCTGATTTCGCGCTCCTCCCTGTTTGAGTTCAAGCCGGTTGCGCCGCGCGCCTGCCTACCCGTCCTGCACAGGGCACTGGACTGGCTCAACACGCAGAATGCCACCTCAACGACTCTGCGGGACGATGTAGGACTGCTGCTGGCTGGCGGTGTGGAGGGCGATGTCCGAAGGGCAGTCGGACTGCTGGAAAACGCCTACTTCGCCGCCGGGCTGGAGCCGGATGCCGTTATCACGCGGGAGCATGTTGCCGCTTTTGACGCCGGCATCGGCAACTTCAGCGACGATGTGCACTACGATCTGCTGGGATGCCTCCAGAAGTCCATCCGCGGATCCGATCCGGACGCGACAGCGTTCTATGTGGCAAAATGCTGGCGCTGGGTGAGATGTTCTCTCTGCCGCCGCCTGCAGGTTATTGCCAGTGAGGATATCGGGCTTGCCTATCCGCAGGCGGCAGCCATCGTGCGTGCCTGCTGTGAGTCGGCGCGTGAGCTGGGAATGCCGGAGGCGCAGATTCCGCTGATACACGCCGCCCTGCTGCTGGCGACCGCGCCAAAATCCAATTCCGCGTATATGGCACTGCACGCCGCCTCGGAGGACGTGACCGCCGGGCGGGCGTGCGCATTCCCGTCCATCTGCAAAGCCCGCTGTTCAAGGGCTACAAATACCCGCACGATTATGAGAATCACTATGTGGAACAGCAGTATCTGCCGGATGACCTGTTGGGGCGCCGCTACTACGTTCCGGGCGGAAACAAGACCGAGCAGGCGGCGGCGACGTACTGGAATGCGATCAAGGGCAAGCTGAAGCCGTGATGTCCGGTGACCGCCCACTGCAAAGATCGGGGACACCGCGTCCGTTGAGAAGGAGCGCGGTATCCCCGGTCTGCTTTTTCCGGATGCGTGCTGTACGGGCAGAGCCGTCCTTACTTTCCGGCAGTTGTGTCGCCTTCCTCCAGACCTTCAAAGGTTTCCCCTTGTCCGGAACAGAAGTGAGATGCACCAGATACCCGCCAGCGCCACGACGGTGTACACAATCCGTGCCCACACCGACGCGGAGCCGCCGCATATCCATGCCACGATGTCGAAGCGGAACAGCCCGATGCTGCCCCAGTTCAGCGCGCCAATGATGGAAATAATCAGCGCGATACGATCCATGATCATGGTAACAACCAGTCCTTTCCTGTCCGCCACGGCGGACGCACATACGGGCGGCGGAAAGCCTGCCGCCTGTACACGCGCTTCCGGCGCGCCGCGGAGGATCCGTACCGTCCGCCCTTAGTTTGTCCGGCGGCTGCGTTTTTATGTATTGCCCTGCGTGACGCTTTGCCGCGCGGGGAATTTTTATACTTCTGCGCAAAAAGATTTTCATTTTCCACCTTTACAAGTGGATGAAAGTATGCTATAATAGCCTACGTATGCGGATTTTGTCTTTTCCGATAGGGGAGACTGGTTCGCACCGATAAATGTACTATTCTGTCAGGAAAGAGGAACGGAAGAGAAATGGAAAACAAATTCCTTTGTCGAGACGTCGGCACGCCACATCCATCGACCGACGAAGCCGTCCGGGTTCTGTACGGCGAGGGCGCGACATTGACCGTCAAAAAGATGCTCAGTCAGCCCGGGCAGTTTGCCTCCGCCAACGAGAAGATCCGTCTGGTCGGTCCCAAGGGGAGATGGCAGTCAGTGTGCTGGGTCCCACCCGGTCGAAGAATCGGGTTGAGCTGTCCTTCACCGATGCACGCGCGCTGGGACTGAAGGATGTCCCTGTCCGTGAGAGCGGCGATGTCGCCGGCACCCCCGGACTGCGGCTGGTCGCCCCGCCGGTGAGCTGGATATTGCGGAGGGCGTTATCATCGCCAAGCGCCACATCCATATGACCCCCGCAGATGCCGAGGCGTTCAACGTGACCAACGGACAGATCGTCAAAGTTCGATCCGGTCTGCCCGCACCACCATCTTTGACGATGTGGTCGTCCGCGTCAGCCCGAACTACGCTCGCCATGCACATCGACACCGATGGATGCAACGCCGCCGCCGCTTTTCGGCACGGTGTACGGCGAGCTGGTTCCGTAAGGGCAGCAGACCGACAGAAAGACCGTAAAAACCGCAAGAACAAAAAAGCAAAGAGAGAAAGGAAGGGAACAGGCAAGCGCCATGAAGATTCTGTTTCAGTGGTGACAGCGTGACCGACGCCGGACGGGACCGATCTAACCCCCACGATATGGGGGAAGGGTACCCGCGGTATGCGTCGGCTATGATTCAGGACAGCTATCCGGATACCGGGTTTGAATTTGTCAATCTCGGCATCAGCGGAAACCGTACCGCTGATCTGGTCAGCCGCCTGGAGAGTGATTTTGTTGATGTCCAGCCGGATATCGTGTCGGTCATGATCGGCATCAACGACGTTTGGCACCACTATTCGTTCACCTACATCGAGACCACCGACGCCGAGTTTGAGGCAAACCTGCGGCTGATCGACGGCGCTCCGTGAGCGCACACATGCCCGCATCCTGCTCATCCAGCCGGTGCTCCTGTTCGGGGGCACGGACGAAATGAGGCAGGAGCTGAAGCGCAAGCAGGCGATTTTTGCGCGGCTGGCGGAGACATATGCCGATGCATACCTGCCGATGGACGATATCCTGCGGGAGGCGCACTTGGAGAATCCTGCCGAATACGCGGCAGACGGGATCCATCCCACCCCGGACGGCGCGATGCTGATCGGGGAGGCGTACTGCGCGCCGTCGCCCCGCTGATCGAGGCGTGCGAGGCGGACGGAGAACGCGACTGACCTCTGCATCCGGCTTTCCCCTTACCGTTTTCCCGTAAAAGGCAGCACCGCACCTTGCCGGCGGTATAATGCACCGCCGGGGCTTTTAGCCGTGCATGGCGCGGTATTGCCGTAAGTTTTTCCGTACACTATTAACTGGAGGAGATAATAAACATGAGCAATGAGAACACGAAGCCCTGCGCATATGCCATGAGCCAGGAAGTTCAGCATATGTGCACCGTGGCACATGGACCCAATCATGGACCTGCTCCGCTGCCCGAAGAGGGCAAGTGGATTCAGCGCGGCAGATTACGGATATTTCCGGATATACCCACGGTGTGGGATGGTGCGCTCCCCAGCAGGGAGCCTGCAAGCTGTCTCTCAACGTCAAGAACGGTGTCATTGAGGAGGCGCTGATTGAGACCATCGGTTGCTCGGTATGACTCACTCTGCCGCAATGGCAGCCGAGATCCTGCCCGGCAAGACCATCCTGGAGGCGCTGAACACCGACCTTGTGTGCGACGCCATCAACACCGCCATGCGTGAGCTGTTCCTTCAGATCGTCTACGGTCGCACACAGTCTGCCTTCTCTGAGGGCGGTCTGGTTATCGGCGCCGGCATGGAGGATCTGGGCAAGGGCGCACGCTCCATGGTCGGCACCATGTACGGTACCCGTGAGAAGGGCGTCCGTTACCTGGAGATGACCGAGGGCTACTGCACCCGCATGGCACTGGATGAGGACGATCAGGTCATCGGCTACGAGTTCGTGTCGCTTGGCAAGATGACGGACTTCATCAAGAAGGGCATGGAGCCGAACGAGGCGTATGAGAAGGCGAAGGGTCACTACGGGCGGTTCAACCCCGAGGACGGCGCCGTCAAGTACATCGATCCCCGCAAGGAATGAGAAGGAGGATATATCAGAATGGTACAGTTTGAAGGAATTGAGAGACGCGAGGCGAAGATCCTCGGCGTTTACGAAGGAATACGGTATCTCCTCCATCGAAGAATGCAAGTCTATCTGCGATGCCAGGGCGTCGATCCCTACACCATTGTGACCGAGACTCAGCCCATCTGCTTTGAGAACGCCAAGTGGGCGTACACCGTCGGTGCCGCCATTGCGCTGAAGCAGGCTGAAAACCGGCGACAAGTCCGCTGCCACCGCCGCCGCCAATATCGGTATCGGTCTGCAGTCGTTCTGCGTGCCCGGTTCGGTTGCAGAGAACCGCAAGGTCGGTTTGGGACACGGAAACCTCGGCAAGATGCTGCTGTCCGAGGAGACAGAGTGCTTCTGCTTCCTCGCCGGTCACGAGTCCTTTGCCGCCGCAGAGGGCGCTATCAAGATCGCGCTGAATGCCAACAAGGTTCGTGTCAAGCCCCTGCGCGTGATCTGAACGGTCTCGGCAAGGACGCCGCCATGATTATCTCCCGTATCAACGGCTTCACCTACGTCAAGACCGTGTTTGATCCGTATACCGAGACGGTCAGTGTCGTGGGCGAGCACGCGTACTCCAACGGACCCCGCGCGGCTGTCCGGTGCTACGGCGCAGACAACGTGCCGGAGGGCGTGTCCATCATGCGGCTGGAGAATGTCGGCGTGTCCATCACGGGTAACTCCACCAATCCGACCCGGTTCCAGCACCCCGTTGCAGGCACCTACAAGAAGTGGTGCATTGAGAACGGTGTCAAGTACTTCTCTGTTGCATCCGGCGGCGGCACAGGTCCGCACCCTGCACCGGATAACATGGCAGCCGGTCCTTCCTCCTACGGTATGACCGATACCATGGGCAGAATGCATTCCGACGCCCAGTTCGCCGGCTCCTCCTCCGTCCCCGCACACGTGGAGATGATGGGACTGATCGGTATGGGCAACAACCCCATGGTCGGCGCAACGGTCGCCGTTGCCGTGGCTGTTGAGGAAGCGCTCAAGAAGTAAGCCCGGAAACTCCGGATATACAGCAACCGCCGCATCATAAATCAGCGGTTCCTTAAGAGCCCCCCGTTCCGCTTTCCGGCGGAACGGGGGGCTCTCTCTGCGTGCTTCGCGTAACGCAAAAAAGGGGGGGGGACTGCCGCACGCGGCAGTCCCCGGATGTGTGGAATGGTATCAGGCAGACTTCTTTTCCGCCTTCGCAATGCTATCGCGGAGTCTTTTCAGTCCTCTATTGATGGACGACTCGGCAGTCCTTGCCACAACGGCGACATTCTTCTTCGAGTCGGGGAGCATGGCGCTGGCAACGTTAGCCACAACGCCGCCCAGCTGGTACGTGTACGCCACATCATACACACGGTTGGCAAGGATCAGGTCGATCATAGGACCGGACTCGGCATCCTTGGCGTTCTTGGTCTTGAGGTTCAGCTCATAGTAGAGGTGAGTCAGCGTACTCACGGAGTGGTAGGAAATGGCTTCCAGCAGGTAAGCCACGCGCTCGCGTGCCTCGCCCTGCACAGACCGGGGAACCGAGACGACGCCGCCGACCAGGTGCATCATGCTGTAGTAGCTGGTCTGCTCCTCGTCGTACTTGGGGAAGGGCAGGATGCCGAAATCCACATCGTAGTTACGCATCCGGCTGACGCACTGAATGCACTCACCGAAGAACAGGGCATGATTCTCGCCGAAGCACTTCTGACCGATCTCCACGACGTTGGTGCCGGGGGCGTTCATATCCACGGTCGATCCTTTGCGAACAGGCGGACTGCCTTGTCGGCAACATTCGAGCCACGGGAGACATCGAGGTTGTAAACAAGCGCGCCATCCTCCAGCCGGATAATCTGCAGACCGCCGGCATACGTGATGCAGAATGGAGAGTCGCCGGTGTAGGCGAAGCCGCAGACGTCGGTGTCATAGGAGAGCTTGCCGTCACCGTTCTTGTCGTTGATAGCGAGTCCCTCAAACGTGTACATCTGATCCATCGTCCGGTGCCGTTATCGACCATCTTGTACAGGTCGGGCATCTTGACCTCGGTGGCAATCTTCTTGTTGAACAGCAGGGCGAAGGTGCCGTCGTTGTCGCTGGTGAGGATATCACCGGTGGCGAAGTACACCTTTCCGTCAATGGTAAGGTCCTTTACCATCTTGCCGTCCCACCACGGCTTGTTGAAGTTGATGTACTGCGTGCATTCCTCGGCGGACAGATCAATCAAGGAACCCTGCTGAACCAGTCCTGCGGCAGTATCCATCCGCGAGATGATCGCCTGAAAATCTCCCGAGGGGCTCATGGTTTCCTTGTTCACCTTGGTCGGGTATTCCGAGGGATTGGTCTTGAGCTCCTTGAGCGTCACACCGTACTGCGACTTGAGGATCTCATTCCGCTCGGTCACGGCTTCGGCTATGTTGACGAAATCGGAAGTCGTGTCGGGATAATTTCCACGGTGGACCACTCTGCCTCGTCGCGGGTGATGAAAGTCAGTTCAAAGTCGTCGAACCGCTTCTCGGGCAGATCGAGCGTTGCCTTTGTCTCTTCACCGGTTTCCGCATCGGTAGCGGCGTTGCCGTGCTTGTCGACGTGCCGGTGTCCTCTTCCGTGTTGCCGCAAGCGGCGAGCGGCAGGAGCATCAGGGACGCCAGCAGGGCGCACAGAATCCTCTTACATTGCATTCGTGTACCTCCTGAAAGCTGTTTGTTGTACAGGGCACCTGCCGGATCCCATATGCGGAATCCGCCGGCACCCTGCGTCAGCGTGCCGGATGCATCGCTGACTCAGTGTACACAATCCTACCACATTTTCACGTCAAAAGCAAGTCTTAAATGTAAATTTTGTGTGATGGGACGGCAGAAAAAGCAAAAAGGACGGTCTGACGGCAACGGAAGATTGCCGTCGACCGACCTTGGTTGCCGTCCGGGAGGGCGGCTGTCACATACAGATGTCGTAGGACATCTGGTACAGGCGTGCGATCTTGGCGCGGCGGAACTCGCAGCGTGCCTTCATCTGCGCGATCTGATAGGAGGTGAAGCCTTCCAGATCCCCATCCTTCAGCTTTCCCTTGTACATCCTGTCCAGCGCCGAGCAAAGTTGATATCTACGGCGGAGATGCGGCTTTCGTTGACGCACATGACCACATTGGAGCGCCCCTCCAGCAGGCTGTTGACAGCCTCCACGCCCATCTGCGATGCGGTCATGCGGTCACGCAGCGTGGGATTTCCGCCCCGGATGATGTGCCCCAGCCTGTTGATGCGGGTGCATACGTCAGTTCTCTGCTGGATTTCGGCGGCATAGCTGTCGGTGAAGGGAACCCCGTCGAGTTCGGGCAGCTTTTCGCTGCAAATGGCGATCATGCCCCGCTTGCCGACGGCGCGGGCGTTGGCGATCTTCTGGCAGGCATAGTCGAGGTCAAAGGGAATCTCGGGGATAGCAATGGAAATCGCACCGGCGGCAATGCCGGTGTACAGCGCCAGCAGTCCGCAGCCGTTGCCCATGATCTCGGTAATGATACAGCGGGCGTGGGATTCCGCCGTGTCGCGCAGGTCATCAATCATGCGCAGGCAGGTGTTCAGCGCCGTGTCAAAGCCGATGGTCAGCTCGGTGGCTGTAATATCGTTGTCGATGGTTCCGGGGATACCGATGGAGGGAATGCCGTGGTTGGTCAGGTCGGTCGCGCCCCGGAAGGTTCCGTCGCCGCCGATGGCGATGATGGCGTCAATGCTCTGCTCGTGGCAGACGCGGAGTGCCTTTGCCATGCCCGCCTCGGTCTTGAACTCCGGGCAACGGCTGGAGTACAGGATGGTGCCGCCGCGCGTCACGATGTTGGAGACGCTGTGCGCGTCCAGCGGGCGCAGGTGCTTCTCGCGGATGACGTCGGGATCGCTCTCATCGGCGGCGCCCAAAAGACCGGCGTAGCCGCCCAGGATTCCCACGACCTCTATCCCCTGACTCAGTGCCCGTCGGGTGACGGCACGGATGGCGGCATTCATACCCGGCGCGTCGCCGCCGGAGGACAGGATACCGATTTTTCTGAATTTCTGCATAATTTTAACCTCCTGCCGCCCGCACGGGGCGGTTTGTGTATTGCTTTCGCTATCAGTTTTTTCTGACTCCCGACTGTGATGCGGGCGTCAACTGCAGTGCCGCGCGGAGCGCCTCACGCAGGGCAAAGGAAGCCGAAGCCTCCCGGATAAAGCCGCGCGTTTTGTTTGCCGTCCACGACAGGCGGAAGGTTTGTACGCCGGTGCGCGTTGCCAGCCCGATGTACACGGTTTCCGACCGGATTTTCTGCCGTGCCGCCGCCGGGACCGGCGTAGCCGGTGGCGGACAGTGCAATGTCCGTATCCAGCCGCGTCCGCACGCCGCACGCCATGGCGGCGGCAACCTCTGCGGATACCTCCGTGTGTGCGGCAATGACGGCAGGATCAACGCCAAGAAGGTTCTGCTTGACCTGATTGGTGTAGGTGATACACCCGCCGGCGAACACGGCGGATGCGCCGGGGACAGCTGTGATGCGCTCCCCGATCATGCCGCCCGTGCAGGATTCCGCGCAGGAAACAGTCAAGCCGCGCTCCCGCAGGACACGGACAAGTCCGGTTTCCACGTCCGGTATGTCGGTGCCGTAAATGCAGGCGCCGACAGATGAGCTCCGGATCGCCTTCTCCAGACCGTCGCACAGAGCAGAGGCTTCCGCCCTGTCGGCGGCACGCGCCGTGATGCGCAGGCGCACCTCACCCGCCTGACAGTAGGGGGCGAGCGTCGGGTTGACGGACGACTCCATCAGCGGACGGAGCACCTGCTCCACCTCGGCTTCGCCCATGCCCATGATGTGCAGATTGCGGCTGACGAGAATGCCTTCGGCGCGGGCGGCAAGGAACGGCGCGGCGCAGGCGTCAAACATCGGCTCCAGTTCGCAGGGCGGTCCCGGTAACAGAATGACCGTCCGGTTGGCGTCGCCGAATGCCATGCCGGGGGCGGTTCCCCAATCGTTGGGGAATACGGTCGCGCCGCGCGGGAGCAATGCCTGCTTGCGGTTGTTGGCTGTCATGGACTTGCCGCGGGCGGCAAAGTACGCCTCGATGCGCCGGAGCGACGGCTCGTGCAACTCCAGCGGCAGTCCGAAGAACGCGGCGACCGTCCGGCAGGTCAGTCGTCACAGGTGGGACCCAGCCCGCCGGACAGGATGACAGATCGGCTGGCGCGCCCCCGTGACCCGCGAACGCTTCGGTCAGTGCCATGCGCAACCGTTCCGGACTGTCCCCGACCACGCTCGGCGGTATACGGCAATGCCAAGCTCAGCCAGACGGCGGGACAGAAAAGCGGCATCGGTGTTCACAATATCCCCAGTAACAGCTCGGTTCCCACACACAGGATCTCGGCTGTGCGGATCTTCCCCGGATGCCTGTCTCCGTACACTACGCATTCCCCCCTCCGTATATCGAATCGCTATTATAGCACATCCCCGATGATTTGTAAACAGGAAAATGAAAACAGATTGGAAACTCCGGGATAAATTATTCCGCAAACCCGCGATTCTTAAACGGGGAGGCGGGGAAGCGGCGGTGCCGTATGGTCTCAAAATTTTGTATGGCAGCTGCGATTTGTTAAAAACTATTGACAAACCGGCATATATATGCTACAATGTAGTTGATGTTGCCGGATAGGCTTGCGATGCTCCCGGTGGCACAGAAAAAATCTGACTTTGGGAAGGAGAGCCACTGTACGTATGAAACACACGAAGTATCTGCGCGCCGGCAGTCTTGTCTGCCTGCTTGCGCTATGCCTGGGACTGCTGACCGCCTGCGGAGGCGCGACACTTCCGCTTGACAAACTGTATGTCGACGACGCACGTCCCGGAAAGCCTGTTACGCTGAATACCGCGACCGAAGTTTTCCGTGAGAAGGGCACGTTGGAGGAGGTGTACGGAAACCTCGCACTGTTCATTACCCGGAATGAGGACAGCTCCTCCTCAAGGAAATCGTCTGCAATCTCGCAAGCGGGAAGAAACTGTACGAATCGGAAGCGTACCATGAGCGGCGAATGGTTGACCTGTTGGACGGAGATCTGTACAGTGTCCGGACGCCGCAGGATGGCGGCGACTCGGTTTTGACACTGTATGATGCTGCGGGAAAGCAACAGTTCCGTGCCGAGGGCGCCTCTGTTTTGGACAGAGATCTCCTGTACGCAAAATCCTCGGTGTACCGCATCAAAACGGTAAGGTAAAAGACTCCGGCATTCCCCTTGCACGTGCTTTCGCGGCCCCCCGGTGCTTGATTATGCGGAACGGCCGTCCGACGGATATATGATGGAGTTGAAGACGACCGACGGGCGGATGCTGACGGTATACGATCTTGGTATGAACCCGGTCGCACAGTACCGGTTCCCGTCCGATGCGGCGGAGGAATCCGGCTTTTTGCAGAATGCTCAACAACGGCGACGTGCTGATCCAATATCAGCTTGAAGTGGGTAGAACGGACAACACCCGTATAACCGAGGATGAGTACGATTTTGAACAGAACGGAAAGCTGATCCGCCTGTGCACGCTGATTCTGTCAGCGAAGACGGGAGAGGTACGATCGATTTCGTTTGACGGTGTTCGGTTATTGCCAAAGCCGGCGGTACTATAACTACTAGAGCCGGCGATACTATGAAGCCAAAAGGGCAGACCTGTCGGATAAGGTGGATAACATCGTTGTGTACACGCCCCTTGACGGCAACGGACGGATTGACAGCCAAATGGTTTGGGCAGTCATGGACAATGATGGTACAGTTCACCCCGTGGAAAAGCTGTCCAGCGTGACGCCTGTTGGGGTGCCATACCCGCTGGGCAAAGACTTTTGGATGGTGCAGCTGTGGGCAGGAGGCAACTATATATTCCAGCTGTACAACAAATCCGGTAAGTTGCTCAAGTCGGCTATTGAAGTCAGTGGTACCTATCAGTTCAGGATAGGTTGGGATCGATTTTCTGATTATTTTGACATTTACGATGAATCCGGAGATGTTGTCCTGGAGGGCGGCAAGTTGCGTGTGACGGCTTGTGCAGCCATGTATGCCGTCCTGCAGGATTCTGAAACGCAGGAGTACTTCCTGTATGTGTTTGACGGCGGGCAGACCGTGCCCTCCCGTGTGACCAAGATAAGCAGGGGGGAGATATTGAGTACCGCGGACAGTCTCATTCGACCCGCGATACCGACAATGTGTACCTGTACAACTACCGCGGCGAGCTGCTGGGCACCTACCCCAACGGCACCTCTGCCAGTTTCGTTTCATCGGGCAAAAACGATTGGCTGGCAGTGAAAACCACAGTCAATGATGTGCAGACAACCACGGTTTTACAAACTGACCAAATAAAGCAGGAAGAGGGAGCGGCATTCGCCGCTCCCTCTTCCTGTACCCGGGCAGTGGGTTTCCGGAGAATCGCTTACTCCCCACCCGCCTTGTCGGCTTGTGCGCCGCGACGGAATGCACCATGCCGAGCAGAATGAAGGACGCCAGCACGGAGGAACCGCCGCAGGATACAAAGGGAAGAGTCAGTCCCACAACAGGCAGCAGAGCCAGACACATACCGAGGTTCTCTGCCGACTGCGCGATCAGCACCGCCGCAACCCCCATGCAGATGTAGAAGCCTGCATCGTGGCTTGCCTGCCGCCCGATCCACAGGATTCGCCAGACCATGACCGCCAGCACCGCGATGACGAGCAGTCCGCCGACAAAGCCGAATTTCTCGCATACCGTGGCGAAGATGAAGTCGGTGTGTGAGGCGGCAAGATCCTCATAGTTGCCGCCGGTGCGCAGTCCGACACCGAGCAGACCGCCGTTCTCGATGCACTGGCGGCTCATGAGTGCCTGCCAGCCCTTGTCCAGCGGGTCAAGCTCCGGATTGAATCCCACCAGAATACGCTCCTGCTGGTAGGGTTGCAGTCTGTTCCAAAGAAACGGGAGAGCCACTGCCCCTGCCAGCGCCCCGCCCCCTGAACCACCACAGCGGCAGTCCCGCGCAGAACAGGAGCAGAAGAATCATGGTGATGTACACCAGCGCCACACCGAGGTCGCCGGAGAGCAGGATCAGCCCCACGATGAGCAGGGCATGGACAGCCAGCCACGGCAGAACGCGCGGGAGCGGATACGGCTCTGCACCAGGGCGAGATGTCGGGAATAGGTGCAGATAAACGTTATTTTGACGAATTCCGAGGGCTGGATGGCGATCCCGACGACCGGGACGGTCAGCCAGCTCTTGTTTGAGGTCTCAATGCCTTCGCCGGTGCTGCCCGCAACCAGCGTCAGCGCCAGGATGCCGACCGAGAAGATGAGGAACGGCAGCCACAGACGCTCCAGAATGATATGGTAATCCAGATTCGCCACGACAAAGGTCATGATGATGCCCAGCACCGCCATGGCAAACTGCATTTTCAGCTTGCGCTGCCCGAAATTGTCCACCGCGCCCCATATCGTGAGCAGTCCGAGACCGGTCAGTACCAGCGTGCAGACAAGCAAAACGGGGTCCACACGTCGGAAAAAGTCGTGCAGGGCGGAGCGAACCGCCTCGGCGGTCCCGCGGCGGCTGCGGGCTGTGTATCCGGTCATGTGGACCTCCTTGCTTACCGAGGCAGCACCGGGGACTCCCGAAAGAGCCCCCCGGACCCCGGAACTGTATCCGATGGGTAGCCCTGAATCGGCGTTCCCTTAATACTGTCTTCCCCAGACCACCATGTGCTTGGCGGGTTTGCCACAGCAGACGCACACGTCGGAGACGGTATCCTCATGGAACGGGATGCACCGCGACTTGACGCCGCCGGTCACATCCTTCAGCTTGTCCTCACAGGCGGTTTCGCCGCACCACATCGCTTTGATATAGCCGGGATGGTTGGCGGCAATGTCCAGGAACTCCTCGTAGGAATGCGCCACGAAGGTCTTTTCCTCCAGGTTTTCTGCGCACGGGCAAGCAGCTCGTCGTAGTACCTGATTCAGCATGGCGTTGACCTCGTCCGTGATATTGTCCAGCGACACGAACTTTTTCTCGCGGGTCACGCGGCTGACCAGCACGCAGGAATTGGCGGCGATATCGCGGGGACCGATCTCCAGCCGCACCGGCACGCCCTTCATTTCGTACTGGCTGAACTTCCAGCCGGCAGAGTTTTCGGAATCATCCAGCTTGACGCGGATTCCGGCAGACGTCAGCCGGTCGCGGAGCGCACCGGCGGCTTCCAGGACGCCTTCCTTGTGCTGGGCGGCGGGGATGATGACTACCTGAATGGGCGCTACGCGCGGCGGCAGAATCAGACCGCTGTCGTCACCGTGCGTCATGATGATGGCGCCGATGGAGCGGGTGGAAAGCCCCCACGATGTCTGATGCGGGTAGTAAATCTGATTGTCGCGCCCGGTGAAGGTGATGTCAAACGCTCTGGTAAATCCGGTGCCGAAGTAGTGGGAGGTGCCGCCTTGCAGTGCTACGCCGTTGTGCATCATCGGTTCGATGGTGTAGGTCTCCTCGGCGCCCGCGAACTTTTCCTTTTCGGTCTTGCGGCCGGTGATGGCGGGAATGGCAAGCGTGTCCCGGTAGAAGTCGGCATAGACGCCCAGCATCCGCAGGGTTTCCTCGCGTGCCTCCTGCTCGGTCTCATGCATGGTGTGGCCCTCCTGCCACAGGAACTCGGATGTCCTCGCAGGAAGGGGCGGTGGTCTTTTCCCAGCGTACCACATTGCACCACTGGTTGTACAGCTTGGGCAGGTCGCGGTAGGACTGGATGACATTCTTGTAGTGCTCGCAGAACAGCGTCTCGGATGTGGGGCGGACGATCAGGCGCTCGGAGAGCTGATTCTGCCCGCCGATGGTGACGATGGCGCATTCCGGCGCGAAGCCCTCTACATGATCCTTCTCCTTCTGGAGCAGGCTTTCCGGAATGAACATAGGCATATACATTCTCATGTCCCAATGCCTTGAAGCGTGCGTCGAGATCCTTCTGTATGTTTTCCCAGATGGCGTATCCGTACGGGCGGATGACCATACAGCCGCGCACGCCGGAGTAGTCACCAGTTCGGCTTTTTTTGACCACGTCGGTATACCACTGAGCGAAGTCGGTATCCATGGAGGTGATCTGCTCTACCATTTTTTCTTTTGCCATACGATTATTCAACCTTTCGATGCCTGCGCGGTACGCCGCGCGATTTTTACGCTAAAGATACCATATTATATACCAAATCCTGCGGGTTGTCAAGGCGTGGCATAAAGGAAACGTCGATTTATTCGGGGGCGCAAGTCTGAAAAAAATATTTTCAGACAGGAAGTTCTGTGCCTTGGCAGACGGCGCGGCTGCCTCTCCGGCAAACCGGGACCGTCCGAAACCTCCGCCTCCGGATAACGGTCTACACCAGATCGGCGAGGATCGCATTGGAGACAAGCCAGCCGGATTCGGTGAGGGCAAAGCGTCCGTCCGGATGGCGGGCGAGTCCGGCGCGGAGGAGCGACTCGCAGACAGCCCCGCGCGTTGCCCAAAAGTCCACGCCGAAGCGGGTACGGAAGTCTGCTTCGGAAATACCCTCCGCGAGACGCAGTCCGAGCATGATATTCCTCCATTTGTTCGCGGCGATCCGGGATGTAGCGATCCACCGTGATATCCCTGCCGTCAAGGAAAGCGGAAAGGTCACGTGACTGCCCGAAGCGGACGCCGTGCAGGTAGGAGTACGCGCCCACGCCAAGCCCGATATAGGGCTTGTCCTGCCACGTATGCAGATTGTGACGGGAGCGCATACCGGGACGGGCATAGTTGGAGATTTCGTAATGCCGTATCCGGCAGCCGACAGCAGACGCGCCGACAGCTCGTACAGAGCCGATGCCTGCTCCGCCGCCTCGTCTCGTCGGCAGGCAGTCCCAGTCCTGCGCGTCCGCGCCGCCCGAACGGCGTCCCCGGCCTCCATCAGGCAGTATGCCGACAGGTGCCCGGCTCCAGTGCCAACGCCGCCTCCAGCGTCCGCCGCAGACTGTCCGGCATGTCTGCCCCGGTATGCCGATCATGAAATCCAGACTGATATTTCCGATACCGACCGCACGCGCAGTTTCCACTGCCCGCACGGCGTCCGGGAAGCTGTGCAGGCGCCCCAGCGCCCGTAGTTCGTCCGCGTTGGCGGACTGCACGCCAAGGCTCAACCGGTTGACGCCGCCCGCGCGGAATGCCGCCAGCCCCTCCGCCGTCAGCGCCGCCGGGTTGCCCTCCACGGTTACTTCCGCATCCGGCAGGACAAAAAAGGCGGCATGAACCGCCTCCATGAGGCGTGCCGCCTGCGACGGAGTCGAGAGTCGGCGTTCCGCCGCCGATGTACACCGTGTCCAGTGCCTGCACGCCGCCCGCCGCTGTTGCCTCCGCCGCCCCGGATAGCCGGATGCGGCGGATCAGTTCGTCCACGTATGCTTCAACCATTGCCGCATCCGGGCGCGGGAAGGAGCAGAAATCGCAGAAGGGACACTTGCTCCGGCAGAAGGGTATATGCAGGTACAGACCGACCGGCTCTCCGCCGGGCTGGCGTTCCGCCTCTTTCTCTGCCCGTCATTTTACAAGATGCCGCTTGATTTTTTTGGATGTCGTCTTTTCGAATTCCGTCTGCCGGTATTCCACCGCCTTGACCTGCTTGAAGCCGGGCAGGCGGCGGTTCATGGCATTGATGGAGTTCCGGATAGATTCCCGGATCAGCTCCTCGCTCGCACCGGTCGGGAACTTGTCGTAGGCAGGATTACCACCGCCGTCAGGATGATGGCATCGCTGTCCGGCGCCTTCCGCCCGACCACGACGCTTTCACAGATGGTGTCGATTTTGCCCAGATACTCCTCAATCTCCTCCGGGAAGACGTTCTTTCCGTTCTCCAGTACGATGACGGATTTCATGCGTCCCGTAATGTAGACGTACCCGTCCCCGTCCATGTACCCGATGTCGCCCGTGCGGTACCAGCCGTCCGTCGTGAACGCCGCCTCGTTTGCTTCGGGATTGTTGTAGTAGCCAAGCATGACGTTGTCACCCTTGATCTGTATCTCACCTTCCACGTATCCTTCCTCGTTCTCTCCGGAGCCGGTCTTTTCGTCGATGCGCACCCGGCAGCAGGGAACGGCGGGACCGACCGAACCGTACTTGCGTGCAAAGTACGGCGTGACGCAGGTCAGCGGGGAGCATTCGGTGATGCCGCAACCTTCAAAGATCGAAATTCCGAAATCCTCAAAAGCCGCGATCGTCAGGATTGAGCTTGGCGCCGCCGCAGATGATGTGATCCAGCCGCCCGCCGAAGGCGTCCAGAACCGACTTGAATATCTTCCGCCGTGCGTCGATGCCTACAGCCATCAGCGTCTTGGAGGTGGCAAGACCTGCCTTGAGAATGGTTTCCTTCTTGCTCTTTTTTTGGCTTCGGACCATATCTTGGCGTACATGGTATTGATGAACAGCGGGACCAGCACCAGCCCCGTCGGCTTGAAGAGCTGGAAATTCTTCATGACATGGCGCAGGGAGTCGTTGATGCATATTCAATGCCGTACACCATCTCTTTGGCCAGATGCACATCAGCTCGTAGGTGTGGTGGATGGGCAGGACGGAGACAACCACGTCATCTGCGGAGAAGCAGACAGTCTCCACTGCCGCATTGACGGCGGCAAAAATATTCTTCTGGCACAGCATGACGCACTTGCTGGTGCCGGTGGTGCCGGAGGTAAACAGCATTTCCGCCAGCTTTTCGCGGTTGCGGACGATGGGGTAGTGGTAGCCGTCGCGCTCGACACGCTCGCGTCCGCACGTCAGCAACTGGTCAAAGGCAATGACCTTATTGTCGAAGCTGCTGTCGTAGGCAGGCGTGATGGGGATAAAGTACCGGATGCCCGTATCACCGTCCGAAATGGATTTGATGAACTTCTCGTTGAAACTCTTGCTGTACACGATGGCGCGTGCATCCACCATGGCGATAAAGCGGCGGATCTCCTCCGTGTCCAGCCCTTGTCCATGGGTACGATCACGCATCCTGCGGCAAGTGCGCCCAGATATGTGCATACCCACTGCGGAGAGGTTTCCCCGATGACAACGATCTTTTCGCCGCACAGACCCATAGCCGTAAAAGCGGCAGCCGCTTCCCGCACCTGCGTGCCGAACGTGGCATAGGTCATGCTCTGAATATCCTTGCCCTCGTAGTATCGAAACAGGGTCTTGTTCCCATGGCGTTCAATGATGTCGCACAGATCCGTTACGTCCCATATGTGGGGCAGGACGCGCCCATGCGGCGGCGGTTTATTGGTTTGTACTTCTCCATTTTTCCTCCCGTTGCGGCGGGTACAGCGTTGCTTTCCGACCGCATCCGTTTCATTGTACCACAATTTTTTATTATTATTCTGTAAACATATTCCTGCTATCGGGTAAATTCATGATTATTTGCCTGCCGTTCCGTTTCCGCCGGGGACTGCCGATACGGCACCGACTGACCGCGCCCGGCACCGGTTGCCTTTTTCATCGGGCTGCCGCTACGCCTCATATACCGTTTCCACGCTGATGTCCTGCGGGTAGTCGCCGAACCCGCGTCCGAAGATGTTGAACCCGCCGCGATGCCGTGCGTCCTCCTTGTTCCCGATACGCAGGACAAAGGTCTCGGCGTGGTCAAAATCCGCTATCGTGGGACCGCTTTCCGGTTGCGTTGAAAAGCCGTTGATGGATACGCCGTTTTCGGTTACGGAAATCTCAATCAGTTCCCCGTACTGTGTCGATGGATCAGGCCACCAGGAAGGGGTGAACTTCCCGCGCCGCCCGCCAAAGTCCGAGGGGGAAGTCTTGGTACACAGCTCCACGCCGTTCAGCCAGAACGTGATGTCGCTTTTCCATCCGATGCAGTAATTGAGGGTTTCGGAGCAGATTTCAAGCGTGACCGTAAAGCGCCGGAGCGTGCTGTCCCGCCGCGTGTTGATACGCTGTACTCCACGTAGCCGCCACTCGCCCACAGTATCTGTGCGTCTGCACGGCGCGGCGTAAAAATATTGCCGTCCGAGAACATGATCTGTTCATTTGCTGTGCAAAACCCGCATCCGGCTCCAGATGCGCCCCGTGTAAAGTCCGACAGGCACTTCGTGCGTCACATGCACCCCCCCGCGTCCATTTCCCGGGTCGGGGCTGTCAGCAGATCAGGGAAACAAAGCGGCTTTGGCAAAGTTGCAGAGTGCCGTGCTTGCCCTGCATGGTTGTGACGTTTACCAGCCCCGCTTCCTGCAGGGTGCGGACGTGGAAACAGGCGGTCGATACGGATATTCCGATCGCCCTGGCAATTTTGGTAATGGACATGGACTCTGCATACAGCATACGGAGGATGGTCAAGCGCTCCTGCGAGGACAGCGCATGGCAAACGGTTATGATGTCCCTCCGTGTCCTTCGGATCGGATAGTGAAAACCGATACTGACCGAACGGGAGATCCGGACTGTTCTTTGGCATGGAGAATTCCTTTGTTACAGCAATGCTGTACCTTTCTGCAAAGATAATCATGTAAAATTATACTCTTGACGAGGCGGCAGGACAAGTGTATAATTGTTAATAATGGTGAAACAGCACCTTTTGGCAACAAAAAATGAAAAGAAATGAGAGGAACTGCACATGAAAAAGAACATCCTGCTTGCGATGATACTCGCATCGTGCGGCTTATTTGTAGCCTGCAACGGCGCCGGTGGACAAGGCTCGGGCGAAACCGCAAGCAAGCCCATGGAAAGCACGCGTGAGCAGACGGAAGAATCGGTCACGGCTTCCGGCACGGACGGGGAACCAACCGCGCCCGCGACCGAAGAGGAATCCTCTGCTACGGAAACGGGCGGGGAAGCCGGACCCGCCGCCGAGACCATTGTGTACAGGAGTATGATTTCAGCGCGGAGATCCAGGAGTGGACTCCCGAAAAACTGGCGGACAACATCAAATCGGACGATCCCGCCTATGTTATGGCATTTCAGGATCCGACCGTCACGCCAGTCAAAATCAACAAGACCGGACTGCAACTCCACCTGAACGCGCCGTTCTCCGCGTTGACGATCGGATTTCCCGCATGGGGCGTGCCGGACACGTTCTGCACACTGTCCATTTACGAATGGAAGGGTACTTATTCGGCGACGGTCGCGGAGAAAGCCCTCCTGTCCGTGGAAGTCAGGGACATCGTTGACTGCGCATTCACAAAGATTGAACTGGGGCGGTCCATGCCAGCAGGGAACTACCTGATTCTTTTGCATGACCCCGGAAGCAAGTCGAACGGCGGTGGTCCCGGCATCTGGAATTTCCAGTCCAACATCACGGCGGGGCAGCTGTACCAGGACGGCAAACCGATCGACGGTGAAATGCAGCTGTGGGTTCAGTTTGACAAAACGCCGATCAAGCCGTTCGGGTTGCCCGATACGACGGGCAGTGTTGCCGCTACCAGAACCGAGAAGGAGAAGGCCGTACGGCAGTTCCGCACGCTCATGAAGAGTATGTCGAAATTCCCCGTTTCCTTCCGGGTGGGCGACACGGCTTACAACGGCTTCGGACGCGACTTTACCGAGTTGGGACGCACGCTGGAAAACACCGATACCTCCGAGACTACGACGGTGCGCTTCCTGTATAAGGACAGCATCGAGATCAAGCTCATCTGTACCCTGTATCCCTACCATGCCGCGTACGAGTGGACGGTGTATTTCACCAACATCGGCAACGAGAATTCTCCCGCGATTTCCGAGATCAATGGGTGTAACTACACGCTGACCGCCGCAAATCCGCATCGAAAGCGGCATTCGGGCGACGGCTGCTACGACAATCAAGCCAACACGCCCTATGATATGAACATCTCGGGCATGGAGCTTGTCATCAACAATGAGACGGGGCGTGCGACCTACAACCGCTTCCCCTATTTCAAACTGAAGTGGAACGGTGGCGGTGCGTTCTTTGCCGTCGGCTGGCCGGGGCAGTGGCGGGCAGGCTTCTCCTCGACGGGCGATCAGCTGACGGTCACTGACGGGCAGGTCAAGCTGAATACCTATCTCAAACCGGGGCAGACCATCCGCACGCCGCTGTCCACCTTCGTTTTCTACGAGGGGGGACGACAGCAACCGCGAGACAAACCTGTGGCGCAACTTTTTCATTGCGTGCAATATGCGCAAGATCGACGGCGGGAACTTCAGCCCCCCGCGACAGCGGCAGCATCCTCCTCGACCTACGAGGAAATGTTCAGAGCGACCGATGCCAACCAGATTGCCGCTATCAAAAGTATCATGCGAACGGTGTGAAACTGGGGTACTGGTGGATGGATGCCGGCTGGTATTACAAGACCGGGACGCAGTCGCTCGACCAGAACTGGCTGCCTACGGGCACCTGGTATGTGGACGAATCCCGCTTCCCGAGCAAGTTCGGGGGATGTTTCCGACTACGCGCACAGTGTGGGTACCAAGACCATTCTGTGGTTTGAGCCGGAGGTTGTGCGCCTGCCTGTCGGGCAGTTGGGCGCGACGAGCGTGAAAAAGGAATGGCTGCTGCCCAAAAAGCAGTACGAAACTTGTAAACTACGGCAATCCCGAGGCGCGCGAGTGGCTGCTGGAACGGGTCTGCACGGTGTTGAAGGAGGGCAATATCGACCTCTACCGCCAAGACTACGGTGTAGCCTATCCCGCGTCTGAGTGGCAGGCGAACGACCCGCGCGGGCAGGCAGGCATCACCGAGAACCTGTATGTGCAGGGTTACCTGTGGTTTTTGACAGCCTCATTGCGCGTTTCCCGAACATGATGATTGATGCCTGTGCCGCAGGCGGCGGTCGCAATGACCTGGAGACCATGCGCCGTGCCGTGCCGCTCCACAAGAGCGATTCGGGCTACCATGATCCGGAGATCAAGATGTCTATGAATACCGCGCTGTTTCTTGGTTCCCCTATTTCGGCACGTACGCTATTGGCGATGAGTACGGCTTGCGTGCGTCCTTCAGCTCCATGCCTGTGCTGAATTACAACGTGGTTGCCTCCAATGTGGACTGGAAACTCATTGAGAAGTGCGTCAACGAGTGGGAGCAGGTCAAGGAATTCTACTATTCCGATTACTACCTGCTGACCGAATGGAACGTTTCGGACGAGGAGTGGAACGCGTGGGAGTTCTTCGATCCCGACAAGGGCGCGGGCTTCTTCCAGGCATTCCGCCCGAAGAATTCCGGGGATGAGAGTCTGAACGTCCGGCTTCACGGCTTGCGTCCTACTGCAACATACCGTCTTACCGATACGGACGGTCGCATCGATGTCACCGTGACCGGCGCAGAACTCATGGGGAAGGGATTTTCCGTCAGGTTGCCTGCATACTCCAGCGCGGTGGTATTGATCCGCGAGGTCGGATGACTCGCAGGACACGGCTGACCCGGCGACTGCTTTTCCCCGACCGTGAAAAAAGATCTTCGCAGAGGGCTCTTTTGATGGGCTCTTTGCGGAGATCTTTTTTATACGGGAATTCTGCATCGATAGCCGGATAAGCAGAATTCGGAACCATTCCTGGAAAGAATATGCGTACACGGTATAATTCCTGTCGCTTTTTCAAATAATAGCCACGTACCCCACCATGCGGCAATCGTCCGTCGTGGGGGCACAGCGGGCGCGACCCGCCTTTCCGCGAGTGCAGAAAACCCTTGCGGAGGGCGTGGACCGGAATGCGCGATGCGCCCGCCGCCGCGAGAAAGGATGTTCTGAACATGAAAGCAACCGGAATTGTCAGACGGATCGACGACCTCGGGCGCGTCGTTATCCCGAAGGAGATACGCCGCACAATGCGGATACGGGAGGGCGACCCGACACAGACAACATTGACACCCGTTGCCAGATTTGTTCATGCTTTGATGGATTTATCCAAGAGAATCGGACTGGAGTGAAGAAAACCATATACATATACCAGTGTACGGGAACGATCTTGCTGTTCAATCGTGTACGATGAACTTGACAGAGCATCTGAAATATGGTACACTGTAAACGATAATGAATCAAAGGCGTATGCATCCGTTCTACTCGCTTGTGAAGGGGTGAACAAGCGCAGTTGACCTCAGAGCCGATGAGATTCTCGTTATGCTGGGCGGATACGGAAAAGTACCTGTCGGTAAAGCAAACGGAAAGATCAGTATAGGAAATGGTAATTAATTTGCTCCTCTAAAAGGCGTTGCTGATGAACTTGTCGCTACTGCTCAAGTTGGCTTGCACTATAAAGGTGGATTCGGAATCGGAGCCAAAGCAAAAGCTTCTGCTCTGTCAGGTAGAGCTACCGCGGAGTTCAATATCTTTGGTTGGCAAAGTTGAATTAGAGTGTGTTTCTAAACTCAATCGCTTGAAAGGAATCGAATAACATCTTGCAAAAATCGCGCATATCGTATATAATATGATTACGACAAAAGATAATCGTGGGGGGCGCAAAGATGGCAAGACGATACACCGATTTCTGTCACTACAAAGAAAGGCATCTTGTTGAATGCTTTTTCATGAAGATCAAAGATCATCGCAGGATCGCCATGCGCTTCGAAAAGCTCGCTTGCAGATTCCTCGCTTTCATTCATTTGGCGGCTGCACTGCTCGGCTTGCATAATTTCGCGGGCCGATGATTTGGGAAACACACTCTAATATTTTTGGCTCATCAAAACACTTTTTTTCTATTGATTCTTAGCGCAAATTTTCTTGTTGTAAAAATGAAAAAACAATGTCTTATTGACCAAAAAAATCATGAAATAATATGCGCATGTTCTCCTACGGTACCGAATGAAGTGTCGAGATGGTATAATGAGGGACATGATATTAGCATTGCCTCATATGGCAAGTTAATTAACAATCTTGTCAATTGTGTGGGTTCTAATGATATAAAACTAATATCCTGCTTCACATTTTATGACAGACCTAACCTTCTGACGCAAAAAAGAAGGGGATGAAGGGGTTTTCTCAAAGTTTAATGTGACCTATCAAAGTGCATTTGAATCACTTTCAGAGGAGGTCAATGGAAAGATATCATTCATTTCTATTGCTCAAGCCCCACTTCAAAATCTAAATTCCTTTTTCATCCCACAGGTACAAAGCGTTATTGGCTTGAATTGTAATATTAGTGATACAGAATTAATGTGTCAAGCTCAAAAATGTGATGGGGACGAGTTTGTGCATGATTTGACACAAAGGTCAGAGGTACTCATAACTTTTTCTCGATGCAGGGTGCGACGGGAACAGTACAAAATTTCATTTAAGACGTTCAGCGATGAACTTATTAGTCAACTTCGTGGTTTTGCTATAATGGATAATTACGAGATTGTCAAATGCGATGGCCAATAAGCGTAGCAATGGAGAACGTGCATGTCAGAACCGATCCTGCAGAAACCTTAAGATGGACAAAGAAAAGTCCACCGGGCGAATAGCCGGCGCAGTAGCGACCGTTATAGCTCTTGACCGAGCAAATTTGAAACGAAGGGTTCGACCGATAGCGTATATAACGAACACGGAATCATCGCGATTTTTTTCTCATTTGCCAAAGCCGAAATGAGAAAAAGTTTCACATTGCAATTCAAAAACGAGAAAAAAGTTTCTCAAGCCGCTTGATTTTTAGTGAGAAAAATAGTATAATGTCCGTGAGGTGAACGAAAATGAGCTTAAAGGACATTCGGTTACGAAGCAACCTAACGCAAGAAGAGTACTGCACAATTATTAGGTGTTACCAGAAGAACGTATGTGAATTACGAGGCAGGGAAAATCGATGAATCATCCTTGAAGTATAAGTATGTCGTTGAGACGCTGCAAAAAGCGACTTTAATTGACGAGAATCACGGGATATTGACCATAGACCAAATAAGGAAAATATGTGGTGAAATATTCAAGGATTATTCGGTGGAGTACTGTTATCTGTTCGGATCTTATGCCAAAGGCAAAGCAACGGAAAAAAGCGATGTCGATCTGCTTGTCGCAATGCCGGTAGACGGAATGAAATTTTTCGAACTTATAGAGGTATTGAGAGAACAACTAAAAAAAGAAAATCGACCTGCTGGATATAGCGCAGTTGGAAAATAATCCCACGCTTGTACAAGAGATATTAAGGGATGGCATAAAGATTTATGGATAACGTAAAAAACGATAAATACTATCTTGAAAAAATCATATCGGACTTGGGGTTCATAATTGAACACACCAAAGGAAAAACAAAAGACGAAATCGAAAACAACGATTTGCTGGTCGACTCTATTATGTTCCGCATTATTCAAATCGCAGAGAACAACAGCCGTCTGTCGGAAGAGTTCAAAAAGAAATATAGCGAAATTCCTTGGGTTGCAATCAAGGGAATGCGTAACAAAATAGTTCATGATTATGGTGTCGTAAATATGGTTATTGTTTATGACACGGTAACGCGTTGGATACCGGAGATGTACGAGAAATTGATGAGGATACAATGAGATATTATGTGGTAGCCGATGTTCACGGATTCTATTCGGAACTACAAGCGGCTTTGACGGAAAAAGGGTTTTATGAAGACAAAGAACCACATAAACTTGTGGTTTGCGGTGATTTGCTCGACCGAGGGATGAAGCCTTAAAGCTGCAGGAATTCATACTCGAGCTGTTAAAAAGGACGAGGTAATCCTTATTAAGGGGAATCACGAAGATCTGTTCCTTGACCTTATAAACAATGCGGAGAAGTGGATGACTAAAGCAAATATCTACTCAACGCATCACTGGCGAAACGGAACGATTGACGCGGCTCTTCAACTGACAGGAAAAAGACTTGCAGACATCAGTCCTATATCCAGAAGACTTTGCTGAAAGCCAAGAATACTCCGTTTTATAAGACAATAATCCCGGCGATGAAGGATTACTACGAAACGAATAACTACATATTCGTTCATGGGTGGATACCTTGCGCTGTAATGGGTCGTGGGATAGGGACGAGAGACACTTTCATCTACGAAGAGAATTGGAGAGAGCAAGGCGAAGATCGGTGGAATAAGGCTCGATGGCTAAACGGAATGGCTGCGGCAAGCTGTGGTGTGCGAGAACCGCACAAAACCATTGTATGTGGACACTGGCACTGTTCCTATGGACACGCGGAATTAGAAGGAAAGGGCAAGGAATTTGATGCCGATTCGGACTTCTCGCCATACTATGCCGATGGAATCATTGCGATAGACGCTTGCACGGCATTCTCAAGAAAAGTCAACTGCGTAGTGATTGAAGATGATATTCGATTCCTTTCAAGCGATTGAGTTTAGAAACACACTCGGATGAGATTTTTCATAACCACTTGAATTTTCGCAGAAAAAAGTGTATGCTATTATCTACAAGATGATGTTATGACCTCTGTCGCATGATGCAGACCGAGGTCAAGGATAACGCCTTGGCAGACAACGATTTGCTGACGCGTGTCGTCGATTTTAAGAACAAGCTCTACCGTTGGAAATAGAACTCAATTTGACACCGGACGGAGGAAGCTAAAATGGCAATCAGCAAAAACTTGAAATCATTTACCATAATGGTCAGCCCGATGGTATTCGTTCCATCCGCAGACATCTCTCTACGATGACAACTTACGTTATTCCTCGTCCGTTGCTTTCTGAGGCAAAGAAGCTTTCGGGAATTAACCGCCCTGGAATTTATTATCTTATCAGCGAGAACGATGATAATAAAATTGCGCAGATTTATATCGGTCAAACAAGAAACGGAGTAGTTCGCCTTGATGATCATAATCGTTCAAAAGACTTTTGGAATAAGGCAATTATGTTCTTGGCTGACAGCAAAACATTCTCCTTGATATGATAAGCGGTCTTGAAGCTTATGTTATTGGCAAAAAGCTCATGAATCCAAACGATATAAGGTTGAAAACTCGGTAAATCCCAAATATGAGATTGACGAATACGATTTGCCTTTGATCGAGGAAGTGTACGAAGAAATCAAATTCATTATGGCAACGCAGGGTTACAAAATGGATAACTCTAACGTTACCTTGAATGAAGCCAATACCCTACATACTACACGTAATGGTGTCACTGCTTTTGGTGCTTACGACGGTGAAAAACTTCGAAGTTTTGGAAGGCTCGGAAATTGATATGAGCCGTAAATGTCATTCTTCAACTTTGGAAAAGCAACGTCAAACAGCTCTTGCAAAACGGCAATATTGTTTGCGTTGACGGAAAATACAAATTAAATGTTTCTGTATCCTTTACTTCTCCCAGCTCTGCGGCATGTTTGCTTTGGGCGGCAGTACAAATGGCTGGGTTGAATGGAAGGACAAAAATGGAAAAACTTTGGATGAACTCTATCGAAAATAATTATGTACATATTATTTCAAATTTAGAGTGTGTTCCCAAAGTCATCAGCAGGCGAAATTATGCAAGCGAGCAGAGTAGCCGCCCAATGAAGGAAAGCGAGAAATCTGCAAGCGAGCTTTTCGAAGCGCATGGCGATTCTGCGATGATCTTTGATCTTCATGAAAAAGCATTCAACACTCAAATAGCAGAAGCCTGCCGGTGTTCCCGTACTGCAAAGCTTTTGCTCTGTCTCCCTTGTGCAAATAGGTGAAGCACAGACCGCGAATGGCTCCCGTTCGATATTCCATATTTTTCGATTCCATAAGTTGCTCACCGAGCAAAAACAATTTCATCGAAACTTTCATCGATATATCCATTTTGCAAAACGCTCATCAGGTAATACCGCACGGTCTCATCGTTCGGATATTTTTTCTGCATTGCACGGCAGAGATTCAGCCTTTCTTCAGTTTTGCCTTGGCTGTGGAGTTCGGCGTACTTGGTTGTAAATTCTTTGACCTCGGATTGCTTTTTGCTCTTGGCAATATCGATTTCAAGAAGGACATCAGCACTGACCTCAAAATGTTTGCCAATACAGGCAGGTGCGAAATGTCCGGCGCAGTTTTGACGCATTCCCATTGAGAAAACCGCATTTGTAGAAATGCCCAACATTTCGGCAAGCTGTTCCCTGAGTGATATTTCTGTCGCGGCGTAATTTTTTTGATTGTGGCTCCGATAGACATGATTTTTCTCCTTTGTGATAATTCAAAAGCGCTCTTGTAACCTGATTATACACTTTGTTTAGGTTTTTCACACCAAGTATTTTGCCAATGCAATTCAATTTACACTTTAATATTTACAGAAATAGTTTACAGTAAACCGACAGAAAAGTCAAACCACGAATTCATACCTTCTGTCTTCCCGGCGCGCTTGTCCGAGGCACATAGTGCGTGAATATCCAAAACAAGCAGAAAAAGAGCAGAATCCACGGCATCGGATTTTCAAGCAGGTTAAAGCCGCGCCACAATTTCGGCTCGGCGCTTAACACCGGACGGCAGAGCCGACCGAATTTACGAGATTTCACGAGAAAATGCGAGGATTTGAGAGATTTTGAAAAAGTCGTTTGTGTCACTTTTTCGTAGCCATGGCACTGAAATTCGCTTTCTGTACCACAATTTGCGAAAAAGGCGGGCTTTGAAGCACTTTGTGCGACCGAGGAATGTCACTGATAAAGAATGAATTTCCTCTGCTATCTCTGTCAATCATGAAAGGGGTGATGCGACACATAAAATAATGCAGGCTTGCGTACATAAAGGCACTGCCGGACAGACGGTCGGATATGCTATCGGACATAGCATCCGGCGCGGGCAAATCTGCCTTTTCGGAGGAACGATTGAACTTTTTTCTTTCTGAAAACGCAAAGCCGCGAAAAACGGGCGCGTCTACGCAAAGAATTGAAGAAATAGGTGAGTCATATGGAGATGAACATTCATCATGACGGCAAACGGTCGATATATGGCTCACCAAAAGCGAGGCACGGGACGAAATTTTCGTAACTCGCTTGAACCGTATTACCGGCAATTTGCGAAGCACAAGTATTTTGTGTCGGTGTTTGAATCGGGCGACCGGGAGCTGTTATCGGACACCACCCTGCTCCTCCGCCACAATCTTGAACTTCAGATGAAAGCCGAGCCTGCAACGGAGCAGGTTCAGGCGTAAAAACAGGGCAGGAGGCGTAAATGTCTCCTGCCCTGTGTTATACTGCTCCTTAAGCAAAACATGGAATAATCCAATTTCTACCCGTAACAGATTTGATTACTGAAGCTGCCCGATGCCGAATCCCTCTTTACAACAGTTTTGATTATTTTGGCAAGGCTGAGATTTTCAAAATTAACAATATAGTCAAAGAAAAGAAACAGACGAGACATATTTGACAAACGTTCGTGTGCTATAATATAACAAAATATTGTATCTTTTTGCACAACAGGCGTAAGACAATATTAGCGCACGCACTGGAAGGATATGGCTGCGAGTATGTTTATAGAGCTCGGAATAACCGCCGACAGTCCATGATTCGTTGTCGTGTCGGGCACGTTTTCTGTTTTATGACGATTTTATGACGATGTCGGGGTTTGATGTTGCGTGCCATAATTCTTCCAAATAAGGAGTCAGAAAATGAAAAAAGACAAACACAATTTACTACGTCATCTTTTTTGCTTGTAACTTCCTGTTTGCTTTTGCTTGTGAGCATTCTGTCCGCGTGTACCTGTAAAAAGGCAGATGACGTCGCAACCGGTTCCACAAGCAATTCTCTCGATGAAACAGCTGCCGATACGGCAACGGTACCAAAGAGAACACCGAAACGGGAACAGAAACCGAATCCGATGCGACACTTGAACTCCCGGAAGAACGTTCAATCGGCTCTGCGAATGTCGCTCTCGGTTGTCCCGTCATTACCAACGGCTGCAAGGACGGTTCCAATCAGAATCGACCGACGGAAAAAGTAACACCAATTACGTATCGGATGAACACGAAGATTGCTATTCCTTTGAAATCGTTGTAGACCTGACTCGTCCCTACCCGGTGAACGGGATTCGGCTGCAGAACGGCAATGCCAAAAAAAAGTCGGGAAACTGACGGGATTCATACTTTCTGTATCGGCAGACGGACGCACTTATAATGAGGTTGCAGATCAGAGTGCACTGAAAGACGGTCAGCTTCTTCTTGACGCGGTCACAGACGCACGTTATGTAAAAATAACTGCAACGGAAGTGACAAAAAGATCTTCCGACAAATACGCAATTTCTCTGTCCGAAATGGAAGTTCTCTCCGAGATTACAACGTATGATAATCTTCTGCCTCAAAAGCGGGCACTGGCTATGCAACCGGGAGCAACCGACCAGTTTGCGGTCCGTTGCCGCCTTGGGACGCCTGCCGATACCCTGCAATGGGTTTCTGACCGACCGGAAGTTGTGAGCGTCGAAAGAACAACCGGTGAAATCACCGCACATGCGGACGGAACCGCAACAATTTACGTTTCGGACGGCATAAACTGTACTGCCATCCCCGTGACCGTTGCCACCCCCAAGCCCGCCTACACCATTTCTACCTTCTATCTTGCGAACCACGCGCCCAACACCCTTGAGGTATTCGGACTATCTGAAAGAGTGCGGCATTACCTTTATTGAAAATTGCCGCCCATATGATTACTATGGCAACTGACGACCGAATATCTGCGTGTCATGGCGAACGATTACGGGTTGACACTGTCGGTCGCGGATCCCGTAAAGAGGACGCATGGCTGTCAACGACCGAAGGCGAGATTACTGCCATTGTCAACCGCTACAAGAATCTGCCCGGCATCGGCGGCATCTATCTGAGAGATGAACCTTCTCAACCCAATGTATTTGCCCCGATTTACAAAGCCGTTGTGGCAGCCGATCCTGCCTCCAATCCGCACCTGAACCTGCTTCCCAATGTCGGCGGCAATTACTACGGTTATGTTTCCGATTGGGTAGCAACGGTCGGCAGTCAAAATCTGAAATGCCTTTCCTACGACATGTACCCGTTCGGCACCTCCAGAAATTCCATCAATAATGCCGTTTACGATCATCTTGATCTCTACCGACGGGTGGGAAACACCTGGGGCGTCAATACCGGCTACTATATGCAAGCCATGGAATCAACGGCGCTTACCGCGTGCCGAATGACAATGAGATGATGTATTACGCATCACTCGGCGTTGCCTACGGACTGAAGGAATTCAAATGGTTCGTCTGGTTTACACCGCCCTATTCGGGAGCAGGTGAGCATTTCATCACAGGCATCCTGGACAGCGAAGGGAAAAAGAGTGCTTTGTTTGACGGCGTGACTGCTGTGAATCGATGTCTCGACGCTCAGCCCGTATCTTGCGAACACCGATTCTGTCGCTGTCTATCACACGGACGGCAAAAACGGGAACAAACTGCCCTGCCGACTTTTGCCCTGAACACAACCGGCTCCTATGTTGTTTCCGTCATGCGCGACCGTACAGACGGTCAGGAATACTTAGTCGTGGTCAACAAAAGCTTCCGCAAAGAAATGACCGCCGACTTTACCGTTGTAGGCAATTCCCTGGATCTTTCCGCTGTAACGGACATCACATCGGGAACCCCCACTGCTCTGAAGAAAAACGGAAACGGATTTTCACTGAGCCTGAAAGCAGGCGGACTGGCAGTTCTGAAGTTCCCGCAAGGCTACAGCGTTCTTCCCGCAGCCGACCAAAAGACGGCAAGAATCTTCTCCAAGATTGCGGTGCCTCGGTATCATCTTCTGCAGGTGACGGCAGATACGCCTATATGCTCAATGACGGCGATCGCACCACAAACTTCGCGACGGCGCAAGAACAGACAGGCTGGATTCTCTATGACCTGCATACCGTGTGCACCTTCAACCGTGTGGATATTTACCCCGCCAGCGGTCAAACGGTCGGATTCTTCTTCCCCAAGGCACTTTCTGTCTGGATATCCGAGGATGGAAAAGAGTTCAAAAGGTCGCGGCGTACGCCGATATTGATGTATACAAATGGGCTCCATCCGTTTGGACACTGCCAAGGCGCGCTACATCCGGATTGATATTGATGATATTGAAGAAAGACTCGGGCAAACAATCGTTGAAATCGGCGAAATTGAAGTCTACTTGGACAACGGAAAAGTTCCGCGATGGTCCTTCCGGAGGAAAAAGAACTGAAGCCTGCCGAAAACGGCAACCTTCTGCCTCGGTCGGACACCGTATGTATCTTCCTCCCTATGAGCAATACGGCTGGACCAAAAATCAATTGACGGACGGTTGCATCGGCATGAACGTTGGTGTCCACCAGGGATGGTGTTCCATGATCGGCTCCAAGACGCGCGACATTACCGAGTGGGTTATGTTTGCACTCGGCAAGCCTATCACCATTTCCAAAATGGTGGTGTACCCCAGCTATGACAGCGAATTTGTTGAAGATTATCACGTGGAAGTTTCCTTGGATGGTTTGACATGGACAACGGTTTGGTCCATTACAGGCGACAACAAGGACAACGGTGATCCCAGAGTCATGACCTTTGATCCGGTCGAGGCACGTTACGTCCGTTTTGTTGTAACCAAGATGGGCAACGGAAACCCTGCCTCTGCCATTGGCTACAAGGTACAGATCGGAGAAATCGAGCTTTATCAGTAAAACAGCACACGAAAAACGCACCCTCCGCCACTGGGGGTGCGCTTTTGCTGCCGCATCTGCAAGCCGGATTACATACCAATCTTCCAACAAAACCTTTGATATGGTAATCGACCGCCTTTGTCTTGCAATCTGTTCATTGACTGAATCCATAATCAGATCTGTAAAATGATAACAATTCATGTCTTTGCAAATATATCATTGACACCGGGCTTGTTCTGTGATACAATGTTATCAGCAATATATCAAAGGAGCGATTATCAATATGGTTGAAAGGTTCCGCATTGCGGCGTACACGCGAATCTCCGTAGACTGGAGCTTGACCGCGATAACACGGTATCGAAAACCAGAAGGCTATCATAGACGAATACTGCCGCCTGCACTTTCCGACAAGCACGGTCGATTACTTTGAGGATCGCGACAAATCGGGCTACACCTTCGAGCAACGCCCCGATTACATGCGTATGCGCGAAAAGCTCATGCAGCGCGAATACGATATACTTATCATCAAGGACCTGAGCCGTTTCTCGCGCAGAACGGGCAAAGGACTTGCCGAATTCGAGGATCTTGCCGAGCGCGATATCGCATCATTGCCATCGGCGACGGGGTAGATTATTATCGAGGATCACATCGACGACTGGATGAAGATCAAGCTCTACTTCTTCGTCAATGAAATGCCCGTCACCGACACCAGCCGCAAGGTGTCCGATGTCATTGCCTCCCGCCAGTCAAAGGGCGAGTGGATATGTTCGGTTCCTTTCGGATATGTCATCACCAATTCAAAAAAATGACCTTTGAGGTTGACGAGCCGTCCGCCGAGGTAGTGCGGCGGATATTCGCCTACTATATCGATGGCTGGGGCTACAAAAGATTGCAAACCATCGACAGGCGAGCATATCCCCACGCCGCGAATGCGGGAAAAAAGCCCGCAAGGAAGCGCAGGGCGATGAATATAAAGGAAAAGTCAAAAGAATCATGGACATCGTGACCGTCTCGAAATTCTCTGCAACGACTTTTTATATCGGCACACTGCGCCAGCACAAATTCAAGCGGAAAAAGATAAACGGAAACGATGTGCCGCTTGACGAAAGCCGGCATATCGTGTTTGAAAACCATCACGAGCCGATTGTTGACTACCGCACCTTTGCCGTTGCCCAAGAACTTCTGAAGCAACGCACGACCACCCACTACCGCGGTCAGAAGAAGTACGCCAACAACTACTCCGGCTACCTCTTCTGCGGTGACTGCGGCTCGTCGATGTTCTCGCGCAGCCGTCCCGACCTTGCCGACGCCTATATCTGCGGCACCTATCACACGCGCGGCAAAGCCGGATGCACGACGCATCACATCCGCGTGGATGTGCTTGACCGCGAACTGAAACGGTACATCGCCAAGGTCTGCGAAACTCCGAAAAAATGATAAAACAGCTGGAATCTGAAATCAGCTTTGAACCGAACGCGGTGAAGGACAGTGCCAAAGCCGCGGAGGAGCTTGCAAAGCTCATCGAGCAGGAAAAGGATTCGCTCAAAATCCTGATGCGGCAGAAATCCCGCGACCTCGCCCGCGCAAAGGGAAACGAGGATGTCATCATGGAAACCTACGACGCGCTGATTGAGGAAAGTGCCAACCGGATTCACGGGCTGGAAAATCAGATCGCCCTGACGGCAGATACGAGAAATACCATCATCAGAGCCAACCGCCATGCCAAAACAGTGCTTGACATCTTCCACGATATTCTGAACAAAGAAAAGCTGGACAAGCGCGACATCGGGCTGATTGTTGACCGCATTATCGTATACGAAAACCGCATTGAGATCAAGCTGCGAGACGACGTGGACGCGCTTCTGCGGTGCGACGATGAAGCACAGACGGAGGAAATCGCAAATTTTAACGGGGACACGGAGAATATCGAAAGAACCGCAGAAAATACAACTCTGTGGTGGTTCAGTCGGCAAAAAAACCAAGCCGATAAGGTTTTTCGTGTCAATGTTATCAGTGGCGGCGACCCCCTGGAAATCTATACAGACCGCGAGGGCGAGGTCATATTCAAGAAGTATTCCCCCATCGGGGAACTGTCGGCGTTTGCGGGGCAGTATGCCGAGACTCTGCACAAGACCTGCGGGCTGTGCGTTGCGATCTGCGACCGTGACAGCGTGATTGCCTGCGCCGGCATCCCGCGCAAGGAGTACAGCGACAAGGCGCTGTGCTGAGGCGCTGGAAGGCATTCTGGAAGGGCGGAGCCTGTACCATTATGCCGAGGGGCAGGAGCGCAAACCGCTGGTGCGTGACAGTGACAGCCACTATATCCACTGTGCCATGCCCATTCAGTGAGGGGGACATTGTGGGCTGTGTGGTGTCCGCCGCGCAGGAGGAAGGCGCCGGGGATCGCGCGTCTGTCAGCCCGGACGTGGAGGCAAAACTCATCCAGACAGCCGCCGGATTTCTCGGCAGGCAGCTGGAGGCATAAGCACCGCACGCACTACAAGAATCCCGCCCCGTTCCTTCGCCCTGAAGCGGAGGGCGGGGCGGGATTGGTATAGGCGTTTGTGCAGAGGCTTCCGCAAGGCAGTCCCCGCGTGACGCCGCCGGGGCTTTCGGCTCCCGGCAGGCTGTCATTCGTTCGCTTTCATTGCTTCCACCATGTCCACGCGGCGGATCTCACGTGCCATGAGGCGGTTGCAGAGAAGCGTGAAGCCGACGGAGATCGAGGAGAGCAAACAGATAGCTGCGCAGGTAGACGGTACGACCGAACATGACCTGATCGATCTCGACCGTGCGGATGACGAAGGAATGCAGCCAGACTCCGACGCCCAGCCCAACCAGCGCGCCGAGAAAGCTCAGCGTATTGGTTTCGCGGAAGATATAGCGCTCGGTCTCGCGCGGGTAGAAGCCCAGCACCCGGATGGTCGCAAGCTCCTTGCGGCGCTCACATATGTTGACGTTGGTCAGGTTGTACAGCACCACCATGCACAGAAGCCCGGCGGACAGAATCAGTACGAACACCACGGCGTCGATGCTCTTGATGCTGTCTGCGAAGGTCTGCCAGACTCAGCGAGGAACGCGCAAACAGCACGTGCTCCCCGGCAAGCGCCCCCTGAGTCAATGTGTCCGCGTCCACACCGTCGGCGGCACGGCACAGTAGCGTGGTAAAGGACGGCTCCTGCCCGAAGGCGGTGCGGTAGACCTCCGGCGTCAGGTAGGCATAGGCGGTCAGGTAATTTTCCGTGATGCCGGAAACAGGGATATCCGCCCGCTGTCCGGCGGCGTTTTCCAGCGTCACACGGTCGCCCGCGCGCACGCCCAATTCCTCACACAGCTTTTCGGTCAGCACGACGCCGGAATCATCCAGCGCGATCGGCTTCCGGCTCCGGCGCTCCCGCAACGTGATGAAATCCGGGAAAGCGTCCGGATCGGCGGGGACGCAAATGCTCACGCTTCCGCCTGTGCCGCCGGACAGCACCTTTCCGTTCTGACTGGAGAAGGAGAGGTGTGCCGCGATCCGGTTTATCTGCGAGGAAATCCCGCAGTGCATCGTCGGATTCCGCCGCATCGGCGGAGTCCGTGAGGACCGTCAGCTGGTACCGGTAGATCTCCCCGTACTGCTTATCCACAATGTCGTTGATGGAATCCCGCAGTCCGAATCCGGTCAGCAGCAGGGCACTGCAGCCCGCCACCCCGACCACGGTCATAATAAAGCGCTTTTTGTACCGGAACAGGTTGCGTGCCGTGACCTTGACCGAGGGAAGCCGGCGCCATACGAAGGGGATGTGCTCCAGCCAGATGCGCTTGCCCGCGCTGGGCGCCTTCGGGCGCATGAGGGCGGCGGGGCAGGCGCGGAACTCCGCCCACGTTGCCCACAGCGTCGCCAGCAGGATACTGCCAACCGTGACCGCCGCCGCCCAAATGGCGATGTCGGCGCGGAAGGGCGTTGCGGTATCCGGCAGGAAATACATCATGCCGTAGGCACTGCTGATGGCGGCGGGGAACAGCCGGAACCCGACCGTAAGCCCGATGGCGCATCCCAGCACCGATGCGGCAAGGCTGTACAGAATGTACTCGGACAGTATCTGCCCGCCGGAGAAACCGATTGCCTTCAGCGTGCCGATCTGGGTACGGTTCTCCTCCACCAGCCGCGTCATGGTGGTCAGCGCCACCAGCAGGGCGACCAGGAAGAAGAATACCGGAAAAATGTGACACAGTGCCGCAACCTTGCCGACATTGCCCTTGTAGCTGGCAAAGCCGGTGTTGTCCTCCCGCGTGCGGAACAGCCAGCCGGTGTCCCGCGCCAGCTCCAGACTGTTCAGCGTGCTTTGCGCGGTTTCCAGCCCTGCCTGCGCCTCGGTCAGGGCGGGCGACTCCGGCACCTCACCGCCGGATGCGTCCAGCCGCGCCTGCAGGGCATCGGCAGTTCTGCCCAGATCCCGCGCCAGCGCGGCGGCACCCGGCTGGGAGGAGCCGGCAAGTGCTCCTGCCGTGCGGCGCGTTGCGGCGATCTGCTCCGGCAGGGCGGCAAGCAGGGTGCGCTCGGTCTGCCGGGCGCTCTCCAGTGACTGCACCGTGGCGCGCAGGCGGCGGACGGTGTCCTGTACCTGCGCCTTTAGCCCGTCGATACGCGCCGCGGCGCGGTCGGTGGCGAACGGCGTGTACCGATCCGCAAACTCCGCGACCAGCGCTTTGTACGCATCGCCGAAGGCATCCAGCGCGGCGGCGCCCTCCAACGTCAGGAACAGGTCGGTGTATGTGTCCCCGGTGAACAGTGCCGCCGGGGTGTAGACCATGTGCGTGATACTGCTGAAAGCCGACCGCGGTAGGCTCTGCCACCACGCTGATGCTCATGGGGCTCTCGCAGATCCCGACCACGGTCAGCTTCGTTGCCGCGACCTTGCCGCACAGCGCCCCGTAGTCGGTATTCTCCCGCGAGATTTCCAGCACGTCCCCGATATGCAGTGCCTTCTCGGTGTAACGACCGGCGGTGGTCTGTACCACGCACTCGTCCGCACGCTCCGGCATACGCCCGTCGGTCAGGCGGAAGCGGTTGAGCGACAGAAAGCCGTCCGTACCCAGCGTGCCCATAACGCGCGCCGTCGCGGTGATGCGCGGCTCGTCCGCCGTTTCCAGCACCATATCGGCGCACCGGGCGGCGAGCAGTGCTTCCACGCCCGGCAGGGCGGCGACGGCTGCCGCGTCATCCTCCGTGAACCCGACCGGCGCCTTCATATCCAGATCGTACAGTCTGTAATCGTCGAGGTAACTGTCTGCCGTTTCGAACATATCCGGCGAGGCGGCGTACAGTCCTGCCAGAAAGCCGGAGCCGAGCGCCACGATTGCCACAATGGACAGAAAGCGGTTGAGACTGGAGCGGATGCTCCGCAGAATATTTATGCGTCTTGTTCTTTTTCATCTTTTTAACGCGCCGCGCCGCCGCTACTACCATTCGATCTGCTCGATCGGCGTCGGGGTGCGGTTCACCTCGGTACCGACTGCCTGCCCGCTGCGGATGTGGATGACACGATCCGCCATCCGGGTCAGGGCGCTGTTGTGCGTGATGATGAGTACGGTCTTGCCCGTCTCCCGGCAGGTGTCCTGCAGCAGCCAGCACAGCCTTGCCGGTCCTGGTAGTCCAGCGCACCGGTCGGCTCGTCGCAGAGGATCATCTTGGGGTTTTTCGCCAGTGCGCGGGCGATGGAAACGCGCTGTTGTTCGCCGCCCGAAAGCTGGGCGGGAAGTTATCCATGCGGTCGGCAAGCCCCAGTTTTTGTCAGCACTTCCTCCGCCGGAAGGCTCCCGCGGCAGATTTCCGCTGCCAGCTCCACATTTTCCCGCGCCGTCAGGTTCTGCCCAGTTATAGAACTGGAAAACGAATCCGACATCGTTCCGGCGGTACTCGGTCAGTGCCCGCCCGCCGAGACCGGTGATCTCCCGCCCGTCCAGCCGGACGTGACCGGATGTGGCGGTATCCATGCCGCCAGAATGTTCAGAAGGGTGGTCTTGCCCGCGCCGCTGTGCCCCACGATGACGCACAGCTCGCCCTTCTCCACGGTAAAGCTCATGTTGTCCAGCGCGCGTGTTGCGGGTGGATAGAGCTTGCATACGCGGTCAAATTCAATGTATGCCATGTGTCGGTACTTCCTCCGTCCGTATGCGGCGGGCGCGTTACGCCTTCCGCTCGGCGGTGAGCATCAGGCTCAGGTATACCTCCGGCATATGGTGACCGAAGAGCTTGCTCATGTTGCCGCTGACGTAAAGTGAGGAGACCACCTGCACGAAGGGGTAGAAGTCGCTGTCCTCCGGAACGGACAGCAGCTGGCTGAGATCCAGCGGCGTGCCGTTTCCGCCGGGCTTGGTCGCCTGTATGAACATATCCGCCAGTGCGCGCGACAGATCGTAGGCGCTCAGACCGTCCGCCGACAGACCGGGTAGGCCGGGGGAATGCTTATCCTCATAATAGGAAGTGATTGTGGGGCAGCGCGCCGATGGCGTCTGCCAGCGTTTTTCAGCTTGGCTATGGTTTCCGCGTTACCCGGCAACGTGATATCCTTGCCCGCGCGGAAGAATCCCAGCGAAGCCATCGGGGTGACCGTCACGGGGTCGCAGGGGTTGATGATGTTGAAAATATTGGAGCAGTCCACGTCGGGGCGTTTTGCGGACGGTATTGGGCGAGGCGAAGGTGTAACGAACACGTCTTTCGTGCCCCGGTCGGCGTTGAGCAGAACGCCCAGCAGGTTGGCGCACGCAGCGCCGCGGCTGTGATCCGCTGACCCAGAATGACCGGATCTGAACGGTCGCCAGCACGGACTTCAGCCCCTCATAGATGTCCTGTGCCGCGAGGTAGAAGTTCTCGGCGAACGCCGTGTTCGGGTCGCGGGACGGAACGATCCGCGTTGGGTACCACTCGCCCGCGTTGGTGCCGCGGATGGAAACCAGCAGAACGGTGCGCTCCCTGCCGCCCCACGTCACGGTCTTCGACCGACCGAGTAGGCGCTGGTATGGGAGGATCCTCATCCGGCTTGTCGTAATTCTTGTGCAGAATCGCCTTGAATCCCGCCTTCTCAAAGCGCTGGGTACTGCCCTCGCGGGTATTGCCCGTGCAGAGCCCCAGCAGCGCTTGGCGAGGTCCACGAAAAATTCCGTGCTGCTGTCCGGCAGCGTCACATCCGTAACGGTGTCGAGCCGGATCTCCGGCTCGACGATTCCGGCAGCGGTGGTCTGCTCGGGCGCGGTGTCGGTTTCGGTGTTGTTCTGATCCGTTGCCGATCCGGTCGCGGCGGTTGTCGGCTCGGTTGCGGTTCCGGTTGCCGCATCGGATCGTGTTTCCGTGTCGGAGTCCGACGCTGCGTTCCGGCAGCTGCCGAGCAGGCAGAGCAGGAAGGCGGCGGACAGCAGACCCAGGACGGACAGCAGGCGCAGAAGGCGGCATCGGGAAGCTTTCTGTTTTTCATGTATTGATTCTCCTTTTTTGTTTGGGTGGTGTATAAAAACGGTATCAGTATACCACAAAAGTGTTTCCGGAGTGTAAACAACGGGAGAAACAATTTTGACCGCCGCACTCTGCATTTGTATATTTATTCACATACATGAATATTTTGTCAAGTATATGCATCTTTCCTGCTGTCAAAACAGTGTGACGCCGCCGCAAAGGAAAGTACGCCTGCTTGCCCAAAAAGAGCAAATGCTTCGCTGACACTTGTATGGTTTCGCACAAAAATGCGACCGGCGCACGGTACACAATAAGAAGACTGCAAGCAAGCCTTGCGCGCCCAGCCGTGAAAAAATGCAGGGGCTGATACCAGAAAAATTGTTGTGCAAAAATAAAAAATCGCAGAGCGGCGGGAACAGCATTTTGGAGGTCGGAGCGGGCTTTTTGACGGCACAATAACGGCTGTCCGACGCCCGCCGGGAGCATTCCGCCCCTGCCCCTCCGGTATACCGGAACCGGAAAGTCGTTATGCGGTCGGAATAACCCGATCCGGGCGGGGTTAGTCGTGTAAAAACAAATTATTTCGGTCTGAATAAATATGTGTATAATGACCATTGACAAAAAACGACACGGATGCTATAATGTTTTTATTCCTGAACATAGTAAGTGTCGGAATGGAGGTATAGCGGGAAAATGAAAACGAAATGGCTGCACATAACGCTCGATGGTTGTGACCTGCCTGATTCTTGTGGGTCTTTTCGGGTGCGGCTGCGGCAAGACGCCTTCGGGGACCGGTACAGAGTCCGGAACCGAATCCGGGCACCGGATGACCAGACGGGCGGAGACGCGGTTGCGTACTATTTCTACGACGCCGATGCGGATGAAGAGTACTTCATCATGCTGGGCAAGGGTACGGACAAGGTCACGTTCGCGGTGAAAAACACCGTCAAGACCGGTACATACAGACTGGAAGGCACGAGCCTGTCCATGTCCGATGGCAACGGCTGGTCGCAGACTGCCTCCCGGACGGCGATACCGTTATCGCTGACCTACGAGGGCGCGGAGTACCGCTTCCTCGAAGAAGATATACTACACGGTCAGCTTTGACACGGCGGGCGGTTCCGCTGTGGCTCCCGTGACCGTGCTCAACGGCAAGACGCTTGCCGGAACAGCCGCCCCGACCCGCGAGGGCTACGTTTTCCTCGGCTGGTACAAGGATGCCGCGTACAGCGAGTCCTTCCGCGTCGCCTCGGAGCCTGTGACCTCCGATGTCAAGCTGTTTGCCCGCTGGGCGGAGAAGACCGCAGGGCAGACCGAGTTTACCGTCAGCTTTGATGCCGGCTACGAGGGGAGACCTTCGCACCGATGCAGACGGTCGGCGGCAAGCTCTACGGCGCGCCCGTTCCCGCCGCCCGCGAAGGCTATACGTTCGCCGGCTGGTGGGTTAGCATGAGCAACACCGCCGATGAGATCACCTTCCGCTTTGAGGAGCCGACCGGAAAGACTGCCGGCACGCTGTTCACGGCGGATACGACACTGTTCGCGCTCTGGCAGAAGACCGGCGCCGCCTGCGACGATCCGATGGTTCGGCTGGAGGCGGGTGCTGCCGTATGGATGCGGTCAACGCCGCCGCGTACACGGTTCGTGTCACGGCACCGGACGGCAGCGTCACGGTTGCCGATCAGCGCACGACCGGTACCGCGTTCCAGCTTACCTATGAGCAGGCGGGAACCTACCGCGTGGAGGTGACGGCGGTCGATGCCGGCGGCAACGCCGTGTCGGGTACGACTGTCGGTACTATGTCAACAAGGCGCTGGGGCGCGTCACCGGTCTGTCGGTTGTCGAGCCCGCCGTGCTGGTATTCCGCGGCGTGGAGAACGCCCAGAAGTACCTTATCACCGTGTCCTGCGGCAACAAGGATCATAAGCATGAGGCTTTCGACAACGGGCTGTCCTGCTTCTATGATTTTTCAACCTGCGAGATGCAGGAGGGCGGCATCCGGTTTACGGTTACCGCAGTGGCGGACGGCTATGCTTCCTCCACGGCGACTTTCACCTACGATCGTCGGCTGGATGCCGTGAGCGGACTTGCCTTCCGCAATGATACGCTCAGTTGGAATGCAGTCCCCGGCGCGACTTCCTATACGGTACGGGTCGGCGACAGCACCTATACCGTGACCGGTACCGTGCTGGATCTGTCCGCACTGGCGAACGGAAGCTATACCGCATCGGTTACGCCTGTTACCAAGGGCTACAATTCCCCCTGCCGCCACGGAGCTGGCGCTGGAGAAGGCGACGCTTGCCGCTCCCGCCGACCTGCGGTTGGTCGGAACCCGGCTCACCTGGTCGCCGGTTGTCGGCGCTTCCTCCTATGAGATCGTGCTGGACGGCAGGTCGCAGACCGTGACCGAGCCTGCCTGCGACCTGGCGGACGCTGTCAAATGGTCCGAGGGCGCGGATTATACGCTGACCGTCAAGGCGGTGGGCGCCTCTGCTTCCTCCGCACCGGTCAGTCGACCGTGCGCTATAACGCTCTGTTCCCGACGCTCACCTATCAGGGCAGTATTCTTTCCTGGAGACCTGTCGTGGGCGCGACTGCCTATGATGTGCAGGTCGGCGACGGCGCTGTCCTGACTGTGGACAGCGGTGATAGCTTCTGCCTGATCGAGAATCGGAGAAGGCAGGGGAGAACCTGCGCGTCCGGTTCCACAACGGCAACTATGTGTCCGCTTGGGTTGAGACGACCGTGTTTGCACATGCCGTGACGCTGGACAGCAGGGCGGCAGTGCGACCGGTACGCTGTACAAGGCGATTGGCGACAGGCTGACCTTGCCCGCTCCCGAGAAGACCGGCTATGTCTTTGATGCATGGTACACGGTTCCCGGCGGTCCCGAGACCAACGGCGCCGCCTTCCGCGAGACGGTCTTTACCGGATCGGGTGAGACGGTTCTGTATGCCAACTACAAACCCCGCACATTCACCGTTACCTGCAACGGCGGCGAGGGCACGACTGCCGCTACCGCCGAGGTGTCCTACAACCGCAACTATGTGCTCGCGGTTCCGGCAAGTGACGATCCCACCCGTGCGTTCGGCGGCTGGTTCAGCGCCCCCTACGGTGCCGGTATTGCCTACACCGATGCCGAGGGCAACTCGCTTGCTCCGTGGACACAGCTGGAGGAGAATGTCACGGTTTACGCCTTCTGGGTGGATTCCGTGCTGAAATACACGTTAGTCGGGAACGGCTATGTCGTGACCAAGGGCGACCGCATCGGGCTTGTCAGCTCCGTGACGGTTCCCGCGACCTATCGCGGCGTGCCGGTCGTGGAGATTGCCGGCAGTGCGTTCAAGGATTGCACCGGTCTGACCGAGATCAACCTGCCGAACACCCTGACCCGCATCGCGGTTTCGACTGCTTTTGAAGGCTGCACGTCGCTGAAGGCTGTCAACGTCTACGCGGTTGACGGCAGTGCGACGGCACGTTACAGCTCCGATGACGGCGTCCTGTTCGACCTTGGCGACGAGTGCCCGCCACAGCGCACAGCCTGTCCTGATGCCTATGGGCAGAACCGGCGCGTACCGCATCCCGGACGGCGTGGAGATCATCCCGCGCGGCGCGTTCGCCGGGAGCAGTCTGTCCCGCATCACCATTCCGATGTCTGTCAAGGAAATCGGCATTGAGGCGTTTGCGAATTGCACGAAGCTTACATCTGTTATATTTGAAGAAATGAGCACCGGCGGCAAGGTCAGTACACTGACTGTCGGCGACCGGGCGTTCATGAACGATGAGGCACTGACCTCCGTCACACTGCCTGCCCGTCTCGGACGGATCTCGCTGGAACGCTTCACCGTGACGGACGGTGTGATGGATACCGAGAACGTGTCGGATGCGTTCTATGGCTGCACGGCACTGGCATCTGTCCGCGTGACCGGCGGCACCAAAAACGTGTATACATCCGTTAACGGTATGCTTCTGTCGGACAACGGCAGTACCCTGCTGTATGCACCGGCGGGACTGGCTGTCGAGAATCGACGGTTCCCGACGGCGTGACGAAGATTGCCGCAGGCGCTTTCTGAACTGCATGGATGTGAAAGAATGCCCGGCCGGTGGCTGTCATCGGCGACTATGCCTTCTACGGCTGCGACGGACTTGCGTCCCGACCTTCAAAGAGCGGTCTTGGCAATGTCACGGTCGGAACAGGGGGCGTTCTGCTGGGGCGGACTCTCCTCCCTGACCTTTGAGGACGGCAGCCGCGTGACCGGACTGGGCGCCGGTGCGTTCGAACTGCAGCGGTGGACGGTCAGACCCTGACGCTTCCCGCCAGCCTGGAGAGCATCGGTGACCGCGCCTTTGCGGAATGCGGCACACTGGAAGTGACCATTCTGGAGGGCAAGAAGACCTGCATTTCGGCGACGGCGTGTTCTCCGGCTGTCAGATCGGCACGCTGACGCTGCCCAAGAACGTGACGGCACTGCCGAACTTCTTAGGCGGTCTGTCGGTCGAGCGCATTGAGGTGGACGCGAACAACCCGGCACTGGCAACGGTGGAGGGTGTCCTGTACGCCAAGGGAAGCGACGGCAAGCCTGTGACGTTGCTGTTCTACCCCTCCGCCAAGACGGATCTTACCTTCACGGTGCCTGCTACCGTAACGGCTATCGCCGAGGGCGCCTTCCGCGAACACTACTACCTGGAGGAGATCGTAATCCCTGCCGGTGTGACGTCTATCGGTGCCAACGCCTTTGAGGGCGCGGAGCTGACCAAGGTGACGTTTGAGAACGGCTCGGATGCGCTGACGATCGGCGCGTATGCCTTCTATTCCTCCAAGCTGACAACCATTGAACTGCCCGCCCGCACCAAGTCGGTCGGCGCCTATGCATTCGCCAAGACGAGCAAAGTCACGGCGGTGTCGCTGGGCGGCGCGTCCGTCATCGGGGAGCGCGCGTTCTACTCCTGCGGTAACTGGAGCGGCTTTGCACTGGAGATCCCCGCGTCCGTGACGGAGATCGGGGAGAGCGCCTTCCGCGGTGCGGTTATTACAGACCGACCTTTGCTCCCGGATCCGGACTGACTCTCTCGTCTCCGCCTACGCCTTCTATGAAATGAACGATGGCGACAGCATGGAGAACGATATCGTGATTCCCGCGTCTGTCGTTGTCATCGGCGACCACGCCTTCGATTGGACAAAGGCAGGGTTTACGGTGGAGAAGGGAAGCAAGCTGACCACTATCGGCGCGTATGCGTTCGCACACGGCAGCATGACCACCTTCACGGTACCCGCTTCCGTCGAAAGCGTCGGGCCTATGCGTTCTACAGCAACTCAAACTGACCGAGCTTCTGTTTGAAGACGGCGACAAGCCGCTCACCTTCGGTACCGCCTCGGACGGCGAGGAGGGCACGTCATCAACAGCACCGGCATTGAGACACTCAAGCTGCCTGCCCGTCTGACTGTGCTGGAAAACAGCGCGTTTGAAAACAACTATTCACTGACTTCCGTGACTTTCGCGGAAGGCAGCCGGCTGACCACCATCGGCAATGCCGCGTTCCGGTTCGGTTCGGTTACGGAGATCGTGATCCCCGCGTCCGTCCGGAATACCGACCGCGTTGCCATCGGTTCCAGGCGTTCTATTACAGCGGACTTACCAAAGTGACATTTGAGATGGGCGGATCTGCCGATACCGCGCCCCTGACGCTGGGCGAGAATGCCTTCGCCTCAACAGCTCTCTCGACTGAACTTGTCCTGCCTGCCCGCCTTGCGTCCTTTACCGATGCGAGCGGCAATACGGTTGCTCCCTTTGCCAACGGCGCTTCGGTGTTCAACGGCTGCGGGCTGACCGATATTCGCATTGAGGGCAACGGTACAAGCGAGTATGTTTCCAAGGACGGTGTGGTTTATACAACGGGACTTGAGACGCTGGTGTATTACCCGTCCTACAAGACCGGAACCGTGACCATTCCTGCCGAGGTCCGGAAGATCGGGGAAAAGGCATTCTACCAGTGCCAGAAGCTGGAGGGTGTGGTTTTCGCTTCCGGCAGCCAGTGCGCCGAGATCGGTGCGAAAGCATTCTACCGTTGCTACGGTCTGACCGAGCTGGTTCTGCCCGACAGTGTGGGCGTCATCAACGAGGATGCGTTCTTCCAGTGCAAGGCACTGGTGAGCCCTGACGCTGCCCGCCGGACTGACCTCCTTTGATCCTTCCATCATCAATGCCTGCGAGGCGTTGCAGAACCTGAACGTCAGCGCCGCGAGTAAGTCTTTCCGCTCTGTGGATGGCGTGCTGTTCACGGCGGACGGCAAGGGAACTGGTTTACTACCTGCCTACCCGTGCCGATGCCGCTTACACGGTGCCGGACGGCGTGGTCATCCTGCGTGAGAGCGCCTTCACGGGTAACAAGATGCTGACTTCCGTGTCTCTGCCCGCATCGCTGACGCTGATTGATACCTCTGCGTTCAACTCCTGCGGCGCGCTGGAGACGGTCGAATTCGGAAGGGCGGCACGGAACTGCTGGTTATCGGCAGGCTGGCGTTCGCCAACACCGCCCTGACCTCTGTTGACCTGCCTGCTCGCGTGGCGTCGCTGGGCGACTGGGCGTTCAACCGGACTTCGCTTTCCAGCATCACCTTCGCTGAGAACAGCAAGCTGGTCACGCTGGGCGACAGCGTGTTCGGCTCCACCAAGCTGAATGCCGTTACCCTGCCTGCCGGTATCGTTTCGATCGGCGAGCTGACCTTTGCAAGGTGTGAGAACCTCATGACCGTGACGTTGCCTGAGGGTCTCAAGACGCTGGGTGCGGAGACCTTCCGCGGCTGTACCGCGCTGGAGACGGTCAACCTGCCTGCCAGCCTGGAGACGGTCGGCAACGGAACCTTTGAGGATTGCCAGTCCCTGAAGAATGTGGTGTTCGCCGCGTTCTCCAAGATCAAGACACTGCCCAACACCACCTTCCGCGGTTGCACGGCACTGGAGAGCATTGAGCTGCCTGCCAGCCTGACCGAGCTGATGGGACAGGGCGAGAGCGCCGAAAGCAACGCCCGGGCTGTTCGCGGAGTGCTCGTCCCTGCGCCATGTCACCTTCGCCGAGGGCAGCAAGCTGACCCGCATCGGGCAGTCTGTCTTTGACGGCACGCCGCTGGAATCCATTACGATTCCGAACACGGTGTCCAGCATCGGCAACTCCGCCTTCTCCGGAACCAAGCTGCGCGAGATCGTTATCCCGCGGACCGTGACCCGGATGGGCTACGGCGTGTTCCGAGGCTTCCGAGCTGCTGACCAATGTCCGCATTGAGGGCGGCATCACGACTATCCCCGACTTCGTTCTCCATCTGCACGGCGCTGACGACCTTCACGGTTCCCGCGTCCGTGACCGAGATCAAGTCCGATGCCTTTGAGGGCTGTGAGTCGCTCCGCGCCTTTGTGGTGGAGGACGGGAACACCGCCTTCCTGTCCCGCGACGGCGTTGTGTATAACAAGGATTGGACGATCTGCTACTTCCCGCCCGCCAAGGAGACCTATGAAATCCCGAAGCAGGTGACGGTTCTGCCGGACGGCTTCTTCTCGTCCACCAGCATCAAGTCCGTGACGGTAGAGTCCGGCAACTCCGCATTTACGGTGGCTGACGACGTGCTGTATACGGCGGACAGAGCCGGGTCATCTTCTTCGCGGTCGGTAAGACTTCCTTCACGATCCCCGCCGGTATGACTTCGGATGACATTCTGGAACTGCTGGGTGCGGCACCCTCGCTGCAGGAGATCCTGGTCGAGGAAGGAACCCGCGCTTCCCGCTCTGCGTTCGGCGCTCTGTATGATACCGAGTGGAACCTGCTTGCCGTTCCGGCGGCACGCAAGGTGTTCACCATCCCGAAGGAGGTTACGGGACTGCCCGAGGGCATCTTCCGGTACTCCGGCATCGAGACGGTCGATTACGAGGAGGGCGGCACTGCTCCGCTGGTGCTGACCAGTGAACGCGATGGCGTCTTCGGAAGTACCACGACACTGAAGACCGTGAGCCTGCCCGAGCGCACGACATCGGTGGATGCACTGACATTCATGAGCTGCACCTCGCTGGAGGTTGTCAACCTGCCCGCGTCCCGACCGAACTGGTCAGGATCACGTCCAGCCGCTATATGCCCTTCTTCAACTGCACATCGCTAAAGGCGGTCAATGTTGATCCTGCCAACACGGTGTATCGGTCTGTGGGCGGCGTGCTGTACGACATGGACTGGAATGCGCTGCTGTACCCGGCGGGCACGACCGAGTTGGTCATCCGCACGAGGTCACCACGGTCAAGTCGCTGGCTGCGTTGAAGAACCTGGTAAGCATCACCTTTGAGAAGGACGCGGATGGCAATGAGGTTCCCGGCGAGACGCTGACCTTTGCCAGCGGTGCGTTCCGGAATCTGGAAAACCTGAAGTCCGTGGAACTGCCCGCCCGTGCGACCGGCATCAATGCCAAGACCTTTGAAGGATGCACGGCGCTGACTACGCTGACTGTTTCCACCGGCAATACCGAGCTGCATACCGATGCGTATGGCATCCTGTATTCCAGGAACGCAACCGGCTGGAGCCTGATCTTCGTGCCCGGCAGTGTCCGGCTGACGACCTACGTCATCCCGGAGGATGTGACCTACATCAACGCCTACATGTTCCTGCATACCGGCGTGACGGCTATCGACTTTGCCGGAAGCGGCGAGGGTCCCGAGCTTGTGCTGGCGGATGGAGATTATACCTTCAACCAGGAGATTTTACGAGTGGTACTACGCCGGCGTGTTTGCCAACTGCAAGTCGCTGCAGTCCGTAAGACTGCCTGCCCGTCTCAAGACTGTCGGTAGCGGAGCCTTCTACGGTTGCACTTCGCTCACCTCGGTCACGCTGGACGAGAGCCTGACCTGCATCGGGGAGGGTGCCTTCGGGCAGTGCACCGCGCTGACGGAATTCACTATCCCCGCAGGGGTCACGACCATCAAGGACAACGCCTTCGGAGGTTGCACTTCCATCACGAAGATCTTCATTCCCGGTACGGTCAGACCATGGGCTGGGGGTGTGTTCGCTTCGTGGACGAATGCGCAGACGATTTATGTGACCTTTGCCGATGCGGAGTCCCGCCCTGACGGCTGGGCAGCCGCTGGACGGATGACGCAACGGTCGTCTACGGTGCGACTTCGGCAGTCGACATATGGGTACCCCCAAAACTTCCCTGCCACCCTGCGGCGGTTGGTAAAGACCGCCGCAGGACATGGAATGTGTGCGTTTTGTCCGAACGGTTCGGAAAAGAGATTTCGCATGAACAAGAATCCTATGTCTAAAAATTCAGGAGCCGGATGGTGCGGTCAGGCGTTTTGGCGTCGGCTGGCTACGGGCTTCTGTTCGGCGCCTGCGCCGAATTTGTCGCCGCCCTGACCTGCTGGTTGCTGGACGTCCGGGCGGTATGGCTGCCGCTTTCAGTGGGACTCGGTGTTGCACTGGTGGCAGGCTTTGTTACCTTTTTTGTCAGGTTTCGCCCGAATGACCGCCGGGTTGCCCATCGCATGGACAGCATGGGACTGGAGGAACGGACGGTCACGATGATGGAACTGGAGAAGGACGACTCGCCGATTGCGAAGCTGCAGCGGGAGGACACCGTCAAACGTGTGTCCGAGGTCACGAAGGAGCAGATCAACCGCTCTTTCCCGCTGTTTGTAATCCGACGGGGCGTTTTTGGCTGTTATGATTGTGTCACTTCGATGGCGGCAGGCATGACCACCGTCATGGGGCTGACCGAGGCAGGCGTCATTACACCGCCGGACATTCTCACGCCGGAGGAGGAACGCAATGTGTACGTGAACCATCTACGGCGTTCGGGGCGGCGGCGACATTGAAGGAGATGCGGAGCAGTCGGTTCGCCCCGGAGAGGACGGCACGCAGGTAGTGGCGGTCGCCGAGGACGGCTGGATGTTTGTCCGCTGGAGCGACGGCAACAGGGATCCCGCGCGCACGGACAGATCCGTGACCGAAGATATGGAGATTACTGCCATCTTTGAGGAGGTTCCCGAGGACGAGGACAAGGACGACAACGACAGCAAGGTTGACGGTGACGAGGAAGGCGATTACGATAAGGACCTGAGCGATCCCAACGAGAATGACGGCAACGGCATGGGCGGCAGCAACGGTGACGGCGGCGAAGGCGACGGAGAGGGCGAAACGGCGACGGCAGCGGTAAGGGCGACGGCGGACAGCAGGAGACGGCAAGGGTAACGGTCGCGGCGACGGCGCCGGCGGCGGTTGGTCGGACGGCAACAGATCATTGACGGCAAGACCGATTACCGCGATGTGTATGACATTTATTACGATATGGCGATGGAGATCGTCCGGAACGGCGGCGAGCTGCCCGCTGACCTTAAGGCATTCATCGAGAAGTACTACGGCAGTATCTGACATCATCCGAATCCGAGGGAACGAAAACCCATGCATAGGACGCTTCGAAGCTGCATCTGCCGACGGTTGTCGTGCGGGAGCTTTGAGCGCCCGCAACAGGGCAGCATGAAGGAGCCGCCGGGAGCGTCCGGAGGTTCCCTGAATCCGTGTTTTACCACAAGTATAAAAAGATAAAGGAGATCATCATGATTAACGAGGAAAGCATTCAGAAGTTCCGGAGCGTATGCGACAACATTTCACGCAGATCCGCCGGGACGTTATCGGGCAGGACGAGGTCGTCGAGGGAACCGTCATTGCCATGATCGCGGGCGGCAACGTGCTGCTGGAGGGCGTGCCCGGCGTGGGCAAGACCCGACTGGTGCGCAGTCTGGGGCGGGTATTTGATCTGCCTTTTCCCGCATTCAGTTCACCCCTGACCTGATGCCTGCCGATGTCACGGGTACCAACATTATCGTCAAAAGGATGAGAACGGAAACTCCAGCTTCCAGTTCCAGCCCGGTCCCGTGTTCAGCAATATCGTGCTGGCGGACGAGATTAACCGTGCAACGCCCAAGACGCAGTCGGCACTGCTGGAGGCTATGCAGGAGCATACCGTGACTGTCATGGGTGTGTCCCGGAAGATGAAGGAGCCCTTCTTCGTGCTGGCGACGCAGAACCCCATTGAGCAGGACGGTACCTACCCTCTGCCGGAGGCGCAGATGGACCGCTTTATGTTCAACCTGATCGTGCCCAACCCCGGTCTGGACGAGCTGATGCAGATCGTCGATATGACGCAGAAGACCATGGCTGAGGTGGCGGATGCCGCCTGCAGCGGTGAGCAGCTGCTGGAAATGCGGGCGACCGCTTCCCGATTCCGTGGCGAACGAAGTTATGCGGTACGCCATGACGCTTTGCTCCGCAACGCACGCCGACAGTGAGTGTGCATCCGAGGCGGCGAAGAAGTATGTTCGCGGGTGCCAGCCCCGTGCCGGACAGGCGCTGATTTCTGCCGCCAAAGGTGCGCGCCCTGATGCAGGGACGGTACAATGTGGCGTACAGTGACGTCAATGCGCTGGCACTGCCGGTTCTGCGGCACCGCATGAAGCTGAATTTTGAGGCGATTGCAGACCGTGTTCCCGCAGACGATATCGTCCGCATGATTGTTGCCGAGGTCAGCAAGCGCTTTGATGTGGACGGCACCGTTGCTTCCGTGGACACCAAGGAAAGCACTGCCGAGGGAAAGAAGAAGCGCGGCTTCGGCAAGAAGACGTCGTAATATATACAGGAAAGGATGCTTTTGCCGTCGGGCAGAGGCACGGGCTTGAGCCACTATGAAGGGTTCTTACTTGAATGACGCATTCTTCAGCCGTCTGGAGACCTGCGCATTGCGCCTGCGTGCGGACCTGTCCGGATTTTTCGGCGGGAAGCACCTGGTCCGGACGTACGGGCAGACGGTTGAGTTTGCGGACTACCGCGAGTATATGCTGGGGGACGATATCCGCCGCATCGACTGGAATCTGTACAGCCGCTTTGAGAAGTATTTCATCAAGCTGTTCACCGATGAACGGCAGATGCACACGCAGATATTCCTGGACTGCTCTGCCTCTATGGGCAAGGCAGACCCCGACAAAGGCAAATTATGCGGTGGCAATGGCGGCGGCGCTGGGGTTTCTGTCGGTACATAACATGGACAAAGGTGTCCTTCAAATTGATACGCGGCGACCGGGCGGAGGATCCCTTCGGATTGCTGGTTGGCAAGCGGGCGTTCTTCCGCGCTGTTTCCGAGCTGGAAAATCTGACCTTCACCGGAGATTCGGACATCGGCACCGCCGTCACGGGCTGTGAAACCGGAACGCGCGACGGACTGACGGTTATCATTTCGGATTTCTTCACCGACAGTGACTGGCGTAAGGCGGTTAACTTCCTGAAGTACAAGAGCCGGCAGGTTCTGCTGGTGCAGGTCTTGACGCGGGAGGAACTGGATCCGACCTATAACGGGCACGTCAGCCTTATCGACTCCGAGTCCGAGGATATGATGGATGACCGGAACATGAAAATGCGTATCAACCGCGGGATGCTTTCCGCATATGGGGAAAGCAATGAAGGATTTTCAGAACGAAATAGCGCATTTCTGCGCCTCCCGCGATGTCGGATTCATGTCGTAAACACGCAGGAGCCGATCGAGCGCGTCCTGTTCGGTGAATTGCTGAAGGTAGGTATATTGCAATGAGTTTACTTGCTCCTCTTGGGCTTCTGGGTCTTCTCGCGGTGGCGGTGTTGATATTTATCTATATCATCAAGCCGAACTACCAGCAGAAGATCGTTTCCAGTACATACATCTGGAAGCGAAGCTCTGAAGTACAGGAAAAAGCGCGTGCCGGTCAGCCGGCTGCGGAACATCCTGATCTTCCTGTGCCAGACGCTGGTGCTTGCCTCCTTCGCGATGCTCTGGCGCGTCCTGTGATTCCGTATGTTGCGGAGACACCCAAAAACGAAAAGGTCATCATCCTGGATGCTTCCGCCGGTATGCGCGTGTCCACGGGCGGCGAGACCCGCTTTGAGCGGGCGGTGCGCGAGATACGCCGGCAGGCAGAGAGCATCCTTTCGCAGGATGATATGATCCTGTCCGTCATCGTGGCGGACAGCGACGCGCACTATCTCGTTTCGCGCCAGACGCGGGACAGCTTGGCTGCAGTCGGAATGGCACTGGACAGTCTGGTCAGCCCGGGCTGAAATGCAGCTACGGGACCGCTGACATGGAGGGGCGCCGCCACGCTGGCGCAGGATATCCTGAAAAAAGAATTCGAAACAGAGGTCATCCTCTATACGGCGACCGAGTACATAGACAAAGGGCAACTTCACGGTGGTCAATGTGGCGGACGAGAGCGACTGGAACGCCGCAATCCTGTACGTGAGGCCGACACTGGAGGAGAGCAACTGCTACTCCTTTACGGTGGGCGCCGGGTGCTACGGGCAGTCCCGTTCCATGACGGTGTACTGCGAACTGACCGGAATCAACGGCGGAGTCGGCACACTCAAGGTCAGCAAGACCGAGTATTTCACCGAGGCGGAAAGCGAGCGCGAGCTTCTTTTCACGACCGATGATTTCGGCGGCGTTCCGGTGACGTCCTATGCATCCATGCTGGTCTATCTGGACGAGAACGACTCCTTTGACGGCGACAATACCTATGATGTGTACGGCGGGCAGAAGCACACCGTGCGCATTCAGTATGCCAGCTCCCAGACCAACAACTTCTTCTCCGGCGTTCTGCGCTCCCCGCGCCGGCACAGCGCGGCTCTGGAACATTGAACTCAAGACGACCAACAAGGCGGCTGCCGCGACCGAAGGCTTTGACATCTACATCTTCGAGGGTGCCATGCCGGACGTCCTGCCGACAGACGGTGTGGTGATGCTGGTCAATCCGGACAAGGCTCCGGAGGAAGCGGTCTGCGCTTCGGCGACCGGGTGAATATCAACAGTGATTCCACGCTGGCATCCGGACAGGCAAAGTCCCATCACGGCGAATATGAACCCCGACCGCATCACCGGCGCCGAGTACCGCGAGGTGCGGTCTGCGGACGAGTTACGATGGCTGATGTACTACAACGGAAACCCGGTCATTCTGGCAAAGGATGAGGAAAACGCTCATGTCGTGGTGCTGTCGCTCAACTGAAGATGTCAGTGCGGCGTTGTGCTGGATTTCCCGATCATGATGTACAATATCTTCAACCATTATATTCCCGTGACGCTGACCGGAAATGCCTACGAGGTGGGCGAGACTGTTACGGTCAACGGGCGCGGCTCAGACGACCGTGAGCGGCGGCGGCAACGAGGCGCAGTCCTTCGCAACGCTTCCGGGTACGCTGACGCCTACGGTTCCCGGCGGGTACACCGTCACGCAGAAGAACCTGCGGGGCGAGTACGTGGTGGACCAGTTCTTCGTGCATATCCCCAACAGCGAGAGCAACATCACCAAGCGGGTGGATGAGTTGCCGCGCATGTATGCCGAGAAGACGCAGGTTGACGGCGACCGCGACCTGCTGGTATGGTTCGCGGGGGCGGCATTGGTGTTGCTGGCGGCTGAATGGCTGTTGCACGCCAAAGAAAATTCTGTCTGAAAGGAGCGGTAGCCGTGTCGAATTTCCGTATTACATTTTCCAACCGTGGCTCCTGCTTCTGCTCGTGCCGCTGGCGGCTGACGCTGATCCCGCACTTCCGCGTGGCGAAAAGTTCCGCCGGAGCCGCAACCGCGTCATATCGCTGGCACTGCACAGCATCGCACTGATCCTATGCGTGCTGCTGCTGGCAGGTATGACCTTCCGCTATGAGGTGCCCAACCGGGAAAACCAGCTCATCCTGCTGGTTGACGTGTCGGACAGCGGTGCCGAGGTCGAGGAAGCCCGGAATGAATTCATTCAGACCGTGCTGAATGCCTGCGATGAATCCTGCGAGGTCGGTATCGTAACCTTTGGCTACGGCACCGTCTACGCCGCTCCGCTGTCGGCGGATGCGCGGGAGGTATACCGCCAGTATCTGGAGGCGGACAAGCCGGATACCGGTGCCACCGATATTGCGACGGCACTGGAATTTGCGGCGGCGCAGATAACCAAGCCCGCGACGGCGCGTATCCTGCTGCTGTCGGACGGCGTGGAGACCGACGGGCGTGCGTTGGCGACGGTCAAGACGCTGACCTCCGGCGGTATCGGCGTGGATGCGGTAGATATGACCGCCCCACGCACGAAGAAATTCAGATTCTCGGCGTGGAGATGCCGGAGGACAAGGTTCTTGTCGGCAAGGCAGTCACGCTGAAGGTGACGGTGCAGAACAACTATCTGTCCGCCAAGAAAGTATCCCTGGTGGTCGCGGACAAGGGCTTTGAGGGGGACGCGACTGACTTTGAAGTCAAGCCGGGCAAGCAGACATTGGAAGTGCCGGTCACCTTTCAGGCGGCGGGACTGCATGACCTGCGCTTCTCCCTGACAGCCGGAGACGACAACCTGAGTCAGAACAACAGTTTCCAGTCCTTCCTCAACATTCCGGTGTTTGAGAACGTGCTGGTGCTGGAGAATCAGCCGGGCGAATCTGCCGATCTGGCGGCGCTGCTGGGCGAGGACTTCCGCGTCACGGTGCTGAATATCCATACCGATGCCGACCGTCTGCCGACGTCGGCGAAGGAGCTCTGCGCCTACGAGCAGGTTGTGCTGGTCAATATTGCGAACAGCGACCTGACCGGCAAGGATGCCCCCAACGGCTTTGACCAAGCGCTGTACGATTATGTGTACCGGATGGGCGGCAGCCTTCGACCGTCGGCGGGCAGAACGATGTCGGAGCCGACGGCAAGCCTACCCGCACGCCTACAACCGTTCCGATCTGTCCGGAACGCTCTTCCAGCAGATGCTCCCGGTTCAGGCGATCGACTACACGCCGCCTATTGCGGTCATGCTGGTCATCGACTGCTCCGGTTCCATGAGCAGCGGACGCTTTGAGGCTGCGCTCCGTGGTGCCGAGGAGTGTTTGGATTCCCTGACAGAGCGGGATTACTGCGGCGTTATGGGCTTCAGCACCAGTTCGACCGAGCACGTCAGTGTCATGCCGGTTTCTCAGAAGGAAACCATCCGCACCGCAATCCGGAACCTGAACGATGAGGGCGGCGGAAGCGGCGGTACGATTTTCTCGGACGCCATTGACCCAGGCGGGACGCGCGCTGGCAGCCGTTTCGGTGGAACGGCGGCACATTATCCTCGTGACCGACGGTAACCCCAGCGACCACCTGGATCAATCCGGTGCCGATGACAACAACTACTACGGCAGATATGTGGATTACAACTACGAGCAGAGCAACATCACTATGTCTGTCATTACCGTGGGCATGAGCAGCGGAAACCGCGAGCAGATGCAGAAGACCGCCGAGCGCGGTCACGGTCACTACTACGACGTCAGCCTTGAAGATTCCGAGGGAACTATCAGCATCAATATGCGGCAGGATCTGGCGGCGGCGGCAGTCGCGGAACTGCAGGGAGGCATTTCCTTCGTGCCGAAGATCAAGGATCAGACCGACCGCCGTGTTTGAGGGACTGGATTCGTCCGCCGTCATTCCGGCGCTGAAGCGGCTACTACGGCACCAAGGTCAAGGACGGTGCCCGCGTGCCGCTGATCCATGATTATGTGCCGATTTATGCCGAATGGGATCTCGGCGCCGGACGGGTCGGAAGCTTCCTGTGCGATCTGGGCGGCGAGTGGTCGGCGGAGTTTATGGCGGATGCGGTGGGGCGTACCATCGTCCGGAATATTTCGTACGATCTGGCACCGGATACCGATCTGGAGCCGGATGCAATGGACTATGTCCTGCGCACCGACCGCGATAACTACACAACGCGGCTGGATGTCTATACGGCAACAGCCGAGGGGGGGAAAAGGTTTCCGTGACCGTCATGCCGGTGTCCGAGAGCGCGAAGAACGCCTACAACGGCAATATTCCGGTGACGGCACTGGGCAACGGGATCAGCTTTACCTTTGAAATAAAGCACGAGGGACTGTACCGGGTGAGCATCGCCAAGACTGATGCCGCCGGGCAGACGCTGTCGTCGGTGTCCTTCTGCCAGAGCTTTTCGTACTCGGAGGAGTACAACGCCTTCCGTGAGGAGGGCGAGGGCGCGGCACTGCTGGCGGAGGTCGCGGCGGATGGCGGCGGCAGGGTGCTGAGTGACCCCGTGGAGGTGTTCTCTTACTTTGTGCGGTTCCTGCCGCGCGAGACAGACCCCCGCATGGTATTCCTGATTATCGCTATGGTGTGCCTGCTGCTGGATGTGGCAGTGCGCAAGTTCAAATTCAAATGGATCCACGAGATCGTGCGCGACAGGCGCGCAATGAAGACGCTCGGCGGAGGGGGGCACGGTGCGGAATGAAGGTTCTGACAAAGTACGTGCCGTATACCCGTACGACCGGGTGCGAGAGGAGGGGAAGGGAAATGAGACGACCGACCGTATATAGCCTGCGTCGCCTCGTGCCGCTGGCACTGACGCTTTTGCGTCCTGCTCGGCGCGGCACTGCTCTGCACGGCGTGCAGTCGCGGAACGCCGCTGTCGGCACCGACCGCAACGCGGCTGGATGAGATCACCCTGACGCTCAGCTGGAATAAGGTCAAAGGCGCGGCATACTACACCGTGCGCATACGCCCGGATGACGGCTCGGATGCCGTGGAAAAGGATGCCAGCAAGCCCAGTCTTTCGCTGGAAAGCCTTACGGAGGGCAGCTATGAGCTGCGCGTCCGCGCGGTTGCGGGCGGCTCGGCGGCGGACACGGAGGACTCCGGCTGGTCGGAGCCAATCCGCTTCACAAGAGAGCACGAAACCGGGCTGGCTTTCCGGCTGATCGGGGACGGGACGGCGTTTGAGGTTTCCGGTCTCGGCACCGCCACGGGGGAGATCACGGTCCCGGACACCTACCGCGGACTGCCTGTCACCGCCATCGGCGAGCGGGCACTGGGTATAACAAGAACACCGTGACCGGTGTGACGCTGGGGGAGAACATCCGGCGCATCGGGAAGCAGGCGTTTGCCAATTGCTCTTACATGACGCACGTCAATCCTCCGGGCTGACCGAAATCGGGGATCAGGCGTTCCAGAGCTGTCGGGCACTGGAGGTGCCGATGCAGATTCCGGACGGGCTTTCCGCGATCGGTGAGCAGGTGTTTGCATACTGCCGCAAGCTTCCCGCCGTATCGCTGGGTGCCGGTGTCAAAGAGATAGGAAACGGCGCGTTCAGCGGCTGTGAGAGCCCTGACCGCCATCGTCATTCCCGACCAGATCACACGGATAGGGGAGGGACGCTTTTGCCAAATGCACCGCGGTGACATCCCTGTCGGTCGGGCAGGGCGTGACCGAGATCGGAAAGAATGCTTTCCGGCAGAACACGGCACTGCCTGCCGTCCGGCTGGGTGAGCACGTCAGGACGGTGGGGCGTACGCTTTTGCCGACTGCACCGCGCTCCGGACGCTGGACATGACCGACAGCGTGACGGCGATAGGCGAGAGTGCCTTTTCCGGCTGTTCCGGACTCGCGTCCGCAGGTGTCCTGCACCTGAGCACGGCGCTGGACAGCATCGCCAAGGAAGCATTCAAAGGGAACCGCTTTCTGGGAGGCAGCCGACATGGTTTACCTGAACGGCTGGTTGCTTGCCTGCAAGAGCGGAGACATGACCGGTAAGGTGATTGAGCCGGGGACGTTTGCCATTGCGGATTACGCACTGGCTGGATGCAAGGGCTTTGCTGATATCACGATCCTGCCCGACAGTGTGATCTCTGATCGGGGAGGGCGCCTTTTCCGGATGCAAGACTCGACGGACTGGTCATCGGGAGCGGCGTCCGGCGGATCGGCAACAAGGCGTTTGCCAACTGCACCTCGCTGAGCCATGCCATTCTCGGAGCCTATGACCCCGACGCGGATACGCTTACGGGGGCGAGCGCTTACGTATATCGGCGATTCCGCGTTTTCCGGATGCGGCTCGCTTCTCACGGTGTCCTCCCGGAGACCGTGACCGGCATCGGCTCCTTCGCGTTCCGTAACGCGGGGCTGTGGACGAGTGCCAGGACACGGTGTATGCCGGGAACTGGCTGGTCGGCTGTAAGGAAGATGCCGCGGGCGATGTGACTATCGCGGACGGGACGGTCGGCATTGCCAATTATGCTTTCTATAACTGCAAATTTATCGGTGGTGTGACCATCCCGGACAGTGTGCGCAGTATCGGGCGAGGCGCCTTCTACAACTGCCGCAAGCTGGCAAGCGCGACGCTTCCCGCCGGGCTGACCGTGCTGGAGGATTACACATTCTATCACTGCGATGCGCTGACCCTGCCGACGCTGCCCGCCACGCTGACCGGTATCGGTCGCTCGGCGTTCTACAAGTGTGCGTTGGGGAGCAGAGCAACGACACGGCACAGGATACGCTGGTCATTCCCGACAGCGTGACATACATCGGCGCGTTTGACTTCTACGGGAGCGGCTATAGCTACGCCGACCCGGACAAGGTGGACACGTACATTGCCGGCGGCATCGACATTCTGGTGATCGGCTCCGGCGTACAGACGGTCGGCGAGCAGGCGTTTGCCAACTTCCCGTCCCTGCGCCGCGTGACGCTGGGGGCGGAGGTTCGTTCGCTGGGCGACAAAGCGTTCTATAAATGCACCATGCTGGAAACGGTGGATTTCGGCAACAGCAGGCTGGAGAGCATCGGTGGGCGCGCGTTCTACAAATGTGCGGCGCTGACCGAGATCACGTTGCCGGAGACGCTTCGTACAGTCGGGGATTACGCCTTCTACAAATGCACCTCGCTGACGCGGCTGTCGCTGGGAGGCGCGGAGCGCATCGGCGATTACGCCTTTTCGGGCTGTACCGCGCTGGCTGAAACCGTCCTGCCGGATACGCTGACGTCAATCGGGCGGCAGGCGTTCCGCAACTGCACCTCGCTGAGCGGACTGGTGCTGGGCAACACCCTGCAGAGCATCGGCGAGCACGCCTTCTACGGATGCCGCGGGCTGACGCTGTATGCGGTGCCGGAGACGGCACCCGCCGGCTGGGATGCCCGGTGGAATTCCTCCTACCGCCCCGTGCTGTACGGCTGTCAGGCGGAGGACGGCGTTCTTTCCGGCTTCACCAAGCGCGAGACAGCGACTGCCAACTTCAATGAGACAACATCCGTAACGGCGCCGGTTCGGATCGGATACGGCTTTGCCGGATTTGCGACCGAGGCGGGCGGTACGGCGGTGTACGCCGCCGCGGATTTCGGGAAGATCCCGGAGGGCACCGCGCTGTTCCCGGTATGGACGGACCCCGCCGCCTGATGACCTGAGACCTGATATCTGACATCGGAGAGGTTTTTGACGGGATCCGATATCTTCCTACAGAAAGGATATAAACGCATGAGAAAACATTTTTCGGCGGCGCTTGCGCTGCTACTCCTCTTTACGGGGCTTCTGCTCCTGACGGTTTCCTGCAATACCACGGGATCCGGCAACGGGACCGGCACCGGGACCTCCGGCGACAGATCCGTATTTATCGGCAAGGACAATATGCCGCAGGTCCTGTTCGTGCAGGGCAATGAGCTGAACCTGTCCGGCGGCAAACTGACCGTGAACGGGAAGGAGGTAGACCTGACTGACAAGGACGTGCAGGTCACCGGCTATGACAAGGACAAGCTGGGCGAGCAGACTCGACCGTTACCTATAAGGGAAAGTCCACGTCGCTGCACGTTACGGTTGTGCCGCGCGTGCAGACGGCGGAGCAGTACCTGTACTTCCAGGGTGAATCCATGGATGCCGTTTCGCTCCGGCTGAAGTTCACGCGCGATGACGGCACATCCTTCACCGTCAAGGCGGGCGACGAGGGACTGACCATTACGGGCTTTTCCTCTGATGCAACGCAGGATGAGCTGACGCTGACCGCCTCCTACCGCAAGGGAACGGATGACCTGTCCGGCAGCTTCACGGTTTCGGTGGTTTCTCCGGAAGTCAGCTTCAAGAAGCCGCGCAAGACGGCATACGGCAGCCACGAGACGGCACTTGACTGGCTGGGCGCTTCTCTGACGCTCAAGTCCGCCGACGGAAAGACCACGCGGAACATCGCCGTCACCGATCTGACCGCTTCCGGCTTTGATCCGTCCGTTGCCGGCGCGGACGCCCCGTCCGTCACGCAGACGGTACACGTCTTCTACCTTGGACGGAAATGGCAACCTTCGATATCACCGTAACCTACAGCGAGGTTTCGCAGGTGCGCGACATCGCGGCGAATCTCATGAGTCTGGACTGGTCGGTGTATATCCGTCCCGACCCGCTCATGCACTACCCGGCAGGCACTACCGAGGAGCAGGGGCGCATGGCGATGCAGGCGCTGAGTCTGTATGAGTCGCTGTCGGACAGCGATGCCGGACTGATCACAGTCAACGAGTTCAACGCGATTGCGCGGCTGGCGGTTACTTACGGATACAACACGTGGCAGACCACGCTGGACGAATCGTACAAAGGGCGTGTTCACCGTTTCCTACGGCGAGGTATCCTTTGACGCGGCGACCCGCGCCGACGCGCAGAAGGGCTATGACCGCCCGAATGCCGGGGAGGATGCGCGCGATGAGGCGACTGCACTGATCTATCAGTACAGCACCCTGCTGAACAACGAACGGTTCCTGAAGAACAGCAAGGATGTCCTGCTGTACGAGGGCGCCGAGGAGGACGGCAAGAAGGTCGAGCTGACCGTGGACGCGATGGCAACCATTGTCCTGCCCGAGGGAACCGTCCGGCAGATCGCGCAGGTTCTGGACAAAATGCTGACCATGGAAGATACGCTGAGCAAAGGTTCCTGCCGGCTGGAGCGTGGACGGGCTGAGTGCCTATGCCGCCGACATTGATGCCGTATATGACCTGCTCGGCAAGGTCGATGCAAGCGCCGTGTCCGACAGCTCCGTGTATGAGCTGGTCAACAGCTGGCGCAAGGGTGGGGATTTCTTTGAAATTCTGTACCGGTACTACTACGGGCTGTGCGCTTCCGAGGATGCTGCGGTCGCCAAGGCAGCCAGCGAGAAGGTCAACAAGCTGACGGATTACCGTCTGCCCACGCCGCTCAAGGAGATCAGCCCGCCCTATGTGTACGGGCATACACTCCAGCACCGCTATGCAGAGCATCGCGGGAAGTCTGACGGGCGAGGAGGACGCGGTGCCGAGTCTGATAGAAAGCACCATGTTCCTGTACTATTACCGGCAGGCGGTCGAGGGGCAGGAGAAGATTCTTGCCACAGGCGATGCCATGTACATCGACCTGTACAATCTGCTGTACGCTTCCATCCTCACCTCCATGACGACAGGGGACTACGGCTACTATGAGCTGAACGGTACTTCCTCCTACGACAGCGTCTATACGAAGGTATGGGATGCTTACATCGCCGTCTGGGAAAAGGCGGAGGAGGATCCCTCCTACGTGGAGACCGAGGAGTTCGGAACGGGCGTTGCCGCTATGTTCCGGCATTTGTGGAACTGCGTCCCAACCAGCAGTACAACTTCCTCAAGGCGCTCAACTACCTCTACTCGGATTACCATATGCCCACCATGGCGCTGTACCCCGACGATAACGGGCTGTACTCCAAGTTCGCCACCTATATCTACGCCTACTATATGAATAAGCTGGGCGTTCAGCCGGATGCGGCATCCGAGAGCACCGGCTTTGACATCTTCACCGACCTGATGATCGCGCTGGAGGCATATGCCAACAACGATGCGAATACCTTCGGGCAGTGCATGGCAGAGGTGCAGACCAAGTACAAGGCATGGAGCGGCACGGATAAGGACGCGTTTGACCGCAACCTTGAAGTTCCTATGACCGCTACATGAATTACTTTGCCATGTTCGACAAGACCACCGACGCGGACGGCAAGGAGGTATACCGTTACCGTGGTGCCGATTGGGGCGAATACAAGGGAGATCGTGGAGCAGTTGGATGCCGAGTTGCCCGGGCACAGCTGGCACAGCTGTACATTGATTACCTGTCGCAGTTCACCGGGGAGTCGATCCCGATGTATCTGGCGTACATTTCCTCCTACGAGCGCATTCGGGTTCTGGCTGACCGGCTGTTGGCGTGCGGCAACGAGGATATCCTGCGCAACTACTACTACCTGCCGCTGGGCGAGAAGCAGGACGGCGATACGCTGTACGCCGGCGTCTACGATGCGGAGGGCAACTTTACCCGTTACCTGACATTGCTGGGCATCAACATGGAGGAGTACAGCAAGGCGGACAATCTGCGCGCGTTCCTGCGGAACAATACGGACTACTTCTGGAGTGCGGTCGAGCTGGTGTATCCGCAGATTGCCAACCCCGGCACGAGGTTCACGTTTGACGATGCGCACGTCAACGCGCTGATGGAGTCCTTCCGCGCCCTGTCGCCCGACGAGCGCTACCTGCTGTTGACTGTGGATTCCCTGAACATCTACTACGGCGGTCTGGAGGCATACTATGCCTCGATCTTCAGCGATTCCGAGGCGGAGAAGAACCGCATCGGCACTGCTGGGGCTGGAGATTCAGTATATCTCCTACCTGGAGTTCCCGGATCGGTCCTACACGCTGGAGGACGGATCGGTCATCAGCACCAAGGAGTACCTGCTCCGGACATGGACATCGGTCAAGATCGCGTTCTCGTCCCTGACACTGGAGGAGAGAAATGACTTCCAGGATCACATGGGCGTGATGTACGATGTATACCGGAATATCTGTGACAACGACGATTGACTGACAGACTAAGAGCGGGGGTAAAAACTCATTTTGAGTTTTTATCCCCGCTCTCTGCAACAAGGAAGGCTCTGCCCATTCCGCACGACCGATCGGCGGAATGGGCGGAGCTTTTTGATAATGGTGCGGTCATAATGCGACCGTATGCGGTTTACGGATTCGGCACCGGAAACGCGGCAAGCGTCGGTCAGCTCACGCCCAGCAACTCCGGCAGATCCGGCAGGGCAGGGCACTCCCGGAAGGCAGATCCTGCAACCATACAGGGAGAGGCGGGCAGGTGCAGTGTCCGCAGGGAGGCACACCACGCAAAGGCGGCGTCCTCAATGATGCGCAGACTGTCGGGCATCCGCACCGTTTCCAGCGATACGCACGCGGAAAACGCGGCGGCGCCGATGCGGATCAGACGACCCGGCAGGCGGACGCAGCAGCTGACGGCATCCTTCAAACATACCGTCCGGAATAGCCGACAGGCTGTCCGGCAGGACTACGCTGTGCAGGCGCGTGCAGTAGGCAAAGGCGCAGTTCCCGACCGGCGCAGGCGGCGAGATGACCCAGCCGAAGTACGGGCAGGCGCTCGCAACCGATAAAGGCGCGGTCGCCGATGCAGGACAGCCGGCTGTTCCGACCGAGTCGCAGATCGACAGGGAGGTGCAGAAGGCAAATGCCCGCCGCCCGACGGATTCGACCGTCTCCGGCAGGGAGACGACGCGCAGGGACTGACAGCCGGAGAAAGCCTTGTCTGCGACCGCGACCACCCGCAGCCCGTCCGGCGCATATGCCGGCACGGTCACGGATATGGGGATGCGTTCCTGTCTGCCAGCCCGGTGACGGCGCAGGTCTTGTCGTCAAATGCCGCATAGGTCAGCGCCGGGTACAGCCCGTTGCGGCCTGTGCCGGTTTCGCAGCAAAGATTCAGGTTTGTCATACTCGTTAACCGTAGCTTTCGTCGGACGAAAGCACCCTTTCCGTGGCATTGTGGTTTGTCCTGCCTGTCAGGCAGCAGTGACCGCCGACGGCGTTTCGCCGTTTCCGATCCTGCGATACGCCGTTCTTCTGTTTTTCCGTGTTTTCTTTCGTTTTCTTGGGACAAGCCCATTATAGCACAGCTTTCCTGCGAATGTGCGAACAAATTGTAAACAAAGGCAAAACAAAAGCGAAAAATTTTCTTAAAAAGGAATTAAAACGGATGTACGGTGCGGCATTGTTCGCCGTAATTCGACCTGATTGTTCTTGATTTGGAAAATATCGTCAGGCTTTGACAGTGGGGGCAAAGAAGCGCACCCGGATCCGACGGCATACAGTTACTGTGGCAAAATGATGAAAACCACTTGCAATCAACCGTTGCATATGGTATAATTTACGTGGCACGCCGGTTTCCCTGCATGGGGAGTATATGACCGCAGGTGCCCGTTTATACATACACGGAGGATTCCGTATTATCTGTCCGGCAAGGACACGAGAGGAGAAGCATATGAACACCAAAGAAATCCTGCATAGCTTTGCTTACCCGGGTGCCGCCTTCCGCGGCAAGCCGTTCTGGTCATGGAACGGCGAGCTACGTGGCGAGGAGCTGGTGCGGCAGGCACACATCATGAAGGAGATGGGGCTGGGCGGCTACTTCATGCACTCGCGCACGGGACTCATTACCGAGTACCTGGGCAAGGAATGGTTTGAACTTATCAACGAGGTCGCGGATGTCGCCGCCGCGGACGGCATGGAAGCATGGCTGTACGATGAGGACCGCTGGCCTTCCGGCTCGGCTGGCGGAAAGGTCACGGTTGATCCGCAGTACCGCATGAAATCGCTGGTCGTCACCGAGATGCCGATGGAGCGGTATGAGAGCGGCGAGGCGCCCTTTGCCCTCTATGTCGGCAAGGTGGACGGCATCAATCTCTGGGGTTACCGGAGCTGACGGGGGATCTGTCTCCTGCTGCTGTCCGTGCCGCCGCAGAGGAGCTGGCGCCTGCCCATGCGGACGAGCCGGGCGAGTGGCGCGTGCTCCGCTTTTGACATTGTGCCGGATGCCTGCAACTCAAACTATAACGGTACGACCTACATTGATACCATGAGCCGCAAGGCGACCGACCGATTCATTGAGCTGACCCATGAGCAGTACCGCGAAAAGTGCGGCGACCGGTTGGGCACCTCCATCAAGGGCATCTTCACCGATGAGCCGCACCGCGGGCGCTGCATGGATGACCGGCGGGAGCAGGATGGGATCATGATCTGCTCCATGTGCTGGACGGACGATCTGTTCGGGGAGTTCCGCCGGCGTTACGGCTATGACGCCCGTCCCATCATTCCGGAGCTGTTCTACCGGATGCGCGGCGAGCTGGTCGCGCCGATCAAGCTGCATTACATCGACCTGGCGGATAATCTGTTCCTGGAGAACTTCGCCGAGCCGCTCAATGACTGGTGCGAGAAGCACGGCATCGTCTTTACCGGGCACGTCCTGCACGAGGATTCGCTCATGAATCGACTGTGCCGGAAGGCTCCCTGATGCGTTTTTACGAGCATATGGGCTATCCCGGCATTGATTGCCTGACCGAGCACAACCGGTGCTACTGGATCGTCAAGCAGCTTGCTTCCACCGCCCGACAGACCGGCAAGCGCTGGATGCTGTCGGAACTGTACGGCTGCACCGGCTGGCAGTTCAACTTCAAGTCGCAACAAGGCGGTCGGTGACTGGCAGGCACTGTTCGGTATCAATCTGCGCTGCCAGCATCTGTCGTGGTATACCATGGAGGGCGAATCCAAGCGCGACTATCCCGCTTCCATTCTGCACCAGTCCCCGTGGTATAAGGATTACGCCAAGGTGGAGGATTACTTCGCACGCTTCGGGCTGGTCATGTATGAAGGCGAGCCGGACTGCGACGTGCTGGTGCTCAATCCCATTGAGTCACTGTGGTGCGTGCATATGCCGGCTGGGCGCACTGGCTCAGCAATGCGTCCGCCGATGTCGCTCCGTACGAGGAGCGCTATGCACAGCTGTTCCATATGCTGACCGACCGGCAGATCGACTTCGACTACGGCGAGGAGGACATGATGTCCCGGCTGGGCGGCGTTTCGCGCGGGGCGGACGGAAAGCCCGTCCTGACAATCGGCAAGGCATCCTACCGCACCGTAGTGGTTGCGGATATGCTGACCATCCGCCCGACGACGCTGGCATTGCTGCGCCGCTTCGCGGATATGGGCGGAAAGGTCATCTTTGCGGGCGACCTGCCGACTTATGTGGACGCGGTGCGCTCAGACGAGCCTGCCCGCCTTGCTGCGGATTGCGAGACCGTTCCCTTTGACGGTGAGGCGCTGGCGGCGGCTGTCCGGGCAAACGGCGGCGCGTATGTCAGTGTCACCCGTGCGGACGGCACGCCGGAAACCGATGTGTTCGCGCAGGTGCGGCGGAATTTCGGCGGAGACGGCTACGCGGTGGTCGTGCTGAACACGGATCGGGAAGCCGGCAGGCGCGGCATGACGCTTTCGCTCCGTGTGCCGGACGGGTACGCCGTGCAGGAGTGGAATATGGAGACCGGCGAACGGTATGACGCATCGGCACTGGCGCATCGCGCGGGGGACTGCACGGCGATTGACCTTTCGCTGGAGCCGGCAGGCACCCGTTGCTTCGTGCTGACGCACGAGGCGGAGGCTTTGCCGCCCGTCCGGACGTGGCGGACAGTGGCGGAGGCGACCGTACGCGGCGAGTTCCTCTGCAACCGCGACGAGCCGAACGTCTGCGTGCTGGACTGGACGCGCTGGCGCTGGGCAGGCGAGCCGGAATTCCATGCGTTGGCAGAAGTGCTCAAGGCAGACCGGCAGGTGCGTGACAGTCTGGGACTGGAGCACCGCGGCGGCGAGATGCTGCAGCCGTGGTATGCCAAGCAGTATGATACCAAGCACTACGGCGAGCTGGAGCTGGAGTATGCATTTGAGATCGGGGAGATGCCGGAAGGCACCGTGTATCGGCAGGGAGCGCCCGGAGCTGAACCACTATGCCATCAACGGCGTGGCGCTGACCAGCACCGACATCAACGATTTCTGGATTGATGACTGCTTCAAGAAGATGCAGATACCGGCAGGCGCCCTGCGTCGGGTCGGAATACCGTGACCGTGCGGGTCAGCTTTATGCGCACGACCAACATTGAGGCGCGCTGTACCTTGTGGGCGAGTTCGGCGTGAAGGCGCAGGGGCAGATCTGCACCCTGACCGGACTGCCGAAGCGCATCGGCTGTGAGAATTATGAAAACTACGGACTGCCGTTCTACACCGGTTGCATGACCTACCGCCCGACTCCGGAGCAGTACAGGGGCATTCTGGGCGATGCCGCCGATCAGGCAGAGCGCATTCTGCTGTCGCCTGCGTCCTTCACCGGCGGGTGCGTCAAGGTGAGCGCGATGGGCAGGACGACCGTGCTGGGATGGGAGCCCTATGAGGCGGACGTCACCGAGGCAGTGCGCGCCGGGCGTTCATTGACGTGACCGTAGTCGGCACGCGCCGCAATGTGTTCGGACCGCTCCACCAGATTCCGAAGATCGCGGGCGCTTGCGGCCCGGAAACTTCATGACCGAAGGCGCGGGCTGGACGGATGAATACAGCCTGATAGACAGCGGACTTACCGGCATTACGCTCCGGGCGCAGGTCTGACTCTCATGTAACACGAAGGAGGATATTAGGGATGGATACTAAGAAATTTGACAATCAGGGCACACGGGTGGTAGCACACCGGGGACTGTCGGGGTTGGAGCGTGAGAATACCGCATCCGCCTTTGTCGCGGCGGGCAACCGTCCGTACTTCGGCATCGAGACCGACGTCTATCGCACCAACGACGGGCATTTTGTCATCAATCATGATGGGAATCTGCAACGCATCGCCGGAGAGGATCTCGGCGTGGGAGGGGCTGTCGTGGGACAGCCTCCGCAAGATCGTGCTGTTTGACACCGACGGCACTAAGGGACGGTATGATCTGCGGCTGGCAAATCTGGAAAATTACATCAGCATATGCAAGAAGTACGAGAAGTACTGCGTGCTGGAGCTGAAGAGCGTTTTCACGCAGGAGGAGACCGATGCCATGATCCGCCTGATCGACGGACTCGGCTGGCTGGATCACGTCATTTTCATTTCCTTCCACTATGAGGATCGGAGAAGGTGCGTGCCACATTGCCGGATCAGCCCTGCCAGTTCCTGACCGGGGGGAGAACGGCGACGGCTGATTGCCCGCCTGCGCGATGACAGGATGGACATTGATATTCTCCATACCTCGCTGACCCGTGAGCGCGTGGAGGCAATGCATGCCGCCGGGCTGAAGGTCAACTGCTGGACGGTGGATGACCCGGAGCGTGCCGCCGAGCTGGCATCGTGGGGCGTGGATTTCATTACGACCAATATCTGTGAGGGAACGAGGGGGCAGTAAGCAGGTATTGCTCAGCTTCCGATTCCCGGACAATCCGGCGTGCGCGGAGCGGCATCCGAGTCGGTTTCTGCGCACGCCCGCTACTCTGGCTACCGTGCGCCGGCACAGTACATAAAACACAACAAGAATATGACAAACAGTCAGAAAGGTACTACTATAAAGAATCATTTCAATCCTGTCGGTCATGATGGCACTTCTGTGCGTCCTGACGCTTGCATCCTGTGCAGACCTCCTCAGCACCACAAAGTTTGAGCGCGGCACCCGGACGGATGAAGCTTATACCAACACCTCCGCAGGGCTGGCTTTCGTCAAGCCCTCCGGCTGGGTCTTTTATACCGACGATCAGTTGGAGCAGACCTTCAAGGTTAGTAAGGACCTGCTCAAGGATCCGGACGCAATGGATAAGGCGGACGTCAGCTCCTGTACGAGTTCATGGCTGTTGATTCCTCCACCGGAAACAATGTCGGTCTGGTCGTTGCCAAAGGCAACGGCGTGACGAGCGTTGAGAAGTATGTCGAGCAGGTCAAGAAGGAGCTGTCCGACCAGATTACAGACGGCATGACCGTGACCTTCAGTGACGGCACCTCCAATGTCAAGCTGGGGGACGGCACGTGGGTGACCTACTCGGCGCAGGTCAGCACGAACGGTGTCAATATGACGCAGTATTACTTCGCCCGCAAGGTCGGCAGGTACTTCCTGCAGATCACTGCCACCGATGTGTCCGGTATCGGGCAGGCGGCGTTCGAGAAAATGTTCACCGTGCCCTCCGCCGAAACCGGAACGGCATCATAAATCATAGCGCCTGCCGATAAAAGCAGGGGGTCGTCCGGCGGCGATCCCCGCTTTTGAGAGTATGGCAGGTGTTTTCCGGAGGGTGAGACGGTTGTCCGGAGCCTGCGTCGTTGCCCGCCTCCTGCCACGCAGAACGCAAAACCAGCCCGGTATCTGCAAAGGGAAACACTGTTGTGCCGGAAACCTGCAAAGCCCTTGCAAAACCGGACGGTTTGTTGTATAATAAGGGGCGTGGTCAATGCATAGTATGCATGAATCTGTTCCTGAGCAAGAAAGGAAAAGGAATATGTCAATACGTTTCAGTCAGCAGTATGCCGCCCCCTTCGTTCGCCCGGAGGAGTGCGCCCAGTTACAGCCATGGTGAACGCCGCCCATGAGCTGCTCATTTCGCATAGCGGCGCGGGCAGCGATTTCCTCGGCTGGACGACACTGCCGGAGGATTATGACCGCGCGGAATTCGCCCGCATCAAGGCGGCGGCGGAACGCATCCGGAAGTCCTGCCAGGTTTTCATTGCCATCGGCATCGGCGGCTCCTACCTCGGTGCGCGGGCGGTTATCGAGTTCGTCAAATCCCCACTGTATAACAATCTCCGCAAGGATACCCCCGATATCTACTTCGCCGGGAACTGCATCAGCGCCTCCGCCCTGTCCGAGCTGGTCAGCCTGTGCGAGGGACGTGACGTGTGCGTCAACGTTATCTCCAAGTCCGGCACCACGACCGAGCCTGCCGTGGCGTTCCGCGTTTTCCGTGAGCTGCTGGAGAAAAAGTACGGGAAGGAAGGCGCACGGGAGCGCATCTTCGTCACGACTGACCGGCAGAAAGGCACGCTCAAGCACTTTTCCGACAAGGCGGGATACGAGACATTCGTTGTGCCGGATGACGTCGGCGGTCGTTTCTCGGTTCTCGACAGCAGTCGGACTGTTGCCCATTGCGGTCGCGGGCATCAACATTGATGAGCTGATGGCGGGTGCCGCCGATGCCATGCGGCAGTACAGCAGTCCCGACCTTACGGCAAATGACGCTTACCGGTATGCCGCCCTGCGCAATATCCTGTACCGCAAGGGGAAAACTACCGAGATCCCTGGTCGGCTATGAGCCGTGCGCAGCCATGCTCAACGAGTGGTGGAAACAGCTGTTCGGCGAGAGCGAGGGCAAGGATCAGAAGGGCATCTTCCCGGCGTCGGTCATCTTTTCTACCGACCTGCATTCGCTGGGACAGTATATCCAGGACGGTACACGCAACCTGTTTGAGACGGTCATTTCCATCGAGAATAACCCCGTCTCCTTCCCGATCCCGAATGACCCCGCCAATATTGACGGGCTGAACTTCCTGTCCGGAATGGATCTCAATACCGTCAAAAGACCGCCATGCAGGCGACGCTCCTGGCGCACAACGACGGCGGCGTGCCCAACCTGCTGCTGGAGCTGAGCGACCGGAGCGAGCGGACACTGGGACAGCTGATCTACTTTTTTGAACTGGCGTGTGCGATTTCCGGGTACCTGCTGGGGTCAACCCCTTCAATCAGCCCGGCGTAGAGGCATACAAAGAAGAATATGTTTGCTCTGCTGGGTAAGCCCGGCTAGGAGGATATGAAGGCGGCGCTGGAGGCACGCCTGTAAGCCAACGCGTTATGGTGTCTGAAAGAAAGCAAAAACGCGTTGCCTACCGTCAGCAGGTCATGCGGCGTCTTCCGCTGGCACTTCTGTGTGCGGCGGCACTGTCCTTCACCCTGTTCCTGTTCACGCCGATGGACATTTATGCGGGTAACCGCACGGAATTCCTGTTTTCCTTCACGGATATGGGCGGCTGGCTGCTGGCATTGGCGCTGGTCGGGACGATGCTCTTCGGCGCGCTCATAGCCCTGACGCCGCGGCGGGTGTCCGCCGTCATTGCCGCCGTAGTGTTCGGCTCGGCGTGATGGGGTATGCGCAGGGTATGTTCCTCAACATCGGGCTGAAATCCCTGCTGGGGGACGGCGGCGCAGGGGATACGCCCCTGTGGCTGTATATACTGGATACCGCCCTGTGGGTTGCCGCCGGTGTTGCCGCCGTGCTCGGTGCGCTGAATATGGAGCGTAAGAGCTGGATACGGACGGCTGCCGGTATCGCGTTGGTGGTCGTGCTGGGCATGCAGGTCGTGGGCAGTGTGTCGATTTTCGGCAAGGTGTTCGCACAGGACAATGCTGCCGCCGGCATCTGCCGCCGCAGGCGCGGCATCGAAGCGCCGTCTGCCGGGCTGACCGGGGATGGCGCCCGGCTGGATGCATTGAATTCCCGGGAAAAGGAAAACGGGAAGAGCAGGGAAAAGACGGGGACAACAAGGACAAGGATCGCCACAGCGACCGGGAAAAGCCCGGCGCACAGAAGGTTTACCTGTCGGATGCGGGGCTGTACAGCGTCGCGCGCGGCAGGAACACGGTGGTGTTCGTGCTGGATCGCTTTGATTACGACTACTACCGCGATGTGGCGGAGGACGATCGACTTTTTGCGCCCCCTGACCGGCTTTACGTTGTTTGACGACAACCTGTCGCTGTACTCGCGCACCTACCCGGCAATCGGCTCCATGATAACCGGCGTGCGGCAGGAGGATGCGGACGGGAACCCGTTCGGCTGGGATGCGGATACCTACTTTGCGTCCGCCTATTCCACCTCGCCGTTTTTGCAGGAGCTGAAAGCCAACGGCTACGAGATCCGGCTGTACACCGGACCTACTACGGCTACCGCAGTGCCGAGCCGCTTGCGGGAATTGCGGAGAACGTGGAGGTATCGGACGGCTACCGTATTTCCAACCGGGGCGAGCTTGTGCAGTATATGATCGGGCTTGCCGGCTATCGCCTGCTGCCGCACCTGCTCAAGAATACGATCCATGTCACGACTGCCATGTTCAACAGCCTGGTGCAGTATGTGGGAGAGCACCCCGCCTACGTGCTCAACGACTGGGAAACCTTTGCGGGATTGACCGAGCACGGACTGACCGTAGACGCACAGGGCGCGGAGAATGCTTTCCGATTCATTCATCTCAACGGCTGCCACGGTCCCTGCCACATGGGCGAGGACGGCAGCTACCGACTGTCTGCCTCCATCGAGGAAGCCACCAAGGGGAGCTTCAACCTGATCTACCACTATATTGCGGAGCTGAAGCGGCTGGGGCTGTATGAGAACGCTACCATCTGATAACCGGCGATCATCCGTGGGGACGGAGCAACGAGCAGGATCCTGCCGAGCCGCGCGACGCCGGTGTTCGTCAAGCCTGCCGGAGCGTCGCAGGAGCCTTTGCGAACATCTGGCGCGCAGGTTTGCCAGGAGCTGAATATGCAGGCGTTTCTGGTAAAGTCTTCCGGGCTGACCACGGAACGTGACTGGGGTGTGTCGTATCTGGAGGTTCCGGAGGGAACCGACATTGCGAGGCGCCATCTGTTCGCCGTCAGCCATAAGGGGAAATACTATATCAGCGAATTCACGGTAAACGGCAACGGGCATGATTTTGCCAACTGGAAAAAGACGGGCAGTACCCCTATCGGGTATCTGTACAGATAAGGAAAACTCTAAAAAATCGGGGATTAAAAACTCATTTTGAGTTTTTAATCCCCGATTTTGCGGTTCCCCCTGCGTACCAATCGCAGGCTGTTTCAGCCCAGCTTTGCCGTCTTGCCGAACGAGGCGCGGACTGCCTCGATGGCGGCGTTCCGGAAGCCGTTTCTCTCCAACGCCGCAACACCTTCAATGGTCGTTCCGCCGGGACTGCATACCGCGTCCTTCAACTCGCCGGGATGCTTCCCGGTTTCAGTACCATGGCGGCACTGCCCCGGAGCATGGCGGCGGCATAGGTCTGCGCTTTGGCACGCGGCAGTCCGCACGCAACACCTCCGTCCGCCAACGCCTCGGCAAAGAGATAGGCAAAGGCGGGACCGCAACCGGTCAGCGTTCCGGCTGCGTCGATCAGCTTCTCCGGCAGCTCGTCAATAAGCCCCGCCCCCCGCCATCAGGGTACGGAATTCTGCTGTATCCTCCGCCGTCACGTGCGCGTTGGGGGCGCACAGGATGACACCCTGCCCGATGGCGCAGGGCGTGTTGGGCATGATGCGCAGGATCGGTCTGTCCGCGCCGAACAGCTCCTCCAGCCGCGAAAGACTGACTCCTGCCAGCATGGATACCAGCACCGTGCCGGGGGAGACGGAAGACGAAATCTCTGCCGCCAGCTCTCCGATCATGCCCGGCTTGACGCCCGAGGAACAGGAACCGGCTGGTGGCGGCAAGGGCGGCATTGCTGTCGCCCGCCGGACAGCCCAGCCGTGCGGCGGCGGCGCGGGTATGCTCCGGCGTGTGGCAGATGACCGCGATGCGGTCGGCGGGTACTGCGCTCAGCGCCGCCTGCGCCAATGCGCCACCCATGTTGCCGGCGCCGATGAATCCTGCGGCAAATGTAAAGTCCGACATTGCTTTTTCCTCCCGTGATCCGTTACCGGATCTGTCCGTTTCCGGTGACGATGTACTTGTAGGTGGTCAGCTCGCAAAGTCCCATGGGACCGCGGGCGTGCAGTTTCTGCGTGGAGATACCCATCTCACAGCCAAGCCCGAACTCGCCGCCGTCGGTAAAGCGGGTAGAAACGTTTACGTAGATGGCGGCGCTGTCCACGGCGGCGGTGAAGCGGCGGGCGGCGTCGGCATCGGACGTCACGATGCACTCGCTGTGCCCGGTGGAATGGCACGCGATATGCGAGATGGCATCCTCCAGGGAGTCCACCACGCGCACCGCCAGAATGTAATCCAGGAACTCCGTGTCAAAATCCCGCTCTCCCGCAGGGGTGCCCGGAATGATTGCCGCGGCGGTACTGTCCAGCCGCAGTTCGACCGGCACCTCGCCACGCGCGGTCCGTTCGTCCACGACAGCCGTCCGGAGCCGGGGCAGGAAATCCGCAGCCACCGCGCGATGAACCAGACACACCTCCGCCGCATTGCAGACCGACGGGCGGGAGGTCTTGGCGTTGACCATGATACGCACCGCCATATCCAAATCGGCGGATTTGTCAACATACACATGGCAGATTCCGGTTCCGGTCTGGATGCAGGGAACCGTTGCGTTCTCCACGCAGGCGCGGATCAGTCCCACACCGCCGCGCGGAATCAGCAGATCGACCAGCCCGTCCGCCGTCATCAGCTCGGTTGCGCTCGCCCGGCTGGTATCCTCCAGCAGGTTGATGCAGTCCGGCGATACGCCGGGGATTTCCGCCGCCGCAATGCCCGCCTTGAGTGCCGCCATGACCGCAAGGCAGGTGGCGTGCGCCTCCTTGCCGCAGCGCAGGACGCAGGCATTCCCGCTCCGGAGCGCCAGTGCCACTGCGTCGGATGTCACATTGGGGCGGCTTTCGTAAATGATTGCGATCAGACCGAACGGAACCCGCACCTTGCGGATGACCATGCCGTTAGGGCGCGTGACTTCCGACAGTACCTCGCCGACCGGGTCGGGCAGGTGCGCCACATCCCGCACCCCCTGCGCCATACCGGCAATGCGCTTGTCGGTCAGCAGGAGCCGGTCTGCCATGACGGGCGTGATGACCCCGGCAGACGCCGCCATGTCTCGCGCGTTGGCGGCAAGGATGTCGCCCTCGTGTGCGAGCAGACTGTCTGCCATGCAGAGCAGGAGGCGTTCCTTGTCCGCCTGACCGACCGACGCCAGCGCGCGCGACGCCGCCTTGGTTCTGACCAGTATCTCGTGGGTGGTCCGCATACTCATACCTCGCACGTCCGCTTTCCGGACAGAAATTTTGTGCCGACCGGGCGTCCCTCCGCTATATCATACAGCAGGAGCGGATCTGCCCGTTGGCAATCACCATATCCACGCCCGCCGCCCCGGCAATCTGCGCCGCCCGCAGCTTTGTCACCATGCCGCCGGTGCCGAGTGCGGAGCCTTTTCCGCCTGCCAGCGACAGAATATGCTCATCCAGCTTTTCCACGACCGGGATCAGCCGCGCGTGCGGGTTGATATGCGGGTCTTGGTCATACAGCCCGTCGATGTCCGGAGAGCAGAACCAGCAGGTCTGCGTTCACGCTGGCTGCCACCGTTGCGGACAGCGTATCGTTGTCCCCGATGCCCAGCTCCTCCGTGGAAACGGTGTCGTTCTCGTTGATGATGGGCAGAACGCGGAATGCCAGCAAACGTTCCAGCGTGTTGTGGAAATTCTCCTTGCGCACCGGGTCGTCGATGTCCGGTGCGGTAATCAGCAGCTGTGCCACCGTATGGTTGTGCTCGGCGAACAGCCTGTCGTAAATGTACATCAGCTCGCACTGCCCGACGGCAGCAGCCGCCTGCTTGGTCGGAGCGTCCGAGGGCGCGTGCTGAGGTTCAGCTTGCCGACGCCCATGGCGATGGCGCCGGAGGACACCAGAATGATTTCGTGCCCGGCGTTCTTCAGGTCGCTGATGACGCGGCACAGGTCTGCCACGCGGCGGATGTTGGTCCGTCCGGTGGAATGGGTCAGGGTAGATGTTCCGATCTTGATAACGATTTTCATGTCTTTTTCCGATTCCTGCTTTCCGATAATTCCGCGTGATTACACTTTGTACGTTAAAGGTATGCATTGCCCGCCGGTCGTTTACGGTTCGGCGGGGGCTTCCGCCGGCTTCTTTTCCACCGGGTCTATCATATATTTCCGGATGACCGGCCATGCCGCATAGGTGTACATGAATGCCGACAGCGCGGGGACAATGAAGAAGGGGATGGCAATGATGCCGTATATCCGCATGGGGATGCATACCATGACCACTGCCACGCACAGCCCCAGCAGGACACCGATGCCTAGGATAGCCATCAGATTCCGCTTGATGCCCAGCGCCGTAAAGATCAGCGCGTTCTTGAGGATCTTGCGGGTCTTCATGTCGAAGGTCACCAGCATGACATAGATATAGAAACGCATCACGCTCCAGATGATGAACAGCGCCACGATCATGATGTACATGAAATTGGTGAAAGCCGGACGGCGCCGCATAGTAGAAGTACTGGAAATCAAAGCCGAGCGCAAAGAGCACCCAGGCAGTCCGAAGCCCCAGGAAGAACCCTGCTTCAGGTTGCGGCGGATGGCGTAGAAGTAGTCGAAATGATAAAGACGCCCTCTCCCTTGACCAGATTCCGCAGGATGTAGGCAGAGCCGACCTTCTGCCAGCCGTACGTGACAACCTGAAAGACAGCCAGTCCGGCGATGATCCACCAGATGGGCGTATTGTACGCGTGTACGCGGAAAAGACCGGAGAACAGGCTGAGCAGTGTATTTCCGGTTGCCGTCGGTGCGGCAGTCTGCGCACCCAGCAGGGCAGGGTACAGCGCAAAGTACTGACTGTCCGCCTTAGGTCCCGTGAAGTACGCAAGAAGCACAGCAGGGGCGGCAGAAACTGTACCAGCAGCAGGAGGTTGACCGATATCAGCTTCCAGAATTTGCGCCCCAGCAGCTTGAAAAAATAGCCCAAAGTGGGTGTGGTGTCCTCCCCTTTTTTCAACGCCGCGCCCGTCCCGCATGGGGTTGAGCAGGCGCAGGGGACCTTTACCTTTTTGTGGAACTCATGGCTGTGTACTTCCTTCTTGTTTTCGGCTTGATGCTTTCTGAATTACGATCGAGAAAGACCAGTGCTGTATACAGTCCGCAGACAGCGGCACCTGCCACCGCTGCCGCCAGCAACCCTGCCAGATGTCGTTGCATGAGCGGGGACAGACCGCGCACGCCGGACGGATGCTGGAGGGCAGGATCGGAAATATTGCCTGCCGTTGCCCGGCACCACAGCGACAGCGTGAGCCGCAGAATGAGCAGCAGAGCGGTGCGGAGCAGGAACGGGATCGGCGACCTGCCTGCCAGTACCAGCGCACCCAGCGCGGATCCGTCGCACAGTCCGCGCAGGGCAAGAATCCCGGCGCAAAGTGCCCCGCCGCAACAGCACAGCCCGGCTACGCCAAACAGGATGAGCGGGCAACAACGCCAGCGACACCGCACCAGAACAGGGGGATGTATGCCTGCCGGCAGATGGGCGGACACGACGCGTACAGCATCGGCGCTGTCCATGCACAGGCGTGCAGACAGGAAACCGCCTGCCAGCGTGCCCAGCGAGATCAGACTGTCCGCGCTCAGCCATCCCCTGAGGGGCAGGCGGGACAGCGTATCCCCTGGCGGTTGCGGCAAATGCGGACAGCGGGAGCAGAAACCTTCCGGGATTGTGACTCATGACAAACACCTCCGTTACAGAACCGTATCGGCAGAGTGTATGAGCGCGGGGCGGTCGGTATGCCGCGATGTCCGGAATGTTACCCCACAGTATAGCAAAAAAATGTGTTTCTGGTATGAACAAATGCGGCGGGGGAAAAAGTATTTTTGCGCGAGGCGGGAGCTCATTCCGCCTCGCGTGTCAGCTCCTTGATCCGGTATAGCGATTGACTTTGATACAGCCGGGGATGCATTTGAGAACCTGATCGGCGTTGAGACAGCAGATGACTGCCACCGGGGACCATTTGAACACGAACGCCGCCAGCAGGGACAGCGGGATCACGATCAGCCAGATGTTGATAAGGTCATCCCAAAAGACGAACCGGGCATCTCCGCCGCCGCGGATAAGTCCGATGATGGTGGGCATTTCATAGGCGGTGCCGAAGCCGGTGAAGCACAGCACCAGAATGAACTGCTCTGCCAGATGATAGGTTTCCGCCGACATATCATACAGCGACAGGATGGGGTAACTCAGGGCGAACAGAAGCAAACTGGTACACAGCCCGATTCCGAGAAACATGAGCTGCAGCGTTCGGGTATATGCCTTGATCCGATCCATCTGCCCACTGCCGATGGCGGTTCCGATCAGGATGGATGCCGCCGACGCCGCACCGACCGAGGCGACCTTGAGCGTCGGAACAGTGTGGATGCCACCGAATTGGCGGCGATGGCGTTCTCATTCATATGCCCCCAGAATGGCGGTGGAGAGCCACCGCCACGCCGAACATCAGGGACGTGAACAGCATGGGGCGGATCAGCCGGAGGAAGTCCTTCATGAGCGCACGGTCGGGGCGGAAGATGTCAGCGATGCGCCAGCCGAGCTTTTTGTCAGCCCGCAGAGCAAATATAAGCACCACGGCTAATTCCATGGTACGCGCCGCTGCGGTGGCGATGGCGGCACCGGTCGCGCCCAGCGCGGGCGCGCCAAGATGTCCGCCGATCAGCAGGTAGTTGAGGGAGATATTGACCGCCAGCGCCGCAAGAGAAACCCAGAAACCGATGCGCACGGTTTCCACACTCCGGGCATGGCGAGCAGGATCGACTCAGGGCGAAAATGAGGTAGGAATATTTTATAATGCGCAGGTACTCCACCCGGCGGCACGGATGGCGGGGTCGGGCGTGAAGATGGCGAGGATAGCTTCCGGTGCCACGCAAGCCGCCACGAACAGGAACAGGGAGATGCCCGCGCCGACCAGAAATGCGCCGGGCAGGAATTTCCGTATGGCATCCGGGCGGCGCTTGCCCCAGTATTGGCTTCCCAGCACGACAATGCCGTCGCCCACGCCCATCATGAGCTGCTGAAAAACGAACTGGATCTGATTGACGGCGCTGACGCCGGACATGGCGATCTCGCTGTATGCGCCGATCATGACGTTATCGGCGAGGTTGATGCCCAGTGTGATGATGTTATACAGCACCAGCATGGACCAGATGGAAAAGAAGCGCTTGTAGAACGCCGCATCGCGGACGAGCGTATCGGATTTCATGACAAACAGTGCCTTTCTGACAGAACATCAAAAAGCGAACCGTTTCCGGTTCGCTTGATGAATACAAATTACTTGTACTTTCTCTTGCGGGCTGCCTCGGACTTCTTCTTCCGCTTTACGCTGGGCTTCTCATAGCACTCGCGCTTGCGCAGCTCCACCAAAAGGTCCCCGAGCGGGCAACCTGACGCTTAAAGCGACGGATTGCGCTGTCAAAAGGCTCGCCTTCCTTGACTCTTACCTCTGCCATTCCTGTTTCCCTCCCTCGCATCAGCCGGAGATGGTCCCCCGATATACGAGGCGAACTCTGCCCCATTATACCCGATTTCAGGTGAATTGTCAAGAGGAAAATGAAATTTTCCCGAAATTCCGGGGGCGGGATCACTTTTCTGCATCCAACTTCTTTTTTCACGGCATTTTCTGCGGATGAACCGTGCGGCGTTGACTGACGGCGCGGATTGGTAATTATCTGGCTGTCTTTACGATAGTAATTTCCGATACCGTTCCTTGTAAAACATGGATCCGGATACTTCTTTTCGCAACATACGTATTCGATCTGTAAGATTTCCCGCGCGCAAAGAATCTCTTTTTCCCGCTCACCCGAGATGTCGTAAATACGGAGCTTTACGTCGGAAGGAGATACCCGAAAATTGCATTCTGATGGGAATGGTCAAATCCTTTGCTGCCCACTCGCCTTTTTTCGCCTCGAAATCGTACCAGAAATGCAACGTTTTTTCCTCGTATATTTTTCCGTCCGACTCTGCGAAAGAAAGCAGTACATCCGATACCCAGCCAGGTGGTACTCCCGCCGCTTTCGCATGAGTACGTAACAGGTATTGTTTCGCCTGTC
>VOFG01002872.1_pt1 | contig 89302 bp, 83 predicted proteins | sample 5384171 | NCBI WGS metagenome assembly VOFG01 (sample SAMN12384726, study PRJNA508395) | human gut metagenome | isolation source: healthy gut F | host: Homo sapiens
GCAGCCTGCTGGACTGTAACTGACGCTGATGCTCGAAAGTGTGGGTATCAAACAGGATTAGATACCCTGGTAGTCCACACAGTAAACGATGAATACTCGCTGTTTGCGATATACAGTAAGCGGCCAAGCGAAAGCGTTAAGTATTCCACCTGGGGAGTACGCCGGCAACGGTGAAACTCAAAGGAATTGACGGGGCCCGCACAAGCGGAGGAACATGTGGTTTAATTCGATGATACGCGAGGAACCTTACCCGGGCTTGAATTGCAACTGAATGATGTGGAGACATGTCAGCCGCAAGGCAGTTGTGAAGGTGCTGCATGGTTGTCGTCAGCTCGTGCCGTGAGGTGTCGGCTTAAGTGCCATAACGAGCGCAACCCTTATCGATAGTTACCATCGGGTGATGCTGGGGACTCTGTCGAGACTGCCGTCGTAAGATGTGAGGAAGGTGGGGATGACGTCAAATCAGCACGGCCCTTACGTCCGGGGCTACACGTGTTACAATGGGGGGTACAGAAGGCAGCTACACGGCGACGTGATGCTAATCCCGAAAGCCTCTCTCAGTTCGGATTGGAGTCTGCAACCCGATGCGCGTACTTGTTTATTAAAATATACGAGAAAAGTAGAAGCCGAGCCGTAAGGCGAGGGTTTGACTGACAGTCCTATAGCTCAGTTGGTTAGAGCGCTACACTGATAATGTAGAGGTCGGCAGTTCAACTCTGCCTGGGACTACTTCAAAGTTGAAAACTGAAAATTGAAAACTGAAAATCGGGAACTCTCCGGATTCTCCACTTTCCACTTTCCGTTTTCCACTTATAGAAGGGGGATTAGCTCAGCTGGCTAGAGCACCTGCTTTGCACGCAGGGGGTCAACGGTTCGAATCCGTTATTCTCCACTCCGTTTTGATTATTGTTTTATAATTGAAACACCGTTCTTTGACATGATGTGACCAAAAAAAAGTAAAGTTAAAAGCTGAAAGTATATATCGACCATACGTGATCGGTAAGACAAAAAGTAAGTAAGGGCACATGGCGGATGCCTTGGCTCTCGGAGGCGATGAAGGACGTGATAAGCTGCGATAAGCTGCGGGTAGGTGCAAATGACCTTTGATCCGCGGATTTCCGAATGGGACAACCCGGTACTTTGAAGAAGTATCATCCTGCATTGCAGGAGGCTAACGCAGGGAACTGAAACATCTTAGTACCTGCAGGAAAAGAAAATAAACAATGATTCCCCAGTAGTGGCGAGCGAACGGGGAATAGCCCAAACCATCCATGTTACGGCATGGGTGGGGTTGTAGGACCACGCCGTGGCAAGAAAGTTGGTGAGCAGAATGTTCTGGAAAGTACAGCCATAGAGCATGACAGCTGCGTATGCGAAGCCAAGCGAAGCCTAGTGGTATCCTGAGTAGCGCGGAGCACGAGGAATTCTGCGTGAATCTGCCGGGACCATCCGGTAAGGCTAAATACTCCCGAGAGACCGATAGTGAACCAGTACTGTGAAGGAAAGGTGAAAAGCACTTCGAACAGAAGAGTGAAATAGTTCCTGAAACCATGTGCCTACAAGCGGTCGGAGCACCTTCTGGTGTGACGGCGTGCCTTTTGCATAATGAACCTACGAGTTACTTTTTCCGGCGAGGTTAAGGATTTCAGATCTGCAGCCGAAGCGAAAGCGAGTCTGAACAGGGCGTATAGTCGGAAGGAGTAGACGCGAAACCAAGTGATCTACCCTTGGGCAGGTTGAAGGATGGGTAACACCATCTGGAGGACCGAACCAATAAGCGTTGAAAAGCTTCTGGATGACCTGAGGGTGGGGTGAAAGGCTAATCAAACTTGGAGATAGCTCGTACTCCCCGAAATGCATTTAGGTGCAGCCTTGACTTATACTGGCATGAGGTAGAGCGACTGATAAGATGCGAGGGCTTCACCGCCTATCAAGTCTTGACAAACTCCGAATGCGTGTCAGTTCTATGTCAGGAGTGAGGGCATGGGTGCTAAGGTCCATGTCCTAAAGGAGAACAATCCGGACCAACAGCTAAGGTCCCGAAATGAATACTAAGTTGAACTAACGAAGTCAGATTGCTAAGACAGCTAGGATGTTGGCTTGGAAGCAGCCATTCATTTAAAGAGTGCGTAACAGCTCACTAGTCGAGGAGTTTGGCGTGGATAATAATCGGGCATAAGTATTCTACCGAAGCTTTGGGATGAGAAATCATCGGTAGGGGAGCATTCCACTCGGCGTCGAAGGTGAAGCGCGAGCTTTGCTGGAGCGTGTGGAAAAGCAAATGTAGGTATAAGTAACGATAAAGGGGGTGGGAAACCCCCTCGCCGAAAGACTAAGGTTTCTGATCAACGCTAATCGGATCAGGGTAAGTCGGGTCCTAAGGCTCAGCCGAACGGCGAGGCCGATGGCAGAACCGGTTAATATTCCGGTACTACCTGTGGGAGTGACGTGGAGACGGAGTCGTGACAGCGCCGCGGACTGACGGAATAGTCCGTTGAAGGGTGTAGATGCTGATTGTTCCAGGCAAATCCGGAGCAAGAGTCGAACCTGATAGTATGGAGCGTTCTTAGAACAATCCAATAGTGCGTGTAATCATACTTCCAAGAAAATCCGCTAAACTTAATCCTGCAGGTACCCGTACCGCAAACGGACACACGTAGTCGGGTTGAATATACTAAGGCGCTTGAGTGATTCACGGTTAAGGAACTAGGCAAACTGACCCTGTAACTTCGGGATAAAGGGTCCTCGCTTTACGGCGAGGCGCAGAGAATAGGTCCAGGCAACTGTTTAACAAAAACACAGGGCTGTGCAAAATTGAAAGATGAAGTATACAGCCGACACCTGCCCGGTGCTGGAAGGTTAAGAGGAGATGTCATCGCAAGAGAAGCATTGAATTGAAGCCCCAGTAAACGGCGGCCGTAACTATAACGGTCCTAAGGTAGCGAAATTCCTTGTCGGGTAAGTTCCGACCTGCACGAATGGTGTAATGATCTGGACGCTGTCTCAACCGTGAGCTCAGTGAAATTGTAGTATCGGTGAAGATGCCGATTACCCGCGATGGGACGAAAAGACCCCGTGAACCTTTACTATAGCTTAACATTGAATTTGGGTAATTGATGTGTAGGATAGGCCGGAGGCTTTGAAGCGGGCACGCCAGTGTCCGTGGAGCCGCTGTTGAAATACGGCCCTTTGATTATTTGAGTTCTAACCCGTTGTTGCGGGGACACTGTTTGGTGGGTAGTTTGACTGGGGTGGTCGCCTCCAAAAGTGTAACGGAGGCTTCTAAAGGTGCCCTCACGACGATTGGTAACCGTCGGCAGAGTGTAATGGCATAAGGGCGCTTGACTGGGAGACTTACAAGTCGATCAGGTAGGAAACTAGAGCATAGTGATCCGGTGTTTCTGTATGGAAAGGACATCGCTCAAAGGATAAAAGGTACTCCGGGGATAACAGGCTGATCCCTCCCAAGAGCTCATATCGACGGAGGGGTTTGGCACCTCGATGTCGGCTCGTCACATCCTGGGGCTGGAGAAGGTCCCAAGGGTTGGGCTGTTCGCCCATTAAAGTGGCACGCGAGCTGGGTTCAGAACGTCGTGAGCCAGTTCGGTCTCTATCTATCGTGGGCGCATGAAATTTGCGTGGCTCTGACACTAGTACGAGAGGACCGTGTTGGACTGACCTCTGGTTTACCGGTTGTGCCGCCAGGTGCATTGCCGGGTATCTAAGTCGGGATTGGATAAGTGCTGAAAGCATCTAAGTACGAAGCCAGCCACAAGATTAGATTTCTCAGGGTCGTTGTAGACTACAACGTTGATAGGATGCAGGTGTACAGGCAGCGATGTCATAGCCGAGCATTACTAATTGCCCGTCCACTTTTTGCCTTCCGTGTATGGAGGTATATACGTTCAGCAATATATGGACACTTTACTTTTTTCTCATCATGTCTGCCTTATTCAGGTGACTACAGCACCGGGGTTCCACCTCTTCCCATTCCGAACAGAGAAGTTAAGCCCGGTCACGCCGATGGTACTGCGTAACAGTGGGAGAGTAGGTAGTCGCCGTTTTCAGAAGAAGCCTCCGTGTCTGATAAGGATACGGAGGCTTTGTTCGTTTATATACCTCCGGAACTGCTCCCCTTAATCCCTGTCATGCGTTGTTGCATACGTATTTTTCTGCTTCTTTTGTCATTCTTTTGTTATCATTACAGAACAAAGTTGGTGTAAAATGAGTTTTTTTTGGAAGAGCAAGAACTTTTCTTCCTTTCTTTCTATTCAATATCAAATGGATTTTTGTAAATTTGGCGTGAATCTAATAGGAAGGGAAAAAATCACGCAATTAATATTGTAATATAAATCATATAATAACTCCTGCAAATATGGAAAACAAGATTCAAGAGCTGACCGATAAGATCTACCGCGAAGGCGTAGAGAAAGGAAACGAAGAGGCACAGAAACTTATCGCAAAAGCTCAGGAAGAAGCCAAGAGAATTATAGAGGATGCTCACAAGGAAGCGGATTCTATCGTGGCTACCGCTCATAAGTCTGCCGATGAACTGGCAGAGAATACAAAATCTGAATTAAAGTTGTTTGCCGGTCAGGCTGTGAATGCTCTGAAGTCCGAAATCGCTACGTTGGTGACGGACAACATTGTGAATGCCGATGTAAAGGCATTTGCTGCAAACAAGGATTATCTTAATGCCTTCATCGTTGCATTGGCGTCCAAATGGAGTGTGAACGAACCAATCGTTATCTCTACTGCCGATGCGGAAGGCTTGACAAAATATTTCGCAGCGAAGGCGAAAGACCTGCTGGACAAGGGTGTGAAGATTGAGCAAGTGAATGGCATCAAAACCTTGTTCTCCGTATCGCCTGCCGATGGTTCGTACAAGGTGAACTTTGGCGAAGAAGAATTTATGAATTACTTCAAGGAATTCCTGCGTCCGCAATTAGTGGAAATGCTGTTCTAAAAACTCCCACAGGATTATGAGTAAATACTATTACTTGGTAGCCGGTTTGCCTGAACTTACTCTGGAAGACAGTAAACTGAGCTATACAGTAGCCGATTTCAAGACGGAACTATATCCTGCCTTGTCGGAAGATGATAAAAAGTTGATAGATTTGTTTTATCTGAAATTCGATAATGCGAATGTCTTGAAACTATTGAAGGATAAGGATGCTGCCATCGACCCGCGCGGAAACTATTCGTCGGAGGAACTGGTGGAATATATCTCACAACTGAAGGATGGCGACGAAGTCTCTGACAGTGTATTCCCATCTTATCTCTCTACGTTCATTTCCGAATACTTCAGCCTGCCTGCCGAGGACGGTTTCTTGTATGAAGACCGCCTGGCAGCGCTCTATTACGCCTATGCTATGGAATCCAGGAATCAGTTTGTGTCTTCCTGGTTTGGCTTCAACCTCACTCTCAATAATATATTGGTGGCGCTCACAGCACGTAAGTTCAAGCTGGACATTGCTCCGCTGATTGTGGGTGATACGGAAGTGTGCGAGGCTCTGCGTACTTCCAATGCCCGTGACTTCGGTCTGGGTACTGAGGTGGATTATCTGGAGCAGCTGGTGAAAATCAGTGAGACGGAGGAACTGGTGGACCGGGAAAAGAAACTGGACCAGCTTCGCTGGGACTGGATGGAGGAGGCCACATTCTTCGATTACTTTACCGTGGAACGTCTGTTTGTCTTCCTGCTACAGCTGGAGATGATAGAACGGTGGATTTCGTTGGATAAAGAGAAGGGTAACCAACTGTTCCGCAGCATTATCGCTGCCTTGAAAGACGAGGTGCAGATACCCGCAGAATTCAGATAAAATAAACAACTAAAAATATATGGCAACAAAAGGAACTGTTAGTGGCGTAATAGCCAACATGGTGACCCTCGTCGTCGACGGACCGGTAGCGCAGAATGAGATTTGTTATATCTCGACCGGAGGAGACAAGTTGATGGCGGAGGTGATTAAGGTAGTAGGTACCCAGGTCTACGTGCAGGTATTTGAGAGTACCCGCGGACTGAAAGTGGGGGCCGAAGCTGAGTTTACCGGACATATGCTCGAAGTAACACTGGGGCCCGGTATGCTTTCGAAGAACTACGACGGTCTGCAAAACGACCTCGATAAGATGGACGGTGTTTTCCTGAAACGCGGGCAATATACCTATCCGCTGGATAAAGGAAGCAAATGGCACTTTGTGCCTTTGGCAAAGGTGGGCGACCAAGTGGAAGCCGCTGCCTGGCTGGGACAAGTGGACGAAAACTTCCAACCTCTGAAAATCATGGTGCCTTTTGAACAGAAAGGTGTGTGCACCGTGAAATCCATTGCAAAGGAAGGTGATTACAGTATTGAGGATACCATTGCAGTGCTGACGGATAGCGAAGGTAATGACATCCGGGTGAACATGATACAGAAATGGCCCGTGAAGCGCGCCATGACCAACTATAAGGAAAAACCGCGTCCTTTCAAATTGCTGGAAACCGGTGTGCGTGTAATCGACACCGTAAACCCGATTGTGGAAGGTGGTACGGGTTTTATCCCCGGTCCGTTCGGTACTGGAAAAACGGTGCTTCAGCATGCCATTTCAAAACAAGCGGAAGCGGACATCGTAATCATCGCTGCCTGCGGTGAGCGTGCCAACGAGGTTGTGGAAATCTTTACAGAATTCCCCGAATTGGTTGACCCGCATACGGGACGGAAGCTGATGGAACGTACGATTATCATTGCCAATACTTCGAACATGCCGGTGGCTGCCCGTGAGGCATCTGTCTACACGGCTATGACGATTGCAGAATACTACCGAAGCATGGGATTGAAGGTACTGCTGATGGCGGACTCCACTTCACGTTGGGCGCAGGCATTGCGCGAGATGTCCAACCGTATGGAGGAGTTGCCCGGTCCCGATGCCTTCCCGATGGACTTGTCCTCCATCATCTCCAACTTCTACGGCCGTGCGGGTTATGTGAAGCTGAACAATGGCGAGTCCGGTTCCATTACTTTCATCGGTACGGTATCGCCTGCCGGTGGTAACTTGAAGGAGCCGGTAACCGAGAATACGAAGAAGGTGGCACGCTGCTTCTATGCCCTTGAGCAAGACCGTGCCGACAAGAAGCGTTATCCTGCCGTAAACCCGATTGACTCGTATTCCAAATATATAGAATACCCTGAATTTGAAGAGTATATCACCAAGCACATCAACGGTGAGTGGATTGGCAAGGTGAATGAAATCAAGACCCGTTTGCAGCGTGGTAAGGAGATTGCCGAGCAAATCAACATCTTGGGTGACGACGGTGTGCCCGTAGAATATCACGTGACTTTCTGGAAATCGGAATTGATTGACTTCGTTATTCTGCAGCAGGATGCCTTTGATGAAATTGATGCCGTGACCCCGATGGAGCGTCAGGAGGAGATTCTGAATATGGTAATAGAAATCTGTCATACTGAATTTGAGTTCGACAACTTCAACGAAGTAATGGATTACTTCAAGAAAATGATTAACATCTGTAAGCAGATGAACTACTCGAAGTTTAAGTCGGAAGAATACGACAAGTTCCATAAGCAGTTGCAGGAACTGGTTGAGGAACGTAAAGCCTAAGGATGTACTATGTGACTATTTACAATTTACTATTTGCCTTGCGGATGCAGGTGTACGGAGGTTGTAGATAGGAAAATAGTAGAATAGGATGGCAGAGATTTAAATAGTAAATAGTAAATTGCTAAATTGTAAATAAATAGATGGCAACAAAAGCATTTCAAAAAATATATACCAAGATTACTCAGATTACGAAAGCTACGTGTTCGCTGAAGGCAACCGGAGTGGGGTATGACGAGTTGGCGACCGTAAACGGCAAGCTGGCCCAGGTGGTGAAGATTGCCGGCGACGAAGTGACTTTGCAGGTGTTTGAGGGTACGGAAGGTATTCCCACCAATGCAGAGGTAGTATTCTTGGGCAAGGCTCCTACAATCAAAGTGAGCGAGCAGCTTGCCGGACGCTTCTTCAACGCCTTTGGCGACCCCATCGACGGTGGTCCGGCCATTGAAGGCGAGGAGGTGGAAATTGGCGGTCCATCCGTGAATCCGGTGCGCCGTAAGCAGCCCTCGGAACTGATTGCAACCGGTATTGCAGGTATCGACTTGAACAATACGCTGGTGTCCGGACAGAAGATTCCGTTCTTTGCCGACCCCGACCAGCCCTTCAACCAGGTGATGGCGAATGTGGCTCTGCGTGCGGAGACCGACAAGATTATCCTTGGCGGTATGGGTATGACGAACGATGACTACCTCTACTTCAAGAACGTATTCTCCAATGCCGGTGCGCTCGACCGTATCGTCAGCTTTATGAATACCACCGAGAATCCTCCGGTAGAGCGTCTGCTGATTCCGGATATGGCACTGACGGCGGCCGAGTATTTTGCTGTAAACAATAATGAAAAGGTGCTGGTGCTGCTGACGGATATGACTTCCTACGCCGATGCGCTCGCCATCGTGTCCAACCGTATGGACCAGATTCCTTCGAAGGACTCCATGCCGGGTTCCCTTTATTCGGACTTGGCGAAGATATACGAAAAGGCGGTGCAGTTCCCAAGCGGCGGTTCCATCACGATTATTGCGGTGACGACTCTGTCCGGTGGCGACATTACGCATGCCGTGCCCGACAATACGGGTTATATCACGGAAGGCCAGTTGTTCCTCCGTCGTGACAGCGACATCGGTAAGGTTATCGTTGACCCGTTCCGTTCCTTGTCCCGTCTGAAACAGCTTGTTACGGGCAAAAAGACACGTAAGGACCATCCGCAGGTGATGAATGCCGCTGTACGTCTGTACGCCGATGCCGCCAACGCCAAAACCAAGCTTGAAAACGGTTTCGACCTGACGAACTACGACGAACGTACCCTTGCCTTTGCCAAGGACTACTCCAACCAGCTACTGGCCATCGATGTCAACCTCGATACCACAGAGATGCTCGATGTGGCATGGAGTCTGTTCGGCAAGTATTTCCGTCCGGAAGAGGTGAATATCAAGAAAGAGCTTGTGGACCAGTTCTGGCCGAAAGCAAACTAAATAAATGTACGATTAGACGATTTACGGTTTACGATTGATATTACTGAAATTGTAAATCTGTAAATTGAGAAATTGAGTAGCTTCAGTCGTCTAATCGTAAATCGTTAAATCGTAAATAAAATGGCTATTAAGTTTCAATATAACAAAACCTCGCTTCAGCAACTCGAAAAGCAACTGAAGGTGCGCGTGCGTACACTCCCCATTATTAAGAATAAGGAGAGTGCCCTGCGTATGGAAGTGAAGCGCTGCAAGGGAGACGCTGCCGCGTTGGACGCGAGGTTGGAAAAGGAAATCCAAGCTTACGAAGCCATGTTCGCCCTTTGGAATGAGTTCGACGCTTCATTGATAAAGGTCAGCGATGTTCATCTCGGTGTAAAGAAGATTGCCGGTGTACGGGTGCCGTTGCTCGAGAATGTAGATTTCGAGATACGCCCTTACAGCTTGTTCAATGCGCCCAAATGGTATGCAGACGGGCTGCATTTGCTTAAGTCACTGGCACATACTGCCATCGAGCGTGAATTTACTGTTGCCAAGTTGAACTTGTTGGAACATGCGCGTAAAAAGACCACCCAGAAGGTGAATCTTTTTGAGAAAGTACAGATTCCGGGTTATCAGGATGCTCTGCGCAAAATCAAGCGGTTTATGGAAGACGAGGAGAACCTTTCCAAGTCATCGCAGAAAATCATGAAATCCCATCAGGAGAAAAGGAAGGAGGCAGAGGCATGATTACGAAAATGAAGAAGCTCACGTTCCTTGTGTATCATAAGGAGTACGAAGCATTTCTGGCACAAATCCGGGAACTGGGCGTGGTGCACGTTGTGGAAAGGCAGTGCGGCGAGATGGACGACACCTTGCAGCAATTCATGCAGAAGCGTACGCTCTACAAGAATATGCTTCAGAGCATGCACACCCTGGCAGACAAACAGCCGGAAGAAAAGGTGCATAAAGAGTTGTCGGCCGATGCTCTGGTGAAATTCTACGAGGACTTGCAGGCGCGGATACAAGACTTGAACCAGCAGATTCCCGCCATCGACAAGGATGTGGCGCAGATGGAAGTCTGGGGCGATTTCGATTGGAGAGCCATCCGCAAGCTGGAAGATGCTGGTTGGTTCGTGCAGTTCTATACCTGCCCGGAGAAAGACTATAACGAAGCGTGGGCAGAGGACTACAATGCCATCGTGGTGAAAGAGAACGGCGGACATCTTTATTTCGTGACCGTCACTCCCCAACCGGTAGAACTGGATGTGGAACCGCTCCGTCTGCCTTCACTCAGCCTCTCCGAACTGAGCCGGAAGAAAGCCGATACGGAAGAGGCCCTTGTGCAGGCACATGCCGGATTGAAAGAATTCTGCAAAGCGAATTACTGCACGTTGGAGAAGTACAACCTACAGCTCCAGGAAGAGATAGACCTGCTGAAAGTCAAGCTGAACAGCGAACATATGGCAGAAGGTGCCGTAGTGTTGATGGAAGGCTGGATTCCCGAAGACTGCGAGGCGGATGTGAGGAAACTTCTCGATGAAAGCGGCACTTATTATGAGATAAGGGCTGCCAAGCGCGAGGACAATGCTCCCATCAAGCTGAAAAACAACGCCTATACACGCATGTACGAAGTGCTTACCAAAATGTACGGTATGCCCGAATATGCCGAGTTCGACCCGACACCGATACTTGCGCCATTCTTCTCGCTCTTCTTTGCTTTCTGTATGGGAGATGCGGGCTACGGTCTGGTACTAATTGCACTCGGGTTCATTTTGAAAAGGAAGATGTCCAAGTCCATGAAAGGCATGATGAACCTGGTGATTACGTTGGGTATATTTACGTCCGTCATCGGTGCCATATTGGGAACCTTCTTCGGTGTAAGCCTCTTTGACCTGGAGATACCCGCCAAACTGAAGGAATTCATGATTGTGGGTAAGATAGGTGAGACTACCTATGACAAGCAAATGCTGCTGGCGTTGATTATCGGTGCGGTGCACATCTGCATTGCCATGACGGTGAAGGCCGTGGGACAGACCGTTCGTTTCGGCTTCAAGGAGTCGCTCAGTGCTTGGGGATGGCTGTTGCTGGTGGTGGGATTTATCTGCACCGGCGGACTTTCCTTCTTCAAAATAATTTCGGAAGACGTGTCTACGTGGGCATTTATCGTGATTGGCGGTGTTTCTGCCATCGGTATCTACCTGCTGAACAATATCCACCGGAATGTATTTGTCAACATCGGTGCCGGAGTATGGGATACCTATAACATGGCAACCGGATTGATGGGCGATATACTTTCCTACATCCGTCTCTATGCCCTCGGCTTGGCAGGCGGTATGCTTGGAGGCGTGTTCAACCAGCTTGCCTTCATGGTGAACGATGCTGCAGGTCCGGCCCTGGGATGGCTGTTCTGCGGTCTGATACTGATATTCGGGCATACGCTGAACATTGCCATGTCTTGTCTGAGTGCCTTTGTACACCCGCTCCGTCTGACATTTGTGGAATACTTCAAGAATTCCGGTTACGAAGGTAAGGGCGAAGCCTATAAACCTTTTACAGTAGTAAAGAAATAAACAAATTAAAAAACAAATAAAAATAGAAACATTATGAATGAAATTTTAGGTTATCTCGGTCTGGGCCTGATGTTGGCCCTTGCAGGAATTGGCAGTTGCTTCGGTACAACTATCGCCGGTAGTGCGGCAGAAGGTGCGTTGAAGAAAGACCCTTCCAAGTCAGCAAGTTATATGATTTTGTCGGCCCTTCCGGCTACGCAGGGACTTTACGGCTTCGTGGCTTTCCTGATGTCCATGGGCAGGGATTTTGCTACGGACGGCCCTTTGATGCTGGGCATCGGACTGGGTGTGGGGCTGGTATGCCTGTTCTCCGCTATCCGTCAGGGACAGATTTGTGCTAGCGGTATTGTGGGTATTTCCCAGGGACACGACGTACAGACCAATACAATGATTTACGCCGCGCTTCCTGAATTCTACGCTATTTTGGCGCTGGTAGCTGCATTGATGGTATAATCCGGATTATAAGAAAATAAACCCCAGGGATTTACAATTGAAATCCCTGGGGTTTTTTGTTTAAATTCCTGGGGCTTCAACTGAAAACTCCAGGAATTCTTTTTTGAAACTTCGGGAATTTTAGACGAAAAATGCATGGATGGGCGAGCCAATGGGGCTTTTGTGGCTAAACTATGACATTCCGCAAACGATTGTTTATGCATATTTAATCAGTTTTTTCGATTAAAAGGCTATTTTTCAAAGAATAATCCGTACTTTTGCAGCCGTAATTAAGATAAAGAGATTATAACATAATATGACTAAAGAACTACTTACCCCCGATTACATCTTCGAAGCGAGTTGGGAAGTGTGTAATAAAGTAGGCGGTATCTATACAGTTTTGTCTACAAGGGCAAATACTTTACAGACTAAATTTCGCGATAGATTATTCTTTATAGGGCCGGATTTCTGGCAGGGAAAAGAGAACCCTTTGTTCATTGAGTCTGATAACCTTTGTGCAGCGTGGAAAAAACATGCAGCGTTGAAAGACAATCTTTCCGTCCGCGTAGGTCGCTGGAACATTCCGGGAGAACCTATTGTTATATTGGTTGATTTCCAACCGTTCTTTGCAGAAAAAAATGAGATTTATACAGAAATGTGGAACCGCTATCAGGTGGATTCACTGCATGGATATGGTGATTATGACGAAGCATCCATGTTTGCTTTCGCTACCGGCAAGGTGATAGAGAGCTTCTATCGCTATAATTTGACGGAAACGGACAAAGTGGTGTTCCAGGCACACGAGTGGATGACCGGCATGGCCGCCCTCTATCTTCAGTCTGCCGTTCCCGAGATAGGGACTATCTTCACCACCCATGCCACGTCCATCGGCCGCTCCATAGCTGGCAACAACAAGCCGCTTTACGATTATCTTTTCGCCTACAACGGCGACCAGATGGCGGAGGAGCTGAACATGCAGTCCAAACATTCCATTGAAAAGCAGACGGCCCACTATGTGGACTGTTTCACCACTGTGAGCGAAATCACAAACAACGAATGCAGGGAATTGCTTGACAAGCCTGCGGATGTTGTGCTGATGAACGGTTTTGAAGATGATTTTGTACCGAAAGGCGCCACCTTTACCGGCAAGCGCAAACGTGCCCGTTCCACCATGCTGCGTGTGGCAAACTGCCTGCTGGGTGAGGACTTGGGCGACGATACGCTGATTATCGGTACCAGCGGACGCTATGAGTTCAAAAATAAGGGTATCGATGTGTTCCTGGAATCATTGAACCGGCTGAACCGCGATAAAGATTTAAAGAAGAAAGTATTGGCGTTTGTCAACGTGCCCAGCTGGGTGGGAGACCCCCGCGAGGACTTGCAGAAGCGCTTGAAGAGCAAAGATAAGTTCACCGAACCGTTGCAGTGTCCTTTCATCACCCACTGGCTGCACAATATGACGCACGACCAGGTGCTGGATATGCTGAAATACCTCGGTATGGGCAATCGTCCCGAAGATAAGGTGAAAGTAATTTTTGTACCTTGCTATCAGGATGGTCACGATGGCATCCTCAACAAGCATTATTATGACTTGATTTTAGGCGAGGACCTCAGTGTCTATCCGTCCTATTATGAACCGTGGGGATATACCCCGCTGGAGAGCGTGGCTTTCCGGGTGCCTACCATCACCACCGACCTTGCCGGTTTCGGACTTTGGGTGAACAGTCTGAAAAACCAGCATGGCATAAACGACGGAGTGGAAGTGCTGCACCGTTCGGACTATAACTATTCCGAAGTGGCAGACGGCATCAAGGACACCGTAGCCTTGTTCTCTACCAAGACGGAAGCCGAAATCAAGGAAATACGCAAGCGTGCAGGCCAGGTGGCAGAGCAGGCTTTGTGGAAGCACTTTATACAATATTATTACGAGGCTTACGACATTGCACTGCGCAATGCCATGAAGCGTCAACTAAAATAAAAGAATTATTAATCAATTAGTTATCATACAATGAAGATTAAAGTTAGTAATGTAAACACTCCTAACTGGAAAGATGTGAATGTGAAATCGCACATTCCCGCCGAACTGGAGAAACTGTCTGAACTGGCACATAACATCTGGTGGGCATGGAATTATGAAGCCACCGAACTGTTCAGAGACCTTGACCCTGCTCTCTGGAAAGAAGTAGGACAGAACCCCGTACTTCTGCTGGAACGTATGAGTTATGCTAAACTCGAGGCACTCGCAAATGACAAAGTTATTCTGCGCAGAATGGATGACGTATACTCCAAGTTCCGCACATACATGGATGTGAAGCCTGACAGCAAGCGCCCGTCCGTGGCTTATTTCAGTATGGAGTATGGTTTGAGCCATGTACTTAAGATATATTCCGGCGGTCTGGGTGTACTTGCCGGTGACTACCTGAAAGAAGCTTCCGATAGCAACGCCGACTTGTGTGCAATCGGTTTCCTGTACCGCTACGGTTACTTTACACAAACATTGTCTATGGACGGCCAGCAGATTGCCAATTACGAGGCACAGAACTTTGGCCAGTTGCCCATCGACCGTGTATTGGATGAGAAGGGCGAGCAGATGGTAGTGGATGTTCCTTATCTGGACTACTACGTGCATGCTTATGTGTGGAGAGTGAACGTTGGACGTATCTCTCTCTATCTACTTGATACTGACAATGAAATGAACAGCGAGTTCGACCGTTCCATCACTCACCAGCTGTATGGCGGTGACTGGGAAAACCGCTTGAAGCAGGAAATCCTGCTCGGTATCGGTGGTATTCTGACGCTGAAGAAGCTGGGCATCAAGAAAGATATCTATCACTGCAACGAGGACATGCTGCTTTAATCAACGTACAGCGCATCTGTGACTACGTGGCCGAAGGTCTGACTTACGACCAGGCTATCGAGCTGGTACGTGCTTCTTCTCTCTATACTGTACATACTCCGGTTCCTGCCGGTCACGACTACTTCGACGAAGGCCTTTTCGGCAAGTACATGGGCGGCTATCCTTCAAGAATGGGTATCAGCTGGGACGACCTGATGGACCTCGGACGTAACAATCCGGGCGACAAGGGTGAACGTTTCTGTATGTCTGTATTCGCTTGCAACACTTCTCAGGAGGTGAACGGTGTGAGCTGGCTGCACGGAAAGGTTTCCCAGGAGATGTTCGCTTCCATCTGGAAGGGTTACTTCCCCGAAGAAAGCCATGTGGGCTACGTTACCAACGGTGTACACTTCCCCACTTGGAGCGCTACGGAGTGGAAACATCTCTATGCTGCGCATTTTGATGAGAACTTCCTCTACGACCAGTCCAACCCCAAGATTTGGGAGGCTATCTATAACGTGTCCGACGAAGAAATCTGGAAGACGCGCATGGTGATGAAGAACAAACTGATTGACTATGTTCGCAAGCAATACCGTGAAACTTGGTTGAAGAACCAGGGTGACCCTTCACGCATCGTTTCCCTGCTGGACAAAATCAATCCGAACGCTCTGCTGATAGGTTTCGGACGCCGTTTCGCTACCTACAAGCGTGCACACTTGCTGTTCACCGACCTCGACCGTCTGGCCAAGATTGTGAACAACCCCGACTATCCGGTACAGTTCCTCTTTACCGGTAAGGCTCACCCGCACGATGGTGCCGGCCAGGGCTTGATTAAGAGAATCATCGAGATTTCCCGTCGTCCGGAGTTCCTGGGCAAGATTATCTTCCTGGAAAATTATGACATGCAGTTGGCACGTCGCCTCGTTTCAGGTGTGGATATCTGGCTGAACACTCCGACACGTCCGCTCGAAGCATCCGGTACTTCCGGCGAAAAGGCGTTGATGAACGGTGTTGTAAACTTCTCCGTACTCGACGGCTGGTGGTTGGAAGGCTATCGTGAAGGTGCCGGTTGGGCATTGACCGAAAAGCGTACTTACCAGAACCAGGAACATCAGGACCAGCTCGATGCCGCTACTATCTACAGCATTCTTGAGCAAGAAATTCTGCCGTTGTTCTATGCACGCAACAAGAAGGGATATTCTGAAGGTTGGGTGAAGACTATCAAGAACTCCATCGCACAGATTGCTCCCCACTATACAATGAAGCGTCAGCTGGACGACTATTACGACAAGTTCTACATCAAGGAGGCCAAACGTTTCAAGATGCTGGCTGCCGACGGTTGTGCCAAGGCTAAGGAAATAGCTGCTTGGAAGGAAGAAGTTGCCGAGAAGTGGGACAGCATTGAAGTGGTGTCTTGCGAAAAGACCGAAGACCTGGTGAAAGGCTCCATCGAGAGCGGTAAGGAATACACCATTACTTACGTTATCGACGAGAAGGGCTTGAACGATGCTATCGGTCTGGAACTGGTGACTACTTATACGGCTCAGGATGGCAAACAGCATGTTTACTCCGTAGAACCGTTCAATGTAGTGAAGAAAGAAGGTAACCTTTATACTTTCCAAGCTAAGCACAAGATGGAAAATGCGGGTAGCTTCAAGGTTTCTTACCGTATGTTCCCGAAGAATGCAGACCTGCCTCACCGTCAGGACTTCTGCTACGTTCGCTGGTTCGTATAAGAGCATAAAAAAAAGATAATGTGCCTGCGGATATGGCGGAACACATTATCTGTTCAGATAAAAGATATCATCTGCATGATGCAGGCAGACCATCCGTTTAAAGTAAACGGATGGTCTGTTTCTTTTCTAGAGCTTGCTTTTTATTTCGGCTGTCCAGGCGTCAATGCGTTCGGCGGTTTTGTTACTTTCGTTCACTTCGTCGAGGGGAAGTCCTACGAATGCACCGTCTACCACGGCGATGGAAGAGGAGAAGGAATACCCGTCCGTGCTGACTTTGTTGCCCAAGAAGGTACATCCGCTATCCTTCAGGTCCTCGTAGAGTACTCCGATGCCGTCGCAGAATGTGTCGCAGTAGGATTCGGAGTCACCGCAACCGAATAGGGCTACGAACTTCATGGAAAGGTCGGCGCTCTTCAGTACCTTTACGCCGTCATACCAGTCGTCCTGCAGTTCGCCGTCTCCCCAAGTGGAGGTACCTAGAACCAGCACTTCATATTCCTTGATTTTATCGGCGGTCATCTTGTCAACACTATGTACGTCGGTGGAGGAAACTCTCAACTTTTCGGCTATCTGGTTAGCCAACTCTTCGCAGGTTCCGGTACTGGAACCATAAAAAACACCAGTCTTTTTCATTGTAAATAAAGTGATTAAATTGTTTGCTGCAAAGTAAAGGCTTTGCCGGAGAACGTGAAATACCTACATGTAGGGCTTTTAGTGTTGTGCCGCTCCCCATTTCGGGTTAGCTTGTGGCGTGGTTTATAGAGGTCGCGGCTACCTACTAATTGGGATGGCAGACTCTCTTTTTGATGAAAAGTAGGTATTGCCGGATTGTTAAAAATGAAGGACATTTGTACCGGTAATAATAGACAAGTGTTTATGGTTAGATTCGTACATTCCACTCATTCGCAATTCCATCCTTCCGTGGCTGGTAAGTGGCTGGTGTGGGGGACTTTGATGATGCTTCTTGCGGGGGTGGCTATCATTGTTTTTTCGGTATTCTCGCATGATGCACTCGATGCGTGCTGTAATTGCATAATCTGTACTTTCAACCGTGTCCCGAAGGAAGGGGAATATTTGTATAACTGCTACCTGCCGGTCATCAGCATGGTGTGGGTGGCGTTTCTGATACTTTTGGTATATGTGGTCCGCTATTGCATGAACAAGAGGAGGTAGCCGGGTGTTCTATAGGTAAAACTGAAAGGAGACTATATGAAAAAGATTGTTTTGCTTCGCCACGGCGAGAGTGCATGGAATAAGGAAAACCGCTTCACGGGGTGGACGGATGTTGATTTGACAGAGAAAGGCGTTGCTGAAGCTGTAAGGGCGGGTGAGCTGCTGGCAGAAAAGGGATTCCGCTTCAAGAAGGCGTATACTTCCTATCTGAAGCGTGCCGTGAAGACACTGGATTGTGTGCTGGACCGCCTCGACCAGGACTGGATTCCGGTGGAGAAATCGTGGAGGTTGAATGAGAAACACTACGGCCAGTTGCAAGGGCTGAACAAGGCAGAGACGGCTGCCAAGTACGGTGACGAGCAGGTGTTGGTATGGCGCCGGAGCTTTGATGTGGCTCCGCATGCATTGGCCGAGGATGACCCGCGTAATCCGCGTTTTGAGGACCGTTATCAAGAAGTGCCCGATGCCGAACTGCCCCGTACGGAGTCGTTGAAAGATACGATTGAGCGTATCATGCCTTACTGGAAATGTGTCATCTTCCCGAATCTGAAGACGGCCGACGAATTGCTGGTAGTGGCTCATGGCAATAGCCTGCGGGGTATTATCAAGCATCTGAAGCATATTTCGGACGATGAAATTGTGCATCTGAACCTGCCTACGGCGGTGCCCTACGTCTTTGAGTTTGACGATGAGCTGAACTTGACGAAAGACTATTTCTTGGGTGATCCCGAGGAGATAAAGAAATTGATGGAGGCTGTGGCCAATCAGGGAAAGAAGAAATGATTTTGGCGCGCGGAAGCGCGCTATTTCTTTATCCTCTCATTCCATGGAGCAGCGTCATGCTGAGCAGTACCCCGACCACTATACAGATGAGGATAAGGAACCAGTTCATGAGCCGTGCACCCAGCTTGGTTTCCTTGTGCAAGTTCTGTTCAAAGTAGTTCTTGAAGAACAGATAGATGGCAGGCACGGTGGCGCTTGCCAGTAGCAGGTCTTCGGGAATCTTGTAGATGTAGACTTTGGAAAAGGCGATGAGCGCCCAGTGGCAAAGGAACAGAATGACGAGCAGGTTGACCCTGCGCGAGAAAGCCAGCAGCAGCCCGATGGTGAAAACTGCTACCGAGCAGGGCATCACGGTGGTGGTCATCATGGGAAATTCCATTCCGCGTGCCCACGAAAGGAGCGGGTAGAGGAAAGGCATTGCATAGAGTACCCCCACCAGTACCTTGTATTTCGGGTTGCGCTCGAACGGAGTGTAGCCGGTAAACAAATCCCATAGCCACAACACTGCAATCACTCCCCAGAAGATGGCGAGTATATGGTGGTGTCCGCGCGCTCCGCAATACATCATGTAGTACACGATGGATATCCACCCGTTCAGAAATACCATGTAGATTTTCATGGAGCGTTTTGCCCATAAGGTCGGTTTCCGGTAGAGTTGCGTGGTGAGCAGGATACCTGCTGCGGTGATGAGGAGCTGTGTCCACCAGGTGGCCTCGTTGTATTGTGCGATAGTATTCCAGAATATTTCCATTTGTGTCCATTAAAAAAACGGCTGCAAAGGTAGAGTTTTCTGCCGAAAGAATGAAATCGTTTTCTACATTTTGCCTATCTTTGTGCCTCCAAAAAATAGGTAAAAAGATTCATGGATAAGACTTTGACTGAACAAGAGATTGCCCTGCTGCGCAGGAAACTCGATTTATTGCTTCGTACCGGACAGCTGCTGGTGGAGAGTGCGGCTGATACGAACCGTGTTGTTCGTAACCTGAACCGTGTTGCCGCCTATCTGGGGCTGCCGGAAGAAAAGCTCCACATCGACGTAAGTTATACCATGCTGGTGGTGAATGTGAGCGACGGCCTGCATTCGTTCTCCAAATTCCAGAAATGTGAAAAGCATGGCATCAACATGACTGCCATTTCCGAAATCAGCAAACTGTCCTGGCGGGCTATTGAGAATGACTATTCCCTCGACCAGTATGAGGAGGAACTGGAAAGAATCAAAAACAAGAAGCGGAACTATGTGCCATACGTTGTTGCCATCGGTGCCGGCTTTGCCTGCGGAGGTTTCTGTAAACTGTTCGGTGGTGACTGGATGGCGTTTCTGTTTACCTCTATCTGCGCTTTTGCCGGCTTCCGCGTCCGTGCCCGTTGCATGGAGTTCGGCATCAATCACTATATGAGTATTGCCATTGCCGCATTGATTTCTACCTGTCTGGCCTATGTGTCTTCGTTTGCCGGGCTCTCGGAAACTCCCTATCATCCGTTGTTGGCGTGTGCACTGTTCATCGTTCCGGGGGTGCCGCTGATAAACTTTGTGGATGATATGATTGACAATTATATCCAGGTGGGCATTGTGCGGGCTGTGAATACGGTGCTGATGGTCTGTGCAATGGCCTTCGGCATTGTAATAGCCATGCGCCTGCTGACGGTGGAGGATGTCGTGATTGACAAGAAGTTCAGCGAATTGAGTATGGTGCCTCATGACAGTTATCTGGTGTATGCCATTGCGGCGGCGATAGCTGCCATGGGATTTTCCATGATATTCAACATACAGCGGCGCTTGTTGTGGGTTGTTGCGGTGGGCGGTATCATTGCCGTTTGTACGCGTAACTTTGTCAATTTCGAATTGGGTTACGGACCGGTGATAGGTTCGTTCATGGGCAGCATGGTTGTCAGCCTGATAGCCGTGAAGGCAGTGCATTGGTTCCATGTTCCCAATCACGTGCTGACGATTCCTTCTGTCATCCCTATGATTCCGGGAGTGCTGATGTATCGTGCACTTTTCGGGCTTATCAATATGCACGGTGTGGTAGGCGAGGTGACGGCGGTTGTTTCCAACGGCATCACGGCTTCACTGATTATTCTCTGCATAGCGCTGGGAGTGGCGGTGCCCAATATCTTTGCCCGCCGGTATATTGCCAAGGATAGGCAGCGCTTTCTTCAGGAGGAGCTGCAGAAGCGCAGGGAAAGAGGGAAATTTATAGAATGGTGATATAGGTGGAGGGTGTCAAAAAACTCTTAACACTTTCTTTTAGGCGCGGATTACGCGGATTTCACGGATTTTGTTTATTGAATCCGTGTTATTCCGTGTAATTCGCGCCTGATATTATAACATTATAAAAGTGCTCATATATTTTTGAAAACTTCTCTTCTTTTTTAAATGCCCTTTTTCGGATTATAGTGGTAAATGACGGTTTCGCCTTTTTGCAGGGATGTTTGTACGTCAATCAGACGCTGGTTGCGGCTTCCCCGGAAATAGAGTTCCTCATCCCTCAGTTCTTTCTTGAATTTGCCGTCCACCAGTACGTCGATGTACTTCAGCAGTTGGGCTTGGCGCGGGTTGCGCAGTAGTTTTTCGAAAGTATAGCCCGTATAGCACCAGATGTTTTTCCGGCTCCGCTCCTTGATGGCATGTGCCAGTTGGGTGAATCCTTCCGGCTGGAACATCGGGTCTCCACCACTGAAGGTGACGTCTGCAAAGTTGTCGGCAAGGACTTTTTCCAGAATCTCTTCCGTACTCATCCAGTGCCCGCGGTTGATGTCCCACGACTCCGGATTGTGGCAACCGGGACAACCGTTGGGGCATCCGGCAGCATAAATGGCGGTCCGGAAGCCCGGACCGTCTACTGTGGTATCTTCTAAAATGTCGAGAATAGAAAGCATGAGTAGGGAATTAATAATTAAAAATTAAACATCGCAGGTAGGAAGCTGAACATTAATCATTAAAAATTAAACGTCAACCATTAAAAATGAAGCTCCGCTTTGCACTGCGCAGCCCTTTAATTTTTAATTTTCAATTTTTAATTATGAACGACCCTGTCGTTCAACTCTGCCAGCTTGGCATTGTTCCAGCGGTCGGTTGTCCCCACCAGGTAGCCGGTGATGCGTTGCAGCTTGTCGATATGCTTGCTGCCGCACTTCGGGCATTCTTCCAGGTTTGGGGTGGAGTTTTCGTGGCCGCACTCCAGACAGCGGTTACGGTTGTGGTTTACCGAACCGTAGCCGATGTTGTATTGGTCCATCATGTCCACTACACGCATAATGACTTCCGGATTGTGGGTGGCGTCACCGTCTATCTCCACATAGAAGATGTGTCCGCCGCGGGTCAGTTCATGATAAGGAGCCTCCACTTCCGCTTTGTGGCGGGCGCTGCATTTGTAGTATACGGGCACGTGGTTGGAGTTGGTGTAGTAGTCACGGTCTGTGATGCCCGGCAGCGTGCCGAACTTCTTACGGTCGATGCGGGTGAACTTGCCCGACAGCCCTTCGGCAGGAGTGGCAAGCACGCTGTAGTTGTGCTGGTATTGCTCCGAGAACTGGTTGGCACGGTCGCGCATGTAGGTCACGATTTTCAGTCCCAGCTCCTGGGCTTCGCCAGATTCGCCGTGATGTTTTCCGAGCAATGCCACGAGACATTCTGCCAACCCGATGAAACCGATTCCCAGTGTTCCCTGGTTGATGACGGAAGCAATCGTATCGTTCGGTTTCAGCTTCTCGCTGCCTATCCACAAGGCAGACATCAGTAGCGGGAACTGCTTGGCGAAGGCGGTCTTTTGAAACTCCATGCGCTCGTGCAGCTGGCGTGCGGTCACTTCGAGCATACTATCCAGCTTGGCAAAGAACCGGGCGATGCGCTGTTCCTTGTCTTCGATGTTCATGCACTCAATGCCCAGACGGACGATGTTGATGGTAGAGAAAGAGATGTTGCCGCGTCCGATGGAGGTCTTCGGTCCGAAACGGTTTTCGAATACACGGGTGCGGCATCCCATGGTGGCAACTTCATGCTGGTAGCGTTTCGGGTCATCGGCTTTCCAGTCCTCGCTTTGGTTGAAGGTGGCGTCCAGGTTCAGGAAGTTCGGGAAGAAACGCCGTGCCGTCACCTTGCAGGCCAGTTGGTAGAGGTCGTAGTTGCGGTCTTCAGGCAGGTAGCTCACACCCCGTTTCTTTTTCCATATCTGGATGGGGAAGATGGCGGTTTCTCCGTTTCCTACCCCTTGATAGGTGCTTTTCAGCAGCTCGCGGATGATGCAGCGCCCCTCGGCAGAGGTGTCTGTGCCGTAGTTGATGGAGCTGAACACCACTTGGTTGCCGCCGCGTGAGTGGATGGTGTTCATGTTATGGATAAACGCCTCCATGGACTGGTGCACGCGCGATACGGTCTTGTTGACAGCATGCTGCACGATGCGGTCCTCGTCCGTCAGTCCGTCCAACGGCTGCAGCAGATAGTCGGCCAGTTCCTTCTGATAGAGATGGGAATAGTCTTTTCCATTCAGTTCTTCCAGGTTCTTGACTTCCTCGATGAAGCTGTTGCGCACGTAGGGGGCAAGGTAGAAATCGAATGCAGGGATGGCTTGTCCGCCGTGCATCTCGTTCTGGGCTGTTTCCAGCGAGATGCATCCCAGGATACTGGCAGTCTCGATGCGTTTGGCCGGGCGCGATTCGCCGTGTCCGGCAGAGAAGCCGTATTTCAGAATATGGTCCAGCGGATGTTGCACGCATGTCAGGCTCTTGGTGGGATAATAATCCTTGTCATGGATGTGCAGATAGTTCTGGGTGACGGCATCCAGAACTTCTTCACTCAGCAGATAGTCGTCCACAAAAGGCTTGGTGGTTTCGCTGGCAAACTTCATCATCATGCCCGCCGGGGTATCGGCATTCATGTTGGCATTTTCGCGTGTGATGTCGTTGGACTTGATGTTAATGATTTCCAGGAACATGTCGCGCGTCTTTGCTTTGCGGGCAATGCTTCGCTGGTTGCGGTAAGCGATGTATTTCTGGGCAACGTCCTTGCGGCTGCTCTTCATCAGCTCCACTTCCACCAAATCCTGGATGGCTTCCACCGTCATCTGCGAATCTCCCTTGAAAGAGATGCGGTCCGTAATCTGGTGTATCAGTTGCAGGTCTTCCCCCTTGTCTGTATGCAACATGGCTTTGCGGATGGCCGTTGCTATTTTCTTCGTTGAATCCGACGACGCGCCCGTCGCGCTTGAGTACTGTCTGTATCATAACCTTTTTATGCTTAAATGTGACTGTCTTTTTTAGTTTAATTGCGGAAACAAAGATATTATAGTTATTGATAGGTTTTGCTTTTTGGAAAACTTTTTGTGGTTTAAAAAGTGTTAATCTATTGATTATTAATGATGTAATTGTTTAAAGTGGAAAACTTCTAATGAAAAATAACTTTTAAAGTTATTCATTACTGATTATTATTGCATGCATAAGCATCATCTGATTTCGAAGTGTCAAATGAAGATAAATCTTTTGGGCAGATTGTGAATCTTCGATTTTTTTAGTTATATTTGCAACGAATTGGTTTATTTAAGGTTTTTAGTCCTTGATAATACTTCTTGTTGCCATTCGATTGTATTGCTTTGCTGCTCATGGTATTGGGGCAAAAGTATCATTATTATAATAATCAAAGAAAGGATGAACATGGCAAATGTATTTCCTCCGTTTAAAATTGATATAGCTGGGGCTTTTTGTGTACCTCGTGCATTGAAGGATGTCCGCGAGCAATATCAGAACGGGCAGGTGAGCCGGCAGATATTGCAGGCTGTTGAAGATGCGGAAGTGCGCAGTCTGGTGGAACGGCTGGAGCTGGGAGGCATGAAGGTTGTTTCCGATGGTGGTTTCCGAAGTCGCGATTTTTTGGAAAGCTGGGAGGGTATTTGTTCCAAAGACGGCCGGCCTTTCTCCGAAGGCTCTCCTTTGGAGATTACAGGACGGCTCAGTTTGCTACGGCATCCTATTCTGGAAGAATTCGCATTTCTTGATTCCATTGTGGACGGAGGGGTGATGAAAAAACAGCATATCCCTTCGCCGGCAGAGGTTATGACCCAGATTATTCAACGTGTGGAGCGGACTCAGATAGAAACCGTTTACTCCGACATCCGGCTTTTGACGGATGATATTGCTTCCTGCTACAAATTTTTGCTTACCAAACTTTATGATGCAGGCTGCCGCTACGTCCAGTTCGACGGGGTACATTCGGTGATAATGGAAGATACCATCCGGCTCAACAACCGGGTTTTGCGTGAGCGTCCTGCAGGGATGTATGTTGCATTCCATGCACCGACGGACATGCTGGTGCAACTGCATGGGGCCGATGCTTATTTCCTGAATTACGACTGTGGCGCGTGCGACCGTAACCGTCTGCTCTGGTTCATACACGAGAAGGAAGCGGTGTTCGGTTTCGTGCTGTCCCATTATCCTCAGGAGGACGAGTTGGATGAATTGCAGGCAAAAACCGAAAGTGTATTGAACTATATTCCTTTGAAACGTTTCACTTTATGTCTGCCGGATGCCAATGCGCTTCTTTCGCCTTCGGAGGCCGATGAGGAGAAACAGTGGGAAACCGTAAGGTTGGGGATGGAAATGGCTGCGCGTATCTTCTCTTGAAAAACGCCGCATTCCATCATTCCGAATGCCACACTTCAGCAAGGGAAATGCCACACTTCACAGAGGTAAATGCCATTGATTGGGCCTCGTGAAGTGTGGCATTTCGATTGACGAAGTGTGGCACTCCTTTTTTAGTTTCCGGTGTGTCCGGTTTTATTATTTGACAGCTTCGGCTATCTTTTCCTGAAGCTCGTCACCGTGCAGTCCGCGTGCAAGGATAGTTCCTTCACCGTCAATCAACACAGTGTGGGGGATGCTGCTTACGGCATAAAGCTGTGCGCCTTCGCAGTTCCAGTATTTCAGGTCGGACATTTGCGGCCACGTGATGTTCAGCTTCTTGATGGCTTCTTTCCATGCGTCAGCACTCTGGTCCAGAGATACGCCTACAATCTCGAAGTTCTTGTTCTTATATTTGGCGTAAGCTTCCACCAGGTTGGGCATCTCGCGACGGCAGGGGCCGCACCAGCTTGCCCAGAAGTCAACAAGGACAACTTTGCCCTTGCCTACGTAGTCGGACAGTTTTACCGTTTTTCCTTCCGGCGTCTGCATCTCGAAGTCTGTAAACTTCTGGCCTACGGCAGTGGCTTTCATCTTTTCAACGTTGTTCTTTATCTTGACGATGGCTTCGTCGTTGTCGTAAGCTGCAGGGATTTGGGGCATCAGCGGGTCGAGGTCTGCCACATCCATGTAGTAGTAGTTCTGCTTCAGCAGGAGTACACCCACCGGGTTGGTGATGTTCTTGTTGATGCCGGCTTTGATGGCGGATATCATGCTGTTTTCCAGATTTTCCATCTCTTTGCCTTTAGCCTCGCGTTGTTCGTCGGTCAGTGTGGTGTCCGACATGGATTCGTAGATGCTCATCATTTGTTTGTTCAGACCGTTGATTTGGGCTCTGATTTCCTGGTAGGCATCATTGTTGGCAGTACCGGTGGCAGAGTTGTTTTCCTGCGACAAGTTGATTTTAATCTTGCCGTTTTCCAGGAAGAAGTCGATGGCTGCGCCGTCTTTTCCTTCGGCTTTGTAGGAGATGTAGCGGTTGACAGCAGTATCTTGTGTACCCTTGAAGGTAAATGTTCCATCTTTGATGACAGCAGAGTCCAATTTTACGAATTGGCGTCCTTCCACGGTTTCCAGATATACGGTGTCGCCGTCGGCTGCACCCTCTACAGTTCCGGTTACGGTGTAACCGTTGTTTCCACTGTTACAAGCTGTAAATACAGCGGCTACAGCGAGCAGATAAGTAAACTTTTTCATTGCTTGTTTTTTTAATGAATGATTATAGCTGCAAATATAGTAATAAAAAATCCCCTCCGATATGAACCGGAGAGGATTTTTATAGTTTTAATCCCATTTTTAGCGATAACGCTGTGCTTACTATTATTCGGCAGCAGCTTCTTCAGCAGCAGGGGCTTCTTCGGCAGGAGCCTCTTCGGCCGGTGCTTCGGCAGCGGCTTTTGCAGCAGCTTCAGCAGCTTTCTTTTCAGCCAGTGCTTTTGCTTTTTCTTCGTTTATCTTCTTTTCAGCTTCCAGACGTGCTTTTGCTTCAGCTTTCTTAGCTTCGTCTTCCTTAGCCTTCAGAGCAGCCAAACCGCTTTGTTTGTTGTTCTTCCAGGCTTCGAACTTAGCATCAGCTTCAGCTTCGCCGAATGCGCCTTTCGCTACACCGCCCAGCAAGTGCTTCTTCATGTAAACACCTTCGCGAGAGAGGATGTTACGAACTGTGTCAGTAGGTTGTGCACCCTTCAACACCCAGTCAAGTGCGCGGTCGAACTTCAAATCTACTGTGGCAGGATTGGTGTTAGGATTGTAAGTACCAATCTTCTCAATAAATTTACCATCACGTGGTGCTCTTACGTCTGCAATAACGATAGAGTAGAAAGCGTAGCTTTTACGTCCATGTCTTTGCAATCTGATTTTTGTTGCCATTTAATTAAAATGTTTTTAGTTAATGATTTGAATTATGCTACTATCTCGTAATAGCGAGTGCAAAGGTAAGAAAAGATTTTGAGTTTTGAGTTATGAGTTATGAGTTATTTGTTGGCACGAGGGGTGTTTTTTTTAAAATGTTCACACAACGTCACCCATAACTCATCACTTGTCACTCATCCTTCTCCCGAGTATTTCCTGGGGTATCTCAGCAGAATGGCGAGTATGGCGCATGTTCCCATGCAGAAGGGGTAATACAGGTTTCCGATGATGCTGATGGGTGAAATGCCGGCAAGTCCGGAGGCTATCAGCATTTGCGCTCCGTAGGGGATGATTCCTTGCACGAGGCATGAGAAGGTGTCCAGTATGCTGGCTGTTTTCCGGCGGTCCAGGTGGAAGCGGAGGGCGATGTCCTTGGCTATGGGGCCGGTGGTGATGATGGCAATGGTGTTGTTGGCGGTGCAGAGATTGGCGATGCCGACCAGGACGGCGATGCTGAATTCGGCTCCCCGCTTGCCGCTGACGTGGCGGGTCAGCCGGGAGATGATGAAGTCGATGCCGCCGTTGTAGCGGATGGTCTCGAGCATGCCTCCGGCCAGCAGGGTGATGATGATGAGCTCGCCCATGCCGGTGATGCCCGTTCCCATGGCTCCGAACCAGTCGAAGAAGGCGGTGCCGGTATAGATACCGATAATTCCAGTAGAGAGGATGCCCAGCAGCAGTACAAGCATGACGTTGACACCTGCTACGGCCGTGCCCAGCACGATGAGGTAGGGGATTACCTTTATCCACTCGATGGTCTGCACTTGGGGTGGGGCGGAGACGGACAGTCCTTGAAAGATGTAGAGACCCAGCACGACAAGAGCTGCGGGGACTACAATCATGAAGTTGACGCGGAACTTGTCCCTCATCACGCAGTCCTGCGTCTTGGTCGATGCAATGGTGGTGTCGGATATGAAGGAAAGATTGTCTCCGAAGAACGAGCCTCCCACCACGATGGCGACCATGTAGGGCAGGTCGATGCCCGTCTTTTCCGCCAGTCCCACGGCTACGGGAGTCAGTGCGACGATAGTTCCTACGCTTGTTCCTATCGAGAGGGAGATGAAGCAGGCGGCAATGAAGATGCCCGCCAGCAGCAGGTTGTCCGGCAGTATATGTAAGGTCAGATTTACGGTCGCATCAATGGCGCCCATCTGCTTGGCGCTTTGGGCGAATGCTCCTGCAAGGATGAATATCCATACCATCAGCATGATGTTCTTGTTGCTGGCGCCCACGGAAAACTGATAGATGCGCTGTTCCAGATTCAGGCCGCGCGTGATGGCGATGGCATAGCAGGACGAGGTGAGGAAGGCTACCGTGATGGGGACTTTATAGAAGTCGTTCACCAGGAGCGAGGTCACCAGGTAGAGGCAAAGGAACACCGCCAATGGGCTGAGTGCCCACCAGCCGCCTTTGGTTTTAGGGGTTGTATCGGTTGTTGCTGACATAGTTGTATTGTTTGGTTGAGATTAATGTTTCACCACAGATTTCTATCTTTCAATCAATTCCATGTTAATCGGTGTAATCTGTGGTGAAATCAATTTCGCCGCAAAGGTAACAAAAACAAAGGGCGGCACAAAATGGTTTTGTCCCGCCCTCCATCTATCAGCCCTTAATTTTCAATTTACAAAGTTACTCCGGTCTTGAAGATGGCTATTTCCTTGTAGCCTTTCTTTTCGTTGTTCACGAATTCACCGCTTGCTACTTTGATGATATACTCGATGAAGCGTTCGCAGGTTTTCTCCATCGGTTCGTTCTCGACGATAACTCCGGCGTTGAAGTCTATCCAGCCCGGCTTGTTCTTTGCCAAAGTGGAGTTGGTGGAAATCTTCATGGTCGGCACATAGGTTCCGAAGGGCGTTCCGCGTCCTGTGGTGAACAGCACCATGTGGCATCCGCAAGAGGCAAGGGCAGTGGCGGCTACAAGGTCGTTTCCTGGAGCAGACAGTAGGTTCAGTCCCTTTACTTTCAGGCGTTCGCCATACGGAAGTACCCCTTCCACGTAGCTCGTGCCACATTTCTGTGTGCATCCCAAGGCTTTGTCCTCCAATGTCGAGATGCCTCCCGCCTTATTTCCCGGAGACGGGTTTTCACCTACCGGTTCACCGTGTGAGAGGAAATATTCCTTGAAGTCATTAATCAGCTTCACCGTGTCCTCAAACAGCTCTTTGGTGCGGCAGCGGTTCATCAGGATGGTTTCTGCACCGAACATTTCCGGCACTTCCGTCAGTACGCTGGTGCCGCCTTGCGCTACGAGGAAGTCGGAGAACATACCCAGTAGCGGATTGGCGGTGATACCGGAGAAACCGTCCGAACCGCCACACTTCAGGCCTACGCGCAGTTCGCTTAAGGGAATATCCTCGCGCTGGTCCTGGATGGCTTTGGCATAAAGTTCGCGTAGCAGTTCCATTCCTTCTTCGTATTCATCACCCACTTTCTGGGTCACCATAAACTTTACGCGCTCCTGGTCATAGTCTCCCAGGAATTCGCGGAATACATCCGGCTGATTATTCTCGCACCCCAAGCCTACCACGAGTACGGCTCCCGCATTGGGATGCAGTACCATGTCGCGGAGGATTTTCTTTGTATTCTCGTGGTCGTCGCCCAACTGGGAGCAGCCGTAGTTATGGGGATAAGCCATGATGGCATCCACGCCCTTTCCGCCCGTTTCGCGGCGCAGGCCTTCGGCAAGCTGGTTGATGATTCCGTTCACGCAGCCCACTGTCGGAATAATCCATATCTCGTTGCGCACACCTACGTCGCCGTTCTTACGTTTGTACCCTCTAAAGGTCAGGTTTGGCGCGCCGGTATTGAGGTTTAGAGTTGTAGTATTGAGGTCTACGTTGACGGGGTTGTATGTGTATTCCAGCAACCCGGACAAGTTGGTCTTGATATTGTTTTCATTCATCCAGTCCCCCTGCTTCTGCGCTTTCCGGGCGTGGCCGATGGGGTATCCGTATTTAATGACGTTTTCGCCTTCCGCAAAATCTTTCAGTGCAAATTTGTGTCCGGCAGGAACATCCTCGTTCAGAGTGATTTCCTTTCCGTCCACCGTGAGTTTTTCACCGGCCGGGAGTGCTGTGATAGCCACTGCAACATTGTCGGCAGGGTTGATTTTCAGGTACTTTGCCTCCATCATGTTATTTACGATTTAGCTATTTACGATGTACGATTGAAGTTTGCTTTGTTTTACGGTTGCGATAGTTGCTTTTTCTTGCGGGCATGGCATTTTCAATCGTACATCGTAAATCGTCCAATCGTACATCCTTATTATTTATTGTAATAAAACTCTATATTCTCCTTCGTCAGCAAGTCAATCGGCATGAAGTTCTCCCTTGTGATTTCCTTCTTCAGAATCAGGTATTCGCACAAGGCCTTGATGCCGTCGAATCCTTGCAGGGTGGGCTGCTGTGCTATGAGGAAGAAGATGCTTCCCTGCTTCAGGCAGTCTACGTTGCGTTGCAGCAGGTCGTAGCCCATCAGGTTGAAGTCTTTTTTCTGCTTCTTCAGCAGGTATTCCCCGATGATGTATGCTTTGGAGTTGAAGGTGATTCCGTTCTTTACGGTAGGATGCTCTTGGAAGAACTCGTCCAGCATCAGTGTGTCCTCGCTGTCGCGCTTGGCATGCAGGTCCAGTTCCCAGATGCGGCAGGCGGGATGATGCTCCTGCATGTATTCGCGGAAACCTATTTCGCGGCGTTCCTGCTGGTTCGACCCCACGATGCCTTCATTTATCTTGCGGAAGATGACGATTTCCTGCGCGTCTTCTCCGGCAAGCAGCATCAGCATGCGGGCGGCAAAATATCCGCTCTGGTGCGAGTTCTGCCCGTAGAAGGAGAGGGCGGGCTCTTCCTTTATGTTGGAGTCTATATATATATAAGGTATATTATGTTGCGTCAGCTCATCCGTGAAGGGCTTGGTGTATTGCGGAACGGTGGGGGCAAACATCACTCCGTCCGGCTCCAGTGCCAGAATCTGTCCGGAGGCTTCCGCGAATGAATGATAGTCATACGGGTCATAGTAGGAGAGGTGCACGGCCACGTTGAAGTCAGAGTAAGTCTCTACGGCGTTGTGTATGCCCGTCTCCACGTCTGTCCAGTATTCGCCTTTCTCGTGCAGTGGCAGCAGGCAGGCAAATGCGTACTTCTTGTTCGAAGCCAGTGCACTGGCATACATATTGGGCTGGTAATCCAGTTGTTTCAGGATTTCTTCCACCCGCTTCCGGCTGGACTCGGACACACCGCTACGCCCGTGAATCACACGGTCGACGGTTCCCACGGATACATCGGCCATCTTGGCGATATCCTTTATTCTGACTCTTTCCATCTGTATATTTACGATTTAACGATTTACGATGTACGATTGATGTTGCTTTGGCTACGATTCTACAATGTAATCTCAATCGTCTAATCGTAAATCGTCCCATCGTACATCTTCTTGTGCTCGCACACAATTATAATCTTAATATTTTCGATACAAATATATGATAATTTTTTGTATTTCAAAAATTGTTGTATCTTTGTGCCCGTACACGAAGACTGTGAAGAACGAATATTATTTTGATTTACTCTCCATAGTTTCAGGTGTTTAGGTTCTGTTTATACCTCGAAATGATAAATTGAAAGGAAACAAATTAATTTCATATTAAAATAAAACATAGAAAGATTATGGGAAAGAAAGTAGTTACATTAGGTGAAATCATGCTGAGGCTGTCTACTCCGGGAAACACCCGTTTTGTGCAGTCCGACTCTTTTGATGTGGTATATGGCGGCGGCGAGGCCAACGTGGCTGTCAGCTGTGCCAACTACGGGCATGATGCTTATTTTGTAACCAAGTTGCCGAAACATGAAATAGGCCAGTCGGCTGTCAACGCATTGCGCAAGTATGGCGTAAAGACGGATTTCATTGCGCGTGGTGGTGACCGTGTAGGTATCTACTATCTTGAGACCGGTGCTTCCATGCGTCCCAGTAAGGTAATCTATGACCGTGCACACTCTGCCATTGCCGAGGCAGATGCGGCAGACTTTGATTTCGATGCCATCATGGAAGGTGCAGACTGGTTCCACTGGTCAGGTATCACTCCCGCCATCTCCGACAAGGCCGCCGAGTTGACCCGCCTGGCTTGCGAGGCTGCCAAACGTCACGGCGTTACGGTGTCGGTAGACCTCAATTTCCGTAAAAAACTCTGGACCAAAGAAAAAGCCCAGTCCATCATGAAGCCTTTGATGCAGTATGTGGATGTCTGCATCGGCAATGAAGAGGATGCTGAACTCTGTCTGGGCTTCAAGCCCGATGCAGACGTGGAAGGCGGCAAGACGGACGCTGAAGGCTACAAGGGAATCTTCAAGGCGATGGCGAAGGAATTCGGCTTCAAATACGTAATCTCTACGTTGCGCGAGTCTTTCTCCGCTACCCACAACGGCTGGAAAGCAATGATTTACAACGGCGAGGAATTCTACGAGTCAAAGCGTTACGACATCAATCCTATCGTCGACCGCGTAGGTGGCGGCGACTCTTTCTCAGGTGGTATCATCCACGGCCTGCTGACAAAACCCAACCAGGGTGCCGCCCTCGAATTTGCAGTAGCCGCTTCCGCCTTGAAGCACACTATCAACGGTGACTTCAACCTTGTTTCCACAGAAGAGGTAGAAGCGCTGGCAGGAGGGGATGCAAGCGGACGAGTACAACGCTAAGCTCATTTACGATTTGACGATTTACGATGTACGATTGAAATTACTTCTACAGTGAACTCGGAGGAATTGAAAATACGATTGAAGATGTTCGCTTTGAGAATAATCAAGATGGTAGATTGTATGCCTAATCGGATTTCGTCAATGGCTATAGCTAAACAAATAGTACGTTCAGGGACTTCACCTGCTGCCAATTATAGGGCAGCTTGTTTGGGAAAGTCTGATAAGGATTTTCTGAATAAACTGAAAATGGTAGAGGAAGAACTGGATGAAACTATACACTGGTTGGAAATTATTGCTGAAAGTGAGATGATTCCTGCTAATAAACTGCTTGGGTTGCAACAAGAGGCGCATGAATTGTATAAAATAATAGTGAGTTCTATTGTCACTACAAGAAATCGGTTAGCAAAGGAAGTTTGAATCGTCAAATCGTAAATAAAAAGAATAGATATAAAGTAAAGTAATATTAATCGTAAATCGTAAATCGTCAAATCGTAAATAAAAAGATGAGTAAATTTGATAAAATCTCAGTATTGAATAAGATTGGTTCTACTGGAATGGTGCCTGTCTTTTATCATAAGGATGCAGAAGTTGCAAAGAAAGTTGTAAAGGCTTGTTACGATGGAGGTGTTCGTGCGTTCGAATTCACGAACCGTGGTGACTTTGCCCACGAGGTGTTTGCGGAGGTTGTGAAGTTTGCGGCAAAAGAGTGCCCGGAGATGGCTATGGGTGTAGGTTCCATCGTTGACCCTGCTACTGCGGCGCTGTATTTGCAGTTGGGTGCATGTTTCGTTGTAGGCCCGTTGTTCAACCCTGAGATTGCTAAGATTTGTAACCGTCGTCTGGTAGCTTATACTCCGGGGTGCGGCAGCGTTTCAGAGGTAGGTTTCGCGCAAGAAGCAGGTTGCGACCTCTGCAAGATATTCCCGGGCGACGTGCTTGGTGTCAAACTCGTGAAAGGTTTGCTGGCTCCGATGCCCTGGTCCAAGCTGATGGTGACCGGTGGAGTGGAGCCGACTCAGGAAAACCTGACCTCCTGGATTAAGGCGGGTGTGTTCTGCGTAGGTATGGGTTCCAAACTCTTCCCGAAGGATAAGGTCGCTGCTGAAGACTGGACTTATGTTACGGAAAAATGTAAAGAAGCGTTAGGTTATATTGCCGAAGCAAGAAAATAAAGAAGAAATTCATTTTGTTTAAAGGTGTTTAAAGGGGACAGCCATCGAAGCGTTTCGGCGCTTCGGTGGTTTGTTTTTTACTGGAAAGTATACTCCCGATGAACAATAAAATGTTTATAAGTGTAAACTGTACTCTTAAACTCTAAAACAATGTTATAAAACGCGCGAAAAATGTGCCGGCGTTTTGCGCGTGCGGATAAAACACTTACCTTTGCAGTGCAGTTGGGAAACTGCATTTGGATTTGATAAATAATAAAAACAGTTTTCAATAAAGGATATTAGTTGTTAGGTAAAAGGATTGAAAATAGATTTTTTTCATAAGCTAAATGTTTTGAATAAATAGGTAAATTAGGTAAAGGTAAAAATTGGATTTTGAAGTTTTCAGAATAGGTAATTGAAGTTTTATTTTTCAGGTAAAGAGAAAGATTGATTTTTAGGTAACATTGACGCAGTTTAAAAGAAAAGCCTTTAAGGCTTTTCTTACAGGGGCGAGGGGTTCGTGAGAGCTTGCTCGTTTTTTTATTCCTATATTCTTCGCATTTTTTGTATATTTTGTCCGGACTCTACTTCTTTTTTGTATCTTTGTGTCGGATACCCATTAAAAACAAGCAGCAACTCTAAAGCTTAAATAGCTCTGAATTTGGAACATATATTGAATATATTCGATTGGCTTTTATACATATGGTTTGCAATAAACATACTGTATCTATTGGTTTACAGTCTGGCGTCACGCCGGCGTGACCTGCCTCTGCCCCCTCCAGTCAAGGAACACAAGCGTTTTGCCATACTGATTCCTGCCTACCGCGAAGATGCCGTGATACACGAGTGCGTCCATTCATGTCTGGAGCAGGATTATCCCGCCGACTGTTTTGATACGGTTGTCATTTCGGACCGTATGCAGCCCGAAACCAACGCTTCCCTCGCTGTGCTTCCTGTCCGCCTGGTTGAAGTGCATTTTGAGAAAAGCACCAAGTCCAAATCTCTGAATGCCGCCATGGCTGCCATCGGCAATGACTATGACATCGCTTTGGTGCTTGATGCGGACAATGTCATCCCTTACGATTATCTGAGTGATATTAACGACCTCTTCGCCAATCCGGAAGTCGAGATTGTGCAGACCCACCGGAGTGCCAAGAACCTGAACAATGACATGGCCCTGCTCGATGCCATCAGTGAGGAAATCAACAATACCATTTTCCGTCTGGGGCATGCCAAGCTGGGCTTGTCGGCTGCCCTTATCGGTTCCGGTATGGCGTTCCGTTATGACTTGTTTCGTGATACGATGGCGGATATCAAGGCTGTGGGCGGTTTCGACCGTGAATTGGAGCTGACCCTGCTCTATCGCGGCAAACGTTTTTATTATCTGCCCGAAACCTTTGTGTTCGATGAGAAGATACAGAACACCGGTGATTTCTCCCGTCAGCGCCGCCGTTGGCTTTCGGCACAATGGCATTACTGCCAGACCTTCGCCAAGTTTCTGTGGAAGGCGCTTGCTGCGCGTAACTGGGACTTCTGCGACAAGCTTTTCCAGCAGCTTTCCATTCCCCGCCTGCTGTTGATGGGGTTCACGTTCCTCTTCTCCGTGTTGTTTACGGTTTATCGCTGGACATGGGGGCTGAAGTGGTGGCTGCTCTTGGTGTTGCTCGCTGTCGCACTGCTCGTTGCCGTTCCCAAAAGGTTCTGCACCAGCCGCCTGGCAATGGCCCTGCAAAAGATACCCTATACATTCCTGCTGATGGCAGGAAACATCTTCAAGCTGAGGGGGGCGAACAAGACCTTTATACATACCAGGCATGGGGTGGCGGAAAAATAGAAAGGGATACACAATAAACAAGTCTATAAGCAAACAAATGATATACGGAAAAATCACTTTAGAAGATTGGCGTACAGTCTGTGTAGAGGGAGAAGAGCCGGAATCTTCTTTTGAAAGTTATAATCTGAGACTTTTCTTTTTCGGAACTTTGTATAATCGGGACACCTTGCAGGCAACTCCGGATGATACCAATGCCAAGCTTGCTGCTGATGCGTTTCTATCCGATCCGGCATATGGCTTTTCACGCCTGGACGGTTCGTTCACCATAGTATATTATTCAGAAAATGAATGCGGAGTGGTGCGCGACCATCATGGCACGCATTATCCCGTCTATTGTCACATTGATGGTAATTTTGCCACTTCCTGGCAATTTTTAGAGGACCAACTGGAAGAAAATTTCGAGCCTAATCTGGTTTCATTGAGTACATTCCTTCAGCGTGGCATTTTGAAGAAGAATAATTTCGCCCTATTCGATGTTCATTCTTTAGGTGCCGGCGAAAAGTTCTACATGTTGACAGAGCTTGGTTATCTGATGCCGGTTTGGGCTTCTGTAAAGTTAGAGACACAAGCGAACGTACATTCCATGTTTGATTCGCTGAAGGAAAGAAATCCCGGCTTATATGAAAAGGTGGCAGATGACATTTATTGTCTGAAGCGCGACAGCGTTTTTGAGCATGAACCCAAGGTGGCTACTGAACGGAATCCGGATGTCGAGGCCTATTCCCGCCGTTATGGAGAATTGCATGCGCAAGCCATCCGCCGGCGTATCGGCGACAGCCGCAAGGTAGGCATCCTGCTGAGTGGCGGCTATGATTCCGGTTCAAACCTTGCTGCGCTGCGCAGCATTTACGACGGCCAGATTGACTCCTATTCCGTGGGCTTTAAAGGAGATGCCTGGACGGAGCTGCCCATGGCCCGTCTGATGTCTGAAACCTTCGGCACGCGCCATCATGAGTACGAGATTGACGGTACGGAAACCAGTGCCTTGCCCGACATTGTCCGTTTTCTGGGTGAGCCTTTTATGGAAGGCGGGCTGATGGTAAACTATTGTGCCATGCGCATGATAGGCGATGACAAGCCCGACGTGATTCTGGGAGGTGACGGCAGTGACCAGTATTTCGGTACTTCCGGCCGCGAAGTGGCGTTGCATTATCTATCCGCCCGCATAGGATTGCGTCCCTTGCTGCGTGGCATCAGCCGTCTGCTGGAGCATGAAACCTTTGATACCGGCGGAAAGCTTTCCCGCATCAATTTCCATTTGGATAAGATACTTCATATTCTGGAAGGGGAGCGTTTCGGCTTCTCCGATTCTGCCTTGTGTGCCCTTCTGCAAAATCCGAAAGAAGATTTTGAGCCGGTAAAATCACTACGGCCCGATATCCACAGTTTCGAGCATCTTTATGCGCAGCATGCCATTCTTTCCGATTTGGAGACTGTAATCAACCGTATCATTCTTTTCAAGGCTTCCAGCATGGCACGCATGTTCGGTAACAATCTGACGTATCCTTTTATGGACCTGGAGCTTTTCCATTTCCTGCAGGAGCTACCGGTAGGGTTGAAGTGCAGGGGCAACAGTGTACTGGACATTGCGCGGGGTCGTTCCGTTTCTAAATATCTGTTAAAGTACCATTATAAACCTTTACTTCCCGAGGCCATTACCTTGAAGAAGAAGCAGGGCGGTTTTGCACCTATGCCACTGTTCTTCCGTGATAGGGCCCGACGTGCTTTCTTTAAGGAATTCATTCTTGCTTCCGGCATTATGGACAACTATCTGCGTCGTGATGCAGTGAAGAAGTTTCTTACAGATTATGAACAAGTTGCAGAGAAGGAGGGCGGTTGGTTCTGGCATAGGCAGAACAAGGCTTTGCAATATTTCAATCTGTTGACGCTTGTTGTGTGGTGGGAAGAGTTTGTGGAAGGCCATGAGGTGAAATTCTGAAAATATGATTGAAAGCATGAAAGTTTCCATTATTGTTCCGGTTTATAATGTTGCCAAGTACATAGAACGGTGTTTGTTGTCCGTGTTGAACCAGACTTGGCAGGATTTGGAAGTCATTCTTGTGAATGACTGCACTCCGGATAACTCTATGGAGATAGTCAGACGGGTGGTGGCTTCGCATCCGCGCGGAGCGGTGGTGAGATGTCTGGAACATGAAGAGAACAGAGGGCTTTCTGCTGCAAGAAACACCGGTATTTCAGCGTCTGTTGGCGATTATCTGTACTTCTTGGATAGCGACGATTATATTCCAGCGAATGCAATAGAGCTTTTGGCGGATGCAGCGGGGCAGAAGCGACCTGATTTTGTGATAGGCAATTATGAGGTGACCGGCGCCAGACGTTGGGCCCCTCCTTTATCATTAGGCACCGGGTTTTATGAAGGGAATGCTCTTGTACTCTCCAATTATGTACAGGGGAAATGGTATGTCATGGCATGGAACAAACTGGTGAGTCGTCCCCTCATTTTGCAGCATAAACTCTACTTCCAGGAGGGCATTGTACACGAGGATGATTTATGGTCATTTAAGTTGGCATGTATGTCTCAAAGTATGTATGTCGTCAATGAGACCACTTACTATTATTCCATGCAGCCAGATTCCATCATGCGAGCGCCGTCTATGCGTAATTTGGAATGTCGTGTGCTGGTGCTTGGTTATATCTACGACTTTATCCGGTCTTCCCGGTGTTTGCAGGATAACCGGCTGATATATATCTACTTTGAGAGTCTGAAGGCAAAATATTTTGACCGTATTCTGTATTTCACGAAAGACACATCCTTTCATTATCAGAGTTATTTGGTATTCAGGAACAAAAAGTATGCGTCTTTGTTGGAGATGACGGGCCTGCGTCCCGAATGGAAGCTGATGTTGCAGAACATCCATTATGTGCTTCCTACGTATGCCGGCTATCTGTATTTTAAGGCTTTTGTAAAGTCAGCCTACTATTTGTTGGTGTTGTCTATAAAAATGAAGGCAGTGTTTCATGCAAAATGAGCGAATATGAATAATCTTCCGGAAATATCCGTTATAGTACCCGTTTATAAGGTAGAAGAGTACTTGCCCCAGTGCATTGACAGTATTCTTGCACAGACCTTTACGGATTTTGAGCTGTTGCTGGTAGATGACGGGAGCCCTGACCGTTGCGGGGAGATTTGTGAAGAGTATGCCGGGAAGGATATGAGGATACGGGTGTTCCATCAGGCTAATGCAGGATTGAGCTGTGCCCGGAATACTGGTTTGATGAATGCTCGTGGAAGATATGTAACCTTTATTGATTCAGATGATTATGTAAAGCCTTATTATCTTGAAAGGCTGTACGGTGCATTGCCTGCCGATAAAACGAAGGAGGGAGTAATAGTCGGTTCTCTTGATGCGTATCTGCCAAATGGGGACTGTCAAACGTTTCACGTTCCCGAACAAGATATAGCTTCGGAACAGATGTATCTTATATTGACAGACTTGATAGACAAGCGTGTTGCGTACGCAGGCAGCAAGCTATACGACCATCGGATTATCAAGCAATACCGGGTGGGCTTTGTTCCTTTTGTTTCCGGACTGGAAGATATGCTGTTTATGTTGGACTACCTGATGTATGCGGATTTTATGGTTATTCGTGATTACAATAATTACGTTTATAGAGTAGGGTATTCTGTAGATGTGTTGTCTGTGCGTATAAACAGCTTTCCGGCAGAATATGCAGCATTCTCCAATTTTTTGGAAAGGGTCTATGTGTATCAAAAGAAATTTAATTTGGAGGATAGCTCACTGGATAGAACATGGAATTCATTGACTGTCTTTTTCCATAAAGTGATTTTGGCCATCTATAAACCAGAGCATAAGTATACCCGGCAGGAACGGTTGTCTTTTTTACATCAAGTCCTTTTATCAGATAAAGAATGGATAAGACGATTTTTTCTTCCACAGTATAAAGCGGATGTGTTGGGCAAATTCCTGTTTTGTAGGGTGGGGGCATCGGCTTTTGATGGGTGGATGCGTTTCTTGTCAGGTATAAAATTCAAGAAAATGTTTGGAGCGAAATAACGGAGGGCATTATGAATATCTTGTTTATACATCCTGTCATGTTCCACCCCCAACGGGGAGGGATTGAAAGAGTGAGTGACCTTTTGTGCCGTGAATTCATAAGACGGGGACACCATGTTCTTTGTTTACATAGTGTGCGGGATGAAAGCCGCATGGATTATGCATATCCTGCATCCTCTTATTTTTTCCCATATCAGGTTCGGGAAGTAGAAAAGAACGGGTTGTTTTTCCGTGGTTTCCTGCAAGAGCACCGTATTGATATGGTCATAGACCAGGACCCGCAGACTTATTATAAATTATATCCTTTCTCTAAAGCCTTGCGGGGGGTGTACATTATTTCCGTGATACATTATAATCCTCTTGGCATATATCACCATTTGGGAGAGTTCGTAATGTGGATAAAAGGGAAAAACACGATTATGGGAAAAATCAGAAAGATGGCCCGTATCATAAAGATTCCTATGTTTAAGTATGATTACAAGCGTACATTAAAATCCGATTATGAAGGCATTTTACTGTATACAGATGCATTGTGTTTACTTTCTTTGAAATTTATCCTGATTTGAGGCAGATATATTCAAAAGACTTGAGCCGGGTGATTGCCATTCCCAATCCGAATACATATCCCGCTCAAGAAAATACAGATTTCCTCAAGAAGAAGCAGATATTGTATGTAGGCCGGATAGAGTGGCGCCAGAAGCGTGTAGGACGGCTGATTGATATCTGGAAGCGTATATATAAAAAATTTCCCGATTGGGAGTTGGTCATTGTGGGAGACGGGCCGATAAGGCAGACATTGGAACAGAAAGCCTTAAAGATGGAACGGGTTGTTTTCACCGGTTGGCAAGACCCTGAACCATTTTACCGGGATGCAAGCATCCTATGTCTGACGAGTGACTTTGAAGGGTGGGGAATGGTATTGACCGAAGCCATGACATTCGGGGTGGTTCCGGTGGCGTTCAATTCGTATGCAGCTATCACAGATATTATTGATGATGGGAAGAACGGATTGTTGGTTCCTCCGTTCTCGCATAAGGAGTTTGCCCGGAAGTTGGGCTCATTGATGAAAGATGAAGAACTGCGCAGGGAGATGTCAAAAAATTGTGTGCAGTATGTGAGGCGCTTTGACATACAGAATGTGGCGGACGAGTGGGAAAATGCCTTTGACCGACTGAAATCAACAGCTCGTCAATGATGCCTTTTCAGTATCCGGTGAGCGAATGCACGTATGCCCGGAGTGAAAAGATAGAGCAACGAGCAGGTTAATATCCCATAAGTGGAAATCAGAATCATTCCATAGAGAATCCAATGTGTAAAAGAGCTTTCCGGTGTAAAGTCATTGCTTGGATAGAGATGGTAGCATACTATTCCCGGCAGCAGTATAATCAGCAGATGCTTGATGTAGCCCATCCAATAGTGAAGAACGGGTATTTTGAATCCTTGCGAATAAAGAAAGTAAGGTTTCCAAATGACTATGATGAGAAATAGACTGGTTATGTTGCCCATCAAAATTCCCGGCAGTCCCCAAAAATGTCCGGCAATGATGGCGACAGTCAGGTTGATGATTATTTCCGCAATGGGAGCCCAAGTATCTTGAAATAAACCATACCCATAGGTAAATTGGTCTATGGCACCTCGGGTGTAGTTGATGAACGAGTTGATGATAATCAGATACAGAATATGTTGGGGCAATACGTATTCACTTCCCAGCCATAATGAAATAAAAGCGCCGGTCAGTCGAATCAGGGCAAATGAAATGGTTCCGGCTATCAAGAAGCGGATACCCATCAGCTCCCAGAATACTTGCTGGATACGTTTGGAATCGCCCTCGGCTATCAGATTGCCTACTCCTGCATTGGTACTCCCTAATAGGTTGCTGATAAATATACTTATCTTATCAATAATGAGCGTATAGTTCCCATAGTAAGCCACAGTTTTGAGTGAGACGAAGGCATATACCAGGAAGGGAGTGGTTTGGAATTGTACAAAACCGCCCAGTTTGTGTACAAACAACTGTTTGGTATACCGGGTTACTTCCGGATATTTCTTGAAAAGCAGCTTTCCCTGCTTCACTTCGCTTTTCAGCCAGGGGTATACCTGATTGACTTTCCAGTTCAGGATAATGGAATAGGCAATGCCCAGCAGAAGTTCCAGACTAATCCATAGGTAATAATTGCCCGTATAATATACTAACCCCATTTGCAGGAGAGTCTTTATCAGTACGGCACTTTGAAAATAGGCTGTCACTACATAATTCTTCTGGTCCGCTCCCAAAAGGGTTTGCTTGTAATTGGCAAAATATCCTATCAGTGAAGTGGTCAGATACGAGAAAAATGCAAAATAGATGACACCTAAATCAAAGACATTATTGGGGAATATCAGGGGCAGGAAGCATGCCAATACACATCCTGCGCTTAGAATGACGAAACCGATACGTCGGTAGATAAATCCGAAAACGGAAATGATTTCATTGATTTTCCTTTCATCGTGTTCGAAGAGGGGCTTATACAGAACGTAGCCGATGGCTGTGCTGATACCCAATTCTGCAAGGTTCAGAAATCCCAAGAGATTGTTCAGTGTACCTATCAGCCCCATAAAATCCGCACCCAATGCGTCCAGAAAGATTTTTCTGGAAGAAAAAGGATAGGGCCAAACTCAGGAAATAAAAAATGAGATTGACCCGCGCATTAAGCAATGATTTTTTAAGGCGTGACTCCTGAGGCATAAGTTCTGTTATTACTCTGCAAAAATACATAAAAATAATTTTAAGGGAATAAAAAGTGAAATGTATTTTATTCTTAGATTTTATTGCTAATTTTGTGGATGAAGATACTGACTGTTGTTTGTGGATTAGGTATTGGAGGAACCGAGCGTACTGCTGAAAATTTCTCAATAGGTTTGATGCGTTGTGGATATGATGTAAAGGTGTATGCTTCTTCTGAAGGGGGGGAGCGTGCTGAAAATCTGCGCCAATTGGGTATTGAAGTTATGTATTCATATAGTGAACTGCATGAGTTGAAAAATTCCGGTTGGACTCCGGATGTCATTCATTTACATTCATTGAGAGTGAGTATGGAGGCCTTTATGTTGATTCATAATCTTTTCCCGGGTGCTCGTATATATGAGCAGAATGTCTTTTGTACTCCTACAAAATTTACTCCCTATTTGAGCTCATCGTTACAGTTGTCCCAATGGTGTTTGTGGTATTATTCACAATTTCCTTCTACGAAGAGAGTTTCTAAGACTATTTTACCAAATGCTATAAATGTTTCCAATTTTTATCCGTGTAGTTTGGTTGAGCGTGAGGATACTCGTAGGAGCTATGGTATTGCCCCTGATGATTTTGTCTTGTTGCGTGTTGGGCAACCTTATAATGGGAAATGGAATCATAAGATTATTGATGTTTTTATAGATTTTCATAAGAAATATCCACGTGCTTTACTTTGGCTGGTTGGAGCTTCCCCTTCTGTGGTACATAAAATTAGCAGACTTCCAAATAAATCTGTAAAAAGCAGGATTCTTCTTACAGATAAACTCATAGGAGATGAGAAGTTGAGACTATGTTATGGTGCATCGGATGTATTTTTGCATATGGCACGAATAGGAGAGACATTTGGTATTGTATTAGCGGAAGCTATTTTGTGTGGTTTGCCGGTCGTTACTCATCAAACGCCCTATTCTGAAAATTCTCAAGCAGAAGTGGTGGGACATTTACGAGGAGGACTTGTGGCAAATCGCTATGGTGGAATCATTGCTGCTTTAGAACGCCTTTATTTAGAACCAGAGTTTTGGTAAGAAACTTGCAATAACTGGTGCTGCTGTAATTAAAGAACGATATAGTATTCAATCTTCCATAAATTTATTTCAATCTATTATGCGCGGTGAAGTCCATTCTTGGAAGTATGTAACTAAAGATTTGAAGATATATTTAAGGGATGCCATTGATGCTCCAATACCTGGTATTTTATTTCTTTTATGTATGAAGAAAGTACTGCTGTATGTTGTGCCGGATAAATACTGTCGTTTCTTTTTCCGGTTTTGGTGCCGCCTTTTTGATAAAGCCGTTCAAATGTAAAAAATATGAAATATACAGTAACAATTGCAATGCCGATATATAATGTGGCACCTTATGTGGAGAAATCTTTGTTATCTGCATTGAATCAGACCTTTGTTGATATTGAGTATTTGTTGGTTGATGACAAAGGTACAGATGAAAGTATGGATATTGTCCATCGGATAATATCCATGCATCCACGTGGAAAGAATGTGAGAATTATTGATCAGAAATATAATCAAGGTACTGCGGCGGCTCGTAATGTAATGGTGGCTAATGCTACTGGAGAATATTTGTTTATAATGGATAGTGATGATGTCATATCTCCTGATTGCATTGATATATTATATCAGAAGATGAAGCAGTATTCAGTTGATTTTATAGCCGGTTCTTTTCAACGCCAGACTTGGGATGGAGACATTTATCCGGGTGGGTATCGGTATAAAGATACATTGATAGAAGACGGGGATTATGCTGTGGCTGAATATCGCTATGGGCAAGGACATGAAATTTTTGTAGCTACATGGAATAAACTTTATAAGGTCCAATTTCTGCGAAATAACAATATACGTTGTATTGATGGATATATGATTGATGATGTTTGGTTTACGTATCAAGTGATTATGTGTGCGCGTTCTTGTTGCTTAGTTTCGGACTGCACTTTATTTTATACTTATAATCCAAATTCTGTAACGAGTGTGCGATATTCACAAAAACTGTCAGAACAATATGTCGGCACCTTGTCATTAAAATCAGAATGGATTCATGGGCTTCGTAATAAATCGTTCTAAATGGATTGATGTATGATATTCTAAAGATGAGTGTTTATCATAGTTATTGCATTGGTAATTCCGAATTTGTTTCTCCTGTGGATAAACAGAAACTTCTTTCAAATTTGTTGTCCCGGAAGTTTCCTTATCCATCGCGTTGGTATTTCAATAAATTTCTTTTTAAAGCCCTGCCTTTTCTTTTGTTTTATAGCTTTCCGATGTCGATTAAAATATGGGTTATTCGGTTCATTGTGAGTATTAATCTGAAGGATAAGGTGAAGCGCTGGCTTCACTTTTAGTAAGTGGCATTGTTGTTCATCTATTAATAGACGGATTCACTGTCCTTTATCGGCATGTAGTAGGGAACCAGGTATTTGATGAATCCTTCGGCCACTTCCTTGTTAGGGAATCCCAGCCGATAGATGTTGAATTCTTCGTCATATTCCTTTATCGTGAGGTAGCCGCTTTGGTAAATCACGGCAATGGGATTATCCTTGAACGACTCCACGTCTGTCAGTGTCTCTGCAGTCACTCCTTCACTCGTAAGGTCGGGCAGACAGAAGTTGTTGTCTTTCAGCAGTTTCACAAATATCCGTCATTGATAAGGCTCTCAAAACTCTGTATTCCAATAGGGTACTTCATACGGCTGAACTTTGTTTGATGCGCATTTTGCTTAATTAGAACAAATGTATGAATAAAAAATGAGGTGGCAAAGCTTTTGTCATGCTTTGTCACCTCCCTTTTCTTGGTTACCACTTCTCTTTTTTTACTTCAAAACACGGGCATTGTTTCGTCCATTCCATCGGTTCCACCTCTCCGTTGTTGTTCCGGTCGGGGCTGAGGTCGCGATGTCCCGCCACTTTGGCTTCCGGATAGTCCATCAGCAAAGCGCGGACCAGTACGCGAAGCGAGTGGCGCTGCCATTCCGTGCGTGTGTCTTTGGGATTCCCATAGTGGTCCAATCCGCCTTCGTAGGCGATTCCGATAGAGTGGGCATTGTAGCCGCGGGCGTGGGCGCCGACCCTCTCGACCGGGCGTGTGGTCAGGATTTGTCCGTCACGGCGGATGTAGAAATGATAGCCCGTGCCATCAAATCCACGTCGGCGGTGCGCGGCTTCCAGAGCTTGCCCGGTAAAGGGACGGTCCTCGCACGTGGCGCTGCAATGTATCACAATCAAGTTGATTTTTCTCATTTCTTTCTACTGTTTGCCTTTGGAGGCTGTGCGCTAAAGGGGACCACCGCTGTTCATGGCGTGTGCGCTGAATGCACCCAAAAGTGCCGAAGCTACAGCGATGATTACTTTCAGAATCTTGTCCCAGGTTGATGATTTTGTACTCATGATGTTTGATGTTTAATCCTTAATCCCTCTTTTTTATCCCAGCGGATTCTCCCCCTGGTCTCCGTCGGAACCTCCGCCATCGGGGTTATTGTCGCCGCTTCCGCTACCGGTGCTATCCTTGTCGGCAGTTACAAGCTCGAAGACGAGGTTGTTTGCTCCGCCTTTGGTGGTGGCGTTGCTGTCGTTCACTAAGCGCAGGGTGTTGGCTACCTTGAAGCGGATGTTGACGCGCTCGTTTTTCTACGGTGCAGTCTTTGGCCAGTTCGGTGGCACGGCACTTGAAGGTGGTGTGGAAGATTCCGAAACCGTCCAGACGGACACTGTTGCCGTCCGTCAGCGTCTGGCGCATCTGTCGTACGATGGCTTTGCCTACGTGCTCCACGTCTTCGGACGACATGGCTCCCAGTGCTTCAATGTCTTGCGCGATGCGGGCAAGGTCGAAGATTTTGGCATCTTGGGGCTTGCGTTTCAGGGTGTAGACCATGGGGGAGCTGCTGTCCCCGATTTTCTTGTGGCGCTGTGTGCGCACTACTAATGCTGTTGACATGATGGTTGATGTTTAATGGTTAATGTTTCATTCCGAAGGGGAAAGGAGGTGTCTCCGCGGCGATGGCCTCTGCTCCGTTTCGTTGATACAAAGATAGGACATGGGGCAGGGAGGAAGGGAGGTTGGGGGAGGCAGGAGGAGGTTGGGAGAGGATAAGGGAGGTTATTGTTTCTTTTGTTTTGGATTTGTGACAAATAGGAGGCGAATTTGTATTCGCATAGATGTGCGTAAACTGAATAAAAAGACATGGAATATGTTGGAAAACAGTAATCAGGATATGTGCTGTTTTAGCTCGTTTTGATGAAGTGCGTGAAGTGGTGGTATATGCCAATCTTGAAAACGAGGCATTGCGTGAGCATATAGACAGAGTGGGGGTGAGGATTTATGTGAAAAGGCGGGGAACCTTCTAAGAAGGCTCCCCGAAGACATTGATCATAAGCTGCACCTGCGCGGGCGTGTACCGTCGGCAATAGGGGTTCATGCCCGTGGCAAGCAGGCGCTGTTCCAGTCCGGGGGCGGTGCGTATCCATTCGTTCAGCCGGTTGACGGCAGTCTGCTGGGCAATGCCCGGAAGGTAGTACATGGCGAGTTCGCCTTTCCCGTAACTGCGGACGGGGAAGCGTGGCTCTGCAAAGGAATCATTCAGTTTCATCATATTCTTTAAAGTTCAGGTTGTATGTTTTCTTTAATAGGGATAACACGTGATTGCACACAGTTTGCAGTTTGCACATGCTTGCACCTATTCTCTTCTTTCCGTCTTGTAAAGATACGGATTTTTATTCGAATAACCTGCCTTGTTCTTCATTATTTTTCAACCAATTCTCATTGTCGAACTGCGTGTTCACCGGTCCCAGTTGCTCTCCTTGGGGGGTGTGGATGACGTCTTCCTCGCAGGGCCAGTAGCGTCCGTTCAGGTGGTTGTAGACGAACTTGGCTTCGGTGTGGGCACTGCCCAAGTGTTTGAAACGGACCTTCTCGATGTAGATGGTGGCTATCTGTTTCGTGTCGTTACGGTCTACCACGAGGCAGAAGTCGGACATGTTGGCGAAGTTGGCGGAGCCGTTGATGTCGTTCATCTCGACGCGGCGCAGGGTGCCGTCCTTTTCGTTGCGGTTCACCTTGCGGGGGTGGGCCACGAGGATGACGAGGCACTGGTTGCGGGTGGCGAAGCGTCCCAGCTTGTTCAGCGTGTCGGTGATGTAGTCCATTTCCGTCTGCCCCGGTTCCAGACGTTGTTCCAGGCGGTTCATGGGGTCGATGACGAGGATGCGCACCCCTTTGCGGCGCACCACCTGGCGGGCTTTCTCCAGGATGTGGTCGATGCCGTAGCTCCCGTCGTCGGGCAGGATGTGCGACACGTTGCGGTCCAGCCAGCCCACTGCCTGCCCGTAGAGGGCTTCCGTCATGCCCGGTCCGGGGGTGAAGCGGTGGCCGGTCAGCTTCTCCGCCAGCTTGTGCAGGTGGTAGGCGATGGGCATGTTTTCGGGGCTGAAGAAGGCGATTTTCCACTCGTGGCGCAGGCAGAGGCGCAGCACCAGCTCGTCGGTGAATTCGGACTTGCCGTCGCCGGGGCGTCCGGTCATCACCAGCAGGCGGCGGGGCTCGAAGGTGCAGTGTTCGTCGAAGTTGTCCCAGCCGGTGTCGGCACCCCGCTGCAGGCCGTTCTCGTAGAGGGAGCGCAGGTCGTCGCGGCAGTCTTCGGCGGTGAAGATGCCTTCCAGGGGCACTTCTTCGGCTTGCTCGATGCAGATGCGGAGGCTTTCGGCGCCGTATTTCACCAGATGCTCGTTGGCATCCTTGCAGCCCTCGCCGAAGTGCACGATGCGGCAGCGTTCCACCCCGAGGCGGCGCGTGAGTTCCTGCCGGAGCGACTGCCCTGCCGGGTCCTCGTCTACGGCGATGTAGATGGCCTGCTTGTCTTCGAAGTGCGACTCCACGAAGCGGTCCAGCCACGTGAGGTTGCTCTGGGCGCCGGCGGGCACGGAGACGACGTCCTTGCGTCCCGCGGCGATGACGGCTGCCGTGTCGAACTCGCCTTCGGTGATGATGCACTCCGGGGTGCCGAGGATGCTGTCCACGTTGTAGGGGATGAGCTCGGCGCCCTTCACCATCATGAAGTGCTTCAGCGCTGCGGTACTTGGTGTTGACGAGCGTCCCGTTCTCGAAGTAGTTGAAGCAGATGCAGTTCTCCTCCTGGCTGCTCTCCGGGAGGCGCACCGTCTCTTCGGTGATGCGCAGGGTGCGCAGCAGCTCCTGCGGCAGGCAGCGCACGGTGGTCCAGTAGCGTTCCAGGTTCTCGGAGAGTTGCATCCGGGCAGGGTCGAAGGTGGGGCGGCGGAAGTGCTGGGGCGGTGCGGCGGGTTTCCGGTGCATGTCGCGGCGCTGCTGCTTGAGGCGTTCTTCGGCGTCGTCGGGCACGTAGAGCTTGTAGCCGCAGTGGTGGCAGTAGCACAGGCCTTTGTCCAGGTCTACGGAGAGTGACTTGTTGCCTTTGTGTCCGCGGGTGTCGTTGCATTGCGGGCAGATGGTCTTGATTTTGCCGCTGATACGGCCGCGGGTGTCAATGCCGCGTTGATGGAAATTTCTCATATAGGTTTGCTTTAGTAGTTTTCTGATAATTTTTTAGACGCAGATTTTAGTTTCAGGGCAGCCTGAGGGGTTGAAATGCCACACTTAGCGGGTTGAAATGCCACACTTCACGGGGGTAAATGCCACACTTGGGACGTGCTGAGGTGTGGCATTCGGAACGTTGACATGTGGCATTCGGAACGCTGACGTGTGGCATTCCGGATGCCGGAGTGTGGCGTTTCAGCCGGGTTTCTGTTTCGGCTTTTTCGATGAAGGCGGCGGGGTTTGCGACGTCCACGAACGGGCAGTTTCGTTCCAGAAGGCGGTATTGTCCGGTCGGGGTGGCGCTCCGTCGGGGATGGGGCAGCCCAGGTAGGTGCGCCGTCCGTCCACAAGCAGCTCGTAGCGGTAGGGGTCGGGAGGTGCGGCGGCGGACTGCTGCTTTTCGAGGCCCTGCAACAGCATATGCAGTTCCTGCGAGGTGCGCTGGCCGGCCCTTACGAAGTTGACGAAATATTGTCGGGTGTCTTTCATGTTCAGCAGCACATTGCCGTTGTCGTGCAGTATGACGTGCTGCCTGAATACCTCCACAGCCTCTTTGATGTGCGTCTTCAGCAAACTGCCATAGCCGCTGTGCATGCAGGCCACGTCCAGCCAGGCACTTTCTTCGGTGAGTTTGTCTATCAGCGTATGCCAGGGTTCGATGGGAGCGGGTGTTGTTTGGGGTGATGAAAGTGCATCGGCAGCAGCAGCTTCTTTTTCTTCTGTTGTTGTTTTATTAATATCTATAGTCTTCTTATTAGTATTTGTGGCGTTTTTAGCTAAATACTTGTTGTTTAGTGTATTGCTTGACAAATCAGACTGTTTTTTGCTTTTATTCCTCGATACTTTTTGCTGTTTTTCGTCATTTTTTGCTTTGGAATCCGGCTTTTCTTGAGTAGTTTTTTCCGTTTTTTCGCCTTTTTTGTGTAGGGGATTCAACTCTTTGGGCATAAAGTATCCGTCTTCGTCCAGTTCAAAAAGGTCGTATTCCAGGATGATTTTCTTAAGGTAGCATAAGGTAATTTTCTTGCTGTCGCAGTAGGCACGGAGATAATCCAGTTGCGCGCGCGGTTCTGGCAAGATTGACAGTTTTTCGATGATAATCCAGTAGGCACCCAGTCCTCTGAGTCCTTCGTTGTCTACCAAGTGTTTCATTCTGGGGTCGAACATTGACATTAAGGAGTGTTGGAAATAAAAATTCTTTTTCATATATATTTTTTTAGAGGGAAAAAGTAGTGCGTAAAGCGGGGCTGCTTGTTGTGGCGACGGCGTTTTCCGTAGTATTTTTCTCTATGTTTAGTGATGCAAAGGTAGGGATAATAGGATAAGCCTGCAAATGGACTTTTGTAGGCTTAATGTATGCTTTGGCGTGTCCAGAAGCTATTGTATGGGTGTTCTGGCCTTCGTCTGGGGAACTGAAGCCTACAATGGTGAAATATGTGATTTTTTTATAGAAAGTAGCCGGTGGAGCTCGCTCTTTAGGCGGCCTTCTACTTGTTACATTCGTAAACATTCGACTCACAGTGGCTATTACTCTCCGGACTTTGTTTTGTGCATACGTGTCATCTGCCGTATGTGGGCCAGACTGCGCAGTTCGCTTTGGGAGAAAGACGATTTTCCTTCCAACAAGCCGCCAATTGCCTCTGCAATGATTTCCAACTTATCCAATAATGGATTTCTACTGTGTGCAGTATTCTTTTCGATGCTTACTGCGTTTTGACCTCCGCTTTGGAGGGTCAAGGTTGTTTTTTTATGTTCATTATTAGTTAAAAAATATCTTGGCAAAGATACTTAATTATTGGTATTCTACCATTTACTATACGAAAAAGAAAAGTGCACGAAAAAAATGGGGGAGAATTTGTAAAACATCTATAAATCATTAACTTTGTACATGATTATTTAAATCAAATGGAAAAAAATATTTTGCAATCAAGAGTTATAGATGTACTGCGGTTTCCTATGATTGTTGGAGTCGTTCTGTGGCATTCTTTTTTTGAAGGTATTATGGGATTGGATATTCCGGATTCAGGGATACCGATATATCATACTACTTCTTTTTTTATATCACGTATTTTGGCTTCAGTGGCAGTTCCTTTATTTTTTTTTATTTCAGGGTATCTCTTTTTCTTTCGCACTGCCTTTTCTGTTGATGTCTATAAAAAGAAGCTAAAGTCAAGGATTAAAACCTTATTAATACCATATTTGTTTTGGAACTTTGTAGTACTTGTGGGACATTGGATTGTTACAGTTTTATCACCGGTACAATTGACATCAGGTGCTTATAAACAAGTGAGCGATTATACTGTTTGTGATTATCTGATTAGTTTTTGGAATATTAATGGAATGCCGGTAAATGGAGCTTTATGGTTTATACGTGATTTAATGGTCATGTTGGCCTTTTCTCCATTAGTATACTGGTGTCTTCGTTATTTTCGTTGGTATATATTGGTAGTGCTTGGTTGTATTTGGCTGGTAGGGGGAACTTTGGAGATTCCAAGAATGGATGCTGTCTTTTTCTTTTTTGTGGGAGCATGGTTTAGTATTACCGGACGTAACTTTGTTGCTGACTTTAAATCTTTTTTTCCTTGGGGAGTAGCCTTGTACTTTCTTTTTGCTATAGGTACAATTGGCGTAAGAGGAGCAGATGGATTTCTATATGTAGCCAATGCCGGCATATTATTGGGCATTGTATCGATTATAGCTTTGACTGCTTACTTTGTGGAACGGGAAAGATGGAAATCTTCTTATTTTTTGATAAGCTCTTGTTTTTTAGTGTATGCATGTCACCAGCTTCCCTTGAATATGTTCGTCCGTATTCTGTTTAAGTTTATGTCTCCCGTTTCTGATTGGCAATTTATGCTTATTTATATTGTTAGTCCTTTGGTGATTATTCTTGTTAATCTTTTGTTATACGCTTCGTTGAAAAAACTTTTTCCACATTTTACAGCCATTATTACAGGTGGAAGAGGTTGAATGAGAGCTTAATTTGTTGCGCATCCTTATCATAAAACGCCGTAGCCACGGGAATGTTTCTCCCGACTTCAGGTTGTAGTACAGCGATTTGGATTCATAAATCATCTGGAACGTTTCCGTACAGAGTACCGGTTTCTTGGTCAGGCGGTTGATTTCTATGGCCTGCGGCATGGAACTTTCCACAAACAGCATGTAGTCGGTGGATGAACCGTATTCCTGGGCTTTGAAGGAGGCGTGGCAATTCGCCCGTTGGCGTGCAGCCATATCCGGCAGGTCCAGCATGACGAGCTTATTGCATTTTACATGGTTCTTCTGGAGCCAGGCTTCCGTTTCCGGGCGGTATTTCTCCAAGCGTGAAGTGACCAGCGTGCCGATGGTGACTTTGGGAATGAATAGCGGAGGAGCGTTCAGCAGGAAATGACGGTATTTCTCGCCGTCGTCGTTCTCTTCCGGAGTGGGGTCTGCACAAAGCACGCCGTCAATGTCCATACACGTTTTTTGCAGGATGGAGTGGTTCATGATGTTCCACTGGAAGAAACGGGGATAATCGACTATTTCGAAAAAATAGTCTACGGAATTTATTTGTAGTGGAACTGCATAAATGACACAATATTTGATGTTGTATAAATGTTCTATGTCCTTCAGGAGCTCGCGGCATTTCTTCATGGCTTTTCCCGTGGCTATGCTATCATCCACAACCAATACATTATGTATATTGTTCATGTTGAAAGTTTTCCCCCGTTCTCCGGTCTGATAGATATGCCCGTTGCGGAAAGAGTCTATGTCCGTGACCGGCAGGTTCAGGTAGAGCGCCAGCAGGTTGGCGGGAAACATGCCACTGCGGGGCACGCCGACAATGAGGTCGAAATCCCGTGGCAGAATGCTGAGATGTTGCAGGATGCAATGGTTCAGGTCGTCTATGTTACGATAGTTCATGTAGTTTTCTTCTTTAGGAATGAGTCGATTATTTCATAGATTTTCTTCACGCTATGCCCCCAACTGTGGGTCTCGGCAAAGGCTATGCGCTGTTTGGCAAGTTCTTTGTCGTCAGCTTCGGTCACAGCACGGTCTATGGCCGAAAGCCATTCTTCCGGGTTGGTGGCCAGGTGCGTGTGATCTGCGAATATGTGGCGCATGGTGTGGGTACTGGTTGCGACAGTGGGTTTACCCATAGCCAGGTATTCGTCTATTTTCAATGGATAGTTACCGTCGGTAATGTCGTTCACCATTTGCGGATTGATACAGACATCGTAGGCAGCTATGTAGGCCGGTAATTCGTCCACTTTTTTTTGTCCGGTGAAATAGGCATTTTTCAAACTATGGATACGGTTCCGACGGAAAATGTCATCTTCTGGTCCGGTGAACACAAAATTGTAATCGGGACGCTGGCTTATTATTTGATAGAGCAGGTCTCCGTCAAGGCGGGTACTGTTTATCGTACCCATATATCCGATGATAGGGCGTGGAATGTCTTGCATGTCACCGGGTGTTTCGTATTTCTTGGCCGGATTGTACAGCTTTAGGTTTACGCCGGTTTCGATGGGGTAGGTATGGGGATTGTAGGCTTGCAACTCTGCGGCAAAACGGGTGGAGTTTGCCAGAACAAGGTCGGCCGAAGCAGCCAGTTCCGGTTCAAGACGGGTGCCGTGCCTGCGCCAGTAGGCTTCGCCTATGACGTAGTCGCGCCGGTAATAGATGCTAACAGACGGATGGATATACTCCTTCAGATAGCGGCTGCGGTAAATGTCTGTATCGATGAGGTGGATGTAATTCTTGAAGTCGAGCGCGGCAGCCTGCTCTACAATCCATCGGGCTATGCGGGCATTGTTTTTTCTGTTGACGATATTGAAAAGCGGTGCAGGCAGGAAGTTGGCCGAGAACAACATGAAAGGACAGTCCAGCACCCACATGTTGGCGTTGATTTGCCGGAGCGGTGAAGTCTCTCCCTTGATGACAGCCATGCGCCGGATGTAGGACGGAGATTGTCTGTTCCCTCTCAGCCGGATGGAAATGTCCATCGGAGTGTTGATGTAGAGCACTCGGTTCTGCTTTGAAATTTCCAATGCAGTATTCTTGATGGTACTACCTATTTCGATGTCCCATGTTTGCAGGCTGGTGATGATGAAGTCTCTCATGATGTTTGCCGGTTACTGGTGAATACAGTGATATATCTTTACATATTCTTCTGCAGTGTGTTTCCAGGAGAACAGTTTTACACGTTCCAGACTGTAATTTACTTGTTGCTGATAGAGTGTCGCATCATTCTCCAGGCGTAGCAAGGCATCTGCTATTTTTTGCGGTTCTTGAGGGCTGACTAAAATGGCACCTTTACCGGCTACTTCGGGCATTGCCGAAACGTTGCCCGTCACTACGGGAGTGCCGCAAGCCATAGCCTCCAGTATCGGAATCCCGAAACTTTCACGCAGGGAAGGATAGAGAAATGCAAATGCCGCATTATAAAGGGTTGCTAAATCTTTGTTGCCGATATATCCCGGATAATACAGATGTTCTTTTATCCCGGTGATTCCTTCTTGCTGAAGAAGCTGGTCGATATATTCTTCTTTCAAATCGGCAATGAGAAGGGGGCGTTTCGTTTGGGATGCTTTCAGATACAACGCGTATGCTTTCAGGGTACGTGCCGCATTCTTCTTGGGGTCTGTATTTCCAAGAAAGAAAAGAAAGTCCGGGTGCGGTATGTATTTCTGCACAATACTCTCATCGGGTGTTTCCTGCATTGAAAAGTAAGCGCTGTAGCCGTTGTAAACGGCTTTAATGACTTCTTCGGGAAGTTGCAGCGCTTCGCGTATGCGGGTACACTCGAACTGAGAAACTGTAATAATCTTTCTTGCTTTCTTCAGGATGCGGGGAACAATCAGGCGACGGTAATGCCATCCCATTTCCTGATAGAAGGAAGGACTGCGATGCTGACGCGGCTCCAGATAGATAATGTCATGAAGCGTCAGCACCAAAGGGACGGGACACCATAGCGGAGCTGTGTTCGATGTACAATGCAGCAAGTCCGCTTTCAGCTTCCTGACGGCCTGGGGCAATGCTATCTGCTCCCACAAAGGATAAGTAGGGCAGCGAAGCTCAATGATATGGAGGTTTTCCGATTCTTCCAGGCACCGGTCCTCCCCCGGAGCAACGAATACGTAATATTCATTACCGTCTTTCCGCTTTTGCAGTTCTTTCAGTGTCTCCAGGATGACAAAGTCCATGCCATGCTTGTCTTTGCGGAAAATGCGTTGGGCTTCGATGGCGATTTTCATTTTGCTGCCTTTCTTTTCTTTTTCCGTTTAAAGATTCTCGTGATGTGGCTCATGGAAGAGGTGACTACCAATATGGGCAGAGACCAGAAAGCGCTCCGGAATTTGCGGCTGATTTCCCCTTCGGGCATGGCCATCAAGAAAAGTGATGAATAAAATGGCTAAAAGTGCATACCATTTTGTAGCAAGCGGCCACTCCAGAAACGTCATTGCCACGGCACATATCGTGATATATAAGATGAGCAGGAAACGGGATGGAAGTAGCCATTGGAATAATTTTTCGCATAAATCCCACTTTCCTTGTAAGAATGCTATCGGAAATTGCTGCAATGCCAGTATGGAACTGCGATACTGTGAGCCCAACCAGCGCTGGCGTTCTTTGCTGTACCCCGATGTATCGTCCGTCTTTTTGCAATAGCAGACTATTTCCTCCATGTATTCGGTATATATGTTTTCCTTCAGGAGTTCCATTTCTGCAGCTTTGGCCAAATCGCTTCCTGATAACCTGGGAGCGATTTCCTGGAACATCTCAAAATCAAACATCATGCCCGAACCGATGAGGGCAGAGGAGAATCCCAGTGCCGTATGTGCCTTGCGGAAGAGGTGGTTGTTGATTTCTTCGCTGGTGGCGTTTAATACGGCGATGTTGGTATTCAGGTTTTCCGTCATGCGGTGGGCTTGGATGGCATCGCAGCCGGAGTAGTAGGCGTTGTTGAAAAGCTCTAATGCGTTAGGACGATTTTGTTGTCAGAATTGAATATGGTGATGGCATCGTACTCATGAGGAGAATAGCGCTCCATGACCTGCTGTATGGCATATATCTTTGTGCAATGCTCTTTATCGGGCACGACAATGTTGACCGGCATCTGGAGCAGCGTAACCAAGTCTTCTTCGGACAGTTGTGTGGCAGCCACTGCGATGTCGTATTTTTCTCTCGGATACGTCTGCGTGTCAAGGAAATGATTGATGGACTCTATCACTTCCTTGCCGTTTTTCAGCACAACAAAGAGGACCAGGAACCGATGTCGCTTGGGGGACGGTGGATAGGGATTCTTGTATTTCCGCAAGGAGGCCAATGCATAGATAAACAAGTAGGCTACGGGGATGGCCAGCAATAAGAAAAGAACCGCGTCCGTCATTTGCAAGGCATTGTTGTTCTCGTCCATCCACCAGTCGGGATTGAATATGGAAAAAATGTCGTTCATATATGTTTTCTATTTAATATTTTCTATTTCTTCTGTTTTCAGTTTTTCTGTCAGCAGTTGGTCGATATGCTCCCCGTTAATCAGGACTGACAAAAATAAAATGATTATAAATCCTGTAGGGAATTGAAAGAAAAAGGCATTTCCATAGGCACTTATCATCATTCCGAAGATACCGCATGCAATGGCTGTGAGTATTCCGCGTAATTCGTTATTCTTGATTCGAAACATGATAAGATAGCAACCTCTTAACAATGCACTGACATATATGATAAGAAAAAGCACTAATCCTACAATACCGGTTTCCATCCATGTCTTGACATAAAAAGAATCATGGGGAATGAGTGTTGTGAGACGGGAACCATATTTTCTGGCTTCTACCCCTCCCAAGCCGAGTCCTTCTCCGAAAGGTTTGTATTTTAGATATTCGGCCAATTCTTTTTTGATTTTCTTTACGGACAATGTATGAGGCATCTTCTGTCGGTCTGAAAGCTGTACGCATACGCCTGATGGAAGTGTTGCTTTCACCGATATAGGTATGGGCGAAAAAGACATAAAAAAACAATCCGAAGAAGACTGTAGCTCCCATAAGCTTGATGTTTTTGCTGAGAAAAGTTAACAATATGATTCCTCCGATGGGGACAAACAGTGCACCGCGGGTGCCGGAAATGAACAAGGCATATATGGCACACATGGCAATAATCGCATAATAGATTCTGATGGAGCGTTCTTTCATGAAGATGGCGGAAATACCGAACAGAATGGTGGCAAAGCCCATGTTGGAGCCGAAATTTCCGGCATCTGTGAAAAAGGAAAAATAGCGGGTGACATCGGATAGAAGGTGTGTCTTGTACATTTCCGTTTCAATCAGCATGGTTGTTTCTGTCTCATCAAAACCTGCATATTTCTGGTAAATGGCTTTTGCCACGGCTGTCAGTGTGAATATGGACAAAAGAAGCATAATGACTCGCAACCGCTTGTAGGAGGTCATTGTTAAAACACTAATCAATGATACGACAAGAGTATTGTATATGGTTCCACGGGAGTAAACCCAAGCTTCAGTGAGTGCTGTTGGATTCAATATTTCTGCCGCAGTATATATGGCCCATATGCAACCTCCGAACGTCAGAATGTTTTTGGCGTATTTCCATGCAATCTTACCTTGTTGGTGATAGGAATATATCAGGAGCGTCACAAGCAGGGTGACGGTTGCGACATCATACCAGACACTCAACCCACTGCCCTGCGTGTATCTGTACCAGGGAATGAAAAAGTAATTGAATGTGAATAGGAAACATACACCGGCAAAAGGAGTTTCTTAATGCTTGTATTGCTATTATCAGGAAGAAAGGGGAAAGGCAAACGTATGCAGTGATATCCCAAGTACTGAATAATATGCTATAGATGAGTGCACCCAGTCCGATGATGAACACTAATAATGTTACCGCCAAGGGAGATATGCTATGTCCTTTAATATCCATTTGCATTTACTTTACAGCAGCAGATTTGGATGTTAACCCTAATTGTGCCAACCGGCTGAAGAAACTGTGGACCGGAGTATGAGGAGGCAATTCTCCGGTGAAGCTTTCAACCACTTCGCGGTCTGCATTGTTGAGATACATAAATAGAGGAGTTCCTTCCAATTCTTCCTTTAACGGTTTCAATCGGGTGTCGTCATCTCTGCCCCACAATCGGGCGGCGTTGGCTATCAGCAAATTGAAATCTGCCTTTTTCAATACCGGCATAGGTAGAGTTGCGGTACTGACAGCAGGATATTCCACTAAAATGATGTCCGGTATTTCTTCTGCTTCATTCAGAACCCAGAAGTCAGACAATTCTTGAGCTTGTACATATCCCTTGTTTTGGGTATCGAAATCGTGGTCGTATTTTACAAGGCGCACTTTCATACCCTCAGTTTCCCAATAATCAATGAAATATTTGGCAAGGAATGATTTTCCTTCACGTTTCTCCATGCTGAGCAGGTTTATGACAGTAGGACGGTCCGGATGCAGGTAGTTGTTCAATTGCCGGCAACTGTAGGCAGCGGCAAGCCGGTTGCAAGCCTTGAGGAATCCACGATACTTCAAGTTGCTTATACCATTGAATGCTGCAATGACAGAGAGTCCGGTCAGGACGTTTGCTGCGGTCCGGGTCGCGGAGAGTGCGGTCTAACAATTCAATCAGCAGGAAGTAGCCGCTTATGAATATCATACTGCCGAAGAATGCGGCAAGGATGTAGATAAGCCTTTTTCTGCCATTGTCTGTCAGCGGATACTCGGGTGATGCTATGACTTGCAGGTTGGCTGTCGTCATCTTGATGTTCTGTAAGCGGAGGTGTGCTTCGGCAAGGCCTGCTATCTGTCGGCGGTAATTGTCTTCGGCAATGCCCACGGCACGCTCTTTCCGCTTGATTTGGGTGCCTACGGGTGAAAAATCCCGGTATTGGTCGACAATCTCACGCTGGCGGTCAACCAATACTTTCACTTCAGCTTTGGCTTTCGCCTCATTGATGCATGCCGTCAGCCATTCTGTCACCATTTCTTGAATGCCTACCCCTTCCTTGGAGAAACCATACTCGTTTCAAATTATCGGAGAGATGGCTTATCTTTTCTTCTGCCTTTTGCAGGGCTTCTTTTTCTCTTTGAAGTTTACTACTGTTCTGCTGGCTCTGTTCTGTGGTGAATATTTCCTGTTCGAGAATGCTTTGATTCAGGGTACTGACTTTTTCCAGCTCTTGCAACAAATTAGTATTTGTGCGTATAATCTTGGCACGTATATCCATTTTATTCTCTAACATCTGGCGCAAGGCGACCGCACTTCCATAGATTCGCTGGATTTCTTCCATACGGTCGTCCGTCGCATATTTAGTCAGAGCCAATGCTTTGGATTGTTCATTGTAGTTGATGACTTGTTTCTGAACACTATAGTCTGTCAAATCATCTTCTTCTGCAGTAAGTGCTTTTTTGGCTATGCGCACTTGTTCTTCAAAATAGGCGATAGCACTGTTCGTGGCACTGAACCGGAGTTGCTCATAAGCCTTTAACAGTTCATCTTCCAATATCTTGAGGGTATTTTGCGTAATGCCGGGATCGGCAGAGGTATATACTAATTCTATCAGGTCGCTGGTACCCAGTCGTTTAATGGTGATTGTGCTTAATGCGCTATAACTGTAATAAGGGTAGGGACGGTTGAATATGGAATAGACGAAATTGCTGCTGTTCTCTTTCCGGTAATTCATCAGATTATTTGTAGTTTTATCCAAAGAGGAACGGTCGACCAAAGCCAATACTTCTTTGGGAAGGATTTGGACAAGTTGTCTGTAATGTTTGGCTTGAATGTACATATTGTCTTTCCACTCATCACCGTGTACGAGGCTGGTTGCAAGCAGACGTACCGAAACCTTTGCCAAAGTGTTTTTGGACTTGCCAATATTAATGATATTGTCGAAAGTACTGTTGATATTGATAAGCTGGCTTCCATCCAAATTGGTACCATTGGTTACGCCTGCATATAAACTACTGTTTACCGTATAGCTGTATGGTAAAAATTGAGTGAAGTATATGACCAATGCCGTAACAAGGAGGCTTCCCCACAATAACCAATAACGGATGCGGTAAAAGAAGCTTGCCAAAAATTGTACTATATTCATAATCGGTTTACTTGTCTGTTATAACTTTAACATTAGTCAGCATCTCTAGCAATACGATTGAATTGTGTAAAGCTACACGGCTCTGTTCATACGTAGTCACGGCACCGGTGCGGCGTGCACGTTCCAAAGAGAGTGAAATGATGTCAACGGTTCCTTGTATGAAGTTGTTTTCTGAAATTTTCATCTGTGCGTTATACAATGCAGCCGTTTCCGCTTTGGCTTTTATAGTGGCTAATTGCTCGGTAACTGCATTGTAGGCTTCCAATACCTTTAGTCTCCGCTCTTCCATGACTCTTCTTGCATATATTGCAATTGCTCTATCTGATAGCGGTAGTCTTTCAGTTTCAGTGGTCGGTTGAACAAGTCTCCTAAAGTGATGCCGAAGCTGGCCCCGACATTGAAGTTGTGCTGGGCACTTGACATGGTTGTCTGGTACATAGGGGTGAACTCGTCACTGGCATTGCCTATGATATTATAGCGTCCGTAGGAATAGTTACCGTTCAGTCTGAAGTAGTTCCACCAACTCCGTTTTTCCAGGCGATATTGGTTCTTCACTTGCTCTACTTGGGATTGGGCTCTTTTTACTGACGCATTCTCTGTCACTGCATCAAGAAAGACAGATAGAGGGGGCAACTCTAACTTCTCAATATCTATTGATGTCTTCGGACTGATTAAACCCAATGTGTTGACTTCTATTTTTTTGTCCTCCATCTTGAGTTGCTCCAATATCTTGATGCGCTCCTCCCGTGTCAACTCCTGCTGCGCAGCCACAGACAAAGGTACCCCCAACAATCCTAAGAGGATTACACTGTAAATGATGGACGTGATATATCTTTTTATCATCTCTAAAGCCATATAATTCCTGTTATCTTTTTATACATTCTCTTTCTGCACAAACGCTGTCAGCGTCTTGCACAGTATCTTCATGTCCAGCCAGAATGAGAATTCTTTGGCGTACTTAATGTCCAGTTGCTTGCGCTCTTCGGCCGACATCTTCCCGGCACCGCCTCGTTTCTCCACTTGCCACAGTCCCGTCAGTCCGGCGGGGGCCATGAAGCGCTCGATATATGCGTCGCTGGTCAGCAGCTCGGCCTCGTAGAGGGGGAGTGGGCGGTTGCCCACGATGCTCATGTCTCCTTTGAGGACGTTGAACAGCTGCGGCAGTTCGTCAATGCTGTACTTGCGGATGAAACGGCCTACGCGAGTGACGCGGGGATCGTTCTCTATCTTGACGAACGTATTCTGTTTTTCTTGGGCCTTCTTTTTGAGGAAGTCTTCTTCGGAGATGACGAAATCGTCCGAAATCAGCAGGGTAGCCTCCTCTTCGGAAGTGCCGGTCAGGTCGTCGAAGCGGATATCGGGCTGCTCGTCCGTCAGTTCTTCTTCCATCTTGTATTGGTTGAGTGCATTCAGCTCCTTCAGGCGCTTGTCTGCATTGGTGTACATGGAGCGGAACTTCAGGAAGTTGAATATCTGGTAGTTGCTGCCTACGCGCTGGGACTTGTAAATCACTTTTCCCTTGCTTTCCATGCGGATGGCTATGGCTGTCACAATGAATATCGGAGACAGTGCAATCAGTACGGCAACGGCAAAAAGGATGTCGAAGATACGCTTCCACACAGGCAGGTGGAAGGTGTTGAATATCTTACGGTGTGACTGGCTGAATTCCTGCAACTTATGCTCCTTGCGCAGTTGGAGGAATTTTGTCATTTGCTGGAGGCTCTCTTCGCTGGCCATGGGGGAAAGGGTGTTGTTGACACCTGCCTGCAGATAGAGTTTGCGGTTTTCCTTCTGCAGTCCTTCGGTGATGAGGATGATGTAGACACGGTGGGAAGCGCTTGTGCAGGAAAGTGATATTCTGGCTGTCCTTTTGAGGGGTGCTTTCTTCGTAAAGAATGGATGTGTTGTACCGTTCGCGGATACCGTCGATGACTTTCGCCGCTTTGTTGCAGGATGAAACAGCCATGAACATGCCTCCCGTAATTTTGCTCAAGTGGTCGATGGTGACGCGGTTGCTACCTATGTAGATATAATATAACATATCCATTGATTTTGTCGTTTAGAGAAATTTCTTGATACGGGCCTTCAGCTCCATAGGATTGAAAGGTTTCAGTATGAAATCCTCGGCTCCGGCTTCGAGCAGGTTGATGCGCTCGGTGGTACTTTCCTCACTGGAAAGCATCACAACCGGAATGTCCTTGAAAAGTGAATTGCTTTTCAGATATGCCAGGAATTCACTGCCGGTCATCTTGGGCATGCGTATGTCCGAAATGATGAGAGCGGGCTCGTTCCCTTCATTCAGCCATTCTATGGCCCTGACGGGATCTTCGAAATAAACCAGCTCATTCTCTTTCCCTAAATAGACCGAGAGTACCTTGCCTATGGCAGGTTTGTCATCTACAAATAATATTTGTTTCATTGTTTATGATAATTGTTTGCTATATTTATCTATATACATTTTCTTCTACCGGGTGTTCGTACCATTCCGTATACTGGGTTCTGTCTTGGGCCCAATAGATGAATTCCGGATATGCGCTTGCTTCGGGGATGTCAGTACGTGACACATTGATTGTTTCTTGGGATAGCGGAAGCCATACGGCACGCAGATTGCCCACGTGTTGTTGCCTGCCAAGTCAAGATTCTCTTGCTGTATGGTTCCGGCGGCAGTGGCGCCATATCCCCAAAATTCGTAAAGATGGACTTCCATGCGTTGTTCCATGCTTTTATATTGATAACAGATGAAGAAGTCCAGATTGTCTTTTGAGAATGGGGGCTCTGTCCGGGTTTGGTCTGCCAGTTCAATAATGACTTCATAAGTGTACTTTTTGGCGGTTACTCCAATGCCGGTATTTACCATCTCACCCGGTTCAACTCCGAATACATTGTGCACCTCGCCTGCGATGGGGATTACGACACTCGGATCGGAATCTTCCATGTAAGTAACGTTGTTATACCTGAATTTGTTGTACGAGCTGTTGAATGACTCCTGGAAACGCGAATCGTCGCCTCCGGTCTTGACTTCCCGGATATCGGATTTATTGATTCCGGTAATCCGGAGCCCTACGCCCAACGGCTTGCTTGCTCCTGCTGCAGCAAGGGTCACGTCGAGCTGTATGCGCTTGATGTGGTTCGTCTTTTTCTCGCGGTGATAGTAGGTCTCCACGTCCAAGACCACGTCGTTGAAGTCATAGTCGCCTACCAACGGGAAGTTGTCTTCGAATACGTACGTATAGGAGACCGGGTCTGTAGGGGTTTCTGAGCCGGACTCGTCCGGAGTATTGCCTTCGCCCGTACAGTCTCCGGCAGGAATGGTGATGGGGGATTCTCCCCATTTGGATATGGTTCCTTCGGTGTTCTTGATAGCATCAAGGAATTTGGCTTCCCACCAGATGTCCTCGGTGATATCATCGTCAATTTCTTTCACTTCATAATGAATGTTTCCCTGGCTGGAGAAATTCCCTATATCTTCAATTTTATTGATTTTTACCAGTGCATATTCATTGTTTGGACCCATAAATTGTGCTTGTGACAATTCTGCTTCATCAAGTACGGTTATCATGGAGTTGTCACCCATCGTGATTTGGGTGTTGTAATTGTTGCTATGGTCCCCGAAATCCTCTATCTCTGCAGAAGAGGTGTCTCCCATGTTCAGTGTGCCTACAAATTCTTCCGCATATAGATAGCATCCGTTGTCTATAGTGATGTTGCTGTCGGTTTTCCCGATATAGGCTTTGCCCTGGTTGATGAATTTGCATCCGCTGTCGAAATTCATTTCATCGACACGCACGGTACCGCAATTATAGAATGCTCCTCCCTGGCTGACATGGAAATCATCTATTTCCATAGTGCCGGCATTGTAGTTGTAGCTGCCTCCGGATGCATTGGTCAATTCGATGTCGTTCCCTTTGATGGTTCCACCCGCGTAGACGATAAACCGGCTGGATTGCACTAAAGTGAAGGTGTGCTCGTCCGGTATCACGATTTCCCCTCCGTCAATCACATAGAATTCGAAGCCTCGTTCAACGGTCATGTTGTTTCCATTGGGTTCCCAGCTGCCTTCAATGATGATGATGGCCGGATTGTCACTTCCCATGCCGTCCTTGCTGATTTTATTCCTATATATATTGTCTTTGGAGATTTTGTAGGCTTTTCCGTTTTGAAAATCGGTATTCGGCCTTATTTCTTCGGCACTTGATAGCATTGCGGTGATTTCTGCCTCAGACTTTTCCGGTGAATAGGTCTCGATGCTGACACTGCGTGTCCATGCGGCACGTGTAGTTGCAGGGGGAACTGCCGAAAGCGGCATGGAGCTGACCGTTTTGGATGGATACGTATTTTACTATGTTGCGGCTGTGTGCATCGGTGCGGCACACGAAAGCGCTCGTCAGCACAGAAGGGCAGTCCATGACGGTAGTAAATACTGTTGTATTATTGGCGGTGCCTTCTGCCAGCAGTTTGGCGGATGACCGGCTGATTAAGGGGTTCTTGTCGTAAATACGTATGGTGTAGTCGATGCCGGTATCTTCGGATACAGAAACATTGACCCGGACCTGCTGAGTCATTTTCCAATCCATAGCCGGGTCTATGTTCTTGACCGGAAACCTATCCTGATAGGCTGCTTTCACTTTTTCGGGGTTAAAAACATCGTCTTTACAACCCTGCAGCAGTATGCCTACTGTAAGAATAACAAGCGGCAGAAAGCGTTTGTATAGGGTATTTTCTCCCATATTTTACATTTGTTTTGCTTGATTGTAAGCAAAAGTACGTTTATTTAAACTAATAAGCTTTATTAATGGGGGATAAAAGCGTGTTGGTTAACGCTTTTTAACGATTTTGTATGGATAGATAATGCAAGTTTGTCTTGAAAATTATCAATATTACTAAATGCCCTCTGTATTGCCGCTTTACTAAATCTTGGTGATTTCTCCTGCCAGGTCGGAATTCATGCGGTGGCGGATTTCGGCTTGGTCCAGTCCATGCCCCAGGAGGAACATGAGTTTGGTGACGGCACATTCGGGGGTACTGTCATAGCCGCTGATGACACCTGCCTGGAGAAGTTGCAGACCGGTTTCGTAACGTCCCATCTCGACGGCGCCACTTTGGCATTGGGTGATGTTGACGATGACAATGCCACGTTCGCTGGCTTCTTTCAGCTGGCGGATGAACCATTCTTTCTGGGGGGCATTGCCGGAACCGAAGGTCTTGAGGACAACAGCTTTCAGACCGGGAACATGAAGCACGGAGTTGATGATGCTTTCCTGGATGCCGGGAAAGAGGGTGAGCACTACGACATTGGTGTCGAAAAGGTAGTGCGGCTTCATGGGGCGTGACGGGTCGGGACGGTGGATGAGGTGCTCGTTATAACGGATATGGATGCCTGCCTTTGCCAGTGCGGGATAGTTGAAGGAGCGGAAAGCGTTGAAATTCTCGGCATTGATTTTGGTGGTACGGTTGCCCCGCATCAGCTCGTTCTCGAAGAAGATGCACACTTCGGGGACGATAGGAGTACCGTCCGGATGCTTGGCGGCGGCTATTTCAATGGCGGTGATGAGGTTCTCTTTCCCGTCGGTGCGCAGGGTGCCGATGGGAAGCTGGGAACCGGTGAGGATGACCGGCTTGGAAAGGTTCTCGAGCATGAAACTGAGGGCGGAGGCTGTATAGGCCATCGTATCGGTACCGTGCAGGATGACGAAGCCGTCGAAATTGTCGTAGTTGTAGTTGATGATTTTTACAATCTTTGCCCAGAGGGAAGGTTCCATGTCGGAAGAGTCGATCGGTGGGTCGAACTGATAGGAAGAGATGCGGTAGTTGAAGCGCTTCAGTTCGGGAACATGCTGTAGCAGTTGGTCGAAGTTGAAGTTCTCAAGCGCACCGGTCTCGGGATTTTCTATCATTCCGATAGTTCCGCCAGTGTAAATCAATAGTACGGAAGGGCAATCGACTTTCATGATATTCGTATTAGAGCTTTTTTCGGGCACAAAGATAGTGAAATATGAGATGGGGAGAAAATAAAAGAGACAAGTCTTTGCAGATTTTGTCTCTTTTATTTTTTCATTGCGAAAAATATATTGTATGAAATTTGAATAAGCTCACTGTTTCAAATCTTCCTTCAACTGCCTGATAGCCTTTTCCGCATCTCCTTCCTTCTCGTTGAGCAGCGTGACGAAGCGGCTGCCGATAATGGCACCGGATGAGTGGGCGCAAGCGGCATCGAATGTCTGCTTGTTGCTGATGCCGAAGCCTACCATGCGTGGATTGCGCAGGTTCATATCCTCTATCTTCTTGAAGTAGGCTTGCTTCCGGGTGTCGAAGTCTTTCTGGGCACCGGTGGTGGCGGCACTGGACACCAGATAGATGAAGCCGTCGGTGTGGGCGTCTATTTCGCGGACGCGGGCTTCGCTGGTTTCGGGGGTGATGAGCATGATGACACGGATGTCATACTTCGAGGCGATGGCTTTGTAACTCTCTTCGTAATCGCGGAAAGGGAGGTCGGGAATGATGACGCCATCGATGCCGCATTCCACGCACTTCTGGCAGAAGGCTTCGAAGCCGAACTGCATGATGGGATTGAGGTATCCCATAAGGATGAGGGGGATGCGGACATCGCGACGGATGTCGCGCAATTGTTCGAAAAGCAGACGGAGGGACATGCCGTTGTGCAGGGAGCGGGTGGCGGCATTCTGGATGACAATGCCGTCGGCCATGGGGTCACTGAACGGAATTCCGATTTCAATCATGCTGACTCCGTTTCTTTCGAGGGCACGGATAACGTCGGCAGTACCGTCGAGGTTGGGACAGCCTGCACAAAAGTAAATGGACAGCAGATTCTTGGGGCTGTCCTGGAAAAGTTGGTTAATGCGGTTCAACATACTATTTTTATTTACTATTTTACAATTTACTATTTACTATTTGGCTGCGCAATAACGCTGCATGGTACTATTTACTATTTGACAATTTACTATTTACTATTTACCATGTACAATGTACAATTTGCCATGCGGCGTATATTGCGCAGCCAAATAGTAAATAGTAAATCGTCAAATCGTACCTCCCTTCAGTTCTTTCAGGAAGTTTGAGATGCGTTCCACATCCTTTATTCCCGGTGCCGTTTCGAAACGGCTGTTGATGTCGATACCTGCGAAATAGGGATGGCGAAACTCCCGGAGGGCTTTTACGCTGTAGGGGTTGATGCCACCGCTAAGCAGGAACGGGGTGGGACCGTTGTAGCGGTGCAGGAGGTTCCAGTCGAACTGGTTGCCGGAACCGCCGTACTGCGGGGTCTTGGTGTCGAAGAGGTAGTAGTCGCACAGACCATTGTAGGCAGATACGGCAAGCAGGTCCTTGGGCAGCAAGATAGAGAAAGCCTTGATGAGGTGCAGGCCTGCATTGCGCAGGGAACGGCAGTATTCGGGAGCTTCATGGCCATGCAGCTGGATGTAGTCAAGGCCGAAACGGTCGGTATACATCAGGATGTTTTCCTTACTTTCGTTGACAAAGACGCCGACGCGCTTGGCGCAGGCTGGCAGATACCCGGGCATCTGGCACAGACAACGGGGAGATTTGGGGTAGAAGATGAAACCAATCATATCTACACCTTGCAGTTCTACATTGCGGATGTTTTCTGCTTCGGTCATTCCGCATACTTTGATGAGAGGAGACATTTTATTTACGATTTACAATTTGGCTGCGCGATGTAACGCTGTATGAGAGACTTATGTATTTACAATTATCAACTTTCAGCTTTCAATTATTAATTAAGAGACTGTCTTGGATGAACTCTTTCAGGGTTTCGCCCGGGGTGGCTGTTTTCATGAAGGTTTCGCCGATGAGGAAACCGCGGAAGCCGGCGGCACGCAGGCGGCAGATGGTTTCGGGGTCGGAGATGCCGCTTTCGGAGACAAGGAGCGGGGATGCCGGTCCGTGGGTGGCTTCGCGCAGTTGCCGGGCTATCCGGAAGGAGTTCTCCACATCGGTGACGAAGGAGCCGAGGTTGCGGTTGTTGACACCGACCATGTCGACCTCCTTATTTATATAGGAGAGTTCCGAAGGGCTGTGGATTTCGAGCAATACCTCCAGCCCGAGTTCGTGGGCTTGGGTGGTGAGGGCGCTGCACTGCTCCGGACTGAGGCAGGCGGCAATGAGCAGTACGGCGTCGGCACCTACGATGCAGGCTTGCAGAAGCTGGTACTCGTCGATGATGAAGTCCTTGCGCAGAATGGGGATGCGGACGAGCGGACGGGCCGTGCGGATGTCGCGCAGCGTACCGCCGAAGAACTTCTCATCCGTCAGGATGGAGAGGGCGGCGGCGCCGGCGGCTTCGTAGGAGGCGGGTATTTCCTCTGCTTGGGCAGCCTCGTTTATCCAGCCTTTAGAGGGTGAACGGCGTTTGAACTCGGAGATGATTCCTGTAGAAGAAGCGGCAAGGGCCTGCTTCATGCTGCGGCGGTGGGCCGCATTCTCCCGGATGATGACTCCGGCCTGCTCCTGCAACTGTTCCGGAGAGACGGTCTGCTTTTGCAGTTCAATCTCTGTTTGCTTATGGGCGATGATTTCGGACAGTATATCTTTCATTGCTTCATTTATTAATCTCGATAAATTTTTTCAGTGTCGCCAGCGCCCGTCCGCTATCCAATGATTCGCGTGCGATGGCGATGCACTCTTCAATCTCTTTCTGCGGCTCCATCACCTGGATGGCAAAGGCGGCGTTGACAATGACGCATTGCGTTTGTGCAGGTGTGGCATGCCCCGTAAGGATATTGTCGAAGATGCGGGCGGCATCTTCCTTGCATACGCCGCCGAAGAGTTCTTCGGGACGGGCATCCTTGAAGCCGAGGGCCTGCGGACGGTAGATGCGCTCATAGTTGCGGGTCATCACCTTGAACTCGTCCGTCAGGGAGATTTCGTCGTAGCTGTCGAGGCTGTTGACCACGGCAAAGTCAATGCCGAGCTTATAGAATACGTTGGTGTATAGGCGCATCTGCGAGAGGTCTGCCACACCGAGCAGCTGGTATGCCGGACAGCATGGATTCACCAACGGGCCGAGCAGATTGAACAAGGTGCGCACTCCCAACGTCTTGCGTACGGGACCGACAAACTTCATCGCCGGATTGAAAAGCTGGGCATGAAGGTAGGCGATGTTGCACTCCTCCATGCTGCGTTTCAGCGTGTCGGGGTTGTTGGTGAAGCGTACGCCGTGCTGCTCGATGACATTGCTGGCTCCGCTCACGGAAGTGGCTCCGTAGTTGCCGTGCTTGGCAACCTTGTAGCCGGCTCCCGCCACCACGAAGCAAGCGCAGGTGGAGATGTTGAAGGTGTTCTTTCCGTCGCCGCCCGTACCTACAATGTCGATGGGGCGATAGGGGGCGAAGTCGATGGGAAGGCGTGTCTCCATCAGTGCTTCGCGGAAACCGATAAGCTCGTCCACAGTGATGCTTCGCATCTGGAAGGCAGTGAGCAAGGCTGCTATCTGCGCCTCAGGATACATTTCCTTGGTGATGTTGAGGAGGATTTGTTTGGTTTCCTCCGACGTAAGCTCTTCGTGGTTAAAGAGACGGGTGAGTATTGCTTTCATCTTTTTATTTACGATTTGACGATTTACGATTTGACGATTGAATTTACTCTTTTTCTGAAGTGCCTCATTTGAAAAGCCAGTTTTTTACGATTGTTTTTCCGTCGGGTGTCAGTACCGATTCAGGATGGAACTGGATACCGTGTATGTCATATTCTCGATGTTTCAGCGCCATGATTTGTCCTTCGGGGCTGATGGCGGTGATGGCAAGTTCGTCGGGAAACTCCTTCGTATCCACTACCCAGGAGTGGTATCGTCCGACGGGAATCCTATTGGGTAAACCGCAGAAGATATAGTCTTCTTCGAGAGAAATACCTTCATAATCCTTTCCCCCCTAATCCTTCATCCCTAATCCCTAATCCTTCCTCCCTCATCCTTATCTCCGTCTGTACCCCATGGAATACCTCTTCCAGATTGACCAACTTTCCACCAAACACTTGTCCGATGGCTTGTTCGCCCAGACAGACACCGAGTATGGGTTTCCGTCCGGCATAGGTGCGGATGACATCCAGCAACAGTCCGGCTTCCTCGGGGACACCGGGGCCGGGTGAGAGGATGATTTTATCGTATGGCTCCAATTCTTCGAGCCGGAATTTATCGTTGCGCAGCACATCCGTTTCTGCGCCAAGCTCTTTCACCAGATGGGCAAGGTTGTAGGTGAAGGAGTCGTAATTGTCTATGATAACTGTTTTCATCTTTTGTATTTACAATCTATTTTATTTACTATTTGACGATTTACGATGTACGATTGAAGTTACTTTATTTACGATGTACGATTTGGCTGCGCAATGTACGCCGCATGGCAAATCGTACATCGTAAATCGTCAAATCGTACATAAACTCACATTTTTTCTGCCATCTCAATCGCCTTTTTCAGTGCGCCGAGCTTGTTGTTCACCTCTTGCAGTTCGTACTCGTCGTTGCTCTTGGCTACGATGCCGCCGCCTGCCTGGAACCAGAGGACACCGTTGCGGCTGACAAAAGTACGAATCGTAATCGCCTGGTTCAGCGAGCCGTTCAGTCCGATGAAACCGATGCAGCCGCCGTAGGCTCCACGGTTGTGCGGTTCCAGCCGGCTGATGAGCTGCATGGCGCGTACCTTGGGGGCGCCGCTCAGGGTACCGGCAGGGAAGGTGTCGATGAAGGCCTTGACGGGGTCGGCCTCTTCGCGGAGCGTTCCGCTGACACGGCTGACGAGGTGGATGACATGGCTGTAATACTGCGTCTCCTTATAGAAGTCCACCTTTACATCGTGGCAGTTGCGGGAGAGGTCGTTGCGGGCAAGGTCCACAAGCATCACGTGTTCGGCGTTCTCTTTGGGGTCGTCGTGCAGGTACCGGGCATTGAGGGCGTCCTGCTCTGCATCGCCGGTGCGCTTCGTGGTTCCGGCAATGGGGTCGATATAGGCATGGCGGCCTTCGATGCGGCAATGGGTTTCGGGAGACGAGCCGAAAATGCGGAAGCCCCCGAAGTCGAAATAGAACAGATAGGGAGAAGGGTTGATGCTGCGCAGGGCACGGTAGAGCTTGAAGTCGTCGCCCGTGAAGCGCTGTTCGAAACGGCGGGAGAGGACTATCTGGAAAACGTCGCCGCGCAGACAGTGGGCGATGCCCCGGCGGATATTCGCCTTGTGCTCCTCGTCCGTAAGCGGGGAGGTGGTGGGGCCGACGGCGCGGAAATCGTAGGCGGTGTAGTTGCGGTTATGGATGGCCTTCTGCACCTGGTCCAGTTCGCTGGTCTCGCCGTCTTGCAGCATCTCCAGCAGCAGCATCTCGTTCTTGAAGTCGTTGAAGACGATGAGGTACTTATATAATATGTATAGCATGTCCGGTGCGTCGTTGGTAGCTTCGCGGCTGTCCTTCACGGGGATGTCCTCGAAGTAGCGGACCGCATTGAAGGACGTGTATCCGTAGAGTCCGCAGTAATTGCTGTATTCACCTTCCACGTGGAAGCGGGCGCGGAAATCGTTCAAGGCATTCTCCACCCGGTATGCATCGGTTATGGGATGCTCTTCGCGGCTGTCGTCCGGCAGGCGGAAGATAGCCGTGCCGTGGTCTATGCTGACACTAGCCAGCGGACACAGAGCGATGAACGAACGGTTGTTCTCACTGCCGTGATAGTCGGAACTCTCCATAAGTGCGCTCTGCGGAAAGATGTCGCGCACCTTCAGATACGTGCTCACCGGCGTATGCAAGTCACCGAGCATGGTGCGGCTGATTGTTTTATAATCATATTGTTTCATTGTATCTTGTATTTTATTTCATTGTATCTCGTATTTTCAAATAACTCATCACTTATAACTCATCACTTATAACTCATCACTCATCACTCATCACTCAAATACGTCTCTATATCCTTATCCCCCCGTCCCGACACCGTCAGCACCACCACGTCCGTCGGCTTGAACCTCATCTTCTCCAGCGCACCCAGTGCGTGGGCGCTTTCCAATGCGGGGATGATGCCCTCGAGCCGGGTCAGTTCGTAGGCGGCACGGATGGCTTCGTCGTCGTTGACGGCGAGGACGATGGCACGCTTCTGCTTGGCAAGGTTGGCGTGCATGGGGCCGATGCCCGGATAGTCCAGTCCGGCAGAGATGGAATAGGGCTCTTCTATCTGTCCGTCCTCGTTCTGGATGACGTAGGTGCGCGAGCCGTGGATGATGCCCATCTTGCCGAGGGCGATGGTGGCGGCTGTCATTCCCGTTTCAATGCCTTTTCCTCCGGCTTCGGCGAGGACGATTTGCACGTGCGGGTCGTTGACGTAGTGATAGATGGTGCCGGCTGCATTGCTTCCTCCGCCTACGCAGGCGATGAGGTAGTCGGGGCATTCGCGTCCCTCGTGTTCAAGGAGCTGCTTCCTTATTTCTTCGCTGATGACGGACTGCAGGCGTGCCACCATGTCGGGGTACGGATGCGGGCCGACGGTGGAACCTATCACGTAGTAGGTGTCCGACGGATGGCAGCACCAGTCGCGGATGGCTTCGTTGGTGGCGTCCTTCAACGTCATATTGCCACTGGTGACGGGAACGACGGTGGCGCCGAGCATCTTCATCTTCTCCACATTGACGCGCTGGCGCTCTACGTCGGTCTTACCCATGTAGACGATGCATTCCATGTTCATCAAGGCGCAGACGGTGGCTGTGGCCACCCCGTGCTGCCCGGCTCCGGTTTCGGCGATGATGCGGCGCTTGCCCATGCGGCGTGCCAGCAATACCTGCCCGATGCTGTTGTTGATTTTGTGGGCACCGGTGTGGTTCAGGTCTTCACGCTTGAGGTAAATCCGGCAACCGTACTTCTCGGACAAGCGGTGTGCCAAGTAGAGTGGGGAAGGGCGTCCCACGTAGTCGCGCAGCAACTGGTCGTATTCACGCTTGAAGTCCTCACTTTGCAGCACCTTGAGGTAGGTGTTCTGCAACTCTTCTACACATTTGTGGAGGATTTCGGGAACGTATGCCCCGCCGAACTCTCCGTAATAACCTTCTTTGTCAACTAAGAAATTCATCATGTTATTTACTATTTGACGATTTACTATTTACTATTTCAGAAATTAAAACGCATTATTGCTTAAACGAAAAAAGCCCCGTCGCTTGGTGCGACAGGGCTCTTTTTGTTTTTTACTATATATTACATATATACATACGAGCGCTGCTCCCTTACGACTGTCGGAGTTGTAACGGGTGCCACCACCAATATGTATTTACTAACATTGTTTTCATTGACTTTTTTGTTTTATCGGGGGCAAAGACAGTGCAAACCGAATGTATAATAAAATGAACTTGTTCATTTTTTTATGCTGAGGTGCAGCCTGTCTTCGTTTTCGCGACAAATATAAGCACTTTGTTTTAACTGCCAAAATAAATATGACTTTTTTTCTGGATAAGAACATTTTTCTTGAAATATTGTTCTTATAAGTGTAGTAAAAACGAATATTCATTCAAAAAAAGAAAGGAACAAACTATGAATAGAAAACATTTAGTTGCCATAGGCGTGGTTATTGCTGTACTGTTGTTATTATACTGGCTTTTTGTGGCCGAAGATATGAATGCCTGGCTGAATGTAAACTGATTTTTCGGGATTTTCGTGTGGAGTTATTCGGATAAAGATGTATCTTCGCAAAAAAACATAGACTCATGAAAGGATTAAGTTATTCATTTTTGCGTGCTATATGTGCGCTGGTTATCGGTTTGGTGCTGGTGATGTTTCCCGACCAGGCGGGTGATTACTTGGTGATTACGATAGGCGTCATTTTCCTGGTGCCTTCGCTTATCAGCATCATAGGCTACTTTGCACAGAGCACGGAGATGCGCAGCCGTTTCCCTATCGAGGGAGTGGGCAGCCTGCTGTTTGGCTTGTGGCTGATTATCATGCCCGGTTTCTTTGCCGATTTGCTGACATTTGTATTGGGATTTATCCTGGTGATGGGAGGAGTGCAACAGATTGCCTCGCTTTCCGCTGCCCGTCGCTGGATGCCGGTACCGGGAGGTTTTTATGTGGTTCCGGTATTGATTCTGCTTGCCGGCTTGGTTGCGCTGTTCAATCCTACGGGAGTACGCTCCACGGCATTTATCATTATCGGTATCAGCAGTCTGGTCTATGCGGCTTCGGAACTGCTGAACTGGTTCAAGTTTACGCGTCGCCGCCCCAAAGCACCGGGTACAAAGGACTCCTCTTCAAGAGAAATCAATAACATTGAAGATGCTGAAATCGTAGAATAAAAAACAGACCATGCGTTGGTTGTAAACAGATGGTCTGTTTACCCTGAACGCATGGTCTGTTGGCATTGAATAGATGGTCTGTTTCAATCAAGCGGACCATCTGTTCTTTTTATTCTTGCAGCCACTTGTTTATCAGTGAAATGGCTTCTCGCTTTTGAGCGTCGGGCAGTGTGCCGATGCGTGCCCGATGGCTTCCCCCGGGCTCTACGAATACATGGATGTTTTTCTTTCCTTTCAGCCAGGTCACTCCGGCAGCTGTCCACGGGTCGTTCTGTCCGTAGATGAATATCATTTTCGGGTCATTCTCTTTCAGGAACTTCGTGATTTTCTTGCTTAGGGTCTTGTCGAAGGGCATGTCTTTCAGCTCTTCGGGAAGCATCAGGCGATGCAGGTAACCCTTGCTCGATTGGATGGAAAGATACTTCTTGAAAGGCTTCGTATCGTAGCCATAATAGCCCAGCTCGCGGGCGGCCTGCACGAAGAATGAGGCTGTGGGACTGTCGGCAATGAAGTAGTCGGGATTACTGATGTCGAGCAGATGGGCAAATATCTCATCGTCCGAGGCCGTGGTGGCGGGAATGCTGCTGACGGGAGTTCCCCACTGCCAAAGGGCAAAAGAATACTCCAGCACGCAATAGTCGTATATCTCTTCAACGGGCGCACGGAACTTGAGTCCTTTTTCATCGCAATATTTCTCAAAGCGGGGAAGCAGTGCGGCTTTCCGTTTCAACACTTCCAACTGGAAGTCCTCAATCCGTTTGCGGTCCTCCGGAGTAGACACTTTCCTGAGGAAAGGCTCGTGGCGTCCGTCTTCCACCCCGTAGCAGAGCGGAGCTACATAAGGCACGGAAATATCCACGTCGTCCGGATAGAACGTGCGGTAGAGCAGGGTAGTCTGCCCGCCCTTGCTGATGCCGGTCGCAATCCATTTGCCGGGATAGATGCTTTTAAAGGCGTTGCGGACGGCGTGCAGGTCGTCTGCAGAATTCTCGGCGGTGAGGTATTGCCAGTCTTTAGGCTCAGGGGTGGATTCCAGGAAATAACGGTATTCCACAAAAATCATGTTGGCATCGAGCAGCTCGGAAAGTTCCTCGCGATACTTGGGATTGAGGGCATAGGCGGCTCCATAGCCTTCGGTTACAATCACCGTGGGACGGTCGAAGCCGACGTGGGAGACAATCACACGCTGGCGGAAACTGCCCTTTTCGGGACGACGGTGGTCCAACGGCTGGGTAAAATAGGTTACATACTTCTCGGAGAACCGGGTGGACTCCAACGGACGGGTTTCCGTAATGGTGGAAATCCGACCCAGTTTTTGCTGCAGATCGGTTTGTGCCGGGGCGGCAGCCGAAACGGACAGCAAGGCAAACAGCAGGAACGCTGCATAGCAGTTACGTAAATTCTTCATGATGACAGGATTGTTTTATCTGACGGGCAAAGATAGGTTATTTCCCGCTTACCGCCAACAGTTGGCATGGACGAAAAAAAGAGAGAGAACTGCCTCGCGGCACCTCTCCCCCCTGCAAACTTAAAACAACCAACAAAAGAATGAGATAGGGATTAAGGATTCATCCTTCATCCTTCATTTTTCATCTTATAAACAGTAACTCGCGATATTTGGGCAACGTCCACATCTGATTGTCGACGATGAGTTCCAGCTTGTCGATGTGGTAACGGATTTCCTCCATCATCGGTACGATGTTGTCGTGGTAGGCGATGGCTTTTTCACGTTCACTCTCAATTTTGTTGGCCACTTTGCGCGCCTCGATCATGGCATCCACATGCTCCTTGATGAAGGCGGTACGGTCGGCAATCTCTTCGATGAGTTCCAGATTCTTGGCAGACAGTTTTGCAGCCTTCTCTGCGGGGAACAGGTCTTTCATCTTGTAGACGTTGTCAATCAAATCCGACTGATACTGTGTAGCTACGGGGATAATGTGGTTCATGGCCAAATCTCCGAGCACGCGGGCTTCAATCTGTATTTTCTTGGTGTACATTTCCCATTTCACCTCGTTGCGGGCTTCCAGTTCCTTCTTCGTCATGACACCGATGGACTCGAACATCCGGATGCTCTCCGGTTTCAGGTAGTTGTCGAAAATGACGGGGACACTTGTCTCGCAGTCCAGACCGCGGCGGGCTGCTTCGGCTTTCCATTCATCGCTGTAACCGTTGCCGTCAAAGTGGATGGGTTTGCAGACTTTGATGTACCGGCGGATGACTTCGAGGATGGCGGAGATTTTCGGCTCACCCTTTTCAATCAGTTCGTCCACATCTTTCTTGAATTCCACCAACTGCTCGGCAAGGGCGGAGTTCAGCGCAATCATGGCACTGGCGCAGTTGGCCTCGGAACCCACGGCGCGGAACTCGAAGCGGTTGCCGGTGAAGGCGAACGGGCTGGTGCGGTTGCGGTCGGTATTGTCTATCATCAGTTCCGGAATCTGCGGGATGTCCAGCTTCATGCCTTGCTTGCCGCTGAGGCTGACGAGGTCGTCCTTGGTGCTCTCTTCGATGTGTTCCAGCACCTGGCTCAACTGCTTGCCCAGGAAGGAAGAGATGATGGCCGGAGGCGCTTCGTTGGCACCCAGCCGGTGGGCGTTCGTCGCACTGGAGATGGAGGCTTTCAGCAATCCGTTGTGACGGTATACGGCCATCAGCGTATTCACTACGAAGGTGATGAAACGCAGGTTCTCTTCGGGCAGTTTGCCGGGTGCGTGGAGCAGGATACCGGTGTCCGTACCCAGCGACCAGTTATTATGCTTGCCGCTACCGTTGACACCCTTGAAGGGCTTTTCGTGCAGCAGTACGCGGAAACCGTGGTTACGTGCCACTTTACGCATCAAGGCCATGATGAGCATGTTGTGGTCTACCGCCAGGTTGCATTCCTCGAAGACGGGAGCCAGCTCGAACTGGTTGGGAGCCACTTCGTTGTGACGGGTCTTGACGGGGATGCCGAGTTTCAGCGCTTCGATTTCCAGTTCCTTCATGAAAGCGGCCACACGGCTGGGGATGGCCCCGAAGTAATGGTCTTCCAGCTGCTGGTTCTTGGCGCTGTCATGGCCCATCAGCGTGCGTCCGGTCATCAGCAGGTCGGGGCGTGCGGCGTACAACCCTTCGTCAACCAGAAAATATTCCTGCTCCCAGCCCAGATAGGCAACCACTTTCTTTACTTCCGGATTGAAATAGTGGCATACGTCGACGGCAGCCTTGTCTACGGCACGCAGGGCTTTCAGCAACGGTGCCTTGTAGTCCAGAGACTCACCGGTATAGGCGATGAAAATAGTCGGGATGCAGAGCGTGTCGTCTACGATGAATGCCGGGGAGGAGGGGTCCCATGCCGAGTAGCCACGTGCCTCGAACGTATTGCGGATACCGCCGTTCGGGAAACTGGAAGCGTCCGGTTCCTGCTGCACGAGCAGTTTGCCGGTGAATTCCTCCATCACGCCGCCTTTGCCGTCGTGTTCCACAAAAGCATCGTGCTTTTCGGCAGTACCTTCGGTCAGCGGATGAAACCAGTGCGTATAGTGGGTCGCCCCCATTTCAACCGCCCATTTCTTCATACCTGCGGCAACCTCGTCGGCTATGCTGCGGTCCAGCGGAGCTCCGTTGTCAATCACATCCGTCAGTTTGGCATACACCTTGCTCGGCAGATAGCGGAACATCTTCTCCTTGTTGAATACATACTTGGCAAAATACTCTGACGGACGTTCCGCCGGGACTGCCACTGCAACGGGTTTCTTCTTGAACGCCGTTTCTACTACTCTGAATCTCAATTTTGACATAATACCTTAGAGTTGTAATTGTTGGTTTAATAAAACTATGTTAGAGTGAAAAAACTTCTTGTTTCGTTGTTCCCGGGAAGGCGGTCAGACCTGCCCGGGATAAAATCATTATGCACCGTAGGCAGACTCGCCGTGTTCGTAAATGTCGAGTCCTTCTTCCTCCACACGTTTGGAAACGCGGAGGCCGTGGATTTTGTCGAGTCCTTTGAAGATGATGAATCCCATGCCTGCTGCCCATGCGCCTACTACGAGTGCACCGAATACCTGCGCTCCGAGAAAGCTCCAGCCTGCACCGTAAAACAGTCCCTCACTGGTGGAAAACAGTCCGGTGAGGATGGTTCCCGTGAAACCGCAGACACCGTGTACGGAACTGGCCCCTACGGGGTCGTCAATTTTCAGTGTCCGGTCGATGAATTCCACCGAATAAATCATCAGGATGCCGCAGATGGTGCCGATGATTACCGCCCCGAAGGGAGAAACCATGTCACAACCGGCCGTGATGCCTACCAATCCGGCCAGAATGCCATTCAGTGTCAGAGACAAGGAGGGTTTGCCATATTTCATCCAGCTTACCGCCAATGCAAAGAAACCGCCTGCGCAGGCTGCCAGATTGGTGGTGAGGAATACATGCGAGATGGCCCTTGCATCGTCCGTAGTGGCTGCTGCCAACTGTGAACCGGGGTTGAAGCCGAACCATCCGAACCAAAGGATGAATACACCCAGTGCCGCAATCGTGAGGTTATGTCCCGGAATGGCTCTTGACTTGCCGTCTTTGCCGTATTTCCCGATGCGCGGGCCGAGGATGGCCGCACCTACCAGGGCAATCCAGCCTCCTACGGAGTGGACGATGGTGGAACCTGCGAAGTCATGGAAAGTTGTTCCGAATGTTTCCATCATGAAGGAACCTGCCTCACCGTTCATCAGCCAGCCGCCGCCCCAAGTCCAGTGACCGGAAACGGGATAAATCAGCACACTGATGAAGATGGTGTAAACCAGGTACATGGAGAATTTGGTACGTTCTGCCATAGCGCCGGACACGATGGTGGCAGCCGTTGCGCAGAATACAGTCTGGAATACCAGGAAACCTTCCGTGGGAAGCCCGCCTCCGTCGTAGAACGAGAGGTCGAAGAAATGGGGCATTCCTATGAATCCGCCTGCACCGAACATCAGTCCGAAACCGATGAACCAGTAGAGCAGGCTGCCAAACATGAAGTCAACGAAGTTCTTCATCAGGATATTGGCCGTATTTTTTACTCTTGTAAAACCGGCTTCGACCAGTGCAAAGCCCGGCTGCATGAAGAATACCAGCATGGCGGCAAGCAGCATCCATACGGTGTTCAGTCCGTTGGTCAGTTCACTTAAAATAAGTTTATCCATAATTTCTTGTTGCTTTTAGTTGTATTGTATTTTCTTGGTTGTGGTTTGTAGCTGCCCGTTATCTTTCTTGTTCGGCATTGTAGAGTGCGATGTCGCCTCTCTCTGCAGTACGTATGCGTATGGCATCCTCAATGGGGATGACGAAGATACGTCCGTCGCCGATTTCACCGGTTTGTGCAGATTTGATGATGGCTTGTACGGTCTTTTCCGCATTCTTGTCGCGCACCACGATGGAGATAAGGATGCGCTCGATGGAACTGGTGTCGTACATGACACCACGGTAGATACGGGCTTGTCTGGATTTCCCGATGCCCCGTACATCATAATAGGAGAACCATTCGATGTCCGCTTCGAGCAGCGCGTCCTTCACGTCCTCGAACTTGGTCTTTCGGATAATAGCTTCAATCTTTTTCATACCTTAAATAATTTACGATTAGACAATTTACGATTTACTATTTGCCTTTCGGTGTGTGTAAATCATAGGTTTTTCATCTTAGAAGCTTAGTCCGACTACGAAATAGGCACCTTCAGACCTTGGATTCCAGGTTGCTTTGGCAAACAACGGGAGGGAGAAGGAATCGGTGATTTTGATGTCTTTTGATACTCCCAGGCTGACGTCGCATACGGCAAATCCGTTGGCTCCATAGAAGTCCGTGGCCCAAGGGGTAGCGCCTATCTCGGCCGTCCAGTCCAGACCGCCCAGTGTGAAGGGGGCTGCCACGGAGATGTAGGATGAATAAGCACGGTCACCGTCTTTGTCAACACCGTCGTCGCCTGCAAAGTTGGTGTACCAGTTTACGGCTACGGGGCCGAAATCATAGCCGATTTGCGCCTCGAACAGATGTGAGTTGGCAGCATTGTGTGCACCGTACTGGAAGTATTTGGCTGTCACCCCATCTCCGGTCACATTGTACCAGTAGTCCGTCACCGATACGCTGAAGCCTCCGGTTGAATATCCCAGTATGAGGTCGAACTCTTTCGTGTCCGAACTCTCGATGCCTACGGAGCCCCAAGCTCCCAGAGAGAAACCTTTGTAGGCGATGGATGCGCTCGGCTGGAGGCTTACCCCTCCCAAATCCTGGCCACGCCACACGTAACCGCTTACGAGGTCGACGCCTGCCGATGCTTCCACTTTATCCTGAGCCTTTGCCGTGAAAGGCATTGCCATTGATAATAGCGCCATTGCCATTATTCCCCATTTTACACTTTTTGTTTTCATACCTTTTTACCTTTAAGTTTAGAAAAATTCCGGATGATCAGTCCGACTCGATTATAGCAAGTACCTCGCTAATTCAATTGTTTTTTTATTTCAGCCACTTCCGGATGCGCTTCATGGCTTCCACGCAGTCTTCGTGCTTGCCGAAGGCCGTCAGCCGGATATATCCTTCACCGCTGGGGCCGAAACCTACACCCGGTGTGCCCACTACATTGGCTTCGTACAGCATCTGTTCGAAGAACCGCCAGGAACTTGTTCCGTCAGGTGTTTTCAGCCAGATGTAAGGAGCGTTCACACCGCCGTAGACTTTCAGCTCGGCCGCTTCAAGGCCCTGCTTCATGGTCCGGGCATTGTCCATATAATAATCTATCGTTTCCTTTATCTGCCGCTGTCCCTCCGGTGTGTAGATGGCTTCCGCCGCTCGCTGGGTGATGTAGCTGGTGCCGTTGAACTTGGTAGATTGGCGGCGGTTCCAGAGCTTGTTCAGCGGGATGCGTTCGCCTTCCAGCGTGGCGGCAGTGAGTTCTTTCGGCACAACGGTGTAGCCACAGCGTACTCCCGTGAATCCGGCAGTCTTCGAGAAGCTGCGGAACTCGATGGCGCATTTCTTCGCTCCCTTTATCTCATAGATGGAGTGGGGCACGTCGTCTTCGCGGATGAAGGCTTCGTAGGCGGCATCGAACAGAATCAGCGTGTCGTTGGCGAGCGCATAGTCCACCCATTTCTTCAGCTCGGGCTTGGTCAGGGTGGTGCCCGTGGGGTTGTTGGGGTAGCAGAGGTAGACGATGTCGATGCGCTTGTCCGGAATCTCCGGGATGAAGTCGTTCTCGGCGGTACAAGGCATGTAGGTGACGTTGCTCCACTGGCCGTTTTCCTCCAGTACTCCGGCACGTCCGCACATCACGTTGCTGTCTATATAGACCGGATAAATCGGGTCGGTCACGCCCACGCTGTTGTCGTGGCGGAGAATGTCACCGATGTTTCCCGTGTCGCTCTTTGCTCCGTCGTTCACGAAGATTTCCGTAGGACCGAAGTGGATGCCTCGCGGAAGGTAATCGTGCTTGATGATGGCTTCTATCAGGAAGTCGTATCCCTGCTCGGGACCATATCCACGGAATGTCCGTACGTCAGCCATCTCCTCCACTGCCTTGTGCATCGCTTCGATGCAGACCGGTGGCAGTGGCCGGGTAACGTCTCCGATACCCAGACGGATGACCTCTTGCTTGGGATGTGTTATCCTGAAAGTATTTACCTTCTTGGCTATGTCTGAAAACAGATAACTGCCCGGTAGCTTTAAAAAATGTTCGTTTACTAATGCCATAATCTTTTCTTGGTTGATAGTTGGTGGTTAGTCAATTAATTCAATTTTGCCGTCGAATACTTTGGTGGCTTCTCCCGTCATCAGTACATGCCTGGTGGCGATGTCCCATCGGATGGTGAGTGAGCCTCCGTCCATGATGATGATGGATTCCCTTCCTGCGCGTCCGGTGAGGAAGGCTGCCACGGCGGTGGCACAAGCTCCGGTTCCGCAGGCTTGGGTAATGCCCGAGCCTCGTTCCCAGACACGCATCCTTATTTTTCCTTCTCCCAATATCTGGGCAAATTCTACATTGATGCGTCCGGGGAAGAGAGGGTGATTCTCCAGTTTGGGACCGATGACTGTAAGGCCGATGGCTTCAATATCATTGACAAAGATTACCAGATGCGGGTTTCCCATGGATACGGTGGTCCCTACATATCGTTCTCCGTCCACTTCGATGGGCTGTTCTTTCATCGGTTTGGCTCCTTTGCCGTCGTAGTCTGCCGGTTCGTCGGCAGGTATGCCCATGTCTACGGTTACAGAGTTGACCTTTCCGTCTGCCAAGTGCAGGTTTAGCATCCTTATACCTGACAGTGTATCGAGTGCGATTTCTGTTTTGGAGGTCAGTCCGTAGTCAAAAAGATATTTTCCGATGCAGCGGCTTGCGTTGCCGCACATCCGGGCTTCCGAGCCGTCGGCATTGAATATCCGCATGCTGAAATCGGCTTTGTCCGAAGAACCGATAAGTACCAGACCGTCACTTCCAATTCCCGTATGCGGTGCACTCCATGCCCTCGCAAGCTCTTCCGGATGGCTGATAGGATATTGGGTCGTATCTACATAAATGTAGTCGTTTCCGGCACCGTGCATCTTGGTGAATTTTATAGCTCTTGTCATTTTGTCCTTTATCGGTTGGTTAATATATCCTTTTGTTTTATTTCGATGCAAATATACGACGTTTTGTTTTATAATTAACTGTAAAGCATATCTATTTTCTATTATTTTTTAGCGAAACTTTCATTCAATGAGAATATCTACTGTCAGGCTTTCAATTTAAAAGCATATGGCTTTGTTTTTATATAAATTGTAATCCATGTGAAAGTTTAGTTTGACTCAAAATAAGAAAAAAGATTTTTTATAAGACTAATTGCTATCTTTTTGAAAACAAGAAACCGCTCCATTGCGGACATAATGAAGCGGTTTGTTTGGTTTTTGTTTCTAAATGTATAAGGAGCGGCTATTTTTTCTTTAAAATTTCTTCCAGCACTACCGGTTCATTGGTTGTGATGAAATCTACTCCTTGGCTGATGAGCCATTCCATGTCTTTGGCTTCGTTTACGGTCCAGGCGTTTACTTTCATGCCGAGGTCGTGGCATTCCTTTATCCATTCGGGATGTTTTTGGAAGACACTGAAGTGATAGTCGGGACCGGCACAACCCCATGCTTTCAGCTCCTTGGGGGTAAGGTCACCGGTCAGGTAGTAGACGGGGGTGCCTTTGGGTGCCAGACGGATAAACTCCTTGGTGGCATGTTGGGAGAAGGTGATATATTCCGTACGGTCCTCCAGCCCTTTGTCCTTTATCATTTTTACGATACCCTCTACGGCTCGTGTTTCCTGTTCGGGAGTCTTGTGGGCTTTCAGTTCGAGGATAAGGCGGGTTTTCAGGCTTTTTGCCTTGTCCAGATACTGTTGCAGGGTAGGGAGTTGTTCGCCGTTGTCCAGTTGTACGGCGGTGCATACCTTGGCTGTGGCATCTTGCATAGTCACGCCTTTAAAGGTGGCGTCATGATTGACAACCAGCTGATTGTCTGTGGTGAGCCAAACGTCGAACTCGGAGCCGTAGCAGTGGATAGAATCAGCCTTTACAAGTGCGGCAAGGGAGTTCTGAGCCGAACCGTCTGTAGTCCAGAAACCACGGTGGGCAATGACTTCCTGGGCCTGGATAGTGCCGCATGCAGCAAAGAGCAGGGCGGAAGCAAAAAATAGTTTTTTCAGATTCATAATGATTAGGGTGTTTTGTTTTGAACACAAAGATAAGTATTATATTTCTTTTATTAAATCTAACCCCTGAGTAATTTCAGTATGTACTTTCCGGGCATCACGATGCGGGCTTTCAGTTGGGGTGAGCTGTTCAACTCATATAGGATTTTCCAGATTTTCCCTCCCAGTTTTCCAAAATCTGTCAGTCTCAGGATGGCATTCAAATCGTGGATGTCGGTTACTTTCTGCCTTGCCAGCTCTTCCATCAGGCCTTGGTAATTATGCGTCTGTCTGTTGAGCGTGTACTCCGGTGGAGTCAGAAGAATCTCCTCCTTCCTTCTTCCCGTCTCCCCTTGGGGAGATAGAGAGGGGGTTTCTTTATTCTCTTTATTTAGTTTATTTGCTAAAGCGCTGCTTGTCTTGGCATCCCTGATTCTCTGCTGGTTAACCAGTCCACCGCGACGTCCGGCCTCCTTTTTAGCTTCTTGTTGGGCGTCCCATGGCTCCATGCGGCGGCTTAGTCCGGGGGATGAGAAGCTTGTCTCGTTCACCTCGAACAGCGCATAGTCATAGATGATTCGCTTCAGTGTGGCGGTTGTCACCCTTGCTTTTTGTGCCAGTATGGGAATCACTTTCAGGCTGGCTTTATATTCGTTCTGCAATCTGAGGAATTCGAGCACTGTCCAGTAAATGCCATATCCTTTCATACCTTCTTCTTGTATCATAATCATTAATTTTAGGTTGCTGCCGGCATTGGCATCATGTAGTAAATAAGCCTCCATAGCTTTTGATATTGGTGTTTTTTTGTTAGTTTACTATCGGTCTCCACTCCATAAAATTCTCAATCAGAAAAGTCCGCCAGCCTTGTTGTTCCGCGTCCCAATAGGCTACGTGAGCTTTAATGCTTGTCATGTCATGTTTCTTTTTGAAGTCGCTTTCGTAGGAAACAAGGGTTCCTTTTCCCATGTAGAAGCTGCCGTCCTGCTTTCGGTAGGCTATCAATGCATATCCGTATCGCATGTATTCCAGTAGGGAATTTATGCGCTGTGCCATCCATTGTACAGACTCCATGCTCAATGTCGTGTTTTCCATAATCCGTTTTTCCCATAGCTTTTTTGCTTTTTCTGTTTTGGATACAAATTGCTCCTCAAATTCAGTTTTCTCTTTTCCCATTTTTTATGTTTTTAGGGTTAGTAAATGTATGATAATCAGCAATGAAAAAGGGCTACTCCTTTCAGTACGGATGGCTACGCCCTTGCCTTGTTGAGGCTACACCATCCGACAAGAAAGGTGTAGCCCTTCTGTCCGGTTGCTGACGGCGGCAAAATTACTGCCTTTCCAGGTACTGAACTATCAGTGATTTATCCTTACATCATATCCGTATGGGTCAATCAGTGTGGTGTCTTCCCGTTTTATGATGGCCCATACCTTCTCCAATTCGGTAATTATCGTGCTGTAAGTCAAAGGCTTTTGCTCTCCTCTGGTTCTCTTTGTGAAGTTTTCGGATGCTACGAGCAGTTTGGCTATATCCGTTATTTTTCTAATTTTTGTGCCTTCAAAATAGCCTGATTTAAAGGCTCTTAAGTAACCTACATAAACATGGGTCTGGTCTCCGTAGTAAACCCGTTCTGACAATAGCTTTTCATCCACTATGGAACTGTGTTCTTTTACTTTTGTTGCTCTTAGTTTCTGTGTATCAGATTGATACGACATGCTTCTCTGTTCGTTACTGTTGAGATGCTTCTTTTTTTGAGTTCTTTCATTTGTGTAATTCTTTGTTCGTTTAACTGTTTTTTATTCTGGTTAAAAAATGCGAAAGTATAAAAAGTGAGGGAGAAATAAGGGAATTTTGGAGGGAAATGTGAAGGGCGAGTTGTAAATAGTTGATATATAAGATGATATGCTGTTTTAAAAACGTACGTTTAATGAACGCAAAGATAGAGACGTTTTTTGTAATGGCAAAATGTTTGATAGAAAAATGTTCCTAATAATAAATAATGATAAGTATATTGCATTGAATTTCAGTAGTATATGCAACATATGTAATCAGTTAAAATCTTCTTATTTTTAGCTCTTTGAGTATGTCTTGTATAAGTTCGAAATAGGTGTTTTTTAAACGTACGATTAAAAAACGTTTTTTTGTTTCTAATGCGTTCGTTTATAGTCTCTTACCAAAAGGTAATGAACAACCGCAGAGAATCTGTTGACAAGAAGGGCATAGTACTTGTCAAACTTCCCATAAAATGCTCGCAAGTGATTGAACTACAGTTCTGTAATAGTAGTTCAAAGCCCCCAAGGAATACCTTTTTCTAAGTAAAATTAGCAAGAATAGAAATGGATAAAGAGACCGAAGTTTGGTTTGCCATGCGTGCTACATACCGCAGGGAGCTTGAAGCTATGCATCTTCTCGAAAAGGCAAATCTTGGCTGTTTCATTCCCATGCAATATAAGATAAGTATCCGTAGGGGCAGGAAAGTCCGTGCTTTGGTTCCTGTCATCCGTAATCTGGTTTTTGTCCACGCACGTCCTTCCGAAGTGCAGCGATTTAAGTCTCAAATTACTTATTTGCAATATATTACTGATACCCGTAGCGGCCAGAAAATAATCATTCCCGACCATGATATGCAGCGTTTCATAGCCGTTGCTGGTACCTACAATGACCATCTTCTCTATTTTCAACCCGAAGAACTGAATCTCTCCAAAGGTACGAAAGTCCGTATCACCGGTGGCGACTTCGAGGGTCAAGAAGGTGTTTTTCTAAAGGTAAAAGGTGCCCGTGATCGTCGTGTAGTGATTGCTATACAAGGTATCATCGCCGTTGCCATGGCGACCATCCATCCAGACCTCATCGAAGTAATCCGCTAGTCTTTAATTGTTAATTTATAATTTTTAATTAATCATGTCTCTTTTAGAAGAAGCACTCCTCCTTCAGCGTGCTGCGCACGATCTGATGTATTTGGGTATGGACGGCAGTCCTATCTATAGCGATGACTTGTCTCGTCGTAACAGCGAAGTCTATCGCTTGACCACAACTTTGTATAATTCTGGCACTTGGGGCACCACGGTGGAGGAGCAGGCAAATGTCTGTCTTGCGCTCTTGAAAGGGTATAGTGCCTCGTTCATTGACCATGGTGAAAAGCTACAACATGTGCAGGAGGTATTGAAGCGCTGTTGGGATATTCTGGATATTCTTCCTGCTTCATTACTAAAGCTTCGTCTGCTTACTGCTTGCTATGGTGAGGTGTTTGATGAGGCTTTGGTGGATGAAGCTCGTTCCATCATTGCTTCTTGGAGTGTTGCATCACTGACTGCCGAGCAGCAGGAAGCAGTTGATGAGTTTCAGAATGTGGTGGATAATCCTTATCCATGGGAGGAAATGGAATAAAAATGTATAAATAGGATTTCTCTTTGAAGAAAAAACGTATATTTGCATATAGCTTCTAAAAAAGAGAAATAAGATGGAACAGATGCGTAAACTGCCGATTGGTATACAGACTTTTGAAAAGCTGCGTGAAGAAAATTATCTTTATGTAGACAAAACAGCAATGGTCTATAAGATAGCATCCAATTCCACTCCCTATTTTTTGAGCCGTCCTCGCCGTTTCGGTAAGAGTTTGCTTATATCTACCTTCGAAGCTTACTTTCAAGGACGTAAAGATTTGTTTCACGGACTTGCCATCGAAAAACTGGAAACCCGGTGGGAGGAATATCCTGTATTGCATCTGGACTTGAATGCCCGTAAATATGAAACAGCCGGAGATTTGGTAGCCATGCTTAATCAATATCTGGAAAAGTGGGAATTGAAATATGGTGCGGAAAAGCAGGAGCGTAGTCCCGAAGAGCGCTTTGCCTATGTGATAGAGCAGGCGTATGCCCAGACGGGTAAGCAAGTGGTAGTGTTGATTGATGAATATGATAAGCCTTTGCTTCAAGCTCTTTCGGATGAAAAGCTAACGGAAGAATATCGTCGGATATTGAAAGCCTTTTATGGGGTACTGAAAAGTGCCGACCGTTATCTCCGCTTTGTTTTTTTGACGGGTGTGACGAAGTTTGCGCAGATTAGCGTGTTCAGTGATTTAAATCAGTTGCAGGACATCAGTACATGGCCCGACTATTCTTCTTTATGTGGTATTACTAAGGAAGAACTGCTCACAACGTTTACTCCGGAGATAGAACGTTTGGGTGTTTCCAATGGGATGGACTTCGATACAACTTTGGAGCGGATGACGAAGCTGTATGACGGTTATCATTTTTACCCTCATTGTGAAGGGGTTTTTAATCCTTTCAGTGTGTTGAATGCATGCAAGTCGAAGATTTTGGATAATTTCTGGTTTCAGACCGGTACTCCTACCTATTTGGTAAATTTATTGAAAGAGAGTGATTATGATTTGCGCCTTCTGATTGAGGGAGTTGAAGTGACGGCTTCCGCCTTTTTTGAGTATCGTGCGGAAGTAAAGAATCCGCTTCCCATGATTTATCAAAGTGGTTATCTGACCATCAAAGACTACGATAGGGATGTTTTATTGTACACTTTGGGTTTTCCCAATGATGAGGTACGCTATGGTTTCTTGAATTTCTTGGTTCCTTATTATACAGGAGTGACTGATGATGAAATCGGTTTCCACATAGCCAAGTTTATGCGTGAACTCCGTTCCGGTGATGTGGATGCATTCATGGAACGCTTGAAAGTATTCTTTGCAGGCATTCCCTACGAACTGAGCAACAATACCGAACGCCACTATCAGGCCATCTTTTATGTCGTCTTCACTTTGCTGGGTCAATTCGTACAGGCGGAAGTGCGCAGTGCGCGTGGTCGTGCCGATGCCGTGGTGCAGACAAAAGATGCCGTTTACGTCTTTGAGTTCAAGCTGAACGGCAGTGCCGAAGATGCCTTGAAGCAAATTGATGAGAGAGGTTATCTGATTCCTTATGTGCTGGATGGCAGGCGGCTGGTGAAAGTGGGGGTGAACTTCAGCAAGGAGACACGGAATGTGGAGAGGTATATTGTGGAATAACTCTTTAGCACTCATGCCTCGGCAAACTTCCTTTCCTATGAACGATAGGAATCCAAACTAATAATACTTAAAACT